>JAABUW010007766.1_pt1 | contig 12786 bp, 16 predicted proteins | sample 5560081 | NCBI WGS metagenome assembly JAABUW01 (sample SAMN10711882, study PRJNA513363) | rock metagenome | isolation source: Antarctica rocks | place: Antarctica: Victoria Land, Knobhead sud
ACAGCACGTACAATGGTCTGCTTGAAGTCTTCGCCACCTGACCCAATGGCTTTGAAGTCCCGACGCCCTGGATACTGGTTTACCTGTATATCAGGTTGCTCAGTGATGAGTCCTGAGTGGCTGACAGCTACATTAGTTGTCAAGGCTGTCGCTGCAGAATTGTTAATTCATGCTTCAAATTTAGAAGCACATCTGATATGTGTACACATGTGCTATACACTGTCACAAAGTAAGCAGAATGTTACATGGTCAGCATGGTTGACATAACAGTGCTATGTGTTGTAATGAGGAGTACTCCACAACAAGCATATAGGGAAGACCTTTTCATCTAGTTGCCGCCACTTTGCCACTGAGTCACTCGTGCCCAAGACTAGGTTCTTTGATCCAGCGTCCCTACCAGAGCTACTGGAAACCTCTGCAACAGCACAAATTGTTCAGCCTTTGTATTGCAGAGACAGATAGAAGCTTTGTCTCACACATACAGAGTCCACAGTACGCCATCATCCCGGCATGCAACGGAAACGACACTTTCCATGTAGGCTGATGTCAGAAGCTTGCCTCCAAGGCTTCGAAGCAAAGCGTCAGCGGTGTTGCTGACTTGGAGTTTCTGCTTTTTTTGTTGACTTGACGACGGCTTGCCGAAGCCTTGCCCTCGAGATCCGGACTCGCCGTTATTTGAGGCTTCGCCAGAAGCCAAGCAATACAGCTGCCGGCTGTGCGGAGCAACAGAGGCGCCAACGGGTCGGCTGCAAGATCGAAAGTTTGCGGTGTGGTGGCCAAGTCGCCTCCCGAGCGAGCGCTGCAACTGTGATCGAATTATTGGCATGTCTTGCAAGAACTGTATGGTCTAGCGACGACGTTTGGCAAGGTGTTGCTGATGCGAAATGAATGCCGCAGCAGATCACCAGAGATTACATGACTAATGAATGTCAAGACAGTTTCGCAAGACCTGTTCTTGTACACATTCTGTAGCGTTCTGCTGCCGCGCCTACAAATGCAAGACCCACCTCCGCCGCCCACTCATTTCAACGTCAGCAGGCGCCAGAGAATCAGTGATAGCAGCAGTACCTTCTGGGACTCGTGCACAAAGCCAGAGAAAGCGATCTTTGTCCTGGTACTCTTTTTGGTGATGTGGAACATCATCCTGATGGGAATTGTCGGTGCAACCTTGCATAGAGTAGTCACCAGGTTGTAATCAGCGCAACGAAGGTGCGCGGCTGGCTTGCACGGAGATTTGGAGGTTTTGTTCAAGCAGTCATCACTACAGGTGAAGCTTGAAGGTGCCCAACCATGCACAGTCTGATGTTGCAACAGCTATTGAAGGTCATGTTTCGATGCTGAATTTATGCTCAAGTGGCTGCGTTGCCGACAATTTGCTCCATCTCTTGCCTGCAGTTGCATAACACACAGGGTTTGAGTACCAGCACTCCAGGATGACCTCAGCAAAGTCAGTATCACACCTGGCTGAGACAGCCTGTTGACTTGTGATCCCCAGGACCATGCGGAGAGGGTGCAGCTCATCTTTCTCTACCTCACGAGTTGTGATGGGGAATGTGCAGGACCAGCTACAGTGCTTGTGGTAGAATTCATCTTCTGGACGAGCATAGACTATGACAGCGTCCTGCAGTTTGCCCTACGTGAGAAAAGAGCTGTCAACAAACGCAGATGCCACAGTACAGCATGTACTGAATACTTGAGCCCTAGATAGACACACTTACCGCTTTTTGCTTCTTAGTTGGCGCAACCACTGGCGCAGATGGATCCATGAACACCCGTGAAACCAAAATATACTGCTTAAGTTTGAAACTATCCCTGAGCTCCTGCAGCAGCAAAAGCAACCACTATTATGGAATTCAGCAAGTGATATGCCTGAAGCAATGCGTCCTGCACCTGTGCAAAGTCATCAGCATTTTCATCGCAGCAGCATACAAATCTCTATGACCATTAGTTTGGTTCATTGTGAGCTTTGCCAAGGTTGCTAGCAGATGGATGCTGATGTTTGACGTGTAAAGCAACAGCAGCAATGCATCCTAAAGTGAATTTTTACCTGGGTTGGCTCATCTTCCTGTGCCCATGTAACCTCATCAAACAAAGCCTGATTCAAAGGAGGGGCGAGCTGTGGTGGACAGTTGACCAGCCTCTCACTGAGGAGCAGACCAGTATATGCATCATCCCAGGCCTTCAGCAATGCCAATCCGACGTTTCAGCATACAGCTGGCGCCATGCATCCGTGTGCAATGTGTCATTCTGTTCAGCAGAAATATATCATGACCTTGCTTGCAACATGCACATCAGCTGTACAATCATGGAACAACATATGCGCTGCAATTGGGCTAGTCATACCTGCAGGAATGACTGCTGTGTTTTGGAATTGCACTTGGTCCCCAAATATGCTTTGATCTCCTTGAGGCATGTCAGTGAGGTATAGCGCCTCAGTGGCAGGACAGTCAGCAGCGCAATTGGGTCCACACTGTCTGTTGTCTTCACCACAGTCCCTACTGTTTTCTGCAGCATGCAGTGGTGCACACCATTGCTGCTTCTGCGACGCTGCGATCATCGACGACTGAGCTACACATCCATGTGTACCTGCTTTATGACCGTGTTGACAAGCTCAGAGCAGTTGTAGGGACTGCCGTCTAAGAATGTTTGCAATAACGCCTTCAATCCATGAAAGTCGACTTCTTGCGGATCAAAAAACTCAAAATCCACATCCACTTCCTCATTGCCCTCTGATTCACTATCACTGCTGCTGTCGTCGGATCCCGAAGTCCCGGAGCTGTTGAAGCTATCGCTGTTGCTATGGGATGTTTGGTCTTCCAAGTCCTCTTCGGCTTCGTCACGGGAGACCTCTTGCAAATCTGCAGCTTTGCGCTTCATGATGCGATGCAGGCCTTGCGCAGTCTGTTTCCCAGCCTTGCGACTGTGCTCTCTTCGTTTCTACGCAGTCGACAACGGTCGGCCTAGCCGTAATAGCCGTAACGCTCACATCTTGCAACCTTTAAGCCAAAAGTGAAATCGACAACGACTTGTCTCGCAGTCCATCTTTGCCACTACACCATTGCATGTCGCAATGCTTCCAGTACGTTGGCACAGTAAGCTACAGCTAGTACTGGTGACAGCCTTTGGAAAACATAAAACACAGCTGGTTGGGCATGCCATGTCTAGTGATAACAAGCAAACATTGCAGCATGCTGCCCAACACAGCAGAGACAATGACAGGACACAACTTGCTCGACAATCAGTTCAGATATTGAGTCCTCTACTAGGCGGTCTGCGACCGGCAGACACCAGACCCCGTGCAGAAGGAAACGCTGCAGCCTGAACTTTAGACCTATCAACTTCCTTCTTAGCCACTTGATCCTGCAGAGTGCCAATATCAGTTGGATCAGCACCTCGGCTGGCAGCTCTACTGGAATGCCGACTACTTCTAGGTCTCTGCACTGCACTACCAGGCCGCCTCCTTGCACTGCTCAGCCCCAGCCTAGAGTTTGCTGATTGCACGTCACCACCATTGGCTTTCAAAGACTTGTATGTCAAGTATGCACTAGGCTGCTGATTCTCATCAGCTGCACTGCTGCTGTGATGCACAGCACCAATGCTATCTCCAGATTGCTGCCTAGCTGCATCCTGTCTGGCTCTGACAGCGTTTCCAGCCAGGTGCAAGTGCTCTATCTGCCAGCACTGCTGCATTTCATCCCAAGTGCAATGCTGCATGATGCACTGCTGGTGATGAGGAGGTATGTAGGAAGCTATCAGCAGATCCTTCAGCTTGATCTGCCTTGTAAGGATGTAAATGTCTTCCAGCAGGTCCTCCCTTTCGCGCTGGAAGCTGCCCTGAAGGTCTGCCGCCTCTGCCTTCTTGCTTTGGAAGCTGCGTTGCAGCTTTTCAAGCTTCTTCCTTTTCTGTTCTACCTCTTCCTGGGATGAAGTCACATGCACTCAGCTACAAACATCTGATCCTTCAGCCGCATATCTCATGGTCAAGAGGCTGGATCAACAGTGCACTGTGAGGTGCCTTGTATGCTGGCAATTGCAGTGCGCAGACACACAGTGCACATAAAATCACTAATCATCCATGCACGCAATTCAGATGATTGCCAGTCATGGAGGCACCACGCCTCTCAATGCTTGCATCAAGCTGGTTCACCACTTACAGAGGACTGTACACAGCTGACATATCATGCAGATAAGCATCAAGTGAATGGGATGAGTAAATTGGATGAACACATAGATGGGTGGATAAACAATTTCAGTCGTGATCTAATGAACAAGTTTACGCATGTATGCACAAACAGATGTTGAGTGCACACAGTGCAAACCAGAAACCATAGGGTGGTAATGCATACAATGGCTAAGTCAAGTAACAAAAGGTCACCTGGACACTGGAGTACTGCTCCTCAATGTGCATGTGCTCTTCCTCCAACTGAGCAATTCTGGACAGGGAGGCAGCTTCTGCCGCCTTCTGCGCCTGCAGGGCAGCCTCTTGAGCAGCTGCCTCAGCAGTCAGCTTGTCCACCACCTCCAGAAGGTTCTCACCACCATTTAGCACCTGCGGCCACCATTCCATCCAGTCAGTCATTCATTCATTTATTTGAAGTTGAAGACAAGCCCTGTCAATACATTAACAGCTGGCTTACTAGAGTAGCGTGACCAGTGGGTGTTGACTCAGACTGATGGTCGTGCATTGAGTGTCACTTCAAGCAGCTCCAGGTCACATGACCTCTAGCAAGCTATTCAGCCAGAGCTGAAAACTGTTATCCAGTCATCTGCAGCTGCTGCAGCGATGCAAGGCGTGTGAACATCTGATCTCAATGCTAGCCCCAGCAAGCCAAGCACGAACTTCATTGCTGCAGACAAATTGCAGTCCCAGTATTCATTGGACTGTACATGACAAGTTCCAAAGAACTGACAAATCTGCTGCGTGATTGCAAATGGCTGCACGCACGGAGCAGCAGAATGCAGGTCACCTTTTCTTCCATGGCCCTGATTTTGGCTTGCAGGGCTGCAGCCTGCTGCTGGTCAGCCGCCACCTGCTGGGCATACTGTGCCAGCTCAGCCTCCTGCTTCTCCAGTGCCTCATGAGCCCTCCTCTTCTCTTCTTCACCTACAAATATGAAACAGATGCATGCAACAAGTGCTGGACAAATAGCATTACAGCTCAAGCGCCGGCTTGATCAATGCTTTGCCAGCCCTCCTCTTCTCTTCTTCACCTACAGAAGGGCAATTCTCAATGCTTGAATTACAGCACATAGAAAGCTAAACACACATGTTTTGAAGTCTCTCGTCTCTCAGCTACAAAAGGGCAAGTCTTTCGATGCTCAAGCCACAGCAAGACACATGCAACTCAACGAATGAAGATGATTACGGGGCCATATGCCAAGCCCAGCGTCCTGCTCTTCCATCACGTCATGAGCACCCCTTACCCTATCTTCTCTTCTTGCGCAGGGAAAACACTCACTGCACTCGTTTGCTCACTCCATCTGCTTTGCTGGTGCACACTGGGTAAGCAAGGGACGCTGTACCAGCTGCTCTTTGCGCCAGGAGTGTTGTCAGTAGGCTGTCATAGCCAAAATCTGGAAAAAAATTGTGACCGTTGGGGTGGGCTTCAGCTTGGGCCCTGGCCTGAGCTACGGCCTAGGTACTAACCATTCAATCATTCATGCATTCATTCGTTCGTTCGTTCGTTCGTTCGTTCGTTCGTTCGTTCGTTCGTTTGTGCATTCGTTCGTTCGTTCATTCGTTCGTTCATTCATTCGTTCGTTCATTCATTCGTTCATTCGTTCACTCACTCACTCACATTCATTCACAATCATTCATTGTGTCTTCCCCTAAGGTCCGGGACATACAGTCCTGAGTACCTCCCTGTATGATACTGACAATGCAAAACAATAATCACCACAGACTTTGCTATACACCGGCATCGTACCGGCTGCTTTCTGAGCAAGTAAAGCTTGCAGTTGGGAGTGAGCATGGGCCTCAGCTTGTGCCCGGGCCTGAGCCAAGGCCTGAGCACTGGCCGCCTCCTTCATGCGCTCTGCCAGCTCACGCCTCAGAGACTCCCGCACTGCTGCCACTGTCTCAGGCGCTGCATCCTTCTCAACCACCTGCATGCATGCAGACAGATGTGATTAGGCTGATCTGGATGTGTGTACTTGCCGTGACCGGCAGCTGTCAATGATGTAAGAAGTCGTGAGGGCAGGCATGCTTTGTTGCCATGCTCTATCAGCTTATGGTCTCATGAGATGCACCTGGGTTCACCGTCTGTCAACATGAGGCCTCTGAGCTGTCATTGGTTCATGTGAAGCAGATGTTCCAGCATCCTGCAGGCTGTATGCAAATTTGAGCCTTGCAAACTGTGTTGTGTTAACACCACTTGCCAAACGAAGTCATGCTTCAGTAACACTAATGCAGCACAGCAGCATACTCTTAGCAGCAGCAGAGGACACAAGACAAACAGGCATCTATCATGACTTTCAGAGTGAATTTTACAAACACATTGCTCAGCACATGAGAGTAACCTGCTCAACGACATGAGGAGGTGGCGGCGCCTGCTCCTTAGTCAGCAGCTGCGCCTTCAGGCGCGCAATCTCCCCCTGGAACTCCCTCAGCATGGCATCCTTGGGATCCTCGTTGATGCGCGGCTTGTTGGTGATGTTCTTGGCTCTGTTGGCGTAGCGCAGCGTGCTCAGCGTCTCCTCATAGTTGTAGCCTGCTGGCCCAATGTTGGCAACCATCACTGTCTTGGTGTTGCCACCCAGAGAGTCCTGCGGCAATGGATAGCGTGTCAAAAGCAGGCTGGCAGCTGCAGCCTTTGAAGCGTCCCAGTCTGGGACTTTGCAGACTGGCATGCAAGAATGACAAGAATGGCTTGTGCACTTAGCATGCAGGCACGGCGTTGGGCCCAAAGTTGTAGCTGCTTGAGCCACATGTTCCTGCAGCCTGCTACGCATATTAGCCTTGGAATTGCCAACTTTACAAACACACAGTCACATGGGCTGATGCCACAACATGTCACAAGCTTTGACAGCAGCATCGAGAAGAAGAATTTGAAGCATTGCAGGTGAAAGAATAGCAAGAATAGGAGGGGAGCAGCGAGTAGGAGAACAGGAGGAGAGAGAGGAGGACAGGATAGGAGAGACTCTGACTGAGGATAAAATGTTGGATAGAAGGAAGGGTCAGACACAGCCAAGAACAGGAGCAGCAGAAGCAGGACAGGCAGCAGCAGCAGGAAAAGCAGCAGCAGCAGCAGCAGCAGCAGGAAGAATAGCAGCAGTAGCAGGAAAGGCAGCAGCAGCAGCAGGAAAGGCAGCAGCAGCAGCAGGAAAGGCAGCAGCAGCAGCAGCAGGGGGATCAGCATGAACCTGAAGCAGCCTTGTAAGCTTGGAGTCCCTGTAAGGAACATGACCCCCAGGTTTGCCATCCACAAGCGCGCTGATCACGTTCCCCAGTGCGCTCAAAGACAGATTGATCTTGGTGGCCTCTTTCAGCCTGTCCCCTGTGGCTCCAGTCTTGCTCTGCCGTTCACTGCCGGCCAGATCCACCAGATTCAGCTTTCCCACCCTCACTGTGTTCTTGCCACCGCCAGCAGTGCTGGTGCCACCGCTGATGCCAGTGGCAGGGCTGCTAGTGCTGACGGTGGCTGCAGGGTCTTCCTTGTCGGCTGTCTCTACTGTGATAGTGAAGACTGAGTGGGACCGAGATGAGTCTTGGTTCATGCATGTGGCACCCACGCTTCTATTCTTCCTTCCTACCTATATTGCATGCATCTGAGGGTGGGATGCTGGAGTCATTGAATCAAGTCAACAAGGTCAAGTGTGTTCTTGGCACAGTGGGTCGACACAATCAGTGGGCTCTAGCCACCGACATGGCAATGCATGGTAATACGACACAAAACTTGTTTGTATGCTTGCATGGCCTGCTACTAGCACCCTTCTCGTTGACTTCGTACACAGCAGTGCAATGAGATGGGCATGCAAGGCACACCTGCAAGACGCTGTTGATTTCTGCTACGCTCTTCACAACAAATTGGACCAGTCCCTTGACATAGACACCCTTTTCAGCGCTCTCCTTGACCTCCAGACGCTGGTTGGGATTCTTGCTGAGCAGATCCCGAACCTCTTCTTGGTAAATTTCCAGGTATGTTGCCCTCACCAGATACTGGCGATGCTCACCTGCAAATGGTAGAGCTTTCAGTAGATGGACACATTGCAAATGGCCTACTCACATGCACTGCCATGTCACAAGTTTAGAACACGCTTGATCCAACAACCTTATATCAAATGAGAAGAGAGCACTAATGGAGCTGGCGAGCCGCAACCACTCAAGTACAAGGTGCAAAGCTGCAATGTGGTTGCGCAGCAGCAAAGATTGGCACATGCTCCCAGCTCACTGCAGCATAGAATCACAGCAAAAGTCACCAGGCTGAAATTGTGCTATATTTCACGGTCTGACCAACTGCATAGGCCTGCCATGCGAGTGCCATGTGCATCAGTACCTTTGGCAATTTCTGTAAAGATGTGGTCAAAAGCCTGTGGGATGATTCCCCTGAGTTCAGGTGGATCCTCCTTGCCCTCCATTGTGAAAGTCTTGCCACAGCCTGTCTGTCCATAGGCAAAGATTGTTCCTGCGCCACAGGCACTAAGCACAATCAGTTTCAAACTGGTGTGTACCCTGGCAGACATGAGGGGTTCTGCTTGTGATGCAAGCGTAAAATGCCTGTTGTTGCAGGTCAAGGTGCAGTACCATTGTAGCCACTCAGAACAGCATCAACAATAGGCCGGGCTGTTGCGTCATATATGTCTTGCTGCCGTGAGTTCCAGTCGTACACCTGCAGCAGTAGTCTGCATGGAAATATGACTTGAACGCCATGGTTGATTATGAAACATACCAGCTAGCCAGCCAGGTGGGACGCACAAGGTCTCTGCCCTTTAGATGCCATACCTGGTCAAAAGTGAACTCTCTTGGAGCTTCTGATGACCCTGTTTGTTGTATCTGTAGCAGAACATATGTTTAGAGTCAAGCACGCTGGAAAATCGCGGCATTGCTTTGGTGCTGCAGGTACCTGTATTTGCTGCTCAGGAAGCCTGGCAACGACTACCGGTTGGTGACCACTTTTGACCTCATCTTGGCTCAAAGGACGACATCTTACTACCACCTGTGCCAACGCATACTGAGGCGCAGCCCAAACGCCGTACTGCTGTGCAGAAACGTTTGCTTACCTTCACGCACTCTACGTTCTTCTGTGGCGAGGCCATGTTCGAGGTGAGGGTTCGCAAGCGCAAAACGCTGTCTCCGCCCTTGCTGCCAGCGGGTAGGCGTCGTCCGTCCTTGCACCTACCCCACGCAGCGGCTCCAATGTTGGTCAAAGTTACAGGCGTAAAGTCGAGACATCTAAATCTCACCTGTTCTGTAATACACCATACCAGCAAGCCTGCTGGAGAGTCACAGCAGTAAATGAAGTACGCAACTAAGCTGTCATACATGCACATATGTTGAAGCCTTGCTATGCTTTCACACTACGCTAAAGGCAGACAGAAAATTCAGTATGGCAAAGGGCCTGTTACTGACAGCAGTAAGGATTATCTCTCTCGCTCATCATGTGATTATTTGCGTAGCCTACAGTATGGGCAGCCTCTGGCTTCGTGGGCGAAGGTGTGAACGACATGGTCCATAGTCGAACCTCAGCTCACATGCACTTTCAGACCATGCAAAGGAGGAGCCGGAATCATAAACTCATTCTGAATCCCAATGATCTTGTCATCTTCGACGGTCTGGAAGGTAAAACGCTGCACACACACATACAATTTGGTCAGCATGGGAACATTTGCAGCTTTGTGAGTGAACATGCAGAGATTCATAGAAAAGGACTCTGCTGCAACAGTGATGACTTTGGCAGCTCTCACCTTCACAATCAGTGCCAGAACTACCCGTGCCTCAAGTAAGGCAAAATTCTGACCTAGGCAGTTCCGAGGCCCTTGGATGAAGGGGACAAACTGCATTGCACACACGGCTCAGCAAAACACAGACAGAGGTCACCAACCAAGTCTTGTTACAAGTAGCTTGGGGGTCCTAATGCAGCCATGCAAACCACAGCTAAGCAATATGCCACAGCACAGGCAGTTCTGGCAAAGTCTGCTGCAGAGCAGAAGTTCATGAAGAAGCTGCAACCATGATGGTGTAGAGCAACCATGCTACACACAATGCACACAGCATACCATGTATTGCCGTATGTCGTCAGGGAACTGGTCAAACTCCCCTCCTGGCATGAAACGCTCAGGTTGCCAAGTCTCAGGATCCTTCCATTGCTGGTGCACAGCCTTGAGGGCTGTGACTACATGTGAGCCTCGTGGCACATCGTAACCACACAAGACATCATTGCGCTGCAGCTCCCTCACCACTACAGGCACCACGGAGTAGCGCCGCAGGGATTCCTGCATGTGTGTGGCATCAGCAGTCGCAGGTCAAGCTGAAGCTTGCATGCTGCCTAAGCACAATGTCATGAAATTGCGTGCATTTGGCTTGATCTTGCGCATCGCCATCAGCAGCGTCAAGTGTCGTGTGCACACGGGCTGCATTTTTTGGTTTTCCACTTTCCATTAACAATATACGGGGGAAACATATGTGAGAAGAATCTACAAATGGTGTCTGCAATGAGCTGCGTGCCTGACAGGCAGCAGATCAGTGCAACTGCCTGCAAGAGGAACAATGAACACAACCACCTTGTGCAAGGTGACGAGTTGGGCACGATGGTTTCTCATACCTTGAGGCAAGCTACTGTGTATTGCATACTTTCTGCGACGTCTCGTGCAGGCTCCTGCTCTGCCGCCCCAAAAACTTGCTGCGCTTCATGCAAGACCTGCAAACAAGCCACACAGAATTTTGATGCAACCAGATCCACCTGAAGGAAAAAGTGTGACCAGTCTGCTTGCAGGTCCAATAAATCTTACATGTGCAAGATGACAGCAAACAGCAGGACCAGTGACCATCACCTTGTACAGTTTGCTGCATCCTGATCAAGACAATGTTGGCATGCAGAAATTGCAGCGGCCCACCAGGATATCCTGATCCTGATGATGCACAGCACATAGCACAGGAGCATGGTGTCCCAAGCTCAGCATGTTGCAGCCCAACATGCATGTGTAGCTAACCTTCTGTAGGCAGTCAGGATGTCTGGTCAGCTCTAGCAGGGACCATGTCAACATGGCAGCACTTGTCTCATGACCCGCTAGCAGGATGGTCTTGATCTCAAAACAAAGCTGCTCTTCTACTGTTGCAGTTATGCTCTCTCCTCGGTCCTGCATGCATGTCATGAGGGCAGCTTTGACATGTGTCCACTGATCACAAACCAGTGCATGGGCCACACAGTAATGTTGCTACAAGCACTTTGAAATCTTTAGATGACTTTGTTTGATATTTCATTATATTGGTCACATGGTCATGATTGGCCCCAACTACCTTCAAAATCTGAAATTATACTGGCTCTTGTAACGCCCTTTGGGCCACATGGAATATCAAATGTCAATAAGGCATGGCAATGCCTGAGGCGACGTTTGTTATGAACTGCGCACGTTCATGCCTATGCATGCATACTTTATATGGTGTTGCACATGCCTGAGCCCAGCAAAGCATGAGTCATGGACACAATACACCAACTCCATCATTAACATCATGGACACACCTCAAGTGCCTGCATGATGCGTTCCAGAACATCCTCTTTGCCTGTCTGATTGCCATCTTTGCTGCTCTGTTGCTTCTCTGCCCATCTAGTGTGTATCAAATGCTTGATGTAGCTGTTCAAACGCCGCACTTTAGCCTTGTGCTGCAGCTGAGACACGGAGGGGATATAACGTCGCCAAGGCTTCAGCACTCTGAGATTGTTCTCTGTCATTACAGGAAGGTACAGCTCAGGAAACACCTGTATCCACATGACACAATGATGTGAGAGCCATGACGTTCAAAACAAGTTGTGTGCCTGCTGCTGCATGCTGACTTATATTGATTTTTTGTAGCCATCATGGATGCATCTTTGGATGGAGCAATCTGCATGTGCTGCTGCTGCACAGTCTGAGGTAGAACAGTTGATGGTAATGTGGTACCTTGCCAATAGCTTGTGACTGACACAACTTGTGTCTGTCATCAGAGGCGATGTCTGGCTGGAGCAGCAAAGTAAACTGGTCAAACTCACCATGTCACACTCGTCAGGTGGCAGGCTCAGCATAGCTTCCCCAATGACTTGTAATGTCAGCAGCCTGAACTCTTCCTCCATGTCTACCACTTGGCCAGATGCTCTGTGCGCTTCCAACTTCTGACTTAGCCTGTCAGCTGCCCTTTTGCCAATACCGATCACAGCATCTAGAATGTCCGTCCGCAGAGTTGGTCCCATCAGAGATCTCTGCCGACGCCAGTGCTCACCCTCAGCTGTAACCAGACCAGAGGTGGGACCGGCTCCAAGTATGTTCAGGAAGTTATGGTAGGAGAAGGCGACGTCCTTGCCGTAGTCTCGCTGTTTGGTCTGAAAGACCTGCTTCAAGCCTTGTGGTGAGCCCACAATCACCAGGTATGTGTTCAGGACTCGAACTTTGATGATGCCAGATGGCTCTGCCAAAACCCATTCATTCATTTTCTCCCAAGGGGAGTTTGTAGCCAGGGCTATTGCATTTCCTAGCAGCCAGTTGCTTTCTGGGGCTGTTGGTATCCCAGCTAGACCTCTGCTTCTGCTAACAAAGCTGAAGATGCCCTGAAACAGGTTCGTAACAGTGTACGCTGCCAAGGCCGCTCCGATGATGG
>JAABUW010007772.1_pt1 | contig 12771 bp, 16 predicted proteins | sample 5560081 | NCBI WGS metagenome assembly JAABUW01 (sample SAMN10711882, study PRJNA513363) | rock metagenome | isolation source: Antarctica rocks | place: Antarctica: Victoria Land, Knobhead sud
GGTTTCGACGAAGTAGCCGCCTTCGGGGTGGGGTTGGAGGTTGAGGTGTTGGAGTATTGACTGGGTGGTTGAGGATTCGGGGTGAGGGGTGGTGGGGGAGAAAGAGGGGGTGAGGGGTGCTAGGGACGAGTCGATAGTTGAAGACATGATGGTCGGGACGGTAAGGGTGGGGAATATGGGAGGTATGAGGAAAGGTGGATATGAGTGCTTACATGTACTTTGCATAGTGGATACGAGACTCATGTCAATACGAGAGCTAATTCATCGATACCATCACTTCCCATGCATACAGTTCAGATATTCGCATTTGCGTGGAAAAGCCCGACTTTCACCATTAAACCAACTATACCTAGTGACACAGACAAGGCACAAACATATTCGCCGCAAAACGCGAAGAAGAAGTGAATTAAGTTTTGCGACTTTGAATTTTGAGGGATAAAAACAACCTGCCCTATACATTGCCCAGAATGCACCGTCATGAACAAGCCTGAGAAGTATGGTCATGCATTAAGCCTTGCCTAGCAAGGTATATCCGGGACTAGCCAAAAAGACGAGAAACATCGACAAGCTGGAGGTTTGGCGAGAGAGAGCTTCTTTGATCATTCGTGAACTCCGTGGACGTACACGCTTCCACGCTAGACGCTTAGACACCCGATTCGTAGTTGAACACGTTGTAGGTGGTGGCGTAGTCGGTCCAGCTGGAGCAGGTGTCCTCGATCTGGCCGCCGTACTTGACGGTGTCGGCGATGCCTTCGAGGTTCTCGATGATCTGGAGGGCGAAGCCCATGGCGTTGTGCTGGGAAGAATGTTAGCTTAATTCTTTCATATATACAAAGACGAGAATGCACGTACCCAGCCAATATGGCAATGCAGAAGCCAAACACCCGGGTTCGAGGTCTGGAAAGCCAGGACAAGGTAACCAGGCTGGCCCTGGGTAGGGTCAGCGGGCATGACGGCGGTATCACGACGCGGTGGGTTCTTGAGGTTAAGCGGGACCGCGTCAGAGTAGGCGCCGAGGCCTTGCGCGAGGACCAAGAAATCGTGACCGTGAAGATGGATGGGATGGGGCAGTGGGATGGGAGTCTGGATGATGATGTAGACCCATTCGTGGAGCTCTGGCACTTCAATGGCGAGGTTTCCGGAGGTGGCTGGGATCGTGCCATCCTCGTAGATCTGCTTGAGGGTTGGGTGCTCCCACTCGGAGTAGAAGGTCGTGCCGGACAGAGTCCACTTGAAGAGGTTGGTGCTCTGGTACGGGCCGATGACGGTGGTCTCAGCGATGGTCTGCTCAGCCGCACCAGCGTCCCATGGAACGATCGGGACAAGCTTCTCGAGGGGCTCGTCAAGGCAGGTTGGTGCGTAGCCGTAGCCCTCGGAAGCTGGCAAGCCCATTGGGCCATCGGCGTAGTGCACGATACCCTTGATGTCGAGGTTGATGAGCGGTCCGCATGGCTGCTGGTTGTCAGAGCGCATCCAGTAATCGGCAGAGGGCTGGTTGGCTTTGAGGATCAGATCATAACGCTGTCCGATGTTGATGACGACCATGTTGGTGGTGTACGGGGTGATCGGGACGAAATCCATGGCAATGACCTCAAACTCGTGCTGGTCGACGTAGAAGACGAAGGTGGACTGGATGGCGCTGTTGAGGAGACGGAGACGGTAGCTCTTGCCAGACTGAACAGTCATCTCGAAGCGCGCACCACTTACAACCTGCGTCTCAAGATCTTGCCATTGGTTCAAACCGTTGATGAGACCAGTGTCCAAAGTGGGTGGGCCGCGGAGTCCGTTGGAGACAAGCTCTTGTGGTCCGTAGAGGGTGTTCACTGGGATATGGCTCCAGTCCTGGAGGGCAATGAACTGCTCGTCGTCGTACTCAGCAGCAGCCGGGCCGTGGATGACCATCGGACCCCAGATACCCTCGTAGGTCTGAAGACCGTAATGCGAGTGCCACCACGAAGATCCGTAGCTGGATGCGGTCCACCTGTATGTCATGCTGTGGCCTGGAGCGATCGGGCACTGGGTGATGGATGAGACACCGTCCATCTCGTTGGTGCCGTTCTGGCGGATACCGTGGAAATGGAGAGAAGTACCGTTCAGGCCTGCAATGTCAAGTCCGTTGGTCAAGTGAACAATGATCTCGTCACCCCAGTTGGCCTCGATCATAGGACCTGGCATCTGGCCTTCGACAACGAGACCAACGCGGTCAATACCATCGGGAGAGACGGTTTGGTTAGTGATGGTCCAGAAGAACTCGCGAGTCTTGCAGGTCTTTGGCGTAACAGAGTACCAGTTGTCGTTGATGTCATATCCGCACCACTTCTCTGGGTCGCTGCCAGGCTGACCTTGGCAAGGAACGCAGCTACCGGTACCAGTTGGCGCAGCCGAGCTGGTGCTGGAGCTTCCGGTCGGGATGAGGGAGTACGAAGACGAGGAGTAGCCAGTGCCCGTTGGGTGAGGGTAACCGGAAGCGCCACTGCCTGAAGGGTAGCCACCTGGTGCGCTTCCACTGCCGGATGGGTAAGGGGGGAGAGATCCAGGTGCACTGCCAGTTGGGTATGCCCAGCCACTCGATGTAATCGGAGAGCCTTCAGACTCGCTAGGTGAAGGATAGCCTGCTGGTGCAGAGCCGCTCGACGTGACTGGAGAGCCCTCAGACTCGCTTGAATCCGCAGGGTAGGTAGCGGGATCGGTGAAAGCTGGGTACTCCGGCTCGGTGACGGTTGACGTGATGACCTCGGTGGTCGTGGTCATGCTGTACTTGGTGTAGAGCGAAGTCCAGTCACCGTACGTGAAGGTCGCGGTCTCACCCTCGGCGCCTGGGCAGGTGGTCTCGTACTCAGTGGTGAACTGGGTAACGTAGACCTCGCCAGCGGTGCGTGTTGGTACAACTGCAGTATCGGTGGTGTCGCATGGGCAGACGTATTTGGTGTTCGTGACCGTGTTGGTGACCACAACGTTGCTTGGCTCATCAGTCGTAGGCGCAGTCTCCGATGGGTAAGTCGCTGGGCTGGTCTCTGACGGGTAAGTCGCTGGGCTGGTCTCGGATGCTGTCGACGACGACGACACTGGGTACACCGAGATCGAAGATGGGCACGCGCCGTCCATCGTGGTGGTCAAGGTGTGGGTGACCTGGTATGTCTCATACTCGGTCGACGAGCGGTAGATCAGAGTCGAGGTCTCGTCGCACGTGCTCGTGTAGGTTGTGGTGCAAGCCGAGCCAGTTGCTGAGGCAGAGGACGAGGTCGTCGCGTACGAAGACGAGCTGAATGGTACCGCCGAGGCGGAGGACGAGACCTCGACAGTGCTTGACCCATACGCTGGTGGTGCGCTGGACGACACTGGTACCGCCTCAGAGCTGGTGGATCCGTACGCTGGTGGTGCGGAGCTGCCATTATCGTAGGCTGGAGGTGCGGTTGCGACGGCACCCGCTACGAGAGCGAGCGACCACGTGGTGGTCTTCATCGTGTCGCGAGAAAGCTGATATCAGAAGGTAATACAATTAATCAGTAAGGAGTGTCTGTATGTTGGTACTGGCAGCAGTAGTCAGGCTCGTAACGAGTGAAGCCTGATACTGGTGCAAGTAAATGCTGAAAAGATTCACGGCTAGGAAAGAAGAGAGATAGATAGTAGGTGTGCGACGGGAGGTGTATGAAAGCGAGCAAGGCCCACAAACGTATATGAGGGAGCCCCTCGCGAGGTGGACGCCCACCGCCATGATATGGCCCGTGTGAGAGGCTCTCGTTTCCTTGGCGGCGGACGCTTTCCCCCTGGCCCATAGTGTGAAGCTAGAGGCCGATGGAGTCGATCCAGTCTTCAGCCAAGAGTCCGCATGACGCGCCACAATAAGGCTATGGGGGGGGAGATTAATTATCGGCAAGCAAGGTGCTATCGTCGTGATTCGTCGTGCACCACTCAGGCGCAGCGATGCAGTGAGAAAGCAACGAGGAGAGCGGTAAAGTCGAACTGTTCCTGCGTCTGCAGCTGCAGTCTGACTCCACTTCCGGCTAGCTACCGACGTAAGCGTTGCCTCCACAGTACTAGGGCGTCTGGGCGTCGTGCAAAATTAGACTTCCAAGGAGATTAAGCAGGGGCAAGCGACAACACGGGCTGTCGCAGGATTCAATACTATTCGAAGCGTGACGTGCCCAGAGCGACGATCTGTTTTTAGTACGGGCCCATGAGTAATGAAAACGACGCGGAATTCGTATATATACGTGCCTTATTACCACATACCTTGGCCATGAAGCGAGATCCATCGGATAGCAGCAGGACAATTCAGTCAAACAATAATTCGCGCACCTCTCAGGCGCCTTGCGACTTCATCAGACGGAAACCCACCTGTACCGTTGCAAGTCGTCAAAATATGGCCCCAACCCGGAACCGCGGCTGCGATGCATAGCGGTTCACTTCGATCCTGCTCGTGTTTATCGAAATCCAAGAGTCTTCTCATCCGATATCCGGCGTGGTTCAAGGCGCCATTGAGTTGATGAAACGGTGAGTCCTCTCCAGGATCCGTGTTGACGGTGTCTTTCGGTTTGCACAACTGTCTCCTTGATTCTATCGAACTGGCCCTTTCATCAAGTTGGTTCTTGTTTTCTTTCGATGATCAAGCGCCCAACGTGGTTGTTTCTCCACACCAGGGCACTGCTTCACGATCCAATCATTGTTATCAGCACGTCGTGATACTGGCCCATGGCCAGTGGGTGCAATTTTGACTTCCTCTTTGGGAGAGATGGAAGTCCGCCATCGATTCTTCGTTAACACCCCACTGCAGCACGACATCGTGATGCCGGCCCGAATGTCCGTATAGATTGGTGCAGCTGGTCCCATCATCGTCGCGCTCGTTGATTGCTGCTTACAATCGCCTTGCTTGATGCGCATACAATCATCCAGGTTTCTGTACGCAGTCAATTCGGTTTCCGGGCCCGAAGCAAGGTTAACCGGCTGCAGTTGTGTCAAACCATGCTGTAGAACGCCATTCGAAACGGTATTACGCCACAACGCAGACAGCCTTAACTGAGCCAAGGCGGCGCTTGCCCTGTTCCTGGAAACTTCATCTCGCTTGTTTTGACTTTCGCTTCCAACGCCACCAACGTCCACCTCTAATTTCCTCTCGAACCCAATCCAGGTCTTGTTTCGATCTGACTTTCCAGCCGTTCATATCGTGATCCGGAGATCTGGTTGATGGCCTCGTGTCCGGAGTGACCGGCTCCTGTGGACGTGAATGCACGTGAAGAGTCGAAGGTGTTGAAGCCCTCCCTCCTTCTCATCAGTCATGTGGTGATTAGACGGGATCGGCCAACAATACTGGAAAGAACTTGTCCTCTCGCAATCGTGATTCGTTGGGCCCGGTGGCCTTCCATGGTGAATAACAACAATACTCATGCCACAGCAAGAAGAATGCCTTATAAGGCGGTAGCCGCTGACGAGCCAGGTCAGGCTCGATCCATGTTACTCCAAGTGGGTGGTGTCCTTGGTCATTGGCAGGAAGGACGTTGTATACAGCATGTCCACACCGACAGCAACAAAGTCGAGAGCCAAAAGCGAGGGCCGTACATTCCAGGAAGTGACAGTCTACGGTAGCACCGGAGCAATACTTATATATTTGAGCAAGGTGAGCACGTTTGCGAACGCGGTGTCAGTGTGGCATATTGAACGAGACGATATGAGCAAATTTGAGTGAACTGCTCCTTCCCCGAAGAGCCCCCATTTCGGCAGGGTGTACGACGGGATATCGCTCTCGACCTCTGGAGACAAGAACGCCGTCTACAGTACTGCGATTTTATTTTGAGAACAAATTTCACTGGGAAGTGGTTGTGTTGAGTAACTTTGGCGACTTGAAGCGCAAGCTCATGAGCAAGTCCACGTCTTGCAACAAACCATAGCTCAACGAGCTTGGAAAGGAAGACTGAGAGACTACCAGGGTATATGTTCCGGTCTACGGGATCACTGGGTGACCCATCGCATAGAACGATCCACCCGAACACGGCAGGTATGGTAAGTACTACAAGATAGCCACCGAACACCGGATGAGAAGAACAGACAGCGCTTGCCAGAGTGAATCGCGCCGGAGCCTCACCTACACGAGCTTCAATAGCAGGACCCTCACGAATTCGAGCTTCAAGAGCAAGAGCCTCAGCAACGCAAGCTTCGACAGCCGGACCATCACGAATCCGACCATCAACAAGCGGAGTCCGACCAACACAATTTTGAATCGCCGGAGCCTCAAAGTGGTCTGCGTCACCGCAGCTTGCGGCGTACACTACAGCTGAAGCCTCGCCACGTAAAGGCAGCAAGGCCTCAAACTTCAGAGAGCTTGCCCAGTGACCCTCTCGAGCTTCCCGCTCCTGCTGGACCGGCGAAGGCTACTTTGCTTCTCCAATTGTACAGCCCGCCTTTGCGGGCAGTCTGTCTGAACGTCATCCTTCACGCCATGAGGCGTTCTTAGTACGAGGTCTGCCGGTGGACCTCGAAGAGGATAGAGTTCTCACGAAGGCAGCTGAGTCGTTACAAAGGCTTGTGCTACTACGACGACGATTTGAGCATCTGCTGGCTTAATCGCATCTGCATCATGTTAGTTCGCCGATATAGCTACTCAATGCAACAACATGGTCTTCTTCCAATCACTCGCGCATGCTAGACGTCCAAAGGAGATCATCAAACACAGCATTTCGGCAAGCTACAAAGCTCTTACTTGGACGTTCTCACCCTACTCGGATCTAGCTCCCAATCCTGGCGTTCTCGGCGAGACTGACTTTCCACAACATCTCATTGAGCAAATCTTCCTTCCTCTGGGCTGTCTTACTTTGTTCTGGATCAATCAGCGGCTTTGCAAGAGCTCCAATCTCAAAGACTCGACCGATACCAAGGACTTCCGCTACTTCATTCCGAGTGCATAGCGGCCTCGCAGGAGCAGGTATCATACCGTCTCCTCCAGCTTGTACAGCGAGTCTCGAACGTGCCCTTGTGGCAAACCACATATCGTCGATCCTACTTGGTTTCAGATACTCTGGATCGGATCTGGCCTGCCTACCCACGATCAAATCGACATGATGATTGACGGCTATAACTCTTCTCATCTGTGTGGCTCTGATTGGTGCAACAAGCCAGCCTGTCGCATTTACGAACTTCGCAGGATGAATACGAACCGAGACAAGAACATCCGCTCCAGTTATTCGTGCGAACGCGACCCTCCATGCTCGCCAGAGTCCTCCAATCGGTGCCACAACTTCGACTACATTGTTGACAGCACTTCCGACGGCCGTTCAACACTACACGTGGCGAATTGTTTCCTGAAGGTCACAACATGTCCCGGACGTAGTGATTAGTCTCACAAAGTTATGTAGCATTGCATGTTGCTCGATTGGATCTCGGAGAGCCGTCGATGTACTCAGGGATGCTTGTGCATTTAGCATTTTACTTGACCCAACGCTAAGCATGCCTCGCCCAAGGGTGATTGGGGATCGAGCCCTTCGGTGCGGCATTGCAGGCAATAACCTTGGTCATGATGCCTTGAATACTCTCCGCGATAGGGGCAACGGGCTCGTTGTTGCTGTCGTAGTCCTGAGGTCCGTACGTGTGCTCGGGCACAGCGCCTTCATTTCGGTAGTACCCATCATACCCGTATACGTGCCGCAGAGACGGCCGAGCGTGTCCCTGCCCACTGCGGCTAACTGCTCGGGCGAATATCTTCACTCCTCAGAAGGTGGCTCTTCAACCGCTTCCTTCTCCTCTTCGGACATTGCAAGATAGGCCTTCCGGTCTGCCTTCCATATCAGATGGGCGGTCGCTTGCTGTTGTTTGCAGAGCGAGGTCATGGCGGGGAGATAGCGATCGTCGAGCGGGATATCGACGTCTTTGTGCTGGTGAGAGGGCATCGCAGTAGCCGGTCTACCGTTTAGCCATTGTGTGCGGCTGGATTTGTTGAAGACGTAGTTATCGACAGTAGCAGCTACGCCGGATATTGTACGTGCCGCGGACTTGAGGACACGATCCTGGATGGTGTTCTTGCCATAACTGTTCACCACAGCGTTCACCGAAGCCACGCCAGCTTTGATGTTTACCCACCAACAACTGCTTAGACATTTGACGACTTCTCCCTCGTTCTCGATGCTGCCGACATCAATGCCTTCCTTTCCAGTCCACTCATAGTGTCGCTGAAGGATCTTGAGAGCTACTACGGGAACCGCGAGGTTATTGTCGATTAGAGTGCCAGTCATGTAGAAAGCTGGGGCACGGTCGAGTAAGATGCTGTCCGAGGGTGCAGTTGCCGCGAGGACGCGTGACTCGCTGAAGGCTTGATGATATTCGTCGTAAAAAGAGAGTCCGAATTTTGGTGTGCTTTTGTTTTTATGAGCCGTAGAGCCCATGGATGCCTCCGTCTATGAATCATACGCCGTTGTAATAGCGATAAGGAGCACGTTGAGCGCCGACTGTGGGAGTGAGTTGGCGGACATCTTGGGATCTTCTCCGTCGTTGGCCCTAAGTGTGCCTTTGCTATCGTGCTGGAAGAAAACCTCACAGTTCTGCGCTGAGAGTCTCTGAGTCCGGTGTCTAATATCGTTGTCCTTTGGAGCACCGCCGCCGGTAACAGCCGTGATCACGTAGCCTTTCAGACTGACCAAATCGACCATCTTCTTCATCTCGGAGAACCAGTTCTGTCCGAGCTGTACAGGTACGCAGGCCAGAGCAGCAATGCGGACCGCGTAGGTGTACGTACTGGTTGGTGACTGCTCCATGCATGGACAAGGGAAAAAGTATGTCGGCGGTATTTTCGACTCTCGCTATTTCAACTGCTTAGGGCAGACAGCATTCTTCTCGTGCTTCGGAGTTAGGTGCTCGCGGATCTGGTCGTCTGGCTTTCCATGGTCTGCCTCCACCTCGTCCCACGCGCGGTTCTTCCATATCTGGTTGATCTGGAAGCCGAGCGCGCTCCACGTCTTTGCTATGCCCATTTTATTGTAGAGATATCCAACCTTGCGATATCAATGCGCTACGGCAAGTAGGCAGAACATAGTGTGAAGCTAGTCGTTCCAGAGAAACGTACTCGGGAGATGTACACCGCCTCTAGTACTTCTCCAAATGATGAAAAGGATGCAGAGAATGTTTTGTACGTGCTCGTTAAGGCCTTCGTCTTTGAGTTCCCACACGCATATGAGATGGCATCGAGGTAGTCGGCTTTCCGTTCCGCCGTTGTTGCGGCTCGCTATGCTAAACACCTACTCTTCGACAGTGGCCTAGACGTCGGAAGTGGTGGCAGCCTAGCAAGTCTCCTTAATCTCTCCCTCCAGCTGTACTTTCGTTGAAGGCTCTCAAGGGCTGTGATAGGTACCCCGAGGTTGTTGTCAATGAGTGTGCCTGTAAGGAAGTACGCTGGCGCACTGTCTAGCAACATGCTGTCTTCTCCAACAAGCGCCGCGAGAACGCCGGACTCTTTTGACGTGTGATGATATTCATCATGAAAGGCCGTCGCAAATCTTGTTAGACGTTTGTTGTTCCCACGGCCGCCACCGGCACAGGCTATCTGACTATCGAACGCTGTCCTCGTGGCAATTAGCAGTACATTGCGTGCGACACTCGGAAGGTGGTTGCTCATGATCTTTGGATCCACTATATCTTTCTCCTCGCTCTTTTTGTGCACCTGGAAGAGACACTCCGCGTTCTTCGGTAATATCCTCTGAGCACGACAAGCACTGTTCTTCTTCTTGGGAGCACCACCGGTAGCCATAGCTGTAATGACGATTCCGTTCAGAGCCTCGAGGCCGACCATCTTTCCCATCTCTGCAAACTAATTCTGCCCGAGCTGCGGGGGCACACATGCGAGAGCTGCGCCGCTAACCGTCGGGTTGGTGTATCGATTCGTAGGCCCGTTCTCCATGCAAGGGCAAGGGAAGAAATACTGCAGCTTCTCGCCAGCGGCTTGCGCTCTAAGCTGCTCAGGGCAGATCGCATCGTGTTCGTGATTGCGAGGCAAGTGAACTCTGGACCTCGCCTTCGGGCTTCTTTCGATCGCGGTATACGTCTTCCTACGTACGATTCACCCACACTTGAACGACCCACAGACCAATAGCGGCCCAGGTCTTGCCCATTCCTATGTCATCGCATAGGAAGCCACCCTTCTGGAGGTCGTGTCGTAGGACGAGGAAGCAGAGGACCGTATATGACTCATAGCTGAAGAATAAAGTGCCCTGCTTAATCCCCGGGAGCTGTATGCCGCCTGCGTTGTCCAGCCAGATTTTAGGCGGCACACCGAAGAACTCTCGCACTTGCTTGTCGAAGTCCTCATCCCCCAGATGCCACAGTCTTGTGACGTCCGCCATAAAAAACTCGACTTCACAAGAGTATCTTCGACTTCATCTGAGCTCCGTACGACCTATGTCGAACTATCATTGTATCGAGTGAGATCAGTCTCTCCCTCGACATAGACGGTGCAAGGGGCAGCCACCTCCGTCTCCCGATAGTCATTTTCAAGAGGAGGCCCAAGGTATTACTCGTCGGTGAGCTTGTGTCGGTCTTGGACCTCTTCTTCTGATCTTCGTCCTTTAAATGCGCTGCCCATTCGGGGAGCTTCGAGATCGGTGGTGTGGCGTTCAAGTGAGCCTTGTTTGAAGGAGCATCCTTTGCGGGTATTGCACCTGGAATGAACAGTTCCGGCTCATTTTCTTGAATCGTGATTGTATTCGAAGTCGAAGCGGTATTTGTAGGAGCCGCTTTTGGCATTTCATCGGTGGACTGTGTCTCTGGTGATGGTGTTCGCTTTTGTGGTTGAACCATCTCAACGCTGCGTGCGCAGAAGGAGAAGCGGTATCCGTTAGACTTCCGCAGGTTGGTGACTTGTCCAGCGAGGGCATCGTGAAAGCCTGCAGAACCCGAGAATGGAAATTCGCGTCCTGACTTGTTTGTCCAGTAGAGCTCGAACTGGAAGTCGCCACTGAACAGTACATACTCGACTTCGGTAAGGAGATTATCGAGGGAGAAGTGCTCAAGCTCCAAGCTCCAGCCTAAATTCTCTGTTCTTGCGTTGTGTTGGATCGGCAAGCAGCTCGACCTGGTTGTCGACGGGATCCGGAACTTGAGGACCATCGTGTTCTTCCAAATCCTCATCAAGCTCCCGCTGAGCCTCCCACTAGCTTGTGCTCCACAAAGATCGAAGCCCTTTCTAAAATCGTCCATCAGATCATCCTCCTCCTCCTCCTGGTCGCTGTCGTCCACTTCGTTTAGCCATCGGCTTTTCTGGTTGATCGTGGGTGTATTCGACGCTGCTAGTGTGGCGGAAAGTGACTCTGACGCTTTGTGGATGAGTAGGCTCCAGTGAAAGATGATCCTTCTGACCCCTTCAGAACTTCCAGTTCACGGTTCTGACCCCGCTCCCAGAAAACCTCGCACAAGGTGGATGGTCCTTCCGACCCTCCGAATAATGGTCTACTGTTTCGATTTCTCTTACCATCCAGCTCCCTCGACTCGGCATACTCCAGATACACCGCCGCAATGCCGAACGATTTCAAACCAGACCCCGCTGTTCGCCCCGGCTGGGTGGACGGTCAAGGACTAAAATTATGAAACCTTCAGTATTGAAAACCTCAAGTGTTCCTACGGCTTCGAGACCACCGCCCAAGCGAACGAGTTCAAGAATGAGTACTATCGTCTTCTCAAGGAGGCCGAAGGCAGACGTGGACGTGTTCTGCAGATGAAAGAGGGGAAGGCTCTTAATGAAACAGACCCAAACCATAACGTGCGCAACCAGATATGGGAACGGCTAAAAGATGATGGGAAATTTGCGGTGAATATGAGCCTCGTACATCGATCGGACGACCTCGACATGAAGGATCCGGAGGTAAAGGACAAGCTTGCGGCATATGAGTGGTTCATTAGAAAGCGGCGGGACATGTGGATCTGGGACAAGGAGAAGGAAATTAAATCCTGACTTCCTACCTTTGCGTTCTTCAACTAACCATGAGCCTACAGCATGAGAAGGACGAGAACGCCCTCGAAACGACTCTCGATGGCAGTTCCAAACCGAACAACACCACACAGCGCAGCGGAGATCGACAGCGATGTGCAAGCTTCAAAGGGACCACCTCGCGCAACCGATAGTCCCCGGCATACCTGGGGCTCACGAAGGGCCAACGAGCTCCCGTTCCGTCACCTTGGTATGGCTGCTGTTCATAGCGAGAAGCATGACTGCCAAGGCCTGCACCACCTCTTTCCGACTCCAATCGAAGACTTGACGGTAGTAGATGCATCAGCCGTAGACGCTGGAGAGGTGCGGAGCTGGCTGCAAGAGGGCTCGGGCTACAATGTGATGAGGCACAAGATATATTGGGCGGATGAGGATGGCAGAATGCAGGAGGCAAGCATCCAGGGTCAGTTGCGTTTGGCGATTAGTGTGATGTTCGAGAGTAAGGCCTCCGATGAGATTGCGTTCGAGATGCGGGAACAGGGTGTGGAGGTGTTGAGGATGGTGATGGCGATTGGCAAAGGCAGAAGAATTTTGATGGAGCTTCGTGATGGAAGATACGTATCATGTATGTATGTTATGATGGAAGACGACGGGCGAAGTCAAAGGAGAGTTCTGCCCCACAAGCTCCACAACTGCCTAATTGGGCGGTCCGAGTCTCATTATGTAATCCGAGCTGAAGGACGACGAGTGACACTGTCCACATTTCAATATAGAGTGCGAGCATGATAGAATCGCAAACAAAGTCTCGACGGATAGCATGATGTACGACCATCCGGTGTGCACCTCCACAGTGTAAGGACATGGGGTACATC
>JAABUW010007773.1_pt1 | contig 12771 bp, 12 predicted proteins | sample 5560081 | NCBI WGS metagenome assembly JAABUW01 (sample SAMN10711882, study PRJNA513363) | rock metagenome | isolation source: Antarctica rocks | place: Antarctica: Victoria Land, Knobhead sud
ACAGGAGGGTTGCAAAAAGACTGGTATCCCTGCAAGAAAGTGCGGATAGACTAGGCCCAATCGGGCAGTGATTCGCAAAATTCGAGAGCAAATTTAAGAGCCAAATTTAAATTTTGCAAATCACTGCCCGATTGGACCTAGTCTATCCGCACTTTCTTGCAGGGATACCAGTCTTTTTGCGACCCTCCTGTACCTCGGGATGGAGAGAAGGCTCACTCTTGGTGTCCACAACGGCGCCCTCGATGCGACCGAAGAGGTCTCGTGCGAAAGAAACTGCTCTCTCCATCTCGACGGCGTAGTCAGCGGAAAAACATATTGCATTCTTGCCATGGAGAGGAACTTTCACAGCATCTCCGAACAGATGTCTGCAAAACTCTGTAACCGATCAGGATCCCGAGCCAGAGCAAGCGGAAACTATTCGACTGAATGCCTCAGATCGGCATATGTTCCTGCGTCCCGGCCCAGTCAGCTGGTAGCAAGCCAAGATTAGGTTTCTCCACTACGGCGAGCCAAAACAATGACAGATGAAAGACACCAATCAAATATGGCGACCAAAACGACATTATGGTCGATCGGCAAGTCCCGCAAGGTACCGTTGGGCGTCTTTCCTGAATGGGGTAGTGCATCTCTTCAAACATGGTTCAAGAACGACGATTGTGTAGCTGGGTCTGAGCCGAACTAGTGATCCCTCGGGTTTAGACATACAAGCAATGTTTAAATTACAAGCCTTTGTCTACACTCCTTCGGATGAAGAGCCCTCGCCGTCCATCTATTCATCGCCCTGTATACCTGGCCGGCCAACATGGCGTCGAAGCAATCCAGCCTCGAAGCCCTGCCATACCAGGGACCACCCGATCGCTCCATCATGGAGAACGAGATACAGACGAACTACATCGCCATGAAGCACACTCATTATCTGGGCATGAGTGGTCCGGCGCTGCGAACTGCCATTGGTCTGACCGCTGGGCTCTGCTTCATGTAAGACCAACACCTTCGCGACTCGAACGACAACTCGTTGACGGCATACAGCGCTTTCGGCTATGGCCAAGGCGACATTGGCGGCCTTGTAGTCATGGAGACTTTTGATAAAGAGTTTCCGAGGTTCATCACAGAGCCCCAGATTGGAGGTACCGCCTGTCCTCATACATACCCGGAGTTTGAGTGTTTTGGAACGCCTGTTGACATCCTTCACAGGTGCTATAGTAGGAACGTGGAATCTGGGATGCTTGACAGGAGCAGCACTCTTGATCTTCCTCAGCAACTTCCTAGGCCGGAAAGGCTCGATTGTTACCGGTCTAGTGTTGGAGATCATCGGTAGGATCGTGCAGACCTCGACATTCGGCATTTCGCAATATATCGCTGGCCGCTTTATCGCAGGGATGGGCAATGGGTAGGCACAATCTCATGTCCCGGACGTTTCCCAAGTAGTGTGCTAATCGGGCTTCGTAGCTTCATCGCGTCAGCGGTTCCAGCTTGGCATGTCGAGTGTCTTAAGACTCATCGTCGCGGCCGTATGCTCCTCGTTTCTTTCGGCGTGTGCGTTACTGCTGGGATCGCTTGTGCTTTCTGTACGTGATGCTCGGACCTTAGCTCTTCATCACAATACCGGCTAACATACGCTGTCCTACAGGGGTAACATACGCTTGCTCTTGGCTGGAGCCGAGCCCTGCCTCCTGGAGGCTTCCGTTGGCGATACCAATCGTCTTCTTACTACCAGCACTCCTACTCATTGGCTTCCTACCAGAGTCACCACGATACCTGATCCTGTCCGGCAAAGAGGACGCGGCACTCGATGTTTTGTCAGCGCTCAACGAGCTGCCGCCACAGCATGAAGACAACCGACGAGAATACCTTGCCATCAAGAACACCATCCTCCATATGATCCAAGGCTCGAGCATGCCCAGCATCTTCAGCATGGGCAAGTCACGCTATGGCCAGCGTGTCTTCCTCGCCGTCCTGCTGCAGGTGCTACAGCAATTTTCGGGTATCAACTTGTTTGTCCAATACCTTGCGGTAATGTTTTGGTGGAAACTTGGCTACTCCAAACATACCGCTGGCCTGCTCGGCGCGTGCTGCTCCACGGAGTTCTGCATTGCATCCCTCCTCGCACTCTTTGGCATGGACCGTTTCTGGGGTCGCCGAAGCTTGACGATGTTCGGATCTGCAGGCATGCTGGTGTGTCTTATCGTTATGGCGGTCATGGCTGAGATCGGCACCAATACGGCTCATCTCGTCATGACAGTGATGTTCTTCGCAATCTGCACATGTTTCTCCGTGGGCTGGCAAGGCATGAGCTGGCTCTGGGCAGTCGAGCTGATCCCACTGAGTGTCCGGGGTCCCGCGAATGCGCTCGCCACCACAGCCAACTGGACTGCGAACTGGACTGTCGTGTTCTGCAACCCAGCACTGCTGATACACATCACATGGAAGACATACGTTGTATTCGGGGTCGCGTAAGTCAACCGTCCCCACCGTCCGCAGACCAATTCATAAACAATCGCTAACCACCCAGCAGCAACTTCGTCACCATCCCCATCATCTATTTCTTCTACCCAGAAACCGGCTCCCGCTCCCTCGAAGAGATTGATACGCTCTTCCAGAATGCCACTGTAGCTGGCAAGCCGTGGACATCTATCGTTGCCCTCTCCAAGACCGAGCCGCGGTGGTACGACAAGGATGGTCAGCCGACAGAAGCTTCGGGTGGAGACGGCTCTACAACACTCGCGTCTAGCGACAAATAAAGGCGTCCGCGATAAGATCGTGTCTGTGAGCTCCCAATCGAGCACTGATATGGAGAATCAGATGCCCGGGCGTCAGTGGAGTAACACTTCTTGAAGGACGGAAGTGTTGGAAAGTGTTCACAATTTTTCATGCTTACACTCCCGGAAGATTGTAACACAAGAGGCACATTGGACTCAAGTAGTGCCTCATGGTAGCTGATACTATATGCTAAGCTATATCCACCCCCCTCTCGTTCAAACATTCTCATAGGCACCATGTACCCATCAGCCATTCTCATCAACGTCGTACATCCATCTCATCTCAGCCAGTTCAAAAAGATCAAAGTCATCTGCATCGCTGTCCCTCACGCAAAAATCTCGCTATCTCCATGCATTCATGCATCAGCCGTTGGTCATTCGTAGACACATTGCATCTCTCTCAAGCAAATCGCAAACGCCATGCTAGGTGGGTAAGAATAATGCGGGCCAGTGCGTGCCGTGTAAACCGCAAAGAATGGTATCATCGTCCGTCAAAAGCACCATAAGAAAACAAAAAAACACCAGCATCATGCGTGTGTCGTAGCTTCGTCAGCGCGAACGCAAATCATCATCGTCGTCGTTGGAGAAGCTAAATGCATAACATAAGGGAAACTTTTCCGTGCAGTCGTTTATGGCTCACTGCGGGCGGCCTTCGAGTCTTCGTGAAGATCGTGGGTGTCGTGGGCGACAACATCATCGTTCGATTGATTCGTTTCAGGATTCGTATCAGATGTAGGTGGATCGTACTCGCTCGGGCCCTCAGAATCGAGCTTCGCCACTCGTTCACGAGACCCCTAGTTCGCGCGAATGACCAGCTTGCTCAGGAACTTGTTGCTTAGGCTGTCGAAGTCGTTGCGGTCGAATTTTGCTGACGAGGCGCGCTCTTTGAGGTACAATTCTGCGATATACGTTAGTGTGTGGTTCTCTGAGATCATTCTGCATGTACTCACCATATCGGTTCACGTGACCCTTGACCTCGGTGAGTGCATCGCACACCGCCGAGTTTGAGCCAAGCAGATGATGATGCTTCCTCGTATCCCACTCCTGCAGACCGGGCAGCTTGGTGGAGATGGCTTGGAACAAGCCGACGATAACGCCGACAGGTGTTGTCTCCATCTCGTCGCAGAACTTGTTCACCGCCTTTTCGTCCGACACTCGGTAGTGGCAGTCGAACTGCATCTCCTCCCATATCGCCAGCAGAATAGCCGCCAGCATGAAGATGGTAGGCCAGTTCTTCAACTTGTCACCGGAATAGACGGAGCTGTAGAGAGTGGAGAGCTCCTCAAGGATGTCCTTTTGCAGCTCACGCCACATATCCGCCAAGGCACACTTGACTTGGAAGTTGATCATGACAGGTGCAACAGTCTTGCCGGCGAATCGTGACCCGTCGTCTTCAATCTTGCCCTGGAACTGCTCCTCTTCAGACAGACCTTCAACCATGGTCACGTGGAGTGTGAGGTTGTAGGCCAGCACCAGCTTGAGCGCCTTGCGTATTGAAGGTGTCTTCTCCCTCTGGTAGTAGCGGAAGGCGGTCTTGAGGATCTCGGTTACGAAGACGGTACCCTCGAAGTAATCATCGACGAAAGACTCGAAGCCTTGGTCGAGATGGCGGTCAAGGTACTCCGACAATAGAGTCGGGCTGACACCTTCCATGCCAGCGGATAGCTTCGCAGTGTTGACCTCAAACTCGCGAGGGGTCTCGTGAGCTGACTCGACCCAGTCCATGCCGAAGCACTTGTCATCACGGACAAATACCTCACGAGCGTTGATGGGTAAGTAGTGTCCATAACCGTGGGTGATGTACAGCGTGCGCTCCATCGTGCTGAAGCCTTTGATGTTCCCAACGCTGAAGCCAAGGCTAATGTGGCGCTCGTAATCCGCTTTCCAGTCCTTCATGAAGTATGCAATGTCCTTGATGTCCATGCGAGTGCACGGTACTTGCCACAACCGGGCGTGGCTTGGTCGGCAACCACCACATGGCTCGCCCTTGTCACAAGTCTTCTTCAAGAATTTGCAACGTAAACAGGCACGAAGCTTACGGATCTCATGTGCTTGCTGGCGCTGGTCAGGTCGCAGAGGACCACGTCTTCGGCCAACTTTCTTCTCGACTGTAGCATCCTTGCGAGTGCTGTGGGAAGTCTTCTTGATGACAGCCTTGGTGGTCTTACCATCAAGAGGTGACTTGCGTCGGCGAAGGGGCGGTGAGGTGGGACCTGATGATGTTGGCGAAGTAGACGAAGAACCGGCGGACTGGTACGAAGGACCGGCGTGAGTTGTGGGGCTGACAGCAAGCGATGATGACGGTGAGCGTTGTAATGTTGGAGCAGGAAGGCCATGAGTTTGTTGTTGAATATACTGCGAGTCGAGGTAGTCACTGCCATGGAACTCGTGCGGTGAGACTAATGGCCACGGTGGGATCTCTTCGTAGCTACCAGATAAGTCGGCCGAATGAGGTTCATCTGATGCCGACGAGTCCGAGTTTGTGCGGATGTGTAAGTTCTGACTGGGATTTGAGACCGTACCAAATGAGTCCAGCGAATGACGGTTGGTGTTCGGGTAGTTGACCATGGACCATTCGTTATCTGACACAGACTGCACTTCGTAGATTGTGCCAGTCGGCGAGGTGCCAGGTAGACTTGATTGCGAAGATTCGACAGCCTGTTGGTTGAGTGCATGTTGTCGCAGGGCAGCATTATTGAGAGCCATTGCTGGAAAGTTCATATCGTTCTGGTAGTCGTTGAGCGGGAAGGCAAGAGCATTCATGGAGTCCATAGGGCCGGCCATGGTCATGAAGGACTGAGAGTCCATTCCTGCAGTGACCGCATAGTTCTCAGCCGCAGAGATGGGCATGAAGCCGATCGGCGAGCTTTGTAATTGTCCTCCGAAGGACGATGGGTTGTATGCGTTCATGCCCATGGCAGTATGTTGCTGCATATTGAAGTGCTGCTGATGATGGTGATGTTGATGCTGGTGGGTGGCATGCTGCATCTGGAACTGCCAGGCATTCGGCAGCATATTGGCATACTCCATATCGAGACTGCTCGTCTGAAGGCCCATCGCGGCATGACTACTGCTCGGCCTGCTTTGCTGCGTCTGCTGCTGTTGCTGTTGTTGCCGCTGCTGACTCGGACCCGGGACCATGTACGACTGTTGCGCATGGTGCTGTTGCTGTTGCTGAGACATGTCGTCGACCTGCTCTAAGCCCTCGAGGCCGAGTGTCGACCAAGTGTTGTCGTACTTGGAGTTGCCGGCGTGCACGAAAGGCGGATACGAGTGCGCACGCGGATCGTTGCCCCCAAAAGCAGCGCCAAAGTCGAAGTGCGAGTCCTGGGGATTGAAGTCGAGGTGGTCCATCTTCGCGCTCGGTGAGACGATTCGCCTCAGGTTGTGTTGGTGCTGAGTGTCAGGCGGGAGTGGTAATCGGATTCGTGGTCAGGAATGGCAACAGACGGGCGCCGCGCTGCTGCTCACTCGATCGGGGCGTAACTTCACCGCCGTCCTGACGGCGATGAGCAGTTGGAGGGAGACAGCAGCACGAAAGCCGGGCAAGATTCTGCTCTGCTGCGCACAGAAAGTCGGTGAGACTGCACGTGTGGAGTCGCTGGCGCTTCGACTCCATTGGCTGCCGCCCCTCCCGAAAACTCGTATTGCGCGAGCACCAACTCTCATGCCATGCACATCATCCCGCGATACAGCACGCCTGTCAAGATGTGTATAAGGGTGCCGTGTCTATAGTGCGACTCCTACCTATCGATCAGTTCCCGAACGACTGTTCGTCCTACAGCGACGAGAGACGGAAAGAAACGACTGACTCGAGACGAGACGACGGCAAGGGTCCAGGCGTAGCGGGGCAAGCGCGGGGAGATCTCGCAGTCCAGCCATTTTCCTTTACTGCTCCCAACACCTCGAGTTTCAGCAAAGCGCAAACCCGTAGCGGTGAGATCGGTGCCGATCTCAGCCTCTTTTAATCAATTGTTGGCATAGATACCAAATTATAGCACCGTAAGCGACCGGGCAGGATCGGGATAGTGGTATTCCCTCGATAGGCGCACTCAACGACATCTCCCGAGTTGGTCAAGTTCTTGCTGTACAGTCCACATGCGGTTGTGTTGTCTGCAAACACGTGCACGTCAGTACACCCTCTTACCACCAATGGGCACCTTTTCCTCACGCGGTCGTGCAACGTGGAGTGATCGAGCAGTGATTGGCAGAAGCTCCTGTACAGCATTCGGCCGCATGACCATGATCATGCAAGGAGCCTAGATTGATGGCTTCCAGAAACGATCATTCACCTACCCGTGTGGTTGGTATACCATTGACTCGTCTCCGTGGCGAGTGCCTTGCTTAAGTTGCGTGCGAACACACAGCAGGCTCATTGCACACTGTAGCTCAGTCTATGATAGCTGTCAGGTATCAACATCTCCTCAATCTCCCAGTATATCTCGTATCTCCTACACCACACCCTTGACAAACACAAGCTCATTCACACCCTTATGAAACGACTGCATCAACTCCTCCGGAATAGTGAACGTCACACCCGGCACCCTAACATCAATCGACGCCTTCTGAAAGCCGGCCTCTGTCAGCACCTCGCGGAAGAAACTCTCATCGAAGCCAGGCCATATCTTCTGACCTCCAGGCGCGTCAATCATGTCCGCTGGTGCATGCTGATGTGAATGGGCACCACTGTGGTCATGTTGATGACCATGCTTCCCATGATCGTGAGCCTTCGCGCCCAACCACTCCACCAAAACAAGCGTCCCTCCGCTCTTCAACCTTTTCTTAAGATTCACAAGCATTTGCAACGGGTCCGCGACGTGATGGAGCGCCATACTCATGATGATAGTGTCGAAGTTGAACCACTCGTCGCTGTCGAGCTCTTTCGAAGAGCCTTCGTACAAGTCGCCGACTTTGGCCCACATGCGAGATTGAGAGTTTCCGAGAGCGTTTTGGGCTTCGGAGTTGTAGCGTTCGACTTGCTTCGGGTGGTTGTCTAGACCGCGGAAGGTCGCTGATGGGTAAGCGTCAAGGAGTGCCTGAGATTCGTGTCAAACAGGCCATCGGGAAGCTGAGCAGGACAAACGTTCTTACCAGAGAAATGGTCCCGTGCCCGCACGCATAGTCGAGAATTCGCGGACTGCTAGACTCATCGATGGCGAGCAGTGACGCCTTGTTGTCTGCTATATACTGTTGGATCTTGCGGACTTGATCTTGAACCCAGGCCTGGTCGTACCTGATAAGTAGAAGGGTCAGCAAGTGTCTTGAACCAACGGGTGAGTAGTAGAAGGTCTCGGAGCGCCGCTCGGAGCTTGATGCTATCTCCAAGAACCCTTTCAACCTTCAGATTGGCTTACATGCTGCCAGGACTACCGTACAATCAGCAAGAGTCTCTCTGCATAGCAGTGTTGACTTACTCGAAGTCTCCATGATCATGGTGGTTCGTTATGGTCGACATCGTGCGGTACGGTCTTGCAGATAGGTATAAGGCAATGATGACCGGTACCAAAGTGTAGACGGCGGATCTTATATACATCGCGGTAAAGTATCCGAGCATCTGCACCTTTCTTCGAGCGGTTGCAAGAACTCATATGGACGTGTCCAGGCGATCTGATAGAAACCCGCTGCCGTAGTGAAAGTCTCCGATATGGTTGCGGTGGCGCTGAATAACTTGCCGGAATATTGCTTCAACGTTTCTTCTCGCCGGTGACTTATCTTTGCTTGTTGTTCCCAAGAGGAAGGTGCTTGGAGCTAGATGTGTTGTCCGATTAGCTACAGCTATCTAGTATGTACACGTTATCGTAACATTAGTCGTCAGTAGTCTTCGCCAAGCCTTCGGTAGCTTATGCAGTCAAAGTGCTGCTGTTAGCATCTGGTGGTGGAACACCGTCGGTCAGCTTGCCATACGGTACAATATCCCATTCACCGAAGCAGGAATATTGGTACTCCGCCTCAGCCACCTTGGTGCTCAGCTGGTCGAGGAAGGTCGACAGCTCGCACCATCCATCGTCTCGATCGCCGCAGTCCGAATACGACACTCCGAGCGGGATGGTCCTCTGGTTGAGGATGAAGTGGACATATTTCGTGGAGCTTCCGCTGGTGTACTTGTCACCATCGCTTCGCTTGCCAGAGAGCGGTGACGGTGTCTCGACGATCTCAATGTCCAAACGAGCGCCGAAGGGTTCCTAGTACAGAGAGAGAATAGTGTCAGTGAGGTATCAGGCAAAAGAAGTTTAGAAATTACCATATGTGAAACCACTAGCGCCCTGTCCTGTTTGATGTGGTCGTCGGGCAGTACCTCCGCGAATTGAGTCAAACCAAACGCAGTGAGGATAGCCATGATGTTGGTGTCGTGGCTGAAATCGAAGAAGAGATTTTGGTCCAGAGAAACGGGAAAGGTAGAATTTTGTGAATCCAGCGTGGTGTTGATCTGTGCAGTCGGCTTGGTGATCAGATGATTCTCGAGCCGGGCCTGGATCTCAGCAACGTATCCAGCTCCGACAGCCCGTCCTGTTGGCGACTGGAAGGCGTTGTTGCCGGCAAAGTTGATGTCTACACTGTACTCATAGCCTTCCCACTCCTCGTAGGTGAATAAGCCGCAGAAGCTAGAGTAGCCAAGAGCCACAGTCTCGTAGGCACACAGCGACTGAGCATTGTAGCTGTCTTGAGCAGTCCAGTTGAAGGCGGCTCCTGCGCAAGACACCGTTAGTAGGTGTCTCTGTCATAGCTCTACAAAGGTTGACCCACCGGCACATGAATGAAGCCTCTTCGTGGCACCTTCGAGGTAAATGTTGTACCAGTTGGTGGTTGCATTTGTACCACCCAAGTTGTGGTAGCCATTGGAGTTGGGGCAGTCAAAGTAACCGGCCAACGTGTTGTTCCAAGTGCCTAACGATGGGTAGGAGTATTAGCAAGTGGCTTGTATTAGTAAGCGAGTCGTATGAGGTCTTGAGCACCGCACGGTGCTTGGCATTGTCTCATGGGCCAACGTACCGGTGGTGTCTTCAATGGCTAGTACCAAAGTTGCGTTTGATGTCCAGTCGAGGCCGAAGAAGCCAGCAAGGAAGTACTCCGCTGAGTTGGTCATGCGATCTTGGGTTGTGGATCTGGCGATGATCTTTGACCCGTCGTTCGGGTACAGATGTCCGTACATATACTGATGAAGTGTACCCGAGTCAAACAGCTCCTGCTTTCCGACAGGAACCAAGATCTCGTTGCCGAGGAGGTACTTCCTGCGATGAAGAAGGGCAGAGGGATTAGCACTGTCTTGGCCATTATTCTTAGTATCCTTACCAGGTGTTGAGGAAGCTCAACTCCCCAGTGAATGTGATGTCCCCGAGAGTACCATTGGTGTAGTTCTGGATCTTCTGGGCCAACAGTTGGGCACCAGCTCCAGTGGTAGGGTAGCGAGAACCGTGGCTAAAAACAGCAGGGAGAAATGATTAGCGGCGTCGATAACGGGTTTGCCCATCAGTCCCTACCGTGAGAGCATATGTAGCTGCGAGATGCTGGCGTTCTCTGGCAAGGTGTACTCGTCCACGCCAAAGCCAACCGGGTTCGGGAAGTAGTGTGAGAGCTGACCGTGAAGCTGGAACTGAGGAAAGAAAAGGGTATAATCAGTCTATGTCTCAAATGGACTCACAAAGGTCTATACACGTCGAACTTACGATGTTGCCATTGTCTGTATTGCCTTTAATCGGCACCTGAGTCTCTAATGGCGAGTTCGGGATGTACGTGGTGCTCGCAAATGGTGCCGGGTTTGTCTGCGCAAGGAATGGAGCAGGTCCAGTTGGCGTAGGACCAGGGAACAGCTCGGGTTTGGTTTGGAAATAATCCGCAACTGAAGTACTGCTACTGCTCGCTGCCTTCTTGATCAGGCCAGCATCCGCGAGCCCACAGGCGGCCAAGAGTGCATAGCTCCTGTACAGCATGATGAACTGCACTATGATGATCAGAAAGGGGAGGATCTGCCCAAAGAATGCCAAACGATCTCGCAAGCTGTGTCTGCTCAAGGGCGAAGAAGCAGCTTCCAGGTACCACGACGGCCGGGTCTGAAGCTTTGTACGACTAGGCATTTGCTTATCGGCGTCATGGCAAGCCGCTACAAGGCCGCTACAGGGTTCCTGAAGATCGCTAAGCCATCGCATCTCATCGCGTCCTGGTGAGATCGGGCGGGTTTCCTGCGAGCTTCCCATGTTGTGGTACGTCATCTGTCAGGTACGAAACTCTCCAGCCATTGGAACGGACACGTGCAGCTCCGCCGACTCCCGTCACGACATCAGCTCAAAGAACACATTCACCCCTCCAACTCCACATGTTCTCGATAGTCTGCTGCACGATGTTGCTTCTTCAGAAGTCTTGCCCATCTTGGCTCGACTTGGCTGTTGCTTGTTCGACTCGACGGAGTTCGCTCCTCAAGCTGCAAGGAAGCAACCACGTGGGAGCGTCCTTTCATCAGAATCAAAGTCATCACAACGGCTGTAGGCAGGTCGCAAAAGAAGCAATCTTCGCATCCTTCAACGATTTAGTACCTATACTAATGTGAGCTGTAGCAACAGGAAGGAAGGCATGACCAGATCTCGCAGATCTAAGTATGCGAATACCACCCTGGGATCTATCACTATAGCCCTATGCCTATGGCATGTCCACGCCTATATCCAATCGTTCTCATCCTGCCGCAACCTTCACTACCAACTTCCCTCTGGTTCGACCTGTTTTGAAACTTCTGAACGCATCCGGTGCCTCTTCCAGCGCATACTCCTTCTCTACAACAGCCTTGACTTTCCCTTCTTTCATCCAACCAGCAATCGTTGCATACTCCTTCGCATTATTCTTTCTGCCGTGGAACTTCAATGCTCTCCTTCCACCGCCGAGCCATGACGGCAAACAGAACATCTGAAGCAGGTCCATCGTACTTGACAGCGTAGGTGCACCCGCGATAAGGATGAAGACTCCCTCGTCTTTGAGGTAATGGTGTGCATTGTAGTACAGAGCCGGCAAGCCCACCATGTCCACGATGTGGTCGAACTGCGTGCCGTTCCGCTTCAGAAGCTCGACTGGATTCGTGGTGCGATAGTCGATGACCTCGTCCGCTTCAAGGTCCTTGCAAAGCTGAACGTTTGGCCAGGAGCAAGCCGTCGTGACAGTACAGCCCAGCACTTTGGCGATTTGAATTCCGAAAGTCCCGCACCCACCACTTCCGCCATTGATGAGGACCTTGGAGCCCGGCTTGACATACGGCGCTAGACATTGGTAGGCTGTGATGCCAGCAACGCCCAGTGTAGCTGCATCTCTCATGCTCACGCCATCGGGAAGCGGTACCACGCCTTCGTTGCTTAGCACAACCAAGTACTCGGCAAATGATCCAGAAGCAGGCGGGTCGCTTCTTCCAAAGACACGATCGCCGGGCTTGAGGTGTGCAAGCTTCGAGACCACCACAGTCCCGGCATAATCTCCGCACGGTATGGCCGGCAGGGTCATCGCAAGGCGTCGGTACAGCCAGAGCTCCGGCATCTTGTAGTCGACGGGATTCGGGCTGGCATATTCGACTTTGACCAGAGTTGCGCCGTCTGGGAGGGTGCTCGCATCCTTGGGTAAGGGAGCATCTTCGAGCTTCAGGTTCTTCTCTAGGCCGCCTGTTGTGTCCGAAAAGCGCGATGCTCGCATGGTAGTAGGAAGTGCGGGTGCCATGGTGTCTTCAGTCCTGATCTTTGCTGGTGGTGTGTGGTTTCGGGAGTTAGGTAGAGAGGCACGCTGGAGCTTTTACGGCATCTTGCTACATGTATGATGCCAGACGCCTCAGACTTGGTGATCATCATGTTGAATCTATTGTTACTTCGGCCATGATCTGTTCCGGAGAGAGATGCTTCCGCTTTGTGGTTTGGGAGGAATAGCGGTGGTGCTGGGTGATCGGATGCTGGAAGATTTCCAGCGTAGTATTGCGTGCGCATCAACGACAATTGGCACCCGCCAGTTGACAGGGCAGTAGTTCTACTAGAAAGTCCAATTGGTAACG
>JAABUW010007775.1_pt1 | contig 12770 bp, 9 predicted proteins | sample 5560081 | NCBI WGS metagenome assembly JAABUW01 (sample SAMN10711882, study PRJNA513363) | rock metagenome | isolation source: Antarctica rocks | place: Antarctica: Victoria Land, Knobhead sud
GTTCGTGCTGACGACCGATGGGGTGCACGACCATGTCGGCGCCGGGGCGATGGCGGCGGCGATCGGGGCGGACCTGGGGGAGTCGGCGCGGCAGATCGTGGCGTTGGCGCAGGCGGCGGGCAGCACGGACGACGTGACGGTGCAGCTCGTGCGGGTGGAGGCGGTGCCGCCGCCGGGTCTGGCGGGGACGCTGGAGAAGGCGGGGACGCCGGCGCCGGCGCCGCTGCTCGAGCCCGGTACGGTGCTGGACGGGTTCCGGGTGGTGCGGACGCTGCACGACAGCGCGCGGAGTCATCTGTATCTGGCCGCGGCGCCCGGGGGTGGGCAGGCGGTGCTGAAGGTGCCGTCGATCGCGCTGCGGCACGAGCCCGCGTATCTCCGGCGGTTCATGATGGAAGATTGGGTCGCGCGGCGGGTGTCCAGCGCGCACGTGCTCAAGCCGTGGTCGCCAGAGGGGCCGCTTTCGGGGGCGCGGACGGCGCTGTATCTGGCGTTCGCGTTCGTGGACGGGCAGACGCTGGCACAGTGGATGCGCGACCATCCGGACCCGGCGGTCGAGACCGTGCGCGGCATCGTCGAGCAGGTGGCGGCCGGGCTTTCGGCGTTTCACCGGCGCGAGATGATCCATGCGGACCTGCGGCCGGAGAACGTGATGATCTCGGCCGATGGGGTGGCGGTGATCGTCGATTTCGGGGCGACGCATGTGGCCGGGGTGGCGGAGCTGCTGGAGGACGCCGAGGCGGGGCCGTTGGGGACGACGCAATACAGCGCGCCGGAGGTGCTGCTCGGGCAGCCGCCGAGCGTGGCGTCGGACCAGTTCTCGCTGGGCGTGATCGCCTACCAGATGTTGACGGGGCGGCTGCCGTATGGCGCGGCGCCGGCGCAGGTGCGGTCGGCGCGGCAATTGCGGGGGCTGCGCTACCGCTCGGCGCGGGAGCGGCGGCCGGCGCTGCCGGATTGGGTGGACGGGGCGTTGCGGCGCGCGGTGCATCCCTCCCCCGCGCAGCGCTACCAGGCGGTGTCGGAGTTCGTCTTCGACCTGCGCCATCCGAATGCGGACCTTGCGGCCCGGCGCACGCCGCTGGCCGAGCGCGACCCGGTGCTGTTCTGGAAGGCAGTCGCGCTGCTGCTCGCGGTGGCGTTGGCAGCAGCGTTGGTGCTTCGCTAGATGTCAGTAGGTTTTGTAGGGGAGGAACTTGCCGGACATGCCGATGCGGACGCGGTCGCCCTTCTGGTCGGGCTGGCGGCCGAGCGACATGTCGAAGTCGATGGCGCTCATGATGCCGTCGCCGAATTCCTCGTGGATCAGCTCCTTCCAGGTGGTGCCGTAGACGCTGATCAACTCGTAGAAGCGGTAGATCAGCGGGTCGGTCGGCACCTGGGTCGGCAGCGAGCCGCGGTAGGGCGCCTCCTGCAGCAGTTCGACCTCGTCGGGCGAGAGGTCGAACAGGAGGCCGGCCTTTTCGGCGGTCTCCGCGGTCATGCTCATCTGGCCCAGGCAAGCGGCGGTGGTCCAGACCGGGGCGTGCCCGAGTCGGGACGCGACGTCGGTCCAGGTCCAGCCTTTCTGCTTCTTGGTGGCGCGGATCTTGAGTCCGAGCGCCGTCTTCGCCTCATTCACTGTGTCAGCTCCCAACCATGCGACGGGTCAGGCCAAGCAAGCCACGTGCCTGTGCGGCGGCGGCAGACGGGATACACGAATTCGCACATCGATGTTGCACTGCAGCATGACGATGTCCATGGTGTGGAGGATGGATACCAGGCCCCCTCCCCCACCCATTCCGACCGGCCGCCAGGGTCGGCCCATCACGCTCGCGCTCGAGGGCGGCGGCGCGCTGGGCGCCTTCACCTGGGGCGTGCTGGAGCGTTTGCTCGACGAGACGTCGCTGCGGATCGAGGTTGTGAGCGGCACGAGCGCCGGGGCGATGAACGGGGCGATGCTGGTGCAGGGTTTGGCGGAAGGTGGTCCGGCGCGGGCGCAGGCATTGCTGGCGACGTTCTGGCAGCGCGTGTCGATCTCGGCCGGTTCGCTGCCGGGGCCGTCGGGGGCTTGGCTGCAGATGATCGCCGAGTCGATGGCGCCGATGCTTGACGCGGTGCGCAAGGCGGGATCGGCGATGGGGGCGCATGTGGGCGCGTTCGGTTTGAACCCGTTGCGCGGTATCCTGTCGGAACTGCTGCACACGCCGCTGTTCGGGCAGGAGGGCGCGCCCGAGCTGGTCGTTGCGGCGACCAAGGTCCGTACCGGCGAGGCCAAATTGTTTCGTGGCGGCGATGTGAGCCTCGATGCGCTGCTGGCGTCGGGGTGCCTGCCGCAGGTGTTTCCGGCGATCGAGATCGACGGCGAGGCGTATTGGGACGGCGGCTATAGCAGCAACCCGCCGGTGCGTCCGCTGATCGAGGCGGGCTGTCCGGGGGACGTGCTGATCGTGCGCACGACGCCGAGCGAGCGGCACATGATGCCGCACGGGGCGGCGGCGGTGAAGGACCGGGTCAACGAGATCACGTTCGGCTCGCCGCTGCGCGCCGAGTTGCGCAGCCTGGCGCTGGCGCAGGCATCGCTGTCGGAGATGGCGGCGCTGACGCCGGCGCTGACGCGGCTGCGGGACGCGCGCCTGCACATGATCAGCCCGGCCGGCGCCGACGAGGCGGCCGCCTCGGAGACGCTGCAGCCGAGTTGGCCACTGTTCTCCGAGCAGCGCCGGCGCGGGGCTGCGGCGGCCGAGCGCTGGCTGGAGGCCAATCTGGCCGCGGTCGGGCATCGGTCGTCGCTGCCGATGAACGAGTTCACTGGTCGGGAGACGGGCGCGACGGGCGCGCCGCGGTCGACCCGCCGTCTGGAGGAGGCCACCCATGCGACCTGACGTCGTCAAAGGAAACGTTTTTGTCGCCAATCTGCCGCACGGGTTCACCGACGAGCAGTTGGCCGAGTTGTTCGACCCCTATGGCATCGTGCTGCGGGCCTATCTGGTGCGCGATCCGTTGACGGGGGAGACGCAGGGGCACGGCCTGGTCGAGCTGGCTCCGGAGAAGATCGTGCAGACGGCGATCGATGCGGTCGCGGCCGAGCGGCCGGGCGGGCGCCGGGTCGATGTGCGGCGGGCGGATGCGACGATGTGCATCGTGGCCAAGCGGCCGAACCGGACGCGCCCGGTGCGGACCGAGGAGCCTTGGACGAGCGCCCGGGTGGAGCGGACGCCGCGGTTCGGGCAGCGGCTGACCATACAGCGCAGCTGAGCCCAGAAGCGACGGATCGGTCGTTGCTTTAACCGATCCGTAAGCTCGCTCCCCTACCCTGGCCAGGGATGGTCGGGGCGGACCCCAGAATGGCTGATGGTGGGGGGGCAGGGTGTGAGGGCGGGGCGAGCCGATCCCGGTTGCGCGGCCGATGCTGCCCTGCGCCGCCGCGATCGAGCTTTATCTGCACGAGATCGATGCCAGCGGCGGGGGTGTCGACGCGGTCGTGGAGGGGGCCGGGGTGCCATGCGCAACCGGCCTATAAGCACCCAAATCACGAGCCGTTGCCGGTGACGGAGGTCTATGCGCGCCGGGCCATCGGCCTGCCGTTCTGGCAGGGGCTGACGGAGGGGCAGATTGCCGCGGCGTGCCGGGCCGTGGGCCGTGCGGTGCGTGGGCGCCAGCGCGCGGCCACGCGGGCGATGGTGTCGGCCTAAAAGAGGCGCGGGTTCAGGCGCGCGGGTCGCGACAGGCCGGGAAATAGGCCGTGCCGGACGGGCCGCCGACGCGGTCATGGCGGGCCGGTTCAGGATGGCGCCGCAGAGATGGGCGGTGCTCGTGACATCGGCGAAGCCGCGCTTGAAGGACGCTAGTGCACCGAAGCAAACGAAGCGAGCAGCTTCGTTTGCTTCAAAGGTGCACTATCCAATTGACGACGTGCAGCTTTGACCCAAACGGATGTGAAGCATCCGTTTGGGTCGCTGCACTAGCGGGTCCTCCGGGTCGTCGGCGTGGTACTTGGAGAGCGACAGCGGGGGCGGGCGATCGATCAGGTAGGCTGGCGTGCGATCGTGTGCCGGAACGACAGAGGTAAAACGCTCGATGCGTGGCAGCGACGGATCAAGCGGTCATGGAGGCGGCCGAGCTGGACCGGTTCGACCGGGAGATACGGAGCAAGGGCTGGGTGATGTTCGAGGCGGCGGTGCCGGCCGGCGAGCTCGCCGCGCTGCGGCACGCGGTGCTGGAGAGCGTCGACGTGTGCGGAGAGGTAGCTGTAGGTCATCAGCGGCCCCTCCGCCACTCGGCGGGGCGCGGGCCAGGCGACCGGCCCGGCCGATGTGCAGTCCGGAAGTGTGAGCGTCAGCTCCGGGGGCACGCCGGCATCGCCAGGATTCTGCCAGTACGTATGCCAGCCCGGCGCGATCCGCAGGCGCAGGCCGAGCCGGAACGGCTGCTCTGGGGCGACGAATTCGGTGTCGGAGACCAGGGTCGCGGTCAGCCGCTGCTCTGCACCGGGGCACTTTCGACCGCGAACGCCGAACTCGTCGCGGCAAGGAGCGTGATCAGGGCGATGCGGAGCATAAGGCCCTATATACGGTGTCCTCTCCCCTTCGGTAACATCGCCATGCTCCCGTCCCTTCCGGTCACCGACGCGCTTCCCGAGCTGCTGGCGACGTTGGCGCGCGGTTCCAATGCCGTGTTGGTGGCCCCGCCCGGCGCCGGCAAGACCACGATCGTACCGCTGGCCCTGCTCGAAGCCGGCTGGCGTGGCGAAGGGCGCATTCTCGTGCTCGAACCGCGCCGCCTGGCCGCCCGGGCCGCGGCGACGCGGATGGCGCAATTGCTCGATGAGCCGGTCGGGCGCACCTCCGGGTTCCGCACGCGGCTGGAGAGCGCGGTCTCGGAGGCGACGCGGATCGAGGTGGTGACCGAAGGGCTGCTGGTGCGCCGGCTGCAGTCCGATCCCGCGCTCGAGGGTGTGGCCGCGGTATTGCTCGACGAGGTGCACGAGCGGGCGCTCGAGGGCGACCTGGCGCTGGCCCTGTGCCTCGACCTGCAGCGCGTGCTGCGGCCGGAGCTGCGGCTGGTGGCGATGTCGGCGACGCTGGATGGGGCGCGGCTGTCGGCGATGATGGGGGCGAGCGTGGTGCAGAGCGCCGGGCGAATGTTCCCGGTCGAGGTGCGGCACGCCGCGCGCGACGTGATGGAATGGCGCGACCTGCCGGAGGCGGCCGCGCGGGCGGTCCGCGCCGCCTTGGCCGAGCATGAGGGCGATATCCTCGTGTTCCTGCCGGGGATGGGGGAGATCCGGCGCACCGAGGCCGCGCTCGCCGGCTGCCCGGCGCTGGTGCTGCCGCTGCATGGCGAGTTGCCGCCGGCCGAGCAGGACCGAGCGCTGCGTCCGGCCCCACTTGAGGAGAAGGGCGGCCGCCGGGTCGTGCTGGCGACCAGCATCGCCGAGACGTCGTTGACCGTACCGGGCGTGCGGATCGTGGTCGACGGCGGCTGGCGCCGCACGCCACGGCTCGACCCGGCGAGCGGCCTGACGCGGCTGGCGACGGTGCGGATCAGCCGCGCGGCGGCCGAGCAGCGCGCCGGCCGGGCCGGGCGCGAGGCGCCGGGGGTGGCGATCCGGCTCTGGACCACTGCGGCGCACCGCGGCATGGCGCCCTATGACCGGCCGGAAATCCTCGAGGCCGAGCTGTCCGGCCTCGTGCTCGACTGCGCGGCGTGGGGCACGCCTCCGGCCGAGCTCGCCTTCACCGACCAGCCGCCCGCCGGCGCGCTCGGGGCCGGCACGGCGCTGCTCGGGCAGCTCGGCGCACTCGATGCCGACGGGCGGATCACCGCGCTGGGCCAGCGGATGGCGGCATTGGGTGCGCATCCACGCCTGGCGGCCATGATGCTGACCGCGCCCAGCCCGGCGCAGCAATCGCTGGCGGCCGAGATCGCCGCCCTGCTCGAGGAGCGGGACCCCCTGCGTCGACCAGAGGGGCGCGGACGCGAGCCGCCCGCGGATATCCGCCTGCGGCTCGACGCGCTGGCGACCGGCGGCGACCTCGACCGCGGCGTGGCCAGCCGGATCAAGCGGCAGGCGGCGCAATACCGGTCGCGACTGCGAAACCGGGCCGAGCCCGGCGGCGAGGCCGGCGCGCTGCTGGCGGCGGCGTTCCCCGACCGCATCGCGCAACGCCGCAGCGAGCCCGGCTCGTTCCGGCTGTCCGGCGGCGGCGGCGCCAAGCTGCCCGCAGCCGACAAGCTCGCCAACGCGCCCCTGCTCGCAGTGGCCAGCCTGGACCTGAAGGCCTCCGCCCGGATCCGCCTCGCCGCCCCGCTCGACCCGGCCGACCTGCCGGCGTCGCTGGCCGCCGCCATCACCGAGATCGTCGAAAGCGGGTTCGATCCGGCCAGCGGCGCCGTGCTGTCCCGCCGCCGCCGGCGGCTTGGCGCACTGGTGCTGGAGGACCGCACCATCGCGGCCGATAGCGAGGAAACCGCAGCCACCCTCGCCCGCGTCGTCGGCGCCGACCTGGCCGCACTGCCCTGGACCGATGCCGCCCGCCAACTGCAGGCGCGCGCCGCCCTCTGGCGCGGGATCAATCCGGAGGCGCCGGACCTCTCAGACGCGGCGCTGGCGGCGAGCGTCGGCGAATGGCTCGCGCCGCATCTGCTCGGCATCGCCCGCCTGGCCGGGGTCGCCGCACTTGACCTGCAGCCAATCCTGTCGGGGTTGCTCGGGTGGGAGCTGGCGCGGCGTCTGGACCGTGAACTGCCGACCCATCTGGCCTTGCCTGGCGGCCGGGCGGCGGTCGACTACCTGCAGCCCGTGCCGATCGCGTCGGCGCGGGCGCAGGCGTTCTACGGCCTGGCGCAGACGCCAAGGCTGGCCGGTGGCCGGCTCCCGTTGCGGCTCGCGCTGCTGTCCCCGGCGGGGCGCCCGATCGCCATCACGGCGGATTTGACCGGGTTCTGGGGCGGCGCCTGGGCCGATGCGCGGCGCGACATGCGCGGCCGCTATCCGCGCCACGACTGGCCGGAAAACCCAGCAACGATTGAAGTCGTTTCCAGCCGGGGGCAATGATGAACGATGAGGCCCAGGAGATGTCGATGCGCTTGCGCGCTGCCCTGCTAGTCACCACCCTGTCTGTCTCCGGTTGCGCCGCTCCGCCGTTGCCCGCCCAAGCGCAGGGCGGCGGTCCTGCCAGCTTTGCGCCCCTGGCCAAGCGTGTCGTGCCGGCGGTGGTCAACATCGCGGTGATCGAGGGCGCCCAAGGGGCGATCCCGATCCCGCCGGAGCTGCGCGGGACCCCGGCCGAGCGCGTGCTGCGCGACCGGCTGCGACGGCAATCGGTCCGCGGCGCCGGGGCCGGCTTCATCATCGACCCGAGCGGCGTGATCGTCACCAACAGCCACGTGGTCGGGCACGCCTCGCGCATCACCGTCGCGCTGTCGGACGGGCGGGAATTGCGCGGCGAGGTGCTGGGCGTCGATGAACTGACCGACCTCGCGGTAATCCGCGTGGCCAGCCGGGAGCCGTTGCCGTCGGTCGCCTGGGGCGACAGCCGCACGGTCGAGGTCGGCGACTGGATCCTGGCGGCCGGCAATCCGTTCGGGGTCGGCACGTCGGTGACCGCGGGGATCGTGTCGGCGCGCGGGCGCGACATCGGCGCTGGGCCGTTCGACGATTTCTTGCAGATCGACGCGCCGATCAACCCCGGCAATTCCGGCGGCCCGACCTTCAACATGCAGGGCCAAGTGGTGGCGGTGAACACCGCGATCGTCTCGCCCACGGGTGGCTCGGTCGGCATCGGCTTCGCCGTGCCGAGCGAGATCGCCATGCGGGTGGTCGATGGATTGCGCAAGAGCGGCCGGATCGACCGCGGCTGGCTGGGTGTTTCGGTTCGCGATTCGGAGCCGCAGGTCGAGGGGGTGCAGATCGCAGGCGTCGATCGCACCAGTCCGGCCGGGCGCGCTGGCCTACGGCCGGGGGACGTGATCCTGTCGGTCAACGGCGACAAGGTGGGCACCAGCACAGGCTTGATCCGCACCATCGCCGCGATCCCGCCCGGCGGACCGGCGCGGCTCAGCGTGCGGCGCGGGGGTCAGACAATGGATGTGCCCGTCAATGTCGGCCGCCGTCCGGCCGAGCCGGAGGAACGCTGATGCGCGTGCTCGTCGTCGAGGATGACAGGGATGTCGCCGGGTTCATCATGAAGGGGTTGCGCGAGGCCGGGCACGTGGTCGAGCACGCCGACAACGGGCGGGACGGCCTGTTCATCGCGACCGGGCAGGAGTTCGACGCGATCATCCTAGACCGCATGCTGCCCGGCGGCATCGACGGGCTGCGGGTGCTGGAGACGCTGCGGGGGCAGGATAACCAGACCCCTGTGCTGTTCCTCTCCGCCATGGCGCAGGTCGACGACCGCGTGCGCGGCTTGAAGGCGGGCGGCGACGATTACCTGACCAAGCCGTTCGCCTTCAGCGAGTTGCTCGCCCGCGTCGAGGCATTGACCCGGCGCACGCGCACGACCGGGCCTGAGACCCGGCTGCTGGTGGGCGACCTTGAAATGGACCTGCTGTCGCGCACGGTGCGACGGCGCGGCCAGAAGATTGATCTACAGCCCCGGGAGTTCCGGTTGCTGGAATACTTGATGCGCCACGCCGGCCAGGTCGTCACCCGGACGATGCTGCTCGAGGGCGTCTGGGACTACCACTTCGATCCGCAGACCAACGTGATCGACGTCCACGTCTCCCGCTTGCGTCAGAAGATCGACAAGCCGTTCGAGACGGCGCTGCTGCATACCGTGCGCAGCGCCGGATATATGCTGCGGGCAGATTGACGCGTCGGCTGCTCCCGCCGCTGCTGCGCTCGGCGGGCGTGCGGCTGGCGCTCAGCTATGCGCTGGTGTTCGGCGCGAGTGCCTTGCTGCTGATCGCCGTGCTGTGGGCGTCCAGCGTCAATATCCTCAGCCGGCAGGTGGACGCGGCGATCGATGCCGACGCGCAGGGCCTGTCGGAGCAATGGGACGATGGCGGTGCTGCGGCGTTGCTGACGACGATCCAGAACCGGATCAGCCATGCCGCCGAGAATGACGCGCTCTATCTGGTACTGGATCCGCTCGGCCGCCGGGTTGCGGGAAACGTCGACAACTGGCCGTCGCAGGTCGATCACACCGGGCAGGGTTACGAGATCCAGCTCAAGCGCAACGGCGTGCGTAACCTGGCCCGCTTCCATCGCTACAACCTGCCGCTCGGATATGCGCTCCTGGTTGGGCGCGAGGTCTCGTCGCGTGCCGCGCTGCGGACGTTGCTGGCCGAGACGCTGGCGTGGGCGCTGGGGCTGATCGCCCTGCTGAGCGTGGCCGGCGCGTTCATCCTGCAGCAATTGTTCAGCCGCATGGTCTCCCACGTGTCGCAAACGGCGGCGGCGATCTCGAGCGGCGACCTCTCGCGCCGGGTCGCGATCAGTGGCCGCGGCGACGAGTTCGACCAGCTGGCCGAGACGATCAACGACATGCTCGACCGGCTCAGCCGGCTGATGGATGGCGTGCGGCAGGTGTCCAACGCGATCGCCCATGACCTGCGCACGCCGATCACCCGGGCGCGGGCCCGGCTCGAGGATGCGGTCTCGCATGGCGAGGGCACGGAGCAGTTGCGAGGGGCGATCGAGCGGGCGGTGTCGGACCTCGACGGCATTACCAACGTGTTTCAGGCGCTGTTGCGCATCTCCGAGATCGAGGCCGGCGCGCGCCGCTCGGCCTTCGTCGCCTTGCAGATCCGTCCATTGCTGGTGGACGTGGGAGACCTCTACTCCGCGCTGGCCGAGGAGAGCGGGCTTCGGTTCGTGCTCGAGGTCACGGGAGACCTATCGATCAGGGGCGATCGGGAGTTGATCCAGCAGGCGGTCGCCAATCTGCTCGACAACGCGATCAAATACTCGCCCCCGGGCGGGACCGTCGTCCTTGCCGCCGAGCGCACGCCCGATGGGCTGCAGATCAGCGTGACCGATAGCGGCCCCGGCATCCCGCCGGAAGATCTGGAGCGCGCGACGGAACGGTTTTACCGCGGCGAGGCGGCGCGGCACACGAGCGGCTTCGGGCTCGGCCTCACCCTGGTCCGCGCGGTGGCGCAGTTGCACGGCGGCGTGCTGCTGCTCGCGAACGCAGCGCCCGGCCTGCGGGCGACGCTGACGATCCCGGTGCCGGCGGAGGCGCGCGGCCGGCCGGGCTCGATCCCGGCCCTGCGCCTGGCGGCGCCGGCCGACCGCAGCGTGATCTAGCTCTCTCGCCGGAACGTCATGACCAGGACGTCGCGATGGGCTGGCCGGGCGGGATCGAGGGCGCGCACCGGTGTGACTCCATGGAACACGCGGTGGTCGTCGACCAGCGCGGAATCGAGCGGGGCGCGGAGCGTGAAGCTGCCCAGCAGGCCGCGGTCCAGGCCGTGGATGCTGGTCTCGCCCTCGGCGATATTGTCCCGGTCCACCATCAGCACCAGCACCCAGTCGACCCCGTCCTGGTGCATGCCTTCCGGCGTCGGCTGCCCGGCCTCGTCCGGGCGTGCCTCGATGCGGAACTGGTGCGCCTCGACGTGCCAGGATGGCACCGGCGTGAGAACGCTGAACAGCCGGTTGCAGAAGCCGATGATTGCCCCGAACGCAGCCGTGTCGGCGGTCTCGTCCAGCATGGGCTCGAACCAGCGCGCGATGCCCCCGTTGAGCGCGTTGTAGTCGCGGCTCTGGTAGTGCGGCTGGTGCGGCTTGCGGGTCACGCCGCCTGGAACGGCGCGGAAAGCTGCGTGCCGGCGCTTCCTATAGCGTCCGCCATCGGCCATGTAGGTGTCCAGGCCGAGATCATCCCAGCTGCGCGCGAACGCGTCCCAGTCGCGCAAGCCCTCTGCGAGCGCCGCGCGCATCTGCGGCGCCTCGGCGAAGACGAACCCGCTATCGCCCAGCGCCTGCTGCCATGCGGCGGGGATCATGCGGCCTGCTCGGCGTCCGCGGCCGGGGCCGGCAGCGGCGGCTCGCGGCCCAGCGCCCGGTGACTGGTGAACGGACTCTCGATCGCGCTCTCGTCGAACCGGTCCTTGATGCGGCGGCGCAGCTCGCGCGCGACCGCCCAACGGCTGCCGGGCTGCGTCTTGATGCGCACCCGCATGGTCCAGGCCAGATCGGTCAACGTCTCCACTCCCATCACGTCAAGCTTGTCCAGCACCATAGACTGCCAGGCCGGATCCGCCTGCATCTCGGCGGCCACCGCGCGCAGGACCGGCTCGATCCGGGACGGTTCCTCGTTCAGGCCGATGCTGACGTCGAGCACGGCATAGCTGTAGTCGCGGGTCTGGTTCGTCACCGTGGTGACGGCGCTGAACGGGATCAGGTGCACCGCGCCGTCGATCGCCCGCAGCCGGATCGTGCGGATGGTCAGCGCCTCGACGGTGCCGGTCATGCCCGCCAGCGTGACCACGTCGCCGACCTGCATGGCGTTCTCGAGCAGCAGGAACAGGCCGGTGATCAGGTCCTGCACCAGTTTCTGTGAGCCGAAGCCGACGGCGATGCCGACCACCCCGGCGCCGGCCAGCAGGGGCGCGATGTTGACGCCGATGGCCGAGAGCACGGTCATGCCGACGATAACGATGATCGCGACGAGAAGCGTGGTGCGCAGGAACGGCAGCAGCGTCCGCAGCCGGCCGGCGCGGGCCAACTGGGCGGTCCCGGACAGATGGCTGAGGTGGCGCGCGATGCCGGCGTTGGCCAGCTCCCACAGCACGATCGCGAGCAGGACGGTGAGGGCGACAGTCAGGATCGCTTGCGCCACCTGACCGCCGAGCCCGCCGGCCGTCAACCAGAACAGCACCGGCAGGCCCCAGGCCTCGAACAGGGCGATGCCGGCGCCGAGCCAGATGGCGCAGGTCAGCGTGCCGCGCAGGGCCGGGTAGTAGACCCCCGCCCGGTCGGCGACGCCTTCGAAGCCATCGGCCGCCAGCATGGCCCGCAGCCGGTCGAGCCCGCCCAGGATCAGCACCGCGACCAGGCGGGCGATGAGCAGGATCGCCACGGTGACGGCGCAGAATTGGAGCAGCCGCTCGTAGCCGTTGCGGACCTCCACCGCCCATACCAGCCAGAGCCCGACGATGTAGAAGATCGCCAGGAAATGCCAGACGCCGGCAAAGCGGTTGAGCAAGGTCGCCCACACGCCCGAGGCGGTGCGGCGCGCCCGCAGGCGATGCGCGACCGGGGCGCGGGCCTGCAGCACCGCCACGACCAAGCAGGCATGGACCACGAGCGCGAACAGCTTGATGGTCGCCAGCTGGGCCGTGCGATACATCCCGAACAGCACGCCGATATTGGCGAGCGCGAACCCGGTCACGGCGATGATGACGATCCGCCGCGTCCAGCGCGTCAGGAACTCGGCCGCCCAATCCGACACGGCCAGCAGGCGCAGCTGGGGCGCTTCGGGAGAGAACAGGAAGCTCGCCAGCGCCAGGATCACCCGGGCATAGGCGTAGGATTGGACGGCCTGCAGGATCACGAGCCGGGAATCGCGCACATCGCCCAGCCCAGCCCCGAGCAGGATCTCGGTCACGGCGACGAAGGCGGCCACCGGCAGCAGATCGAGCAGCAGGCGTCCGAACAGGTAGGGCAGCTGGCGCAGCGCGGCGATCGCGCCCTCGAAGCGGTGCCGCCGGGCTTCGGTGGCCTGCGGAACGCTATGCGGGTCGGGGCCGACGGGCTTGCGCCGCGGCGCCCACTGGATCAGCGCGGACCTGACCCGGCGAAGGACGAGGCGGACGAGGAACTCGCCGAGCAGGGC
>JAABUW010007776.1_pt1 | contig 12770 bp, 14 predicted proteins | sample 5560081 | NCBI WGS metagenome assembly JAABUW01 (sample SAMN10711882, study PRJNA513363) | rock metagenome | isolation source: Antarctica rocks | place: Antarctica: Victoria Land, Knobhead sud
GCCCAAGCCAAAGTCGAAGGCGAAGCACGATGCCCTAGCTACACCACCACCACCACCCTGGCCCACCCACTACGTATCCCTCACCGAGCTCTCACGCTCAACGCGCTCCCGCCACCTCCTCCGCGCCATCCTCCGCGAATGCACCTACCTCCCCGACCCCTTCGCGGGACAATGGACAGCCCAATACGCGATCTCGCGCTTCCGGAGGTACGGCTTCAAAGCATGGAAGCACCGAAAGGATGAGAGCTTCAACGACAGGCTGATCAAAAAGGAGAGGGAGGCCAGGCAGTCTCTCACGTTACTGAAGCGCGCCAACGAGGGAGAGCGGAAATGTCTAGTCAGAGTGTTGTTCATGGCGTATGGGAGGATTGGAAGACGGAGGCATGAGTTGATGGTTCCGTTGCTGCCGCTGAGACCTGTTATTGCTGCGAAGGGTGATGAGATCGAATCGGCCGAAGAAGCTGAAGCTGCGGGTCTTGAGAGGGAGTCGCGGACGGTCAACCTCACGCCTCAACTTCATGCGCTGCTCAGGTCGCAGATGAAAGTTGCACCACCTGCGCTTACTCGACGGAATCCACGGCGTCTCGAGCTTGTCATTCCGGAGCTGAACAATTGGCTGCGACCTATGCCTCAAGTGCGGATCAGGAATATGAAGCAGAAGCACTATGCCGATTTGCTTGATCGTGTACTGCCGCCGTTGCCTGCGGAGGAGTGGAGGCGGCTGCGCGATCTTGCTTCTGGCAAGACTGCAATCGAAGCTATCAAATCTCGTCGAATATCATCCTCGCACACTCCCGACGACTTGGCTGTTGGTGGCAGTGCGTTGGAGATGGTTGTCATGCACAACAAGATCCCGAGTAAAGCGTTCGACAGCAAGGAAGGCCACACTATCACTCCACGATTCATGCGGAGGCTGTATGCGGAAATTCTAAGTCAGTGTCCACACATGGAACTGGCTGCTGGGAGTGCAGACAGGTGGGTGGTTACTTGGGGCGGGAGGGCTGCCGCGGAGATGGGGTCGACACTTGGAAGAAGCGTACCCGATACCTCTTCGTCGATGGAAGCTCCAACGTGAGTATTGCTTACGCAGTCGTTCGAATCAGAACCAGCATTCGAATCTGTGAAAAGATGAACCGTGGTCGAGGTTTCCAAGAATCACACCATCGGCAGTTTTGGTCGTCCCTGCGTGTGGGGCTCTCTTTCAACCAATTCGGCGACCAGCTCCGATCTTACCTTCTTACTCTCGTGACATTCAAATAACAGAAGAAACACATCCTACCTACAGTTCCCAAACACTCCTCAAAACACCACTCAGCCTACAGAGCACATCCTATCCCAACAACGCAGTAGACACCTAACCACCTGACCCCACAATGGCTTCCCTGCCAGACCCAGAGCAGCCCACCATCACCGTGGCATCTCGCGAAGGTACAACACCCACCATCCCATCCCCACCTCACCCTCACTAACCTGTAACGCTACCAGACGTCCCCGAAATCTTCGCCATGATAAAAGAACTCGCCACCTACGAAAACGCCCTCGACCGCGTCGAAGCCACCGAGACCTCCCTCCGCCGCACCCTCTCCTTCGAAGGCTCCCACGGCCACACCAACCCGGGCTACGCCAAAGCCCTGCTCCTGCGCCTCCCCGTCTCCCCCCTCAACGCCGCCGACACCCCCGAAGCCGTGGCAGGCTTCGCCCTCTACTTCACCAACTTCTCCACTTGGCGTAGCAAGCCGGGCATCTATCTCGAGGACCTCTTCGTGCGCGGCCAGTACCGCAAGCGGGGGTACGGACGGATGCTGATCCAGGCGCTCGCGCGGGAGGTTCTGATGATGGATGGGGGCAGGCTGGAGTGGAGTTGTTTGAAGAGCAATGAGCCGAGTTTGGAGTTTTATCGGAGTTTGGGGGCGAAGGAGATGGAGGATTGGGTGCAGTTGCGGGTTGATGGGGGGAGGTTGGAGAAGTTGGCGTTGGGGAAGACGGAGGCGATACAGACGGGGAGGAGGGATGAGCGGACGGGGCAGGTGTTGCAGTTTAATCGCACGACTAGTACTGCGGATGATATGCCGAGGATTTTGGGGTCATAAGTCGGAGAAGAAGGGGGACTTGGTGACTGGGGAGGGGTGGTAAAAGCATTGTTAGAGATTTGCAGACACCATACGTCAGGATTAGATGGCCTACGATGGCCTACGATGGCCTCTGTACATGTAGGTATGATAAGAAGGCATGCCTCTTGAACACCTACATAATCCTTTTCGTTCTTGCGTCGCTCTAATGCGCAACATACCCCCCATCTACAGGCAAAGCTACCCCATTAACCCACCTCGCATCCTCAGACGCCAAAAACACCGCCGCCCTGGCCAAATCCTCCGGCTCCCCCAACCGCTCCCCAAACGGATGCAGCTTCTCCAATCCCTTCACCATCTCCTCATTCTTCAGGATGTCCTCTGTAAACGCACTAGCTGTGTAGCCGGGGCATATGCAGTTGACATGAATGCGCTGGAACGTCATTGGGTCAGCAACAGACACTTCAGGCTCAGGCGGACATCGATCGCAACGCGCTCACTTTAGGCCCACACGCCAACGCGCAACTCCGCGTCAAATTCACCACCGCGCCCTTGGACGCACAATACGCTGGCGCGGTCCCTGTGGCTACGAGGCCGTAGATGGAGGCCATGTTTATTATCCAGCCCCGATCCCCAGACGCATGCGGCGCTTGCTTCAGCATCGCTGCGCTGGCGTATTTGCATCCATAAAATACCCCCGTCGAGTTAACCGCGTTGGTTTTATCCCACGCCGCCAAATCTGCTTCCCAGATCGGTTTCGGATCGGAGCTCTCGGCTGCTATGCCCGCGTTGTTGACCATTACGTCTAGGCGTCCGCCCCACTCGACTGCTCTGGCTACAAGGGCCTCAACTTGGGCGGCGGACGTTGTGTCGCAGGAGACGAAGATGGCGTTGCCGCCTTTCTGCGTAATGGCATCGTGGGTTGTCGAGGCGGATTCGGCGGTCGAGGATGTGTAGCGGGATCCTTCGCGGAGGTCGGCGCAGACTACTTGTGCGCCTTCGGCGGCGTAGGCGAGGGCGATCTAACGCATGGGAGGAGACCATCAACATTTGTCACATATGTCTGGGCAAAGACATGATGCTCATGAGGTTACTCACCGCGCGGCCGAGACCACTGGATGCTCCGGTGATGACGGCGATTTTGTCTTGCAGACGTCCTGGCATTGTGGAGGCTGCGTAGTGTCTGATGGCGGAGGACTAGGGACAAAGGGAACGAAAGAGTATTGAAATATGTTTTCCAGCAGGAGGTTGCTCTTTGGTCTTGAGTGCGTAGAAGCTGTTTGTTTTCTTCCGCTCTTGAATCTTTTCTCAAGACGGAGTAGGAGAGATAGATATATACGAAAGGCCAACCAGGTAAGAATAGCACTTCGCTCTCGCGACTCACAACGCACTTTGTATCTACCAGTGGACGCGAACATACCTGGAACTCACCTGTCCCGAAGACCGTGGTCTGTTGGCAAGGTTCCCGAGGTCGAAGTCGTAAAGACTGGCTGTCTTTGGTAGAGCGGGGTCTGGAAGTGGAGGTGGAGTTGGCTTGAATCGCTTACATAAAGTTGCCCTCGCTGGCGCTTGTGTAGTTGCATGTGATTGACATGCGCTTGTCGACATTGACTTGATGTATGGCCTTTCATGGGTGCATGCTTGACGGCAAGTGTTGTTCAGCTTACAAACTGTCGTAATCGACAAACGGAGATGAGTACAGAGATCGTCCCGAAAGCGTGTTGCGATGTTGACATTACCAATATTCCTGGTTCTAACGACAGGGCGTATTTGTTCCCACACCCTTCTCCGACGTTGACGGTCGTTACCCGCCTCAAAGCTCATTATCAACATATCCGTCCGCTCAGCAGCTCAAGTCCAGCTCGGCTCCAACCTTTACTTTCCAGATCGGTACTTGTCAAAAATCGAGAACATCCTCGCGCCCTGCTTCGCCGTGAAGCCGGTCATGCACGAATCGTAAGAATAGTCCATGTAATTGTGAATGGAATCGAGACCTCGAACACCCGGGCAAGTGTCGGCTTTGGCAGGGCAGCCAGACGTAGCAGACCTCTGGGCGGGGGTGTCGGAGATGTAGTCGCCTTTGCCAGTGCAGGAGTTGCCTTGGAAGACGTGGTAGAGGCCGAGCCACTGCCCAAGAGAATAGATTGTTAGCGGTTGTAGGAGGTATAAAGTATTTCGGCAGTGGGTCGGCAACTTACATGACCAGTCTCATGGACCGTAGTAAGGCCAAGATCGTAGTTCGGAAGCTCGCCTACGGAAGGCATAGATCCAGCAAGGTTGACACAGCCGTCCAGAATCTTCTCATTCGCAGTCGGGGCCTCCTCTGGGAAGTAACAGAATCCCAGAAGGCCGCCACCGAGATCTGACAGGAAGTACAAATTCAGGGTGTCGTAGCTGCCTTTGTGCAGCTTGCGCTTCATCGCCAGTTCCGCAGACGAGCCTTGTCCAGCAGCAGCCCATGCATCGTTCACCGTGAAGGTGGTGCTGACAAGGCTGAAAGAGAAGCCGGAAGGACCATAGGCGGAGTTCATGGCTGCGATCTGAAAGGTCGTAAGAGATAGCGCCACTGACGTGAAATGGTGATAAAGTACCTGACCGTTCACATTGGTCTGCATGTATACTCCCTCCTTCTGTTGGGTAGTGACAACATGGGCATAGGTCTCGACCGTCCGTGAATCGTTACGGTTGAGCGCGAACTTAGCCTCCGTAAGATCGAAAGAGGCGTCGAGGATCGCTGGAGGCGCTGACGTTCCACAGCGAGTGATCTCCTGGGCTGAGGTATAAGCTGCCGCCGCCGTGGCCAGTACGAAAGATGAGAACTTCATAGTGAGTGTAAAGAATGAGATGACAGATCCAAAAGAGTGGTGGACTGTAACGAAAGTGGAAAGATGACTGGAGTGAACTGGAGGTGTTTGGGTGGAGTGAAAGTCTGCAGGGAAGTTGAAGGTACTTCTTTATACCTACAATCGACGGCATGGTCGCCTGTCTTCACCCTCGATCTCCACAATTGATAAAGAGGCGTAACCTGATGTTCAGTCAGCCAAGGACCACCGTCGCCTTGGAGAGTTTGCTTAGGCACGTGCTGGCAAGCCACACAATGGTGGTATTCAGTTCCATGGGAAGTTCGAGTCGGTGTTAAGTGAGTAGCGGCCTTCGGCACGTCGCAGATATGCACACCTCCGATGTGTGTGAGGTCCAGTGGTGGTCCGCCTGTCAAGATTGCCTTCATCTAGTCTGCCCGGTGAAGTCCGAGACGAGCGGAGGCCGAGGGAGCTCCTAAAGACAAGCATACGGCGCTTTTGCTTGGACTTGAGACGACAGGACGACAAACGAACGGCTCTTGGCCGGGGACTGCAGCCCTGAGGTTGTTCTGCTGCCAAGAGTGCGGTGGAGAGTCGTCATTGGCGGGTGGTTGAAATGGAGACAGCGTGAAGGCAAACCACGCCCTCGGAGGGACCTGTGTATGGAGTTTGTGGCCCCTTGAGACTGCATCCGGGCGCAAGATGCTATCTTCCGTGACATACGAAAGTTGTAGTTACGCCGAGGAAAGACATTCAGGAACGTGATGAAAGACGTGGCGAGGTGTTTGTCGGCGAAAGCGACAGGGGTGGAGAAGAGACAGATCCGCTCCGAAACTCAATCTTGTTCCCGACCTGCGGGTCGAGTCTTGCAGCAAGTCCGTTCTGTGAGTCCGCCGCGGTGGTAACAGCGTGCTTGTCAACCATGGTCTGATGGTCCGGCTTGCGTAAGTACATCTATGTAATGCTTTCAAACGTACTCCCATCTTCGCAGCCGTAGCCATGCAACCATGGGCGCTCGTGGCGCCAGCGTCGCGTGGCATAGGTATGGAGTTTGCTCGGCGTCTGCTACAGACAACCAAGGTGCCGGTAGTCGCTACGGCTAGGAAGGACCTTGACCAGACCCGGGAGAACGTGCTGAAGGGGCTCAATGACGTATCTGAGGACAGATTGAAGGTGGTGAGGGTTGATGTGATCGGTAGGATTCCTCGCATTCCGCAGATATGGACATCGTTAATCGTATGGCACAGACGAGCAATCAATATCGGATGCAGCAGAGCAAGTCTCGAAGCTGTATCCGAAGAAGGAAGCCTACCTTCACCTCTCACTCTGTATCCCAGGCATCCTCTTCCCGGAGAAAGCGCCATCTCAAATCAATTACGACGATGCGCTGCTCACGTTCAAGACCAATACACTGGGCCCGATGATGCTGATCAAGCACTTCTCACCCTTCCTTCCTCGCAAGTCAGCAAATTTATCAGAAGAGTCTGGTCTCCCAGCACGTGCCACGTGGATGAACATGAGCGCTCGAGTTGGGTCGATCAGCGACAATGGACTAGGAGGATGGTACTCGTACAGAGCGTCAAAAGCTGCTCTCAACCAGACTACGAAGACGTTTGACAATTACTTGAAGATGAGCTCGGGGGAGAAAGCTATCAGTATTGCCATGCATCCAGGCACGGTGAAGACGGGTTTGAGCAAAGAGTTCTGGAGTAATGTGAAAGAGGAGAAGCTATTCAGCACGGAGTATGCTGTTGAGAGATTGATGGAGGTCATCAATACTCGAAGCTTAGACGACAGAGGAAAATGTTGGGACTGGAAGGGAGAAGAAGTGCCGCCTTGAACAGCATGTAGCTGTATACCTGACAACAGCTTTCGTCCGACTCTAGGGCTCGTCTACTTCTTGTTCAGCTCCTCTGACCTCTTCTTCAACTCCTCCTTGCTCGCCTTGTCGCCGAGGTTCTCCGCCATCACCGGGCCTGGGGTTGCGTGGTGGTCTTCCATCTTGGCGTGGAGTGGATGATCGGAAGCGTTCGAGTCCTTGGACTCCTTTGCGACCTGGTCGGTGAGGTCTGAGTAAACGAATCGTTAGCATGCTTCGATGGTGTGACAAGTAGATGAGGCAGGTGGTGATACTCACTGGAGCCAGCTTCTTCTTCTTTGGGCTGCACAGGCATGATGGCGGTTTCCGTTGATGTTCTTGTTTTGGGTATGTTTGTCTTCGTTGAAGTTGAGAAGTCGTATCGTCCTGTCGTGTCGAGGTTCTTCAGAGAAAGACCACAGGCATCAGAATAACGCAACCATCTTTGTCCCACATGTGGGGACGACCAAGTCGCGTGGCTGATGACGTGCAGTGACAGGGAAAGGGCTTTGATTAACGGCAAGTGCGAACTGAGAGAGAACACCTATTATACCGACGAGCACAGATTGCTACATCCTTACTTGAACAATCTTGTTGGTCAATGGAAACATTGACTACGATTGCAGATTCAGCACTGTGATAATGAATCACGATAAGACCGCCCTAGCAATCAGTTGCCCGAGAAGGCCTAAAGAGGCATGCTGTGCGAACGCTCGCCAGCTCCCACTCGCTCCGCCTCCATCGTATGTACATAACACACTTCCACGGCTGTGGCGGAGCTTGACTGCAACACAATTGATCCTTTCCGCTACACGATCGCCAATGGCATCTATTAATGTCCTCGCGTTGATCGACGCCGTGGTGTATACATAACCAGTATCAGAGCCCAGACCTAACCGAGCCTTCTTCTTCTTGTAACGGTGTCAAGTTACTACACACTCTTCCATTTTTCTTTCGAGCTGGAAAGCATGGCTCAACTTGGACAGCCGTCGAGCATGGAGCTCAATAGCAATAACCCTTACGCAAAAGCCTCAGCCAGCCCAGCGCCAGAATCAGCACGACTCGCAAAAGAACAGCAGCAATCTCCAGACAGCGAGAAGCAAGTAGTAAGCAGCGAGGGCTCGACTGGACCGAACAATGCTCCCATGGTCGTAGCCGAAGATGCATCGCTCAATTCTCCCATCCCAGTGGCTGAGCCGGAGTATGAAGCCGGCAAAGAAGTCGCCAGTAGCTGGCAGACCCGATCAAAAGAAGAGAGCGCACCAATCTCCATGCAGTACCACGAAACCACGCCGCAGCCATCTTCAGATTTCATCAACGATGTCAAAGGGCCGCCACCAGCCTACGATAGCCTCAACCGACAGACTAGCACGCAAAGCGACGACTTACTCTCAAGTCCGAGTGCTATCGAACCAGACAACGGCGGCAGCAGGATACCTAAACCCGAAGATCGGACTGCCGTTGGCCAACTTCTTTCATGGATTCCTGCCGCACCGCGTACGCACCCATCTCAGATGCCACCTTTGGCTCAGCCGGTCGTGATACCACAGCTAGACGTCCCGCCTCAAGGCGAAAGCGTACCGTTTATGCGGTGCTACAGTGAAACGCTCGCCTCTCACGAGGTTTCGATGCGCGACTTCTTATCGTTCCTTGACGGCCTAGCACTGGCACAAGCGCCTAATTCAACTCTTCAAGGACTGAAGATGTTCGGGGTCGGTGTTGGCTCTCTACCTATACCGATCATCCCCCTGGCCGGAAAGGGCATCTCAGCACTAGCAACATCCGGCTCTGGACATTCGAGCAGTCGAGCAAGACTGTACCTCGAACGTGCAAAGAAAGAGTACTTCGCCCCTCGTGGTCTAAGCATGACGATCGTCCGAGATGGCGATCTCAGCGCTCGTCTTCAAATACCGAGCCATGCATCACGACTTGCGCCACTCACCAAGAACTCTTTGACAGAGAATAGTTGCAAACGACGACTGAATGGGCTGGCCCCGTACATCGCTCCACTGCGATTCAATGTCTCTGAACCGGACAAGCAGCTTCAAGGCGTGCACAAGATGGCCCGAAAACATCTTGAAAGCCGGTTCAAGGGCCAAGCGAGGGAGATCACCAAACTCCGCGAGCGACAGTGGGAGGAAATCAGCGGGGTCGGGCAAGAGATGAGCGGCTGGGAAGAGCAGTATGCCTTCAAGATGGGCCAGGTGCGAAGAGTGCAGGACGGCATTGTAGACGAGCAAAAGCGGAGCCACGGTGAGAAGCCAAGCGGTGCTCTTGCTGAGAAGCTGGAGGCGCTCAGGGAGCTACAGCGAGCATTGCAATTGATGGAGAGCCAGCGGTATACCGCGATTCAAAACGCGGTCGGTAGTAGTCAGGGTGTTGAAGCAGAGATGCAGGAAATAACTCTGACGTCCAAGCTGAAGTGGATAGTCGTGGAGACTATACAGCAGTGATCAAGGTGTTAAGGCAGAGGGATTGTGTACCTCGCGTAGCTATGATAGTAATGATACCCTACACCTTCGACCGCTCTGGTCAAAGACACTCTCGAGTGGATACTGCAATCGAGAACCGACTTGAATGCGTTGATTAATGCGAAGAACGGAAATACAACGTGTTGAAGATCAAATCATTCCTGTCGAAGCTGTATAAATGTGAATTTCGCACGTGATCGATCCAACGTCACGTCGCACGGTACAGCTTCCAACCACACCCATCACAATCTCAAATTGAAACGAATGTCGACTGCAACCATTCCTCTTCTTATCTCTCCCGACCCCTCATCGTTCTCCCAGCATACTGTCTACTTCTGTAGCTCATCGTTAGCCATGTCGCCAAGGTTACCATCAAGGTTGATTGACTAACGCAGTCGCAGCTGCAGTCTGCGCAAGAGCAGTTGGGGTTGGAGCAAGTTCCGCAAGGACCCATGGTGATGATATTGATTGGTTGGATGGGCTGTTGGTTGAAGTGGGTGAATTCTTGTATCTCTTGTTGATGGTTGATTCTTGGTTGGAGAAAGGAAGGAGGACTTCGAAGGAGACAGCACTCATATAAATACCCTTGCTCTCCTCCCACCCTCCCCCAAGGGCTTCGCATGTGCCGGCTCGGTAGCTCTGCTTTGATGCGTTGGGCATACAGTGCTGCTGTGTAACATTGGTCGTAAGCCCACGAATGATAGCTTGATACCAGTGCTTGGCCGTTCCTCTGGGCGGGTCGTGGAGGATGCGAGTGCATATGGTTCTGCGCTGGAGCAGCTCTAGAGCTTCCAATGCGAGGATTTGGGTGGAGCTGGTAGGCGTGGGTAGAGCTGGCATTGGCTCTACTGACGAACATCCCACTCGCTCCGAACAGAGTTCGCAGGTGTGGAGTGAGCAAGTTATATGCATGAGCCGGCACTATCTCCGTCGTGGTGGTGCCCAATATATGCGGCCACGTCGACCATGCTGCGGCATGTGCACGTCTCCGGCACGAGACGAGGCCCGGGTCAGTTGGCGGTGCGGCTCGCACACTTGCTTGGTGGAAATATGGCGGAACTCGTACTAGTGCGGTAGCAAGGTCATGTATACCCTCTACGGATACCATAACCTCTGAGGTGCCTATCCGCGGCTAATGTTTGTGCTAGACAGAGCTCCTCGTGACAGGTGGACGGACGAGTTCGAGCCATGCCGCCATCGGCCCTACCCTTAGTTTACGGAACCTTCTCCCGTGCACACCATTGAAATCGTGCGTGGATTGCACTCCAGTCGTACGCTAGTCAGAGGGTTTGCCGTCGTGGAGCCGTACCCCATGTCGATGGAGTGCTTCATATGATTCTCGTTTGTCACAATCGAGCAGGATGGACTAGAGTGATTGATGAAACAAGGTCCCGGATATCGACGATTTGCAGCGGATGGCGGTTTGATCAGATCATCTTATAGATGCCTTGCAGCCGTCTCTTCCAGCTCTCACCATATCCCAGCTCAACCACGCCTTGACCCATTGGCCATGCCGCGTTGTCCATCGGATAATCTAGCTTTGCAGGTATCTGCGTCGTGAGCATCTTCGGCCATCGGTCCACGCACACACTCTTGACATTGCAGAGGCTCCTTAAGCCTTCTTCACCTGCGAATCTGCCGTACCCAGATCCTTTCGTGCCGCCGAATGGCAACTGGACTGCATAGAACACTGCGAAGTCATTGACTGCCACCATACCACTCTTTACCTCCCGAGCGACCTTTGCAAGCTGCGCCTTCGCGGAAGAAGACGATACCGGTCCGAACACACTGCAACCCAAACCGTATGATGAGTTGTTTGCAATAGCAATGGCTTCTTCGACGTTCTCGGCCTGCATCATGACGCAGACTGGTGCAAATAGTTCTTCTCGCGCGATACGCATGGTTGGAGTCACATCTGTGAGCATTGTTGGTTCGAAGTAGTGACCTTTCGGATACTTCGGATGATCGTGGCGGTGCCCGCCAGTGACAAGTGTGGCCCCCTGCGCAACAGCTTCATTAATCAGCTCCTCAAGGCGTCCAAAGGACGATGCTGATATCATGGCACCCATATCGATGGGGCTATCGTCTAGGCCATCATCTAAATCGTTCCCAATACGTAATAGTTTGACACGCTCTCTCAGAAGACCCTTCAGCCTGCTGTATGCTTGTGGCATTGCGATGATGCGCTCAATACCGATGCAGTTCTGGCCAGCCGACTGAAACACGCCTCTCATAAGGATACTGGTGACCCTAACCATCTCGTTGGGATGCTCCAGCTTGCCATTTGGGTGGTCCAACACAATAGCAGCATCCTTCCCACCGAGCTCTATGCACAGTGGGGTGAGCGCTTTCGCGGCGCTCTTCGCCACTTCGTGTGCGACCGGTCTGCTGCCAATGAAGGTCAGATGACTGAGACCGGGGTGACTGGAAAAGTAGGCGGCCGTTTGCGGCCAGCACGAGATAGCGTGAACAAGATCTGGGTTATGCCCACATGCTGAAAGTGCTGATCGTACGATATTTGCGAAGTAGGTGGATGACCACGCAGTCTGCTCGCTGCTCTTAACGACTATAGCATTCCCAGAGAACAGAGCGCTGATGATCGGTCCTATCAAATTATGGAAAGGATAACTGTGCAGCTAGTCAGCTCGAATTCGATTTAACCCGGTTGTGGTTACAGATTCAACGTACTTCCAGCTCACACATGCTCCTACCACACCCAGAGGCTCGTATCGTACTTCATTGTGCTTGTAGAACATCAAGAAGTTGGTAGGGCGACGCTCCGATCGTAACGCTTTCTCGCCATTATCTGAAATGGTCCACTTCAGCTTCTCAGCTGTAACCAGAATCTCGCCAAAGAGCGCGTCTACACGCGTCTTTCCGCTGTCCAGACATGCCGCTCGCGCGATAGGTTCCTGGTTGTCCAAAAGAAACTTGAGCAGAGTTCTCAAGACCAGGCGACGTTGTCCGAAGGTGGTTTGAGCCCAGGCGGTCTGTGCTTGCGAGGCCTTTCCGATGACTCTGTCGATGCCGTCTGGAGTTGTTGGGTTCACCTGACCAACTAATTGACCGGTCGCTGGAGCATAGCACTGAATAGCCGTCGATCCAGATACCTTAATTGAAGGCTGGTCCAAGGTTTTGCCGCGCCAGCCGGGCTTGCAGGGCTCAGGAGGTTCGACATGAAAATCCACCGCTCTCTCTTCACGCTGTGCCACCACATGGTAAAGGACCCATACCACAGCAAGCGAGCATAGCGTAGTTGCTATGACCGTGGAGTCCAGTGGGACACCCTCCCAGAGCTTCATAGCTCCAATAATCGCGAGTCTTGATGGTGAGCAGACGTGGCTGCCGAAAGGAAAGCTCCGACCTCGGATCGAAGACATTTGATGAGATGGTGAGATTCGCAGTTGTACTTCATCCGAACAACCACTTTGTACATAAAAGTTTGCAGATCACTTCGAAAACGTACAGCAAAAGACAACATGGGCATCTCGATTGGCGACAAGTTTCCGGAGGGTGTCAAATTCGAGTAAGCAACAGTATACACTTTCAAGCTTATCTATCATGTCGAGCT
>JAABUW010007778.1_pt1 | contig 12763 bp, 10 predicted proteins | sample 5560081 | NCBI WGS metagenome assembly JAABUW01 (sample SAMN10711882, study PRJNA513363) | rock metagenome | isolation source: Antarctica rocks | place: Antarctica: Victoria Land, Knobhead sud
CCAGGCGCCCGCTCGGGCTGTCCGGCGAGTAGAGCTTGTCAATGCAGAACTCGGTCCGGTGGGTGTTGCCGGTCATGTCGGTCAGGATGTTGCGCAGCATGCGGTCCACCTGCCACGGCGGCGGCTCGTGGCCTGGCCGGATGCCGCGGAAGGCGATCTCCAGCTCGCGCACTGCGTCCTGGCGCGCCTCGTCTATGCGGGGATGCTGGCTCATCGGGCCGATGAACAGCCCGCTGAACAGATACGACGCGCTGGGGTGGTTGTGCCAGAACCCCAGCAGGGACTTCAGTAGGTCCGGGCGGCGCAGGAATGGGCTGTCCTCCGGCGTCATGGCGCCCATCACGACGTGGTTGCCGCCGCCTGTGCCGACATGGCGTCCATCCAGCATGAACTTCTCGGCGGTCAGGCCGACGTGCCTGGCCTCCTCGTAAAGCCGCTCGGTGCGGCGCACCAGATCGTCCCAGCTTTGCGCCGGGTGGATATTGACCTCGATCACGCCGGGGTCGGGGGTGATGGAGAAGCCCTGAACCCGCCGGTCATACGGCGCCTTGTAGCCTTCCAGTACGACGGGCCGGCCCTGCTCCTTCGCGGTCAACTCGATGGCGGCGACCAGGGACAGCCAGTCCTCGGCGGAGGTCAGCGGCGGCAGGTAGATGTAAAGCTGTCCGTCGCGCGCCTGCACCGTCATCGCCGTGCGTATGCCCCGGCCCGGCCGTCCGTTGCCGGTCTTAGCCAATAGCGCCGCCCGGTCCGGCAGCGGCCCCTGGTCCTCGAAGGGGTCCGGCTCGGGCTCGTCCTCGATCTCGGTCGGGTCCACCCAGGGCAGGCTGTGCAGCGGCAGGCGCAGCCCGGCGGAGGAGTCGCCGGGCACCAGGAACAGCTTGCCTTCCCGCATCTCCCACCGCTCGGTCTGCCACTGGCGCGCCCCTCGCCGGCCGCCCCGGCGCAGCGGCAGCAGGCTGGCGACGGGTTGGTCCAGTCCTTGGGAGAACACACGGATGATGCGGGCGCGCTCCAGCGGGTCGCGGGACTGCGCAGCCTCGGCGACCAGGTTGGCCGGCATCCGGGCTTCGCGCATCAGGTAGAAGGGCTGGTCCTCATAGGCGTGCAGCACGGCGGCGGGGTCCACGTGCAGCCGCTCGGCCAATGCCAGTGCAAAGCCATGCGCCATGGCCGCATCGGCGTCGCCCTTGTCCCCATCCGGGTCGGCCATCAGCGCCTGGTCGGACCAGACAGGTTCGCCGTCCGGGCGCCAGGTGGCGTTCAGCGCCCAGCGAGGGGTTTGCTCGCCGGGGTAGTGCTTGCCCGCGCCATACTGCACGACGGCGCCAGGCGCCCAGAGCGGGATCAGCCGCCCCATCAGCTTGCCTGCTTCCCGCCGCTTGGTGGGGCCGAGGGCGTCCACGGTCCACTCCGCGCCTTCCGCATCGCTGACGGACACGAAGGTCGGCTCCCCGCCCATGGTCAGGCGCAGGTCGCCGGCGTTCAGCGCATGGTCCACCTCGGCGCCCGCGGTCAGGATCGCAGCCCATTGCGCGTCCGTGTAGGGCTTGGTGACGCGCGGCACCTCGTTCACGCGCGTGACCTGCATCTCCACGTCGAACACCGTCTCCGCCGGCTCCAGCATACCGCTGATCGGCGAGGCGCTGGTTGGGTCGGGACTGGCGGCCAGCGGGATGTGGCCCTCGCCGGCCATCAGGCCGGAGGTGGCGTCGAGCCCGATCCAGCCGGCGCCGGGCAGGTAGGCCTCGGCCCAGGCGTGCAGGTCGGTGAAGTCACTGGTGGGGCCTTCCGGGCCGGTCAGCGGCTTTACATCCGGCGCCAACTGGATCAGGTAGCCCGACACGAAGCGAGCGGCGTATCCCAGGTTCCGCAAGGCATGGACCAGCAGCCAGGCGCTGTCGCGGCAGGACCCCCTCGCCTCGGCCAGGGTATGCTCGGGGTCCCATACGCCGGGTTCCATGCGGACGATGTAGCCCACACGCTCCTGCACCCGGCGGTTCAGGTCCACCAGCATGTCAATCGTGCGGCGCTTGTGCCGAGGCACCTCCGCCAGCAGATGCGCCAGCAGTGGGCCAGGCGGGACAGTGCGACGGAACGGCGCCAGCTCCTCCGCCAGCGTCTCGTCGTAGGTGAACGGCCACTCCTCTGCCTCCGGCTCCAGGAAAAAGCCGAACGGGTTGATCGTCGCCATGTCGGCCACGAGGTCAACCGTCACTTCGAAGTGCGTCACCCGCTCGGGGAAGACCACGCGTGCCAGGAAGTTGCCCTGCGGGTCCTGCTGCCAGTTGATGAAGTGCGGCTCGGGCTTCACCGTCAGCGAGTAGGATAGGATCGGCGTCCGGGTCTGCGGTGCAGGGCGCAGACGTATAGTCTGTGGGCCGAGCTTCACCGGGCGGTCGTAGCGGTAGCTTGTCCGGTGCATGAGGGCGGCGTGGATGCTCATGCCGATGGCGCCATGATGGGATACTTCGGAGTGTAGCTGTGCATCGCAGCAACATCGCCGGATGAAAGCGCCGGCGCAAGGCCGCAGGAAGCTCCAGGTATCGCGCCGTACCGGAGTGGCGGCGGGTCCGGCCAGTGTCAGGGCGAGTGGCGGATCGCTTCGGCGCGGCTACGGCGCCGGCTGCACGGCAACCCACAGTCCAGAGTTCCGATGCCGGCCGCACGGCCAAAGGTGGACCTGCCTCCGCCGGATCAGGCAGCCGCAGCGTCGGAATGCGCCGGCGCCGCTTCCAGCCGGAAAGACGCTGCATCCGACGAGCGCCGCAAGTGGAATTCGGAGACCGACCCGCTAAGGAGGCAGATCATGCACCCGGCCAGCAGGCCTCTTGCGCTCCCGACTGCAATTTGCAGCCTAAATCGCCACTCCCTAACAGGTGCGGACAGCTAGGGCGCCGGTGTCGGGTCGGCTTCCAATGCGGCCCAGGCTCATGCGGCACCGAGCACGCCCGCGGCAAGGAGGGGTAGTAGGGACACCGTGCGCAGCATCGGCATCTCCAGAACACGTCAAGGCATGGCGCCACTGCCTGTGCCGCGCAGGCCGGAAATCTACATAGTCTGGTCCAGTTATACCAACGGCCATCTGCCCTGACCCTTACGCAACTGCACCGTCATTGCGAGCCGCCCTCGCGGCGCGGCAATCCAGAGCCAGCAAGCACCGTGCTGGCGGCCCTGTTGGTGTGGACGGCCTCCGCCCGGCATCTATGTGCCGTGATGAGGTTGCAGGTTCATCAGAGGAGGCTGCCCGTCGAGCCTCCTATCCGTATTGGCATGGACACGTCATTGGCATGGACACGTCCAAGCGCGTTTTCCAGGGTCATGGCGTGGATGCCTCTGAGCGTTCGTGCGTGCGCAAGAAGCTCAGCCGCGACGCCATGATGGCTTTGTTCAAGGCGATGCCGCCTGTGGTGATCGGCATCGAGGCGTGCGGGTCGGCGCATCCCTGGGCGCATCCCTGGGCGCACCCTTGGGCGCGCACGCTGTCTGCGATGGGCCATGAGGTGCGCCTGACCGTGCCGCAGCTGGCCAGGCCGTATGTCAAGCGCGGCAGGAACGACGCGGCCGACGCCGAGGCTCTGTGCGAGGCGATGAGCCGCCCGGCCATGCGCTTCGTGCCGGTGAGGACCATGGCACAACAGGCCGCGCTGCTGGCCAGCGAACGCGCACGGTTGGTGTCGGGGCGCACGCGGCTGGCCCACGCGATCCGCGGGCATCGGCCTTGGCCGACCCCCAGCGTGGCGCGGTTGGCCGCGTCGTCAACCCCACTTGCGGCGAAGTCGTCGAAGGCACGGGGGGCGACGTTGATGATGTGGCCGGCGATGAACGGCGTGCCCTCGGCCGCACCCTGCTCGCTGTCCTTGATGCAGCAGTCCCACTCCAGCACCGCCCAGCCGTCGTAGCCGTGCTGGCTGAGCTTCGAGAACACCGCGCCGAATTCCATCTGACCGTCGCCCAGCGACCGGAACCGTCCGGCGCGCCGCGCCCAGGCTGGTAGCCGGAATAGACGCCTTGCCGGCCCGTCGAGTTGAACTCGGCGTCCTTGGCGTGAAACATGCGGATGCGCTGGTGATAGACGTCTATGAACGCCAGGTAGTCGAGCTGCTGCAGCACGAAGTGGCTGGGGTCGCAGAGGATGCTGCAGCGCCGGTGCCCCTTCACGCGGTCCAGGAACATCTCGAACGTCACGCTGTCGAACAGGTCCTCGCCGTGATGTATCTCGTAGCAAACGTCCACTCCGGCGTCGTCGAAGGCGTCGAGGATTGGCGTCCAGCACTGGGCCAACTCGTCGAAGGCCGCCTCGATCAGGCCGGCCGGGCGTCGGGGCCACGGCTAGGCATAGGGCCATGCGAGCGCGCCCGAAAAGGTCGCGTGCGCGGTCAGGCCCAGGTTCCGCGACGCCTTGGCCGCGAGCATCATCTGGTCCACCGCCCATGCTTGCCACACCTTCGGGTCGCCCCGCACACCTGGGGCGGCAACGCCGTCGAGGGCCAGGTTGTAAGCCGGGTGGACGGCGACGACCTGGTCTTGCAGGTGCATGGACAGCTCCGTCAGCTCGACCCCGGCGCCGGCGAGCGTGCCGCGCACCTCGTCGCAGTAGTCCTTGCTGCCGGCAGCCTTGGCCAGGTCGAACAGCCGGACGTCCAGCTTGGAACCTGCACGCCATTGTAGCCATGCCCCGCCGCCCAGCGCGCGATTCCCGCCAGGGTGCCGTAGGGCGCCGGATCGCCTGCGAACTGAGCGAGGAAGATGGCCGGGCCTTTGATCGTCTTCATGGATACCTCAAGCCGGTTCGTGCCGCGGGATGCGGCCGCGGTGCAGGACAGGGTCAGCGTGCGCTTAGGGGCCGCTGCCATCCAGCGTCATGTCCGGCGCCTCCGGCAGCGCCGAGCCGCGGGTGGCCCATCGGCGCGCCTTGCGGGTCTGGCCGGCTGCCACGGCCAGCGGGATGATGCCGCAGCGGACGATGAGCTGCCGGCTGAACTCCAGCCCCATCAGGATCAGGCTGTAACGCCCCGAGCGCCCTGCTGCCGGGCCGCGATGGAGCTTGCCTGATCTCAGCCGGCAACTCCGCCAGGTCGCCGCCCGCCTGCTGGCGCCCTGTGTGCCGCAGGATGGGATGATCGCGGTCGTGTCCTACCACCGGCCTGAGGCGTTCCGGTTGACGTGTCGGCACGCGGCACATAGCCTTGAACTGCCAACAAAAGGCCACGCACAGCGGCCGGGGCAGGGGGAAAACATGGTCGTTCGTCTCATACGTGGCGGCGTTGCCGCTGCACTCTTCCTTACCGCCTGGTTCGGCCCCGCCTGGGCGGAGACGCGCACGATTGGCTATAGCGTCGCGACGCTCGCCAACCCGTTCTTCCAGGGCATGACGCGAGGCGTACAGGACGGCATCAAGGCGCACCCCGACCTCAAGCTCATCAACACGAGCGCCAACGGCGACGCCGCCACCCAGGCGAACCAGACGCTTGACCTCATCAACCAGGGCGTCTCGGCCCTGATCCTCAACCCGATCAGCGCCGACGCGATCGTGCCCGTGGTGCGCCAGGCGAACCGGAAGGGCATCCCGGTCTTCACCCTCGACCGCGGCGCGGCATGCGGGGAGTGCCAGGTCAACTTCCTGGAAACCGACAACGAGGCGCTTGGGCGCGAAGGGGCGGACTTCATCGCCCAGCAGCTCAAGCAGCGCTACGGCGAGATGCGCGGCAACGTCGTGGACCTGCAGGGGCTGCTCGGCACCACGGCGGGCGACGGGCGCGAGAAGGGCTTTGCCGAACAGTTCGCCAAGCTGCAGCAGGCCAACCCCGGCCTCAAGCTGATCGCGCGCCAGGCGGCGGACTTCGACCCCGCCAAGGCCTTCAACATCATGACCCAGCTCCTTGCGGCGAACGCCCAGGTGGACGCCGTGTTCAACGGCAACGACGACAACGCGGTTGGCGCCATCCGCGCCATCAAGCAGGCCAACCGCTTCCGCCCGGCCGGAGATGCGGGCCACATCGTCGTCATCGGCATTGACGGCACCGCCCAGGCGCTGGCCGCCATCCGTGACGGGCAGATGGACGCGACCCTGTCCCAGAACCCGCTCACCATGGCCGCGCAGTCCGTCGCCTACGTGGACCAGTATCTGCGCGGCGACAAGAACATCCCCAAGCACCAGTTCTGGCCGCATATCCTCATCACCAAGGACAACATCGGCAGCCCCGAAGTGCAAAAGTACGGCCTGTGGAGCGAGGAGGTCGCACGCCGCTGAGCCGCGGCAGCGCCAGGAAGGCACGCGGATGGCATCCCTGTTGGAGATGCGCGCGATCTCCAAGGGTTTTCCAGGTGTGCAGGCGCTGGACAGGGTGGACCTTGCACTTGGCCGGGGCGAGGTGCTCGGCCTCGTGGGCGAGAACGGGGCCGGCAAGAGCACGCTGATGACGATCCTGGCCGGCGTCTATGCGCCGGACGCAGGCGCGATCCTGCTCGACGGCCAACCTTTCGCGCCCCGCCGTCCGCGCGACGCGCTCGACGCCGGAGTGGTCGTGATCCACCAGGAGCTGAGCCTGGTCCCGGACCGCTCGATTGCCGACAACCTGTTCCTGGGGAACTTGCCCCGGGGGCCGCTCGGCTTCGTGCACCGGGGGCGGCGGGACCGGGATGCGCGGGCGCTGCTGGCGCGCGTCGGGCTGGACCTGCCGCCCTGGCGCCTGGTCGGCAGCCTTGGCATCGGCGCGCGGCAGCTCGTGGAGATCGCCCGCGCCCTATCGCGCCGGGCGCGCGTGATCGTCATGGACGAGCCGACGGCGCCGCTGTCCGAGGCCGAAGTCCGCATCCTGTTCCGCACGGTCGCCGCGCTGAAGGCGGACGACGTCGGGATCGTGTTCATCAGCCACCACCTTGAGGAGGTGTTCGCCATTTGCGACCGCGTGGCCGTGCTGCGCGACGGGCGGGCCGTCGAAACCCGCGCGTCGGCGGACTGGACGAGGGACGCGCTGGTGCAGGCCATGGTTGATCGTCCGATCGCGGCCATGTTCCCCAAGGCGGACGTGCCGATCGGCCCGGCGCTGCTCGAAGTCGAGGGGGTCTCGGTGCCGGGGCGGGTGCGGGATGTCGGCTTCACGGTGCGCGCGGGCGAGATCGTGGGGCTGGGCGGCCTCATGGGCGCGGGGCGGACGGAGGTGCTCAAGGCGGTGTTCGGGGCGCTGCCCGGCGCCGCCGGACGGGTCCGCGTGGCGGGATGCGCCGTGGCCGGACCGGGACCGCGCCGGGCGATGGCGGCGGGGATCGCCTTCGTGCCGGAGGACCGCAAGGCGGAGGGGCTGATCCTGGCCTTCTCGCTGCGCGACAACGTGGCGCTGTCCACCCTCGGCCGGCTCGCGTGGGGGCGCACCTTCATGTCGGGCCGGCGGGTGAACGCCGCGGCGCGCCGGGCCATCGAGGCGCTGCGGATACGCGCGCCGGGCATCGCCCGGCCCGTTCAGGGGCTATCGGGCGGCAACCAGCAGAAGGTGGTGCTCGCCCGGGCGCTCCAGGTGCAGCCGCGCGTCTTCCTGCTCGACGAGCCGACCCGCGGCATTGACGTGGGCGCGAAGGTCGAGGTGTATCGCCTGATCGGCGAGCTGGCCGCCGGCGGAGCGGCCGTCGTGATCGCGTCCTCCGACATGCTGGAGCTGTTGGGCCTGTGCGACCGCATCCTGGTGATGCGCGCGGGCCGGCTTGCGGGCGAGGTCGCGCGGGCGGACTTCAGCCAGGAGCGGATCATGCAGCTCTCGGCCCTCGGATGAGCGGGGGCACCGGGGAACAAACGCCCCGCCGGGGCCTCGCCGCAGTCGGGCATGCGCTCAACGAACTGACCATCGTGGTCGCCTTTGCCGTCATCGTGCTGGCGCTTGCGCTCACGACGCCGCAGTTTCTGACCACGGACAACATGCTTTCCATCCTGCTGGCCAGCTCCCTCATCGGCATCGTGGCAGTCGGCGAGACGTTCGTCATCGTCACCGGCGGGATTGACCTTTCGACGGGGTCGGTCGTGGCGCTCTCGGGCGTCGTATGCGGCCTGGCTCTGCAAGCGGGCTGGGGCGTAGGACCTTCCATGACCGCGGGCATCGGCCTCGGCGCCCTATGCGGGGCCTTCAACGCCTTCGCGGTCACGGCGCTGAACATGACGCCGTTCATCGTCACGCTGGCCGTGCTCGCGATGGCGCGCGGGCTGGCCTTCATCGTAACGGGCGGCAACACGCTGTTCGGCTTTCCCGAGGCCTTCGGCGAGATCGGCGGCGGCAACCTCGGTCCGGTGCCGGTCGCGGCGCTCATCTCGCTCGGCGTTTTCCTGGCTGCCTGGATCGTGCTGGCGCGGACCGTTTTCGGGGCGGAGGTGTATGCGGTCGGCGGCAACCGCGAAGCGGCGCGGCTGGCGGGCATCCCGGTCACGCGCACGCTGGCCGTCGTGTACCTCATCGCCGGGGCGCTCTCGGGCCTGGGCGGCGTGGTGCTGGCCGGGCGGCTCGACAGCGCGCAGCCGATCGCGGCCGTGGGACTGGAGCTGAACGCGATCGCCGCGGTGGTGATCGGAGGCGCATCGCTGTTCGGCGGCAAGGGTTCGATGCTGGGCACGCTCCTCGGCGTGCTCATCATCGGCCTCATCAACAACGGGTTGACGCTGTGGAACGTGCAGCCGTTCTGGGTGCAGTTCATCCAGGGCGCCGTGATCTTCGGCGCCGTGCTCGTGGATAGCCTCAACCAGAAGCGTCGTGCGCGGACATGATGCGGATCGCAGGCGGCGCCGCCTTGGATGGCCGCGTCCGCAACGGGGTGTTGCCGGGCTGGCAGGTCCGGTTGGGCCATTGCAGCAAGCCCGGCCCCACCTCCGTCAACCGGACCACCCCTGCTGAACAGCCATCCGACCCGGCTATGTCCGTCCAATACGAGACGCTGCCGCTGCAGGCCGTTCAATGGACGGCCTGCGCCATTCAGCCTTGCCCCGCAAAGGCGGCCTGGGTGGGCGGATGAGTCTGGCTGTCGAGTTCAGCGGCGTGGAAAAGGCGTTCGGCCCCGTCCGCGTGCTGCACGGTGTCAGCTTCAGCCTGGCGCCGGGGAGGGTATACGGGCTGCTGGGCGAGAACGGCGCCGGCAAGTCCACGCTGATGAAAATCCTCGCCGGCTACGAACAGCCGACGGCGGGCAAGGTCCGGATAGATGGCCGGCCCGTATGCTTCGCCAGCTCACGCGACGCCGAGGCGGCCGGGATCGTCCTGATCCACCAGGAGTTCAACCTGGCCGACGATCTCACCATCGCCCAGAACATCTTCCTGGGCCACGAGCGCACGCGCGGCTGGCGGCTGGACGACGCCGCCATGCGGACGGAAGCGGCGCGCGTGCTGGCCCTCGTCGGCCTCGCCCGGCATCCCGACACCCCGGTGCGCCGGCTGATCGTGGCCGAGAAGCAGTTGGTCGAGATCGCCAAGGCGCTGGCCCGCAACGCCCGCCTGCTGGTGATGGACGAGCCGACCGCGACGCTCACGCCGGGCGAGACCGAGGCGCTGTTCCAACTGATGGCGCGGCTGAAGCAGGCCGGCACGACGATTGTCTACATCTCGCACAAGCTGGACGAGGTGGAGCGCACAACCGACGAGGTCGTCGTCATGCGCGACGGACGCTTCGTGGCGCAGCACCCCACGCGGGACCTGACCCGGCGGCAGATGGCGGGCCTGATGGTCGGGCGGGAGCTGTCGGACCTGTATCCCCGGCGTGACCCGGCGCCGTCCCCCGGCGTGCCACGTCTGCTGGTGCACGGCCTGACCGTGCCGGGCTGGGCGGAGGACATCAGTTTCAAGCTGCAATCCGGCGAGATCCTGGGCTTCGCAGGCCTGGTCGGCGCCGGACGGACGGAGGCGTTCGAGGGCCTGATCGGCCTGCGTCCCCGCAGCGCCGGGCACGTCGAGGTGGACGGGCATGCGGTGAACATCCGCAGCCCGCGGCAGGCCGCGGCGGCGGGCCTCACGTATCTTAGCGAGGACCGCAAGGGGAAGGGGCTGCACATGCAGTTCGGCCTGGCGCCGAACCTGACCCTGATGGCGCTGGAACGCTACGCCGCCCCCTGGCTGCGCCCGTCCGCCGAGCGGCGCGCGCTGGAGGGGGCGGTGGGTGAGTTCGGCATCCGCACTGGCTCGCTGGACGTGCGGGCGTCGGCGCTGTCGGGGGGCAACCAGCAGAAGCTGGCCCTGGCCAAGGTGCTGCATCCCAACCCGAAGGTAGTGGTGCTGGACGAGCCGACCCGCGGCGTGGACGTGGGCGCCAAGCGCGACATCTACGCGCTCGTGCAGCGCCTGGCGCGGACCGGGTGTGGCGTGGTGATCGTCTCGTCCGAGCTGATGGAGCTGGCCGGGCTGTGCCACCGGGTCGCGGTGATGCGCGCGGGCCGCATCCAGGCCACGGTCGGCGCGGACCGGCTGACCGAGGAGGAACTGATCGCCTATGCAACGGGAACACACGGGTAAACCGGCTTGGACCGAACGCCTGCACGGCGTCGGCCCGATTTTGGGGCTAGTGCTGCTGTGCATCGCGGGCACGGCCTTGAACACCGACTTCGCGTCCCTGGACAACGCGGCCAACGTGCTGACCCGTACGGCGTTCATCGGCATCATCGCAGTGGGCATGTGCTTCGTCATCGTGTCGGGCGGCATAGACCTGTCGGTCGGCTCCATGGCGGCGCTGATCGCGGGGCTGGTGATCCTGGCCATGAACGCCGTGGCGGGCGCGGTGCCGCCGGCAGGCGCGGTGCTGCTGGGCATGGGCATCGCGGTGGTGTCCGGCGCGCTGTTCGGGCTGCTGCACGGCCTGCTGATCACGCGCGGGCGGATCGAGCCGTTCATTGTCACCCTGGGCACGCTGGGCATCTACCGGGCCTGCCTGACCTACGCCTCCAACGGCGGCGCGGTCACGCTCGACAACGCGCTGTCGGACGCATACAGCCCGGTCTATTACACCGACCTGCTGGGCGTCCCGATCCCGGTGTGGGTGTTCGCCGCCGTCGCAGCCATGGGCGGCGTAATCCTGAACCGGACGGCCTATGGCCGCTACGTGCAGGCCATAGGCTCCAACGAGCAGGTGGCGCGCTATGCCGCGGTGGATGTGGACCGCACCAAGGTGCTGACCTATGCGCTGCTGGGCGTGTGCGTGGGGATAGCGACGCTGCTGTACGTGCCGCGGCTGGGGTCCGCGTCGCCCACGACCGGGCTTCTGTGGGAGCTGGAGGCCATCGCCGCCGTGATCGTAGGCGGCACGGCGCTGCGCGGCGGGTCCGGCACGGTTGCCGGCACCGTGGTGGGCGCGGTGCTGCTATCGGTGATCGGCAACATCCTGAACCTGACCAGCATCATCAGCGTGTACCTGAACGCGGCGGTGCAGGGGTTCGTCATCGTCGCGGTGGCGTTCCTGCAGCGGCGGCGGTGACGCTTGCTGTGCCGGGCAGGGCCGTGGTTTATTCGTGCAAAAATCGGGAGGATACGGACATGACGCTCGCAACCCGCCGGCTCACCCTGGCTGGCGCCTTGGCCGCGCTGGCTGGGCCGGGCGCTTCCCGGGCAGAGGACACCGTCAACCTCGGCGTTGCTATCCCCTCCGCCACGCACAGCTTCACCGCCGCCATCGTATGGTGGGCCAACAAGGCCAAGGCGGAGCTGGAGGCGAAGCATAAGAACCTGAAGGTCACGGTCAAGACCGCCGCCAGCGCTGGCGAGCAGGCAAACCAGCTGCAGGACTTGCTGACCGCAAACCGGATCAACGCCCTAGTGGTGTTCCCGTTCGAGTCCGCGGCACTCACCAAGCCCGTGGCGCAGGTGAAGGCCCGCGGCGCCTACGTGACGGTGGTGGACCGGGGCCTGACCGACACCAGCGCACAGGACGCCTACGTGGCCGGGGACAACACCGCCTTCGGGCGCGTCCCGGCCGAGTACATCGCAAAGACGTTGAACGGACGCGGCAATGTCGTGGCCCTGCGCGGCATCGCCACGACGCTCGACAACGAGCGCATGGACGCCTTCAACGCGGTGCTGAAGTCCTATCCAGATATCAAGCTGCTGGACGCTAAATACGCCAACTGGAATCGCGACGATGCTTTCCGAGTCATGCAGGACTACTTGACGAGATTCCGCGAGGTTGACGCCGTATGGGCCGCGGACGACGACATGGCGGTCGGCGTGCTGCGCGCCATCGAGCAGGCGAAGCGTACCGACATCAAGCTGGTGTTCGGCGGCGCCGGGGCGAAGGGGATGGTGAAGTCCATCATGGACGGCTCCGACCCGCGGCTGCAGGCCAACGTGTCCTATTCACCCAAGTTCATCTACGACGCCATCAACCTGACGGCCGAGGCCCGGCTGAAAGGCGATCGCCTGCCGGCGACCACCATCATCCCCTCGGTGCTGATCACCAAGGAGAACGCCAAGGACTTCTATTTCCCGGACTCGCCGTACTGACGGCGCCGTGCGCCAGCCTCACAACGCCTCCCCGGCCGCCATGCTGGTGCCGACGCTTGCAACAGAGGGAGCAGATGGTGGGACCGTTTGACCCCTGGGCTTGGGACGCTCCATGCAATCCGATTGCGCTTGATGCCACTCCCCTGTGTGGAACCGCAAGACACGGGTGCCACCTTGGCCGGCGGCCTCATCGCCGCGTAACAGATGCCATGAGGGCTGGCGGCGGATAGCCTAGAATGTCCGCCGGTGAGCAAAGCCCGGAGGGTCCCAGTGATGACGCAAGCAGCTGTTCCACATTCTGTTCC
>JAABUW010007779.1_pt1 | contig 12760 bp, 13 predicted proteins | sample 5560081 | NCBI WGS metagenome assembly JAABUW01 (sample SAMN10711882, study PRJNA513363) | rock metagenome | isolation source: Antarctica rocks | place: Antarctica: Victoria Land, Knobhead sud
CACCACACCGCTATGTCCGCAGACTAGAAGATCTAATTGTCGCAATTCGGTCGTCTAGTCAAGACCTCCTCGAGAATTCTCAAAGATGACGCTGATCGAAAAGTTGAAGACGTTTCGTGCTGCAATGAAGATGATTTGTTCTTCAGGGCACATTTCGAGCGATAAGGACCATGATCTCCACGTGTAACTATTGTGATGTTTGGAGGAGAAGATAGTCCATACATTCAATCTTTCTCCCACGGAAATTGCGTCTCCCCTTCCACCCATTTTCCACCCGCAGGCCGCCACATGCGATACATGTGAATCGGGGTCCTGTAGCTTCGTCAGCATTTGTCATAGACATCCATATACTCCATCTCTCTAAAGCTTGTATCCACTGCTAAGGCGCGATTCAATCCACATTACTATATACACACAACTGGTTATTTCTCCACAATGTAGACAGAAGAAGCCGTCGTGAACAAGAGGGAGTTTAGACATCATTACAAACATCAATAATACGATTGTAACGACGACATGCAAATAAAGACATAGAGTTATCGGGCACCCAAAAAGCAAGGATGAACTTCAATACATACTCCATGAATATCTCCAATTCTCTCCACTTCTGACTTGCATTCCGCTTCGCACTCTCCAGATAGTTAGATCCCGCGTAGACAAAGCCGCAGGCTTCGTAGGTGACCTTTCCCAGATCGGTTGCTTCGATGAAAGCTTCCAGGTTCAGGCGGTCCGCTTCCTCGACCCCTGCGGTAACAATTTTAGCATCAGGCGACATATTGTGGGGACTAAGAATGAAAATAAGATCGGTTCGACCTCAGAGAGTGCTTAACCGTCGGGAAGAGTAGAAAAGGCTGGATTGGGGGACTTACCCCAGTTGACAAGCTGGCGACCAATGCCACGGCGGCGGTGCTCGGGATGGACGAAGAGGTATACCAAGACTATGTTGAGTGTGAGCGGGTCAATTGAATATTTTTGGCTCCTATGGTCTAGAGCCATCTCTGATCTGACCTGGTCTGACGACAGAGTTGGATGTGACAATCCATCCATTCTAAAGAGGGAGGACGGTGGATGGTAGACAGCTGGACACAAGATGAAAATGGGGAGGAAAACCGCTTACACATATGCGGTCTCGCCATCTTCTTATACCGATCGCATACGAACTGATCGAGCATCCCGTTGGCGAATTCTCGCGATTCGCCTACGCAAACGTTGGTGAGGCTGTTAGCGGGACATCCTCATGACGCTCAAAGCACCACCTCAGAACTGTTCCCTCCTCCCTCCATCTCTCCCCTTTTCGCACTCATGCACCCATATCATTACCTTCACCCCCGCTCTATCACTCTTCCCCCAACCAACCATGATTAGAAGATGTGGCCAATAAAATCAACCAACTCACCCTCCGGCCACCAGTCCGCCTCCATAGGATGTTCCTTATACACCGGATACGGGTTCTCCGTGTAGGTATTCCACAACGCCGCCCCCACAACCCGGTCGCCGATATCGGTATCCACGACCTTGAGCCAGCGCGCAGCGGGATCATTGCGGAACTCACGGATCTGCCGGTCGCGCAACTCGATGAAGCCGGCGGGGCTGGGGTCGTAGCGAAAGAGCCGCCAGACTCGATTCGGGGGCACGGCGTAGCCTTCGCATTCGCATTGGAGATGTCGTTGAATTCGACGTCGTCGTGGACTTCGCGGAGGACGAGGGGCATGATGATTTGCTGAAAGATGTCAGGTTGGTCAGGGTTTATCTTTGTTGGAGATGACTATTGGGCGGAGGAGTGCGTAAAAGAGAGAGGGTGTAGAGAGAGCAACGCCGGCGACTGCCCTATAGCAATCACTTTACGCAGCGAGCACTTAAGAGTCTCACTACCTTCAATGCGTAGCAAGCCAATGGCGACTTAAATGAGCTCAGAATTCGTCTGCTGTCACACAAGGATGGCTTGGATGCTCGAAAGAGACCTCGGCCGGCTTCAAGTCCGACTCTCACTCTTAAGTCCGCTAGCTGGCTTGGCACTTTTTGATACAATTTACGACGCGAAGCTTTCCTTAAATAAATATACAATATATTGTTGCTTTGTGCGTTTCGAATATACATCATTTCATGTCATCATTGATCTCAAAGCCGTCATCATCAATCCCCCAAACATTTACAGTTCATTAAACACCGCGAACGCCAACACCGACCAACCCAGCACGCCAGCATCAGGCCTTCACACCTTCTCCAACTTTCTCGCCTCTCTCCTTCTCCTTCTCCTTTCCGCCAATCAACTTCTTGATCAAACTCATCGTCCGCTTCTTCTCAAATCCCCCAGGCCTTTCCTTCTTCTCCCCTCCACTCTTCCTCTTCTCCATCTTGGTCTGCGAATCAACACTGTACTGTCTATAGCCGTGGTGGTACATGGAGGCGTGTTCGTTGAAGCCGATAGCTTCCAGACCTTTGGCTGTGTGGCGGAGTTTGTCTGATCTGTATACGACGAAAATTAGTACGAGTTCTAAGCCGAGCACGGTCGAGGTGAGGAAGTGAGAGAGCTATCAGAAAGACGGAGGGAGGAAAGGCGAACACAAACGTCTTTGGCCTGTCATCTACTAGCAACTCTTCTTTGTGTTCGGGATGTTCCTGCATGCTTGTAGGTGTGGAAGCACCAGTCATTGCGTATTCGGAGACGGTGACAGACATGATTGTTGAAGGAAAGGCTGCTCGCTTGCTTTTATATCAATTTTTTGATTCCTTATCGCAGGGTGGATCTTTCGTCTTTAGCAATGGATTACACTCAGCTCGTGGAGCTACAGGCATCATAAGCACGGTATGCCATCTTTTATAAACAAGGCATCACCATGCCGGAAAGCATATCTCTGGGATCTTCCGTCGCATGTCATCATTGTCCAAAAGCTCGGCCCCACGATCATTGGTGTCGCCTATAACCAACCCTACAACTGCAGCTCATCGGTATAGCCGCGCGCAACATTGAATGCCAACCACACGGGGAATTTCCCTCATGCGACAATAAACGTGGGGATGTTTGTTGCGACCGTTTAGGCGGCTCTTCTCATCCACTGATTTCATGTTTTAGTGTCGCAGATTCTGCACGAACATGCAGATGCAGGAGAAACCCCCGTGTGGCTAGAAATATCCAACATAGGTACACCAATGACTGGAGCCCCAAACGACCTGCCCGTGGGATCAATCAGCCTCTATCCCGAGGCCGCAGGATTCCTCTCCCCGGTCGCCTCTGCCGCGTGGAGTTGTAAACGGGTTGTTATCGAAATCTAAAGTGAGACGGTCCCAGCTTCGGGGTTTTCTTCTGGCTTGCTTATTTTGTAATTGACTTTGTGCCACACCAAATCACCGATGCTGTGGTAGCGAATCGTTGAAGGGCGACTAGGTACTTCTATTGTTGGATGGATCGTGAATACTTGGTGTGACACTTGTGGTGGATGATGGTGCTGGGCTAGACTGATTGCGAATGGTGATATTAGCAGTGACTAGGATGACGATGTACAAATCGTTTCAAGACGGCGCTCGCTGTTCCAAATTTGGATGGACTGCAGTCTACAACGAGCTACATCCTAGCTATGAGGAACAGAACAAGGACAGGGTAAGGGAAACTGCTGTGCTCACTGGTATCAATGCTCATGACAATTGTACAGGCCTTCCGCGGTCCTTTCTAAAATGACCACGCGGCGAATTGTCCTACAAGCGCTCCTTGGAGTCCACAGTGCACGCATAATCTACAAGGAATCCAACTAGCGGGCGGAGAAGCTGATCGGTGAGCTATCGCGCCTCGCATTGCCCAAAGGAACTCTTCAAGCTCCCAAGGACTGTCTATGGAATAATCCCTCGACATTCAAATAAACTCGAATTCACCCCTTCACATGTTACCAATTTATGGAAGATGGAAAAAGGTGGCTGCGTATCAAAGCAGATAGGAACCAAAGACATTTTCTATATTAAAGTCCCGTCTCAAGTATCTGTCTTCAAGACTGCAAACAAGATCCCACTAGCATACTAACAAGCCACCCCTCTGCATACCAAGGACTAAGAAAAGTCTTGATTCTCAACCGCGGCACAACCCACCCACATATCTTACCTTCCTCGACAGCCAAGTGTCTCAGAAGCGTCCCGCTTCCTAAATTTGGATTCTCCAGATCAGGGAGCAAGCATACTGTCTATGACAGAAAAGGTCATAGCAATCTATCCATCGTGCCTACAGATACTAATGCTAGAAGTTGAAATACATCTACAATCAAGCCTCGACAATGCCATCATTCATACAAGATCCACTCATGGAAGTGCACACACGCAGGCCGCAACCAATGGCGAGAGCCTACACAAGCTAACAAATCATATACCTACTCACCCACTCCAAACGTTACAAACGAGAATCGTACAAGTCGAGATCCGAAAACCCGCAAAATAACCTAGAGGCAGGGTAGTATAACACCTCCTATCCAACTCCATCAACAATCAATACCCAAACCCCCACGAATCCTAACCCCAAACATCCTCACCATCCTTCACGCCCTCCCCACAATCCCACAATGAAATCATAACCACAAGCATCACCCCCGCCTTCCTCCACTTCCTCCACTTCCTCCCCTCCCCAAGCCACTGCAGCAAGTTTCACAACCTTCCATTCAACAACAGCGCTTAGCTAAGGGCAAGAAAAATTCTCACCTATCCTCCGCAAGATTGATATGATAAGATCGAATTGCGCCTGACGTTTGACGCTAGGTGGATAGCTGAGAATGGGTACTAGCATGTTATAATGGGTGCTGATGTTGATGTATATGATTTGGTATAAGGCAGCATGGATGGATGGATGGATGAGAAATATCGGATGAGTCGGGGGATAGGTACCAAGGCCTGGCGTGATAGAGGTGGGTTTGAAAGGAGGATGGAAGGGATAGAATGGGTGATAGGGAGGAGGGGATAGGGAAAGAAAGGACGTTATGAAAGAAGGTGATATATTAATTAATATTCTTACAGCGCGCTTCTAATTATATAATGCAAACCCGGCGTATAGGTACCATCCAAATGCCAATCCGCTGGCCCTATTCCAAGAATATTATGATTGCAATAATCATTGAATTCCCACCAATGCAGACCGAATTATTGAGATATTACATCACGGCGCACTTGCCGCCCTTGCTCTCACTGTCACCGCCAAGACCCCTATCCACAGCCCCCCCACTCCTCTGCTTCCCCCTCTTGCCCTTCCATGAAAAGCTCTTCTTGGGCTGTTGCACGCCACTCGGAGCCCTATCCAACATCAACGTAGGTCCCCAGCTCTGGCTCCGAGAAGGCCGAGCGCGGTCACTTCCCGCGGTGTGCAGATCTCTAGACTTCGATCGCGTGCGCGATCTACTGACAAAGGAGGACACGCTCTCGATGGTGTCGAGTCTTCGTGTTGTCGGCCTGAGAAGGGCAGGCGATGATCGGGCGAACGAGTTCCTGTTTGAGAGCGATCGTGAGGGCGAGTGAAGTGGACTAGAGGCTGTGGGGTTGCCTGCTGCTCCAAGGGCGCCACGAGGTGGAGCAGGGATTGGGTAGCCGGACGGGCTGGCGATGGATGCTGGGAATCGGTGAGCAGACTGAGGGGGTGGAGCTTGGCGGGAGCGATTGTTCAGGTTTGCGAGTTGTTGCGCGCTGGGCATGCTTGCTGCTACCGAATTCATCTCCTCGTAGGCTGAGGGTTCGGGTCTTGGTGCAGTCGCTGGTCTTTCACTACTTGTATTGAAGCGACGGCTGAGTGATTCCATGCTCGAATTTGTCGGGGCAGGGGGTAATGGATATTCCAGGCGCTGCTGGAGGTTTGCTCCAGTCAAACTGATAGGCGAGCCAGGTCGCTCACGGGCGGGGCTCTGCGGGAGTGACATTAAGCTGCCTAGACCACTCCTCTGAGGCATAGAAGGCTGCGACTCTTGTGAGATTGACGTAAGTCGAGATCCATTAGGTCTGCGTATTGACTTGGTAACACTACCAACAAAGGGGGACATTGGTCTCCGGCTCGAGGATGATGTGGAAGGTCGCCGACTTGTAATTGAAGGCTCACTAGGCTCATCCCCAAAAGGAGGACCAAGGGTACTTACGGGGCTAATAGCACCAGACCTCTGTGACATGGAATCGGAGACGGAGCGCTGTGACGGCGCCGTTGCCTCAGCCGACCTCTGCCGTGAAGGCATAGTTGGCCGGTCTGGGACAGAGCTAATCCTTCTGGAACTCCCATTTGGGACCGGATTTTCGTACATTGTGCTGGCGCGACGAGGCCAGTCATGACCCACTCGCACACGTCGAACTGAGGCCGTACTACTGGGCATTAGCGTCATGCGGAGCTCTTCTGGCAGTGGTCTATCTGGCTCTTTCGAGTAGGCTGGCGGTGGAGGTACCCAATTATCAGCATCACTTTCGTGCGGAAGCTCTGTGCGGTCGCCGGCACGTCTGAATCGTATCTCAGCCTGTTCAACAATGCGAGGGGCATTAGGGTTGCGCTGCCGATTGGCAGCGACCGCTGTAGCAGACCGATAAAGCGAATTACGAGATCGAGGCTGAGCATGGTCATAGGAACCTCCGAATATTTCAGATGCCTCCTCTAAGCTGAGACCTTCACCTTCACCAGGAGATTCTGTTCCTAGTGGCAGTTGCTGGGCACCAGGTTCGCTGTTGTCGCCAGGCAAGAGAGCGCGTGCAGCTGACGAGCTTGCGTTTGCAATTGCATTCGCTGTGGGGGCGGCATGTGATGGCATTGTTGGTATCGGCGGCGCAGAAGCCAGTACATTAGCCACAGTTGCGGCTGAAGTGAGCTCTCTTTTGACGGTGCGCCGTCGAGCAAGAGCAACCTCGGTGTCGATGTCGATACGCTCCTCTTCCAACAATTCTGGCTCAACGTTTCCAACCTCGAATGTAATCTCTTCTGTAGCTCCGTCGTCCACAGTCCTGTCGAAATCTAAAACGATCAAGCGACCTCCATCGACGGCGGCGAAATCATCTTGTTCAAGCTCAGGATCTCCTGGTATACCGCCTGGTGCTGCAATAATTAGACGCTCTGCAAGTGATTGGTGTGTCTGCGGGCCTTGCTTGCGAACCCAGCATACACCAGAAACACCCGAGATCTCTGCAACTCGGCGACCTTTTGCGAATACGTTGCGATACTTGTCGACCAGTACTTGCCACTTCGGTAGCTTGGTCAGCTCAACAGCCTCGCCCCTTGTGAAAGACCTTGCTGGACTTCTCGGAACACTTGATGAAGTGCTTGCTCCGGCCGAAGAACCATTCTGAGAAGACATATCGTCGGTCGACGATACCGTAGATGTATCCAAGCCTTCCGGGACGCCGTAAAGCCAGACATCTTTACCAAGAAAGCCGGCGGCCACCAGCTCTCCGCGGTCGCTCGAGGAGGGCAGCGTGCAAGGCATCAGTTTTTTTCCTGCATTTTTAGGTCCATCGCGGCTAGGGTGACTGGGACCGGTGAAGTAGGTAGTCCCATTTCTCAGATCATCGGTTCGTACCGCACGAAAGCTCTCGAAAACTTTGTCGTAGGTAAACGACCAACTGGCATCTCCATCTGAGCGGTTTGGCAGCAGAATCGCGTTACTGCAATCTCGGCTACTGTTAGGGAAGAGAATTTGGGATGTCCATAAGTGACTGATCTGTTCAGAGGCAGGCAAGTCTTGGTGGTCGTCCGTGTAGTAGGGCGCCGATAATATAACAGTGTTAGGATTCTTGCCATTCTTTGTCGTCCCTAAGAGCATGACACCATCGCTCGAGAAAGCCAAAGCATCGACCCGATCGCACTTAATAGCTCGATGGTCTGACTCCAACGCATTCAATGCCAGAGAATGGACCTCGATGCCTCCATCGAAAGCAGCGGCGAGAACCTCGCCTTTAGGCGCCAAAGCTATTGCGTGTGGAGGACTGTCGAGTGACACAGAACGAAGATGCTTGACCTCAAGATTTTCTAGGCTATAAACATTGACGTGATGGTCATCTGACAAGACTGCGAGCATGGAGCCATCGTCTAATATAGCTGCGGACACTGGGCGCCGCAGAACTTTGAGCTCGCGTTGGATGGATAACTTAGGCGAGACTGTATCGATGACATATACACGGGAAGAGGAGAGAGCGAGCACCCAATGGCCGTTAGGAGAAAATGAGAAATCGAAGGCTTCGCCGCCTGGAAAAGCAGCCGAGGAGCTTGTAGTTGTAGATACCAAGCTTACAAAGGTCCTCCGTGGTCGTAGATATGCCTCGAATAGATTCCTTTTGACCTCTCGGGCAAATTGTCTCTTTAGCAACGGTAGACTATCTTCTGTGAACGGTCCTCCGACGAAGCTATGTGACCGAGAGAAAGATGGACATCTTGAGAGATGATGTGCGTAGAGATGGGGCGTTTGCGATGCCTCGCGCCAGGCTTGATCGACCAGAACGAGTGAGGCGAAGGTTTCTGGGTCTGTAAGGTAGAGTATTCTGCAGCGGGATTGCGTCAATCATCATTCTCGTAGGCAAGCGAAAGCGGCCTGCGGTAATCCCAATGATAGAGAACACGTACCTCTCACGAATCTCTGGTGGTAGCTCAGGCATTCTTGATATACTCTGCTTTCCCGAGCTGTGTCTGAGGCCCCAAAGCCCATGTCCATCGTTTTCTTCGCATTCGGGCCCCCTTGTCTCTTCAGAAGTTGTGTAGGTCTCCATAGTGCTCGGTCGACTGGCATCGTTTTCGACAGGCACATTTCGTTCATCCGCCCCAGTAGGCCAGCTTCCCGAAGGAGTCTCAGTCATCATTTCCGTATTGAGGACATATATAGGTCAGGGGCGTCGCAGGATTACGCTGCCATCGTGTTGCTGAATAAGTAAGCTCGACCCGGTTGAAACGATCGTTTCAAGTTCTAGAAACATTGGATATGCGATACGCGCCAGGGGCATAGGGGTGGGCTATGGCAATTTATACCATGATGCAGGAATGCGGAGCAGCGCCGGAGGAGAGGCGGCGGAGACAGCCATGGCACGGGCCATTTGGGCACAAATGGCTTCGGCCACCAATACCATCCTTTTGATCCTCCTTGCTCCATCAGCCATTCAGCGAACGTTATGCATGTGACCCAGAGGTCGATCTGGATCAATTTCGGGCCGGAAGATGTATTGGAATATATGCAACACATTATTGATAGTACTACTTCGTTCTTCCAATGCAAAAGCGCTTCGGAATGGCAAACCATATTTCAAGGTCCAATCGCTGAAGGATCATTGTACAAAAAGCTCCTCATGTTGTACAGTGAAAGGCCATACCCAATCCGCGCTGTGAGTGGAAATGAGAGTGCCGTCTAGGCACAACGAATTTAAGACCACCTGAAACCAACAGCGATCTCCCGTTACGATGGCTTCTTCTCCCCTCCAAGAGGGAGGAAACTTGTAAGACTAGACTTCATGCCCTTCACGGCGTCCTCTTGCATCTTCTTCTCCGCCTCCGCCTCCTCCTTCAGCCACTTCTCCCCGTTTTCCTGTATATTCTTTTCGAGAATCTCGTATTGTTTCTGCCCCCATTCCCGTACCATGTCGTTGTATGTTTTACCCTGATCAAATCCCTCTGATAAACTCTCCATGCCGTCAGGAGAGGTTTGTGGCTTCGCGCCTAGAAGACTGGCTAGAACACTGCGTCCGCGACGTGGTCGCTTGGCTTTCCTTTCGTCCAGCTCTTTCAAGAATTTCTCTCTGTGGAGCGCTTCCCGCCGAGCGAATTCACTCGGTATGTCAGTCCCTTCGAAAGACTTCAGTACCTCCCGCGTATCCTTGGGATCCGCCCCTACAAACTCCAAGAATGGAATCAGTGAGACAAGTCCCTTGTCCTGGGGATCACCCTTCCATTTTGGTAAGATTATGGCATTTTCTGGTTGGAGTTTTGCGTGTGACGGTTCTGTATCCACCAGAATGACTTTACTTAGATCTCGGTTGAGAAATGAGAGGTCCTAAAGCAGTGTCAGTCTGCGATTGAATTGCAGAAGGAAAGGTCTCACCTTGACATATTCTCCACTCTTGACCGAGTACCGGGTAGCTTCTCGAAATAGGGGCAACACCACATGGTATGGATCCAGCTGTTTCATGATATTTGCTCCAATCGCGTACGGTACACTGGTGAAGACGACTAGCTCATAGTATTGGCTCAAGTATCGAAGAAAGTAATCCACTCCAGGCCGCTTGGCCGCTCTCCAGCCGTGTTGTCGTGACCATTCACTGTGCACCAACATGTCTTCCAAACTCAGCACCAAGGTATATGGTCTTTCCTGTGAGGGGTCGACGTCTGGGAGAAGTTTCGGAAACGCAGGCTCGTTATAGTAGTCAAGCGTGGAGTTCCACCGTGCGAGAGCACGGTTCCACATCAGACCAATTCCCCATCCTGACGGTGCATCTGAGTGGGCTAGCTCCTCCTCTTCGTTCTCCCAGTTCCTCCCTAGGTACACGGCGCCAACCGTAGTAGCGAGAGCGAAGATGATTAAGGTATTCCTTGCAATGTTAGTACGCCGTCTCTCGGACGAGGAAATGTATGCAGATTTTGGCAGGTCTCCACCGCCTTGTCCCCCTGCTCGCGCAGGCGCTTCTGTGATGTTCAAGCTCTTCGGGTCTGCATGCGTGGGAGAGGATATCATTTCGGAATCGAGTGTAGATGGTATGCCTTTGGTGAGGTCAGGTAGAGGCTTAAGAGGCCGATCGGCTGGCGCAGATGTCTGGAATTCATCTGGTAATTCGGGGTATTCAGAATCGGCGCTCTTGCCCGCAGGGTCGTCGGCAGGGGCATCAGAGCTGGGTTGTGTAGCTGCAGGCTGACTATTTCGATGACTTTCTGTAGCGCTAGTGACTGGGCCCTCCGGTCTTTGGGCATTTAGCCCATGCTTATTTGTAGCATTTGGACCTGTAGGTGCCTTGTATTCGAAGGGTCTTTTTGGCTTGCTGTTTTTGGCGTACGTTCGAGATCGAATGGAAGGGAAGGCGGGTTGGATGGGAGCTGGCGTTTTGCAGAGTCGCAAAGAGCGTACAGCTGCCCTACCCAGCATACTGAGGCTGCCAATATTAGAGTCTTGTAGATGCTGCTTTGGGCATTTATTGGTGAAGGATTTGTCTCGATTCCAGTCGATATCGCAAATCTTAGGGCTCCACGGATTATCCGCCTTGGCGTCTTGGCAGCCGTAGATCTGCCGCCCACGCCGCCCCACCGCTCTCAAAGCACGAGAGTAGTGACAGCTATTATCCATCGTGCATGCGAGCCAGTGCCATATGCCGCCAGTACCATTTTCAACCTCACGCGAAATGGCTTCCATTCGCACGGGATGTAGTCCCCTATCCTCTACGAAGGTTGATCAACCACCGGAATATTCATCCTTCGAGGTGCACCAGTCAGATGGAAGAGGCGACTTCGCCGTGAAGTGGAAGCTGCCAACAGACCTGCAATCCTAGGATCAATCACTAGTAATCTCGCCTCCTTCCCTATCACCTTCCCCCGTAACAACCATAGACCCTCATTCTTCACTTTCGCCCCCCTCTCTATCAATATTCTCAAGATGGTGCATACCTGGCAGCACCAACGACCGCCGGCTGGCGCAATATACCTATCATGTCCACCCAAGAGGAAATGAAGTTGGATGAAGTATAGTTTTCGCCATGATTCACGTCGTTGAAACGATTTGCAAGTCCGTATGGACGTCTGTCCGATGGGCGCCTGTCGCTCAATCGGATTGCGTGAGAAGACGAAAAGGTCAACTATACAATTCCGACGTGAAATCACAATCTTCGAACAATGTTATACTACTTCCTTAAATCACAATTACACTATTAGAGGACTGTAGAACGCATATATATGGGTCGGTCTCGCAGAGATAGATCTCAGCATCGGATATAAGACCATAAGTACCATCTATCAGGATTACTGAGTAGGTAAGAGGAATCTAATCCCAATAGCCAGTCTTTTCCTAAGGACTAGCCATTGACAGGTTGTGACGGAGGATCTAGAATGCTTCGAATAAAGCTGGGACAAGACTTTTGATGCCACCCCAAGAAGATTATCGTTTGTTTCTGAAAAAAAGCGCCTAGCTTCTGATATTCATTCCAAACAGTCTATCGCTTGGACTTGAAGTGCTGGCGCCGATTGAAGCCAAGCCTCCAAAAACTTAAGAGCAGATCGCATGGAGCTCGAGTAGATTTTGAATTTCTTACCGCCCTTGTCCAAATCATTTCTGCTCTTACAGCGCGGAGTTGCCCGAATTGATACATGGGAATAGACATGGGAATAGACATGGGAATTCGGGTACTTTCTCAAACTCGACCCAGAATAATCTTGGCGTGCCGGTCAAATTGACCAGGGCGGAAACCGGAAATTCGGCCATCAATGCAATGGGCGATGAAGAGGCGAATGGGGGATGTCCTCGTGAAATTCTAACTGATCTGTCACAGTAACCCCAACGACATATTCTCCAGCGAACCAGGGAACCTTCAAGACAAGGGCGTCGGCGCGAAGTGCACACTAGATACCTCTGACGCCCTTAGGGGAAGCAAACATTCACCGGGTAGTCTCTGCAAGGAGCCCACACGCGTTCTCGAAGAAGGTAAAGGAGTTCTAAGGAACGAGCACCCCCTCCAAAATTCTCTGCCTTTCTTTCTCTGCCTATTGGAGAACCGTTCTTCGGATTTGGAATTCCAGATTCTTAGAAGCGGACAGTGTTGACTGTTGCAGACTGAGAAAGATTATACAAGAATAAGATGAGAGAAGTGCTTT
>JAABUW010007782.1_pt1 | contig 12758 bp, 12 predicted proteins | sample 5560081 | NCBI WGS metagenome assembly JAABUW01 (sample SAMN10711882, study PRJNA513363) | rock metagenome | isolation source: Antarctica rocks | place: Antarctica: Victoria Land, Knobhead sud
GGTTAGCCACGTCGAGCGTCCCGGGACAGGGTCGGTAGGGCCGCGCCGTCCTGAGCGCGGGCACCTGGGTCGGTGGGGCAAGTGCGGCACCCTCTGGACGTACGCCGTTTGCCCGGCGTTCACCTTGATCTGCTTGAGATGGAGCACCGCAACTGCCAGGAGGCCCCATGACCCAGGACGACGAGCAGCGCCAGCTCGACGCGGTGCGCGAGGACCTCCTGCGGGAGTACAGCGGCCTGGCGCCGGAGATGGTCAACGCGCGGTTTCACGCCATCGTCGCGGAGTTCGAGGGGGCGCCGGTGCGCAGCTTCGTGCCGGTGCTGGCGCAGCGCCGACTGCGTCAGGCCCTGCACGACGCCAGTTGACCGGGCCCTCGGCGACTCCGTGCGCCAAGGGTCGGGAACCGCCCCGGTCGTGCGCCGGAGCAGGGGCGCATCCGACCGTGAACGGGCGGAACTCCTGCGACGATGGCGTGACATCGGTTCTGTCGCCACCGATCTCCTACCGCCCCAGGCGCCCTGCGCTCAGTGCAGCCGTGCCGGTCGCCAGCATCATCGGCACCAGGAGAGCTAGGCCGGAGTGGGTGAACTCCAGCATCAGCACGATTGCGCAGAGGGGAGCCCGCTGCGTGACGGCCAGGACGGCCGCGGCGGCGATCAGCGCGAAGACCTCGACGGGTGTGCCCGGCCAGAGCCCGCTCCACAGCCGGCCGGTGAGGGCGCCGAGGACGGCGCCGGTGGCGACCGACGGCGTGAGCAGCCCACCGGCGGCTCCGCTGGACAGGCACGCAGCCGTCGCCACGGGCTTGAGGACCAGGACGGCCAGCAGCACGGGCAGGCTCAGCACGCCGTCAAAGGCCACCTGGGCCAGGCCCTTGCCGTTCCCGAGCAGCTGGGGGAACGCGACTGCGAGTCCGCCGACCGCGGTGAACACCAGGGTGGTAGCGACCGGCAACCGCCAGTGCGCAGCGGCGTGGGACCGGGCTGTACCGGTCATGCGCAGGAACAGCACGCCGACGACCCCGGCGAGCGGTCCGATCAGCACCGAGAACGCCAGCGCACCCGCGGTGAGGTCAAAGTCCGGCACCTGGTAGGTCGGTTGGTTCGGCAGAGCGATCCAGGCCAGCGCGGTCGCGATCGCCGATGTCAGCACGGCGGGTACGACGTGGCGGGGCAGCGCCGAGGACAGCAGGACCTCCAGGGTGAACAGCGCCCCGCCGAGCGGTACGTCGTACACCGCAGCCAGTCCGGCGCCGGCACCGCAGGCCAGGATGAGGCGACGGTCGTCGCTGGTGAGGGTGGCTCGTTCGGCGAACCAGCCGCCGAGCGAGGCTCCGACCTGCCGAGGAGCGCCCTCGCGGCCGAGGGAGGCACCGAAGCCGACAGCGATGATCTGCAGCACGGCGTCGGCTGTGCTGGCCCGCACGCGTGACGGCTGGTCGGGCTGCCCCAGCGCCTCTGTCAGCGACCGGAGCGGCCTCGTCGAGCGGCGCAGGAGGTACCAGCCAAGGCCGACGACGAGGCCACCCATGGCCATGACCGAGACCCGGCGCGCTGGCGAGGCACGCTCGACGCCGGTCAGGAAGGTGTCCTCGGTGTAGCCGTAGGCCAGGTGCTGCACCAGGTGCAGCAGCAGCGTCAGGGCGATCCCGCCGACCCCGGCGCCGACGCCGGTCAGCACCACCACGGCGAGCAGCCGACCGGAGTAGCTGCTCCGCTGCGTGAGGCCGGTCTCGGGAGCAGCCGTCATTGCCGTGCGGAGCGCGAGCCGCCAGCTTGCTCGACCTGAACGTCGGCCAGCGCCCCGCGCGGGGGCTCGACGTTGTACGGCTCGCTCTCGCGCACGACCATGTCGTCCCGCTTGCCCCACAACGCCACTGCCCGGTCCTCCTGCTCGCCCTGCCCGGAAGCGGCCATCCGGGCAGCCGCCAAGCCCCACCTTGGCAGCAGTGCCCCGGGGTGGGGGAGGCATGCACCGTGCGCGACCGGAAGACTGCCGTGCGCTCAATGGTCACGATGCGCCATTCCCGCACCCTGGCAACTCCGGACGAGGACGAGGACGAGGACGCGTACGACTCAGGCTGGTGCTCGCGCTGGTGGCTCTGGCAGCGACGGCGCTCGGGCCGGTGCAGGCGGCGTCGGCGGTCATCCGGGACATCCAGGCGCAGGAGGGCATGGGTGCCGCGGCCTCGACGCGGGCCCTGACGCGGGAGACCCACCTGTTCGGCGGGGCCGGACTGCAGGCACCCGGCCAGAGCGCGCAGGTCACCGAGACCCTGTGCTCCGGCACCTACTACCTGCTCGACATCGCCGCCATCGTCGCCGACAAGACGCCGACGGTGAAGGCGCTGCACGTGTACGGCAGCCCCGCGCCGCGGGCTTTCCCGAGCACGGCGGGGCTCATCCCGCTCACGATGACGGAGTCACATGATGACGGCGCTGCCGGTCGCGGCTGAGGGAACGCGGCCACGGAACCGGGCGTCGAAGCCGTGTGCGGATGCGCACGGCCCTGTTGATGACGTTGCTGCTGGAGGTCGCTGGCTGCACCAATGGCGCCTCACCCTCCCGCGCAACTTTCGGCGGCGTGGTCGAAGTCCATTACGAGGCCGGGAACGCCGCCTGGAAGACGAGTGCGGAACAAACCTGCCGCTTGCAGCGGCAAGAAACCCCGACGGCTCAACCGAGCACGACCCAGTGGTACGCGCTGCGGCACGGCATTGCCAAACAGGCGCAACTTGCGTGCCTGGCCGCACAACCACACGTTCTCTCCGTCGCGCAACCGCTGTAGCCGAGAGCGTGAAGCGTCGGCTGTCAGCTGGGCAGGAGTGCGAAAGCTTCTTGGATGGCTCGAAGGACCGCTTTGTCCTCAACGTCACTGAGAGGGCGGCGCGGCTTCGGCGCCGGGAGCGTTGGCACCTGAGAATGGGGGTGGCATCAACTCTCACTTCTCAGCTAAGTGAGAATAAGCTGATCCCATGTTCTCTGATCACGGTTGGCCGGTCGTGAGTGGCGAAGAGCATCCTTGGACGTCGACCATCCCACGGCAAATGCTGGCGCAGTCGGCCCGCCGGGCGCACTCCAGGCCCTACCGCGCTGCACTCGTACCCCGTATTGCCCGTACGGCGCTGGTGCTGCCGTCGGACGTCGCGGGGTTGGTAGCAGAGGCCACTGCCGAGATCGTCCGGTTCGACACCGAGCTCGGTGCCGCGCTCGCGCCCGTCTCAGGCATCCTTCTGCGTTCCGAGTCCGCCTCATCGTCACTCATCGAGAACCTGAGCAGTGGCGCCAAGACGATCGCCGTCGCCGAGCTGGGAGACTCGAGCAAGCGCAACGCGATGGAGATCGTCGGGAACGTCGCGGCCATGCGGGCAGCTATCGAGCTCGCGAATCGTCTTGACGCCGACGCCGTCCTCGCCATGCACCGGGCGCTTCTCGAGAACGTCGAGCCAGGGATCGCGGGTAAGTGGCGTGAGCAGCAGGTCTGGGTCGGAGGGTCATCGATCGGCCCGCATAAGGCCGACTACGTCGCGCCGCATCACAGCCACGTGCCCGGGCTGATCGACGACCTGGTCGCCTTCATCGCGCGAGACGACCTCCCGCCCCTCGTCCTGGCAGCCGTCACGCACGCGCAGTTCGAGACCATCCACCCGTTCCCCGACGGCAACGGGCGCACGGGCCGGGCGCTCATCCACTCGATCCTGAGATCGCGCGGACTGACGCGCTCCGTGACCGTGCCCGTCTCCGCGGGACTGCTCACCGACACGACCGCGTACTTCGCCACGCTCGCTGCCTACCGCCGGGGCGACCCCGTGGCCATCATCAGGGAGATCTGCGCTGCTTCGGAGCGCGCTCTGGTCAACGGGCGGCAGCTGGTCAGCGACCTGCAGCAGGCGCGTGCGCGTTGGGCGGACGTCGTCGTGGCCCGCCGAGACGCGGCAGCGTGGCGTCTCGCCGACTTGCTGCTCCGTCAGCCGGTCGTGGACACCGCGACTGTCGTCCGCGAGCTCAACGTGACGCCGAACAACGCTCCCCGTGCGATCGCCCACCTCGTCGAGGCCGGGGTCCTCAAGGAGTTCACCGGCTTCAAGCGCAACCGCCTCTGGCAGTCCACGGAGGTGCTCACAGCCCTTGACGCCTTCGCGACGCGGGCGGGGCGTCGAGTTCCGTGACTGGTTCCCGCCCAACCGGGTGGTATGACAACTGCTCGGAGCAAGTCCTCGTCGAGTCGGTGCAAGGGGACCGTGACCTGCTTCTGGCCCCCAACGCCGTAACAGATCATCAACTCGGCGAGTAGCTGCCCGTCGACCAGCTCGAGCCGCTCATGGACACCGTCGGCCTCATCTCGGGCTCATCGGCTGAACGTGCTGGTGGCGAGGAAGACCGCACGCTCGCCCTGCACCACGGACAGGGCGCCGACGAACTCGCGCACGGCAGGCGCCTGGACGGTGTTGTCGGCCGAGTACCGCTTGGCCTGGACGTAGATCCGGTCCAGCTCCAGCGCATCCTGGCTGACGATGCCGTGCCGTCACCGCTCTTCCCGGCGTGGTCCATGGCGCCTCCCGTCCCCCAGCCCATCGCCGACAGCAGCCGCAACACCACGCGTTCGAAGTGGACGGGCGGCAGCGCGCGTAGCCGATCGAGCGGGTGAACGTCTGGGACTTCTACCCTGTCTCTACGGATACGCTGCTCCAGACCATGGCGGCCACTAGTGATCACTGCGCTTCAGAACCTGACGGTGGAGGACTACCTATCCATGCAGTCAGCGACCCCAGCAGCACCGGTCTACGTTTGGGCGGCGGAGCGCCACAAGGGTCGGCCGGCTCGGTTCCTGGTGCGCTACGACGGCGGGCCACGCGTGCAAGTGGGAGTGGTGGTGAAGCTACCGGCCAACTCCTGTGGTCCACGGGCGTTCCTGGCCAGCAGGTGGGTCGGCAGCGTGGAACTGGTCTATCGGGACCTGGTGAACGGCTCTTGGGTGAAGGCCAAGGCTGCTCTGCTGGCAGCAGTAGAGAGACAGGCATTGGAGGCAGGATGAACAGGCCTGTCCTGGGCAGCCGCACCGTTGTCGTATGGCGCCCGCGGCTGCGTAGCGGTGCTTTCTGATGTGAGCAGCAGCCCCGCGCACACCGGGAATCACGAGGCTGCTGCTGCCAACAAGGGTAGGACTCCAATTCGCTCGGTGCCATGTCCATACGCGAGGGTCGCTGGGCGCAGGTACGGCAAGGGCGCAGGAGCCTCGCTGTGCCCTGCAGCGCGCCCGTGCAGCTTGCAGTCCTTGCTGTCGGCCTGACCACCGAGGCTGGTGAGGTAGTCCGCGAGCCAGTCGCCAGCTTCAGCGACGGCCCTGCTGTGGTCCCTACTGACGTAGCGGGTCCTGCCGGCGCAGGTGTGTGGACCTCCACGAGCAGCACGGACGGCCCCTCGGGGCCGGGTGGGGTGGCACCGGTCATCTGGTCCCTGGTCATCGGGGCTCCTGTCCTGCCCGGACGGCGCGGGCCTGTCGTAGTGTGCCGCGCACATGCCGGCCGGTCCGCCGGGCGGCGGCCGGGGAAGGACATGCCGTGGTCCGCGCCGCAGTCGTCAGGCAAGCCGGGGCCGACGTCGTGATCGAAGACGTCGTCGTGCCGGAACCGGGCGCAGGTGAGGTACGGGTGCGGGTCGCCGCGGCGGGCGTCTGCCACTCCGACCTGTCGTTCACCAACGGCACGGTGCGGCCGCAGTTCCCGGTCGTCCTGGGACACGAGGCGTCCGGGACGGTGATGTCCGTGGGCGACGGGGTGACCCGGTGGGCTCCCGGCAATCGGGTCGTCCTGAACTGGGCGCCGGCCTGCGGCGACTGCTGGTTCTGCGCCGCCGGCGAGCCCTGGCTGTGCCGGACGGTGGAGCGGGCCGGCGTGACGGCACCCCGCGGGGCGCTCCGCGACGGCACCCCGGTGCACATCGCGCTCGGGGTGGGGGCCTTCGCCGAGCAGGTCGTCGTCCCGCAGCACGCGCTGGTGGCGCTGCCCGACGGGGTCCCGCTGGACCTGGCCGCGCTGCTCGGCTGCGCCGTCCTGACCGGCGTGGGCGCCGTGCAGAACGCGGCCAGGGTGCAGCCGGGCCAGTCCGTCGCCGTGATCGGACTCGGGGGCATCGGGCTGTCCGTCGTGGCCGGCGCGCGGCTCGCCGCGGCCGGCGCGATCATCGGGGTCGACTTGTCGGCCACCAAGGAGCCGCTGGCGCGCGCCCAGGGCGCCACCGACTTCGTGGTCCCCGGCGAGGCCCTGCCCAAGCAGATCCGCGCCCTGACCGGCGGTCGGGGCGCTGACCACGTCTTCGAGTGCGTCGGGCGGGCGGCGACCATGCGCTCGGCATGGGAGGCCACCCGGCGCGGCGGCGAGTGCACGGTGGTCGGCCTCGGGCGGCGCGACGACATGCTCAGCTTCAACGCCCTTGAGATCTTGCACTTCGCCCGGACGCTGCGGTCGTCGCTGTACGGCTCGGGCGATCCCGACCGCGAGATCCCGGCGCTGTGCGGTCATGTCCTGGACGGCTCGCTCGACCTCGCCTCGCTCGTGACGCACCGCGTCGACCTGACAGGCCTGCCCGAGGCCTTCGACCGCATGCGCCGGGGGGAGGGTGCCCGCTCCGTCGTGGTGCTCGACCCGGCCGGCGCGACCGCGGTCGCGTGAGCGACGCGCCGCTCGCCGGGCTGCGCATCGTCGAGTGCGCGACCTACGTGGCGGGGCCGTCCGGCGGGATGGCGCTGGCCCAGCTCGGCGCGGACGTCATCCGGGTCGACCCGGTGGGCGGGGCGACGGACTACCGGCGGTGGCCGCTCGCCCCCGGTGGTGCGAGCCTCTATTGGCACGGGCTCAACAAGGGCAAGCGCTCGGTGGCGGTCGACCTGCGCGCACCGGCGGGGCAGGAGCTCGTGACGGCGCTGATCACCGCGCCGGGCGCCGAGGGTGGCGTGTTCCTGGACAACAACGTGCGCCGGGCCTGGTTGAGCTGGCCGGTGCTCTCGCAGCAGCGGGCCGACCTGGTGCACGTGCACGTCGAGGGGCACCGCGACGGCCGGCCCGCCGTCGACTACACCGTCAACGCCGGGGTCGGCATCCCCGACATGACAGGTCCGGAGGCGGCCGGTGCGCCGGTCAACCACGTGCTGCCGGCCTGGGACCTGCTGACCGGCTCAACCGCGGCCGTCGGGCTGCTGGCACTGCTGCGCCGACGGGACCGGTCCGGCGAGGGCGGCCTGGTCCAACTCGCGCTCGCCGACGTCGCCCTCGCCGCCGTGGCCAGCCTCGGCTGGTTCACCGAAGCCCGGCTGGCGGGCCGCAACCGGCCCCGGCACGGCAACCACGTCTACGGCAGCTTCGGCGTCGACTTTCCGACCGCGGACGGTCGCCGGGTGATGGTCGTCGCCCTCACCCGGGCCCAGTGGCGGGCGCTGTGCCAGGTCACCGGCACCGACGAGGTCTTCCAGGCGCTCCAGGTCGCACTGGGCGTGGACCTCGACGACGAGCCGGGCCGCTACCTCCACCGCGAGACCATCGCCGCGATCCTGCGTACCTGGTTCGAGGTACGGGAGCTGGGCACCGTAAACGCCCTGCTGGAGGGCGCCCACGTGCTGTGGGGCCCCTACCGCACGGCCCTCGACGTCGTCCGGGACCACGAGGCCGCCCCAGCCGCCTCACCCCTGACCGACCACTTCCAGCCGGGAATCGGACCGGTCCTCGGGATGGGCACGCCGCTGCGGCTCGGCGACGCCGCCGCCGTCCCCGCGCCCGCGCCGGAGCTGGGCGCCGACACGAGTGCGGTCCTGGCCGACGTGCTGGGGCTGACGTCCACCGAGATCGGCCGCCTGCACGACCGGGGGGTCGTCGCGTCCCCCGGAACTGGCTAGGGTCCCGCCGTGGGCATCAGCTACGACGTCGAGGACGCGGTCGTCACCCTCACCATCGACCGGCCCGAGGCGATGAACTGCCTCGACCCCGAGCACAACGACGCGCTTGCCGACGCCTACCGGCGGTTCCAGGCCGACGACGCCTTGCGGTGCGCCGTGCTGACCGGGGCCGGCCGGCGCGCGTTCAGCGCCGGTGCGGACCTCAAACGGCTCATCCCGGTGGTGCGGGCGGCGGTCCTGGACGACCGCGCAGGCCCCTGGGTGCTGGGCGGCATGACGTGGCAGCCGGAGCTCGGCAAGCCGATGGTGGCGGCGATCAACGGCCACGCGCTGGCCGGCGGCCTCGAGCTCGCGCTGGCATGCGACATACGGATATGCACGCCCAACGCGACGTTCGGGCTCGCCGAGACCAAGTGGGCCATCATCCCCGGGGCGGGCGGCACGCAGCGGCTTCCCCGCGCCGTACCCATTGGGCTGGCGCTCGAGATGATCCTGACCGGCGACCCGATCGACGCGCCGACCGCGCTGACCTACGGCCTGGTCAACCGCATCGTCGAGCCCGACCTGCTGCTGGCCGAGGCGACGCGCGTGGCAAGGATCATCGCCAGCCGTGGCCCGGTCGCGGTACGGGCGGCCAAGCGGGCCGTCTACGTGGGCCTCCAGCAGGGCCTGGCGGCCGGGCTCCAGGAGGAGCAACGGCTGCTCGCCGAGTGCATGCGCACAGCGGACGCCGAGGAGGGACCCCGGGCGTTCATGGAGAAGCGGGAGCCGGTCTACCGCGGACGCTGAGCTGGGCCTTCCGGGATGCTGGGCCTTGGGCGGCGAGGCGTTGCCAGGGCGGGGAGCGGCTCGTAGAGTGCGGGGTGTTTTCTAGACCGGCCGTTTGACGAAACCGTCCCGGGGAGGTCCATGCGCGCGCTCCTCGACCTGCCGCCCGGGCTGCTGGAGTTCCAGCTCACGCTGCGGCCACCGGCCGGCACGACGGCCGTCGAGCTGCTCGCGGCCGCCGACGCCTATGCCAACCAGGACCCGCCGCCGGTCGGCGCGGTGCACCGGGCGGTGCCGCTGCGGGAGTTGGCCGGGCGGCGGCTGACCGCCGACCTCTACGTGCCGGCCGGACCGCCCCCGTTCCCGACGCTGCTCTACCTGCATGGCGGGGCCTGGGTCACGGGCTCCCCCTGGACCCATCGCCGGCTGGCCGCCGAGCTCGCCGCGCTGGGCCTGCTGACCGTCTCGTTGGACTACCGGCGGGCGCCCAAGCACCGCTTCCCGGCCGCCGTGGCGGACTGCTCCTTCGCGCTCGACTGGGCCGCCGAGCGCGCCGGCAGCTACGGCGGCGACCCGTCACGGCTGCTCGTCGGCGGCGACTCCGCAGGCGGCAACCTCGCCGCGGCGGTGCTGGCCACCGGTGCGGTCGCCAGCGCCGCCACGGTGCGGGCCGCGCTCCTGCTGTACGGCATCTTCGACTACCACCGGGCGTTGCCGACCCTGTCGGCGCTGGTCGGCGGGCCGGACGCCGGGTCGCAGGCCTACCTGGTCCCGGCCGATGCCGACGCCCTGCGGGGCGACCCGGCGGTGAGCCCGGAGGCGCGGTGCGGGCACTTCCCGCCGACCCTGCTGCTGACCGGCGGGCGGGACCCGCTGCTGCCCGAGTCGGTGGCCATGGCCGGCCGGCTGGCCGGGCACCACCTCGCGCACCAGCTCGTCGTGCTGCCCGACGCGCCGCACGGCTTCCTCCAGCTGCCGACCCACCCCTCCTACGCCCGGGGGCTGCGCGAGATCGGCGGCTTTCTGCATGCCCGCGACCTGTTGCCCGCCCCGTGACCGTGGAGCCGTCCATGAGCCCCAGAACGCGCCTGACCGCCACCGACGCCGAGCTGTCCGCGGCGCTCGCGGGGGCGAACCTCCCCACGCTCGTCCTGGTGCTCGCACACCTCACCGGCGACCCGCGGTGGCTTATCGACCCCTACCGGCCGAGCCGGACCGTCGCACTCAACGACAACGACACCGGCGGGTTCGCCGAGCCGCAGCAGCGGCAGATCCGCGACGCGGCGCTGAGCGTCCTGCGCGACTGGCGCGACGGCCGGCTGTCGCCGGCGGCCGACCCGTCAGACGGCGAGCTCATCGAGATGCTGAGCGTGTCGCTCGGCGAGCAGGTGCCGCCCGAGTACGGCACCGCGATGGCGCAGGAGGGCGGGTTCCGCGACCGGGACGTCCACTGGTCCGCCGGCGCACCGCCCGACGCTGCCCGGGAGCTGCGGGTCGTGGTGATCGGTGCCGGCGCCTCCGGCCTGTGTGCGGCGATCAAGCTGCGCGCCCTCGGCATCCCCTTCACCGTCATCGAGCGCAACGACCGGGTCGGCGGGGTGTGGGCCGAGAACGGCTACCCGGGCGCCGGTGTGGACACTCCGAGCCACCTCTACTCCTACTCCTTCGCCCCGAACCCGCACTGGTCGCGCTACTTCGCCAAGCAGCCGGAGATCCTCGCCTACCTCGACCACTGCGCCCGCAGGTTCGAGGTGCTGCCGCACATCCGGTTCGGCACCGAGGTCGACGCCGCCCACTACGACCCGTCGTCACACACCTGGCAGCTGCGGGTGCGCCCGGCCGGTCGCGACCGGGACACGCCGGGGGACGGCCCCACGGAGCTGCTGGTGGCCGACGTGGTGATCAGCTCCGTGGGCCAGCTCAACCGGCCGCAGGTCCCCCGGCTGCCGGGGGTGGCGTCCTTCGCGGGGCCGGTGTTCCACTCCGCCCGGTGGCGTCACGACGTCGACGTCAACGGCCGGCGGGTCGCCGTGGTCGGCACGGGGGCGAGCGCGATGCAGATCGTCCCGGCGATCGCCGGGACCGCGGCCTCGGTCACCGTCTTCCAGCGGTCGCCGCAGTGGGCGGCGCCGAACGGCAACTACCTTCGCCCGGTGCAGCCCGACGTCGGGCTGCTCATGGAGCAGGTGCCGCTCTACGCTGCCTGGTACCGGTTGCGGCTGCTGTGGATGTACCAGGACAAGTTGCATCCCACGCTGCAGAAGGACCCGGACTGGCCGCACCCTGAGCGCTCGGTGAACGCGACGAACGACAAGCACCGGGTGTTCCTGTCCGACCACATCCGGGCCCAGATCGCCGGGCACGAGGACGAGCTGCTCGACAAGGTGCTGCCCGACTACCCGCCCTACGGCAAGCGGATGCTCATCGACAACGAGTGGTACGCCGCGATCCGCCGCGACGACGTCGAGCTGGTCGACGACGCCATCGCGGCGGTGGACGGCAGGCACGTCGTCACCGCGGACGGCCGGCGGCGGGAGGCCGACATCCTCGTGCTGGCCACCGGGTTCCAGAGCCGTCGGATGCTCTACCCGATGGACGTCCGCGGCCGCTCGGGACGGTCGCTGCGCGAGCTGTGGGGCGACGACGACGCGCACGCCTACCTGGGCATGACCGTCCCGGACTTCCCGAACTTCTTCGTGCTGTACGGGCCCAACACCAACCTGGGTCACGGCGGGAGCGTCATCTTCCACACCGAGTGCCAGGTCGGCTACGTCACGGCCCTGCTGCGGGACATGGTGGAGCAGGGGCTGAGCGCCGTCGAGGTGCGGCCCGAGGTCTGCGACGCGTACAACGACCGGGTCGACGCCGCCCACGACAAGATGATCTGGACCCACCCGGGCATGGACACCTGGTACCGCAACGCAGCCGGCCGGGTGGTCACCAACACCCCGTGGCGCCTGATCGACTACTGGTCGATGACCAGGACCCCGGACCTCGACGACTTCGTCGTCACCAGGGCCGATCGGGTGCCGGAGCGGGCCGCCGCCGGCCCGGGTCACGGCGCCGCGTAGCCGCCGTCCACGACGAGCGCGGTGCCGGTGGTCCACCGCGACTCTGGGCCGGCCAGGTAGGCGTAGGCACCGACCAGGTCGGCCGGCGTGCCGATGCCGAGCGGGTGCCGGGCGGCGATCGCGCCGAGCGCCTCGGCCGGCAGGTGCGCCGACATGCCGGACTCGAAGGTGCCGGGACAGACGCAGTTCACCCGGATCGCGTCCCGGGCGTACTCCAACGCGGCCACCTTGCTGAGGTGGATGACCGCCGCTTTCGTGGCGCAGTACGGCGCCGAGTGCGTCCAGGCGGCCAGCCCGGCGACCGAGGCGGTGTTGACGATCGACCCGCCGCCGCCGGCCCGCATGACCCGGACCGCCGCGGTCATGCCGTGGACGACCCCCATGAGGTTGACCCGGATCTGACGGTCCCAGTCCGCGGCCGTCAGGTGGTGCATCCGGGCGTTGGGCGCGAGCACGCCGGCGTTGTTGATCATCACGTCGACGCCCCCGAAGCGGTCGACCGCGAACGCCACGGCCGCGTCGACCTGCGCCGGGTCGCCCACGTCCGTCACCACGGTCTCGACGTCGCTGCCGGCGAGGGACCGGCGGGCGTCGTCGAGCCCCGCCGCGTCGACGTCACACAGCACGAGCCGGGTGCCCGCCTCGACGGCGAGCCGCTGGGCCAGCGCGCGGCCGAGCGACCCGGCGGCGCCGGTGAGCACGACGGTCCGGCCGGGGCCGGTCACGACGCCACCGGCCGCCCGCCGACGCGCTCGGCCGCGCGGCCGGCCAGCCGGAACCGCTCGACCTTGCCCGTGGCGGTGAGCGGCCACTGCGCCACGAACTCGACGAACCGCGGGACCTTGAAGTCGGCGAGGTGCTCGCGGGCGTGTCGACGCACGGCCTCGGCGTCCAGGTCCGTGCCCGGATGGCGCTGCACGAAGGCGAACCCGACCTCCCCCAGCCGCTCGTCGGGGACGCCGACCACGTAGGCCTGGGCGATGCCGGGGTGGCGACCCAGCGCCGCCTCGATCTCCGCCGGGTAGGCGTTGG
>JAABUW010007783.1_pt1 | contig 12758 bp, 12 predicted proteins | sample 5560081 | NCBI WGS metagenome assembly JAABUW01 (sample SAMN10711882, study PRJNA513363) | rock metagenome | isolation source: Antarctica rocks | place: Antarctica: Victoria Land, Knobhead sud
TTCCACAGGCTACATCATTAGCTTCGTCCGACGTCCAGGTACTACAACCTCGAGGCACTCACTTGCTGGGCCCGCTGAATGCCCGTAGACTGAAACATGTCTTGCAAGAACCATCGCACACTGGAGCAAGAATTTAGCAGCGCCGCCATGAATGATCGATGCCTTGTGACGTACAAGGCGATGGGCGGCTGTTGCTCCTTCGGTGTTGGCTCCCACTCGAGCTGAACTCCGTCCGATGAAACTCCAGTCGCTTCGCAAACCGTCCGAACTACAGCCTCTGTCTTGTACTGCACCAGGAGTCAGCTGTAGTCAGTACTGCCTGCATTTCCGGTTGGTCCGCTCGTCTGATACTCACGATAAAGTCTTGCGTCTCAACAACGATCGGGACATGGTGACGTTCGAGACCAGCGACAGCATTGGCCGCCTTCCGGCGCAAAAGGTACGAATCGAAGATCAGTCGAGTCCAGGAAAGGGTGGTGAAAATCTGAAAGTCCTCATCTTCTATCTCATTGCGTAGACTGGAGCTCATCATACGTAGCCTGGTGAATACTCAGCGTTTTCGTAGCGAAAGCATGTTGTCCAGAACAGTCGATGAACAAGTCACTTACCACGATGGCACAGCCAAAGCAGGATGTCGAAAGAGAAAAATGGGAGTCAAGCTGTCCAGAAACGCCGCATCGAATGGCGTTGGGTTTTCGTGTTGTTGCTGAGAGAACGGTCTGCCGTCCAACCAGTTATCCAACACGGAGGGCGACACAACGCAGAACGTATGGTCCTTGATCCATGGCAGCTTACCCTACACTGCGTAAGTATTGTCTCATAAGGCTGGAGGTACTGCTCACCTTCTTCTGGATGTCGATGACCGTCTGCTCAACCTCCTTGGCCTTGTCTTCGTATGTTTTCGGGGGATATGCACCGGCACCGCTATTGGCGGCTTCGGTGAGTGAAGCGAACACAGCTTCAGCGGCATCACAGTGCTGTCGTTGGCGCCACACGTTCTTCTGTGGACCGTATACAGCAGGAGACGTCATGCTAGTAAGAGTTTGTCAGTCTATTGCGCAGTGGATATCATCTTCAAAGCGCCTTACGGCATAAAAATGTGTTCGAGTTGAGGATGTGCCATCCACAGCTTGTTGAAGACTTGTGAGCATGTCCTCGGCGAGTCGAAGAGGTAGACAGGTCTAGCCTGCGAGGAAGTAGAAGTGGACATGATCGCACTGGAACAGGTATTGGCGCTGTCACTGATCGAAACAGAGGCTCTTCTCGAGAGCGCTGGCCTTGGACTTGGTGTTTGGTGGCCGCACTCCAGAAAGAGTGAGGGGCAAGACTCCAAATTGCTTGTTTATCAAGTTTCCCTGCGTTTCGAGGTGTTGTAATTTGCTACCGGAACCCCTCAGATACATGTAGTAGTGTCACCTATCCAGCAGCAAGGCTGTGAGAGACACCTCGCCCGAAGGCCACGAGCAGAGCTTCAATAGCCGAGTGCGAATGCCGAGCGCGAGAGCGAGAATGAGTAGCTAATAGGCGTGATTACTACTGAAAGACGCCGCTCTGTCAGGTGCACCATACAGGGTCCTTGGGGGAGTCGGACAGAGGGCAGGGAGTTAGACTCTGTGTGTGAATCGAAAAAAGAGATGAGCGATCACCTACATTAGGGCTGGAACATCGTCCACGGTCTTGAGATGTTACCCATTATAGTGCTTCCTCAGGCTTTTACCAAATCAGATCGCCATCGAGTCGATACGGTCATTATAGGTCATGCGAACTCCTGTTGTTCTATCTCAATGTCCTCATCTGCACCTCTTGCAGCGGTATTCGATCGTGGTCTTCCGAGCTCTCAACGTTACTGATCAATCCTGCCCGACTCTCCTCGTCAGCGCTGCTCTCGGCAGCATTGTCTTTCTGTTGCTGGGTACGATTCGGATCGCTCTGAATCGCCACCACAACCGCTGATCCGAGGATCAAGCTCGACCCGATGATGCTCCACACGCCAGGCGTATGTCCAAAGATGAGTTTATCAAATCCGAGTGCAAACAGCATCTGAGTATAGCTCATGTTGGTCGCACGGGACGACTTTTCGTATGCTAGGCTAGCGGCCATCAGAAATTGCTATCATGGCTATTGTCAGCAGAGATGTTGTGAACTTGGAGGAACGTGCGCGCTCACCATGACAAACCCGCAGGTCCCAAGAAATATGAGGTAGCTCCAATCCTTCATGTCGGCGGGTAGAAGAAAGCCTACGTCCGGCAGAGTGGACTGCATGACTATGCTGACTAGGAAGCACCAACCTGCGAAGTAGTTGACGGATATCAGAGGATGAGCTCGCTTGCCGATCCACCGGATCACTGTGTACACCGTTGCGCTCCCTAGTACGCCTAGCAACGCGATTCCCACGGCGGTCAACCTCTGCGAAGGGGTGACGTTCTCGTAAGAACCTGCGTCTGGGCCTGTCGGGGTGGTTCCATTACCGGATGGTGTAGCATCACTGCCACCGCTTGCAGGTGGGATATCCCCACCTCCACCGAGCCCTGCGAAGAGAGATGTGGGCTTGGCGATAAAGAAGATCCCAGCCAAGGAGACCAGTCCTGCAATCTTCTCGATTCGAGTGAACGGTTCGTTGATCAGCAACGAGCACGCCCAGCAAGCAAGACTCGGAGCCAGAAAAGTGATGACAGTCGCATCCGCCAGAGGAAGGTAAAGTAGTGAGTAGTACATACCAAACACGCCAAAGAATCCCGCCAGACCTCTGGTGACCAGCAAGCCACGTACTTCTGGCATCCCAAATGGAAAATGCGGTGTGTTCTTCCACCACATGTAGCCGCTGGCCAGGAAGAACGTAATGCCCATGCGAGCAAAGAGAATTTGGAAGGGATGAAACCCTCTGCCCTTGTTGCCCTCGATCTCGAGCAGCCTGGTGGTGACATTCATGAGGCTTCCGAACACCTGACCAAGCAACATATACGCGACACCTTTATTTCGGATCCAGTACTTGTCGAGACGACCTCTGATGCCCCCTGCTGGAGGCGCGGGCGATTGGGAGGGTGTTCTTGCATGGTCTTGCGTTTGTTGAGGTAGTCGACCCGGTCGTATGGCCTCGTACTCGTCCACTGATAAGTTAGACAGTGTATCTGGAGACAGCGGTCGTATCGGGCCAGAAAGCGGTGCCGACAAGAAGGAGTTGCTGCGTCCGAAAGTCTCTGACTTCAGCGTTGGCCGTAACTGGGGCGTAAGGCGTGGGCTGTCGTATCGGTCCTCGCCATCTTGTGTATCATTGGCGCCGTCCTTGTCGTCCTGGACTGGGGTTCGGGCCCTTCGTATGCTCATGCTCTGCCGAAGATATGGACAGCACGCCCGGCTGCGGTATCGCTGCCTGGATGTGTTGTGCTTAGGCAGGTCATTCGTACCAGTTAATGATCGACAGGGACTCGAGGAAGATAGCAGGTGTTAAAATAAAAAAGCTAACCCCAGGTTCATAAATTCATGCTTATAGTGAATGAATGAATGTAAGAAAATACAGGCCGGAATACCAAAGAAAACGTAATTGTTGTACTTGGCCAGAGCCTTGACTCAGCGGTGATTGCTAGCACAACCACACTCCGCAGGCACGACAGCATCGGAAGAGAAAGCGTAAGAGACCCACATCGCTGCCCACGCCTCCAGTAGCATGGCAGTATGGCAGGAGCACGGCACACTAGCCAGCGTCATCGGCGGCAGGCTTGGCCCCGTCAGCATCGATAACAGTCGAATCGAGTCTTTGGCGAGCGCTCGGACGTGAGGTACAATGCACCAGATCTGTCTGACAGGGTGATTTCAGGTGGTGAGGCAGTCGTTTCAGGCGTGGTGCTTGACGTGAAGTCGAGAACCGCGATCGACGCTCCACCAAACTTGGCGAAAGGTGCGAAACCAAACCCCTGGGATTTGCCAGAGTTTCGGCATGCTGTTGGCTCCTGCCGAGACCTCGGTCCGGAGTCGATGAACTATCTCCCGAGCCTCCGTTCCTTTCGTGACATTCGTTCTGAGGCGGATGATAGGGTTGCGTAGACTATGGGCAATCGACGAGTAGCAATGGCCAACGAGAACGCTTTCCGCAATATGACAGCCACGTTCGAAGAACTGCCGCCGGAGGAGCGCATCAGAACCATTCTGAAGATTGGTGAACCAGGCCGCAAAAGACTGACTGCGATGTTCATCGAGGAGCAGTGCAAACTGAAGTCTTTTGAGAAGCTATCCGATACGACCTCGAAAGCAACTTACACATTCAGAGTCGAGGTATGAAGCTTTACGACTAATGAAAGACCAATACTGACGTTCGTCTGATCTAGCACTTCTATTGCAATGGCTCCGGGAATCTCCAAGGTACGTCAGTTTTTACTGCCTTACCTGGCAAACTTGTCGATGTCTGACGATTGAACGTAGGTGGAGCACAATCTATGATATTCGACATCTGCACAAGCCTGACATTACAAGCTGTCTCGACGCCAGGACGCTTTTTGAACGGTGGTGTGAGCCGCGTATTGACAGTTAACTACCTAAGACCAGCACCAGAAGGAACCGAGCTCGAGCTGGAGACCGAAGTGATCTCCGCCGGAAAGAACTTGGCCATGTTGCGAGGTGTACTGAGACGAGCCAGCGATGGCGCAGCGATCAGTACCTGTGAGCACAACAAGGTCGCTGTGCCTACGAAACCGCAGTGGAAGCTTTGATTGCCTCGATGAAGTTGCTCAGGCCAGGCATGTTTCATTGCAAAACCATATTGCCCAGGGACCGCCAGACATCGACCTCTTGACTCACTGGAATCGCTTCCAAGCTATACGCCGGCTTGCGCTATGCTCCTGTCCTGATAGCGTGCCATTTACGCGAGCGGTAGTCGCAGTATCATGCCTGCTGGTTCCCGTGGCCGTAGAAATCGTCCCCAGTGACCGGCGAGGTGCGATTGAAGCAGTTGGTTGGACATAAGAGTCGAATGGCAGCACTGGGGCGTGCTCATTGGGGTAACCCAGCATCGGAGACGGTGCACCACTGCATCAACGGTTGTTGTCGAGAGCCGCTTGTGTTGGCCCATCGATGGGCAGTGCTTGCTCGTCCGAAGAGGATAACTAGCGTATAGGATATACAGTAAATATGGAAATCTACCAAGGGCCGTCACACAACGGCAATAGGCTCCAGATCGTTTGGAGCACCGTTGTGTTCATGATATTCGAGAAGCCGACCAGTGTAGCATCCATGCATCGATGCTATAGGTACTTCGCGACTTGAAGCGGGGCATATCCCGAGTAGAACGAGGTTTAGGATGAGGAGATGTTGATTTTCTAGGAAGTGTAATTTCACATTCTGGAAAGGATTAGAGCAGGCCTTGATCTCACGAGAGAAGTGCTGCAATCGTTCTGTGTTTCAAGGTGGAAAAAAGATCATGGCATCAGAAGATTTGAGTGAAGTAAAGTTAACGGATAGATTCAGTCTGCAAGGAAAGCAATTTCTCATTACAGGCGGTGGTATCTGATTGCCTTCTAGTAAACAATATCTTCACTTGGACTGACTTACCGGAACACACAGCTCGTGGCATTGGCTTCGCAGTAGCCAAATCGATCGCCCAGCTCGGCGGCGGTGTCGCCATCCTAGATGCACTCCCCAAACCCGTCGACGAATTCTCGACGTTAGCAGATCGATATGGCGTCAAAACGTCCTACCACCAAGCCGACATTACAGACCAGAAGTCCTTGGAATCCGCCTTCGACGATGCCGTCAAAGCAAAGGGCCAGCTCCACGGCGCCTTCACGGCTGCAGGCATCTGTGTCGATGAGAAGCTGATCGATGCCAGCTGGGATCTGAGCCGCAAAGTGCTTGACATCAACGTAATGGGGACATTCTGGACGGCGAAACTGGTCTCTCGGCATCTTATTGAGACGAACACCCCTGGAAGTATTGTCATGGTGGCCTCGCTCTCTGCGTAGGGCGTACATATTCCGGTGCAGGCGGCAACGATATACAATGCCAGTAAAGCAGCCGTCAAGGGAATGGTTGGGCCGTTGGCGGTCGAGCTTGGAAAGTACGGTATTCGTGTGAACAGCCTCTCGCCCGGTGAGTCCAATGCAGCGCAGGTTCGTCATTCTGCGATACACTGATACTGATGTGTGAGAACAGGTGCAATCATGACACCGATGACGGCCGCGTTGGAGACCGATAACCCAGCCATTCTGAACTTTTACCGTGACTCGGCACCTGTAGGTCGCCTGGGTACTCCTCAAGATCTCAGGTGAGCTTGGAATGCGGCTGCCAATATCGTGCCGGAATGCTCATGTGGTCCTCTGAACCAGCCCGATGGTCTGTTATCTTCTGTCTGATGCTGGATCTTTCACTACAGGAGCAGATATGTTGGTCACAGGTGAGGGCAAGTTGTGGTGTGCGGACAAGCCGAAACCTGATCTGGCGCAAAGGTGGTATCCACGCCGGGCGTCTACCGTTGATGGGAGACCCGAGCTTCTCCATGTAGTCGAAGTAGTCGAGTTAGTTTGTCGGGAGATCCTTTCAAGTCAGACAGTCTTGCCACTAGCCTTCCCTCTTGTGCCTGGGAGCAGCAGTGTACGATTCAGGCAGTAAAATAATCATTCAATGACTTGGTACTTTACTCCGTCGTTGATGTACTGCCCTCCGGAAGAGCACGAAAGTTGAGATATGAACCAGGTCAACCGTGACTGTCAGATGTCAAAACGTAGCCACTAAATATAGAGACCACGCTACGCCCGCTCCGGCCCGCGTTCTGCAGATCTTCACGAGCCAATCGCGACCCCTGACAAAATGCCGCAAGCATATTTCTTCGCTGGCTCCTCCCAACAGACAAATATCAGCTACAGTACAAGCAAACAGCTAATCACACACACGAGCTCTGAACACCGTGTGCATCGTACCTTCGAGGCAACATCCCCAACAGAGCACATATCGAAATCCAACATGGCACGCGGAAACCAGAGAGACAACGCCAGAGAGAAGGCGCAGAAGGCTCTTGCGGGAAAGGTACGCTCCTCTCCCATGCACCAACCGGATCGGGAGATGGAGTGTAGAAGCTGATCGTGATATAGGGAAAAAAGAGCGACTCCTCAGGGACCCAGCTGGCGAAGAAGTCGGAGGATGCCGCGGCGATTATGAGAGCTAAGCAGGCTGCTGGTGGGTCGAGGGAGGAAGCCCATGTGGCGCTGTAACCGGCACGCTGACTGTGATATAGCGGACGCGAAGAAGACCGAGGAGAAGAAGTAGCTGAGTCTATGTCCGACGACTTGAGCTGTTGGCCACCCAGTGCAGTGTGGCTTTGGATGGCGCGTTGTAGCGACTGCTAGAGATGGCGCGAGTGTCGTGGGCTTCCAGGACGACTATAGCATATAACGAAGGCCATGAACACTTTCAGACCGTCCATGAAGCAGTATCTAAACTTGTAGTCGATCGTCTCGCAAACGTACGCATATTTCTCGCCCGCTTAGCTAAACCCCCGGTTTCACTTCACTCCGACAACTTTCCCTGCATTTCAATGTTTGTTTCCTTGGCGATTCGACAGGTAACATCAATACCAGTACCCGATCCTTCAATGTTGTAGCGAGAAATCGTAGCACCACTCCGACTTGTACATACAACCAGCGCGACCACCGTCGAAACTCGCAAGCACCGGGAAAGACTGTATCGAACGTACGAAATACCACCTCCTCCCGATCTCCTTTCAATGTCCATATGAGATAAGATCAACACAACACGGCGCATTGGACGCGCAACAATGCTCTCAAACTGGCCAGGCCAGCGGTACCGCTCGCTCTCCGGGTCCTTAGTCGACCAGGAGAAGCGACGGCGGTACTCAGATGCCAGCGACGACGATGATACACCCTCCTCCGACCAACCCATGCTCTCCAGCTCCTCCCCACCACGCAAGAACTATGCGCTCCGCTACCACTTGCCGCGAAGGCGTTTCTCATGCTACTTCACGCTCATCATAGCGTCCATCCTCGTTCTCTTGGTCGTCTACCTAGTCAGGATGGGGTCCAGCAGCGACGCGCAGATACGGATGGGATTGAAGAAAGCGCCTCCTCCGCCGCCTGCGTGGCAGAGCTTCCCGTTTCTGAAGCGATATCATGGCGGTATACGGAGCTTGGTGAGGAGGAAGGACAATGTGGCTGAATATCCTACCGGTGACGAGGCGGATATGCAGGCTGTCATGGAGGCGGCGGTGGCGCAGAAGAAGAAAGAGGATCGCGTGGACCCGAAGAAGGACGGAGGATTCCAGAAGAGAAATGCGGAAACAGGAAGTCAAGGGAAGGCGGAAACGAAGCAGGAGTGGCCTGGTTTGAGGTTTGATCCTTATACGCAATCCTTCTGGGGTAAAGAGTACGAGCAACCGGTGCACTGCTATCTGGACAACAAGACTAAAGCCGAGATACCACCTTTGTTGGTGCATACGGGTATACCGGAAGGCTTTCCAGACCCGGTCATGGGTAGCTACGATTTGTTTGGTTTGAACAACGACGTCTGTTTTGAGCGGTATGGCAGGTTGGGGCCTTACGGATTCGGGTACAGCAGGAAGTTTGGCGGCAGTGGTGCAGGTATGGAAGGCGAGAAAGCTGGTTCGGAGAGGGTATGGGGCGGTCGAGAGGAAATAGACTACAGCACTGTCAGGTGGGCGGAAGTTCAAGATCGCTGCATGCAAGCGAACGCCCATCGCTTCAAGCAGGTGTCGAAGCAAATGAACCACTTCTTCACACCCATGGCCAATGGTGGACCTGCGCGCGATCCCGACAACGTCAAAGGCGAGAAGCTGGAAGATCAGACAACTGGGCCCAATGGCAAGAAACTGGTACCAAGGACTGCTATCATCATTCGAACGTGGAAGGACTACCAATACGACGACGAAGACTTGTTCTACCTCCGTGCGCTGATGAACGAGCTCTCACTACAGTCGGGCACGGAGTATGTCATCCACTTCCTGATTCAGGTCAAGGACATTGGTCTTCAAATCTGGGCAGACGAAGACACACACGAGCGAGCGCTCAAGGAGGCTCTACCGCAAGAATTCTGGGGTATGGGAACGCTCTGGAGCGAACGTCAGATGAGTCTCGTCTACGGAGGTCTGGAAGAGACTGTCTATCGAGATCTGCCTGTGTATGGAGTGTATCGAAGCACTTACCAGCCAGTGCAGTACTTCGCGCACATGCATCCTGAGTACGACTTCTTCTGGCACTGGGAGATGGACATTCGGTACACTGGCCACTTCCACCATCTGTTTGACAAAGTCACGAAGTGGGCCAAAGAACAACCTCGCAAAGGCTTGTGGGACCGCAATGGACGCTTCTATGTGCCTAAAGAGCACGGCAGCTGGGAGGACTTCAGACAGATGGTGCGCGTGCAGACTGATCACGGCACTGCGCGCAAGGACAGCATGTTCGGCAAGCTCGCCGCAGATGCTGGATCCCGTCACCCACTCGATTCCGAGGCCCAGCAACCTGTCAAACCAATCTGGGGTCCTTTCCGGCCCTCAGGTAAAGGTGACGAGGTTGCCGAACCCCACAGAGATCCGGAACCACCTACGCCATACGAAAAGGACAACTACGAATGGGGTGTAGGCGAAGAAGCAGACTTCATCACCTTCAACCCCCTCTTCGACCCGCACAACACGAACTGGATCCTCGCCGAAGACGTTACGGGCTACAACACTAGCGAAAGCTTCCCACCCCGCCGCACCGCCATCATCACCGCCAGCCGTCTCAGCAAACGTCTCCTCGATACCATGCACAAAGAGACGCTTTTCAAACGCCACACCATGTTCTCCGAAATGTGGCCTGGCTCCCTCTCGCTCCACCACGGCTACAAAGCTGTCTACGCGCCTCATCCGGTGTATGTGGATCGCCGATGGCCGACTTCCTACCTCGCCGCGATCTTCAACAACGGTATGCATGGCTCTGCAGGCGGCTCAAGGACGAGCGTGTTCAGTGATGAGAGACAGCATAACTTCTTGGGTACGACTTGGTACTATCATGCCGGGTTCTCGCCCAATCTGTGGAAGCGCTGGCTAGGCTATAAGGTCGACAACGATGGTGGTGAGGAGTGGGAGATGAGAGAAGGTGGAGAGGGGAGGATGTGTTTGCCGGGGATGCTGTTGCACCCGGTCAAGCAGGTGGATTTGGTTTATGAGCGGAAGGCTGGGGAGAGCTGAGGGGATGATGATGGTGGTGGACTTGCTTGGCCTTGGGGGAGCATAGCGGGCGGCGTATGGGATTGGTTTGGTAAAGCGCCGGCCTGTTGGACATATACGTGTATGAGATGTAGTTACGTTGTATAAGGCCGACCTCGGTCTTGTACAGCTACATGTATCTCTCGATCTCCTTGAGCTATCGTGGTCTTGATTGGCCGATCCTTAGCGCGTTATGCTCGCTTTTAACTCCTCGACCTCACTTCACTCCGACTTCTTCTCGAACTCCTCTAGCTTGGTACGCTTGCGCCCTGATTGCTCAATGATTCGTATGTCAAAAAGTGACGTTCATCCTCCGATCTACTCTTGCCGCACCTGAAACTCCAGCCACCAGAATATCGCGACTCTGTGGCAAACCTACCCAACGCAGCAACTTGAAACACGACAAGCGCCAATCGCGCGCTTCGCGATCATCAAGTCTTCGCCAATTGACGCATCTCTTACACTTTCTCCACGACAAGACCGGGAAGCTTGCATGCCCCGGAACACACCAGAGCCAACCGACATCACTTCACCTCTGCATCCAGATGCATCTTCACTTCACGCCAGGCACTCCTACAGTATTCTGTCCATCATGAGTAAGATGATGCGTTTCAAAGCTCACGACAGTAACAAGATCGTCCTGCATCGCTCGCAGTACCACGCAGAGCACTGACATCGACGCGTGCTATTCACGTTCGGCCAGCGGGACCATTACCGCGACAATAGCAGAGCGACCGGCGTGGGCGCGACGGTGAGCAATATTGTTGAGTGACATCCACCTTCTTCTCCATTGTTCCCTATTGTCCAGCGCGTTCTATTGTAGATCAGCAGAGAGGCTTCCATAGCCTTCGTGCTCTGGTGACTCTTTCTCTTCCTTCTTCATCTTCTTCGTCGTTTCTATCATTGCCTGTTTCTTACTACTGTCCTCGTTCTGCAACTCACGACCTACTACTCGTACCATTACGACGACCGACTGCATCTATCACTTATCAGCTACTACGGCAATTGACGACAACAACGCTGCTGGACAGCCACTCACTAAGCTCTAATACACCCAAATACTCGTATCTTCGGATCCGCCACCTCATTGACACATGTTCGTGAGGCTGTATCCTTCCGAGAAGTAAGTAGTCCGCCATGAGAAAGAGCCTGGCAGACGGCTAGCTGTAACGAACACGTCTTTGCTAACACATCCTGCACGATAGACTGCTCTACATCCCCATCGAAGCACGACGCATCGAAGCGATCACCACCAAATTCCGCAGTGCTCAGAACAAGACCGACAAGGCGACCGATAAGATGGCGCTCTCCCGCGGCTCACTGGCTGGTCCTGGGTACATCATCCTCGGCGGCATCCGCGTTTTGAACACGATCGGGCTTCTCGCCGTGATCGCGGCAAGCATTGTGATGCTTGTGAAGACATCTGTGGCGTCCAAGTTCTTCTTCTTCGATGCTATCACGCACGTTCTCACAGCTTTCACTGGCAGTAGGTATATTCAAAGCCGCTTGGAGCAAGCAATGCTAACCTTGAAGCAGTGTTCCTCCTGGTCTCTGAATGGCAATTCGGTCCCGTCAGTCGTTACTTCGCCCGCAACTGGCCCCTTCTCAGTCCTTCCCATGGCTTCGTCTTCCTTGCGCTCACTATGCAAGTGCTCGGCATCAACATGCTTGGCAATCTCAATAAGCCTGCCACAAGCCAGAAGTCTCTCGGCCTCGCTTTCTGGCGTATCGTCATCGCCTCCGGCATCGTCATCTTCATCCTCGGCTGGATCAATCTGATCGCGTCCTACGTCTTCCGCGACCGCAAGGCAGGTATCACTGCGCGACAAGTTCGTGCTCATGGCGCTGTGGCGGCACTCCAGAGTCCCAAGACCAGTGGGTCTTTCACCTCGGCACCTGAGCTTGCACAGACGTACATTCACCAGGAGACTGTATCGCCAACGAAGTCATCCCGCAGCCCGTTCCACTTCATGACATCCGACCGCCGCCAGTCTACTCTCCCATCATACCACGCTTCATCTCCAACTGTTGCGTCGCCACCCTACCCAAGCACACGAGATCCGGTCTCGCCCACCAGCCGCTACTCCAGAGCCACCAACTGCACCAAGAAGGGCGTCCAAGGGCTATTCGGGCGTGTGCGTGACAGCGTCATCCCACCGCTGCCAACTCATAACGCGAACACAGAGCCAGAGATCACCGGCCCTTTGAACAGAGATGGTCGCTTCGACGGCTATGGCAGCCCTGTGCGTCCTCCGAGCGCCATGCACCCGAGCCGCACTGGCGAGAGCAACACTCGTCGCTGGAGGGCTTGATCCTGACGAGCTGAGGACTACGCAAACGCATGGCGTTGACGGGATCTGATCGAACGAATGCTGCCTCGGTGGATCAATATCGATGTCGTGGTCGCATCCTTGGCAAAGGAATAAGTCGCCTACCCCTTCGGTATAGGTGGATGTTGTGCTTGCGATGCGGTGAATTTCTTGCGGGCGCAAACGATGATACCCAGCTGCTTACATTCATTGATGATAGTAATGACGAATGAACATTCCTTCAA
>JAABUW010007784.1_pt1 | contig 12756 bp, 11 predicted proteins | sample 5560081 | NCBI WGS metagenome assembly JAABUW01 (sample SAMN10711882, study PRJNA513363) | rock metagenome | isolation source: Antarctica rocks | place: Antarctica: Victoria Land, Knobhead sud
GGCGCCTGCGGCGCCAACGGCGATGACGGGAGTCGGGTTGTTGTACATATGGATGGGGTTTCCTGTTCTGTTGAAGGCGTGCGAGTTCGCGCCCGGTTTGAGTCCTGGGAATCTGAGCCGGTGCGGGACGATGGCGACGGTCGTGAGGGTGATGGGCGGGGGTCGGCGCATCACCTTCTCTTCGGCGCGATGATGCCGGTCGGACCGGCCTCGCAGGTCGAGAAGAGCTCGACGTCGGAGGGAGCTGTCACCAGGTCCGCTCTTTTCTCAGGAGGGCATCGGTGTAGGCCTTCGCGTGAGTTGCCTGGAGGAAGAGCTCATAGGGCAGCTCGTACATCAGCGCCGCGAACGACTGGTGACGCGGGCCCTTGTCACGCAGCGTGACGAACCGCTCGAGGACGAAGATCCCGGTGACCGACGCCCAGAAGGGGTGCACGGCAAGGCTGCGGTTGAACACGGCCCACAGGAGGGTGAAGAGGTAGATGGCCGTGACGACCACGCCGGCCGCCGTGAGTACCTGACGTGCCCAGTAGCGCCAGGTGACCTTGGTGATGCCGTACTGGAAGCAGTTCTCGAGGGCGCCACGTTTCCACCGCAGCCGTTGGTCCCACAGCTGGCGCCACGTCGGCATGACCTCCGTCGTCAGCCTCATCTCCTTGGGGGCCAACAGCGTGTAGCCGAGGGTCATCACGGCGAAGGAGAGCTCATTGTCCTCGGTGAGCACCGAGGTGTCGTAGATCCCGCCCCGGCCGTTGCCGGCCGGCAGTCGACCGGACAGCCGGGCGGCGGAGACCTCTCGCAGCGTGGTCACTCGGAACATGGCGGCGGTGCCGGTGACGACGAGGCACCGGCCCCGGAGCCGGCGCACGTCCCGGGCGTAGCGGGCATACTCATTGTCCTGGAGGTGGGCGAGGAAGCGTTCGCGCCGGCCGGCTGCCTCGGGGGCGGCCTGGCCGCGGAAGGTGCCACCGACCGCTCCGAGCCGGAGGTGGGCCGAGAGCGCCCGGAGCCCCCCAGCGACGAACCCGGTGTCGAGGAATGAGTCGGCGTCCTGGACGAGAACCACATCCTCCTCGCGAAGCGTCGGCAGCAGGTCGGTCAGGACCTGGTTGAGCGCTCCCGCCTTCTTGTCACGATTGTCGACGCTGACGACGACCCGGGCGCCCCAGCTGCGCGCCCGCTCGGCGGTGTCGTCGGTGCAGTTGTCCGCGACGACGATGATCTCGTCGGGAACGCGGCTCTGCGCCGCCAGCGCGTCGAGCGCCAGGTGCACCGTCGCGGCCTCGTTGTGCGCCGGGACGACGACGACGACGCGCACGCTCTCAGGCTGGTCGGGTTGCGGTGACCGAAGATCGGTGTCCGCGTCTGGACGCGTCCGGATGGTCTGGCTGCCGTGCATGTCTTGTCCTCAATGTCGCGGCCAAGCCCGCCATGATGCTGACGGGCGCATTGTGAAGAGTGGTGTCTCTGCTGCCGGCTTCTGCGTTCAGCTCGTACTTACGGCGCCGCCGCTTGGGTGGTGGGGGTCGTTACCGGCGGCGGCGCCGCGTTCTGGTGCGCGGCATGGTCGCGCTGCCCAGCGCCCTGCCCGGGCTCTGTGCGCTTGGCGCTCAGTGGTAGACCGGGGAGCCCGGGGGCCCGGTCTCCTCATGGCCCCACGTATTGGTGTCTGGTTTCGGTCCGCGTGGCTGCGGCCGGCACCATGTCGTGTTCACGCCTTCCCCCACGGAAGGATGTGCGCACAGAGTTCACGCCGCGGCCTCCACTTTCGGGTGGCCCCCACTGCTGCTCGACCTCGTGCGCTCACAGTAGCAAAGGTAAAGAGATAGTCAAAATGTCAAATATTCTGGACGCTTCGGGGTCTGGACGCATCCCCCTTCGCAGGTCTCCGGACGAGAATGCGAGCCTCCTCGATCTGCGGCAGCGACATCCGCGCCATCTACCGAGAGCACCTCGGCCACGGCGCCGAGGCCTACCAGGGAGTCGTGGCCGGTCACGAGCCGTGCGGGGAGGTGGTCCAGCTCGGTCCGACGACCCGCCGCCTCGCCGAGGGCGACCGCGTCGTGATCTATCACATCGCCTGCTGCGGGAGTGCGACGTGTGCCGCCGTGGTTAGGGCTCGCCAATAAATAAGTCGAGCGAATCGCTCTCGGCCGGCTAGTCTTAAGGGGTGGCGATCGAGGCGGTAACGCTGGAGGCGGTGGGCCGGCGGATCGACTCGTTGTGGCCGCAGTTGAACGAGCGTCAGCGTCGGGCGTTGTTGGGTGCCGAAGCTCGGGAGCTCGGTTGGGGTGGCGTTTCTGCGGTGGCCCGGGTGACGGGGGTGGCCCGTTCGACGATCACCACCGCGCTGGCGGAGTTGGAGAGTCCCGAGGTGCTGGAGCCGGGGCGGTCGCGTCGTTCGGGGGGTGGCCGCAAGTCTGCGACGGTGGCGGACCCGGGTCTGGCCGCCGCGTTGGACGCGCTGGTGGACCCGACGACTCGGGGTGATCCGATGTCGCCACTGCGATGGACGGCGAAGTCCACCCTGCGTCTGGCTGAGGCGCTGACCGCCGCGGGGCATCCGGTGTCGGATCAGACGGTGGCCGGATTGTTACGCGCCGCCGGCTACAGCTTGCAGGCGAACTCCAAGACCAGGCAGGGCCGTCGGCACCCTGACCGCGACGCCCAGTTCCATCACATCCACGATCTGGGCCGGCGGTTCCTGCGAGGGAAAGACCCCATGGTCAGTGTCGACGCGAAGAAGAAGGAGCTTGTCGGAGCCGAGCCGGGCTATAAGAACGGCGGGCGGGAGTGGGAACCCAAGGGTGGCCCGGTGCGGGTGGGGACCCATGACTTCCCGGACCCGACCGTGCCCAAGGCGGTGCCCTACGGGATCTATGACGTGGGGGCGAACACCGGCTGGGTGTCCGTCGGCTCCGATGGTGACACCGGTGCGTTCGCTGTGGAGACGCTGCGCCGCTGGTGGACCGGTGTCGGCAAGGCCCGCTACCCCAAGTCCAAGCGGTTGTTGGTCTGCGCGGACGCCGGCGGCTCCAACGGCTACCGGCTGCGGTTGTGGAAACGCGAACTCGCCCTGCTGGCAACCGAGACCGGCCTGGCGATCACGGTGTGTCACTTCCCGCCGGGGACCTCCAAGTGGAACCGTATCGAGCACCGCCTATTCGCGCACATCACCATGAACTGGCGAGGACGGCCGCTGTCGAGCCACGAGGTCGTGATCGAGCTGATCGGCGCGACAACCACACGAGCCGGCCTGACGGTGCATGCCGAGGCGGACACCAACAGCTACCCCCGCAAGATCAAGATCAGCGACGCCGAAATGGTCGTGGTCGCCCGCCAGATCAAGCCTGACCCGTTCCACGGCGAATGGAACTACAGGATCCGGCCCGCCAGGCGAACTACAACTGCGTAACTAATTTGCCGGACTTATTTCTTGGCGGACCCTTACGACTGCAATCCGTGAGGGCCTGCCGCGCATCCTGTGGACGATGCGGGCGCTCGGGCGCGTCGTCGTACGCGGATACGAACCCCTCGTCTGTGCCTCGATTCTCCGCGGTGACTACAGTGGTGGGGGTTTCACCGAATAGCAGACGGCCCGTCCGCCGAACCCGAGTCTGGGCTCCACAGGAGCACTGCGGAGCGCACACCGGACGATTTGACGCCAGGCAAGTGGTCGTCTCGACGCCCGGCCACACGGCGGAGGTTGGCGGGGTATCCGGACATGCCGGCGTGCGCTCGACCGCGCATGCCGCGGACGGGACGTCTGATCATGCATGCGATCCGGGCGGCTCCTGGTGGCCTTCCGAGCTGGTCGGTGGGGCGTAGCGTCGTTGCTGCGGGTCCGGGAAGTGGCTGATCCGAAGTGTCGACGTGCGGGGGCAGGTGACACTCCAGAGCCGGGGACGCTTACGGCACCAATCGTCGACGCAATCCATCATTGAAAAAGTCTTCACGATCCGAGGGGAAGCCCAGTCGACGACCTCATAGACGGCGTCGGAAGGCGTTGTGTCGCGGCAGTACCGCTCTGGGAGACCCTGTACGCGCTCGTCGATCGCCTTCGCAACCCGCCGCATCGCCTGTCGGCGCGACAACGCCGTCGCGGCGTTCCGGTTGGGCCGTCAACGGAGCCTGCCACGAGCTCATGCCTATGCGCGCTCATCAAGCATGACAGCGCTGGGGCGGCGGAGCATCCGCCTCCCCGGTCCGGCAGGCCTGGGCCTCGCTCTCAGGGCGGCCGCCGAAAAATAGTTCGTCTCGACGGTGTCCACCCCAAGGCAGTTTCGGTGCTTACCCAAGTAGGAAGCTACTTCAACTTGGAGGCCGAGCATGTCCAGTGCGCAGGAATCCCGCACCAACCACCGTTCGACCAGCGTCCGACGCGACGAGGACCTTGAGCTGCGTCCACTGCTCGGCATCGCCGACGTGGCTCAGATCCTCGGGCTACCGAAGGCGACGCTGTATCGGTGGCACTCGTTGAGTACGCCAGAGGCGCCGATTGGTCCTCGCGCCTTCAGGGTGGGACGGTACCTTCGCTACACCCTTGGGGACGTCAGCAGCTACATCGAAGGACTTCGCTCGTCGGCATCGTGATGGGTCTGCGGATGCCAGGCCTAACGCGTCACTCGCACCCCTGGGCGGTCGGCTCAATATGACAGGAAGTGACCGAGATGGCCACGGTGGTGACACGCATTGGGCCGGACGGCAGACGACGCTACGACGTCCGCTATCGGGATCCCGCTGGAGTCCAGCGGAAGCGAAGCTTCCTTCGTAGAACCGATGCCGCTGCCTACTCGGCGATCGTGGAAGCAGACAAGCTGCGTGGCGCGTACGTGGATCGCAACGCCGGACGTGAACTGTTCCGGGTGTACGCCGACCGTTGGTTGGCCTCTCAGATCTTCGCGCCGAACACCCGGGCCGTGGTCACCTCCCGGTTGAAGAACCATGCCTACCCGGTCTTGGGTGCCAAGCCGCTCGCGGCGATCCGCCCGAGCACCGTGCAGGCGTGGGCGAAGTCGCTGTCACGACTGGCGCCTTCGACACAGCACGCGGTCTACGGCCACGTCCAAGCCGTCCTTACCGCGGCCGTCGACGACCAGCTGATCGCCAACAACCCGTGCAAGGCGCCCTCAGTGACGAGACCACGGAACAGGTCCCCGAAGATCGCGGTCTGGCCACGTGATCGCGTGCCGGCGATGGCGGCGAGCCTGCCCGAGCGTTACCAGGTCATCGTGCCGATCGGCGCCGGGCTCGGCCTCCGCCAAGGCGAGATCTTCGGACTCGCGGTGGACGATGTCGACTTCCTCCGGCGCGAGGTCACCATCCGGCGCCAGGTCAGCATCGACTCTTCGAGGCTGGTCTTTGCTCCGCCGAAGTACGGCAAGACCCGCACGGTCCCGCTGGCACCGTCGGTGGCGGATGCCATCGCCGCGCACCTGGCGCGGTATCCCGCTCTCGAGGTGACCCTGCCGTGGATAGAGCACGACGGTCTGCCGGTGACCGCGTTGCTGATCTGTCACACTCGGGAGCGCAAGGCGATTAACCGGAACTACTTCAACACGGTCTGGCACGCGGCCCTGCGCAAGATCGACGTGGAACCCGGCCGCCAGAACGGGTGTCACGCCCTCCGACACTTCTTCGCCTCCGTCCTTCTCGACGCTGGCGAGTCGATCAAGGTCGTGTCAGAACACCTCGGCCACGCAGACCCGGGTTTCACGCTGCGCACCTACACACACGTGATGCCGGACACCCGGGTGCGCTCCGTGCGCGCAATCGACGCCGTCTTTTCGACGGACTGTGCCATGGATGTGCCATGGGAGGATAGGGCCTGAGGTCAAACTGCAGGTCAAAGACCATTTGATGATCGAGTCACCGATGTACTTCGATATCTGAGCATCACAGGCCTCTGAGCTGTGGTTTTGTTGGATTGACCTCGGTGTAGTCCGCCTTTAGTCCGCAACTCGTGGAACTTTCGAGTCCGTCCGTGCTGCCAGAACGACTGCAACGGCGGCGCGGGCGGACTCGTCTGCGTCAGGCCACATGTGTCCGTAGCTGTTGAGTGTCGTCATGGCGCTGGCGTGTCGGAGCCGTCGCTGGACGACCTTGACGTCAGCGCCACTGCCGATGAGCAGCGAGGCGAAGTAGTGCCGAAGGTCGTGGAACCGGAAGCCCTCGGGCAGGCTCTCGACTCTGGCTCGCGTGGCCCGCATGCCCCGCTCGATGGCCCATGGAGACGACGGCCGGCCGATCTCGTCGGTGACGATGGTCGAACCCTTGTAGCGCTGGAGGTATGCCGCGAGCTCGAGCGCCAGTTGCTCGGGGATCGGGACGGGTGTTCTCGACGTCTCCGATTTCAGCGGCTCGGCCGGGTACTGGATCGGCGTGAAGACGCCGCGCATGAAGTCGACGTCGTCGACCCGTAGCGCCGCCACCTCGGCCGTCCGTGGGCCGACGAAGGCACCGAGGAGGACCGCAGGACGCAGGTGGTCGGGCATCGCGTCGTGGAGCGCCCACACCTGCGCTGTGGTGGCGACGTAGGGCCTCTGGGGCGCCTGTCCGGGTGAGGTCCTGCGGCTGCGACCGCTATCCTCGAGTCGCAGGTGCCGCACCCGTCACGTCTGGGCCGGCCGGTCGAGTCCGCCTCGCTGGTCGCGCACATCATCGACAACCCGATGCTCAACGGTGAGGTCATCCGGCTCGACGGCGCCCTGCGGATGCCTCCGCGCTGAACAACGCCGAAGGGGCCGTCGGGTCCCGATCGGACTTCCCCGGTCGCTGCGCCAGCGTCACGATCTCAGCCGACGCCGAGGTAGCTCTCCTGGACCCGTGGGTCGGCCAACAGGTCGGAGCCCTTACCGGACAGGACGATGTGGCCGGTCTCCAACACGTAGGCCCGCTCGGCGACCGTCAGCGCCGCGTCGACGTCCTGCTCGACCAGCAGGATCGAGGTGCCCGACGAGGCTATGTCCGGGAGGCGCGCGATGATCTCGTCGACCACGACCGGAGCCAGGCCGAGCGAGAGCTCGTCGATCATCATGATGTGGGGCTCGCTCATCAGTCCGCGTGCGATCGCGCACATCTGCTGCTCTCCACCGGACATGGTGCCCGCGACCTGGTTCAGCCGCTCGCCGAGCCGGGGGAACAGCTCGACAACACGGTCGATGTCGGTGTTGCGGGTGCGCCAGCCGCCCAGGCGCAGGTTGTCCCGCACCGTCAGCCCCGGGAAGAGGCGCCGGCCCTCGGGGACGTGCGAGATGCCCAGGCTGACGATCTGCTCGATCGAGCGCCCCTTCAAGGTCTGGTCGCGGAAGTCGACCGTGCCCGAGCGGAGCTCCGCCATACCGCTGAGTGCGCGCAACAGCGTCGTCTTGCCGGCGCCGTTGGGGCCGACCAGCGCGACGATCTCGTTGTCCCCGACGCTCAGGTCGACGTCCCAGAGCACCTGGACGCGCCCGTATCCGGCGCTCAGCGCCTTGGCCTCGAGCATCAGGAGTCTTCACGACGTTTGGCGTAGCGATGGCCGAGGTAGGCCTCGATCACGCGGGGGTCCGACAGGACCTCGCGTGGGTCACCGGAGGTCAGGATCTGCCCCTGGTGCAGGACCAGGACCTGGTCGCTCACGGCGAGGATCGCCTTCATGACGTGCTCCACCACGATGATCGTGATGCCGCGGGCCTTGAGGTTGCGGATGAGCTCCAGGCTCGGCTCGATCTCGGTATGCCGCAGTCCCGCCATCACTTCATCGAGCAGGAGCAGCCGGGGCCGGAGTGCGAGCGCCTTGGCGAACTCAAGCCGCCGCGCGTCGGCGACGGACAGCTCACCGGGTGACCTGTCTCCCAGATCGGCCATGCCAATCTCCTCAAGCACCTCGTCTGCCGACTTGAGGGCGCGGCTCATGACGTTGGTGCCGTGCGGACCGTAGAGGATGCCGACGGCGACGTTCTCCCGGACGGACATGCCGCGGAACGGCTTGACGATCTGGAAGGTGCGAGCCACGCCGGCGTGGGCGATGATCCAGGGACGGGCGCCGGTCAGGTCCTTGCCGTCGATCAGGACCCGCCCCTGCGTGGGCTTGATGTGTCCGGTCACGAGGTTGATGAAGGTGCTCTTGCCGGCACCGTTCGGGCCGATGACCCCGAGCACCTGCCCCTCGGGGACGCTGAACGAGACGTCGGAAACCGCCTGCAGACCACCGAAACGTCGACCCAGGCCTCGCGTCTCCAGGACGGGCACCGCGCTCACAGCCGATACTTCCGGACGTTGGCCAGCAACGAGAACTGCCTTGTATGCCGTGCCTCGCGCACGTAGTTGACCGCACCCTGGGGAAGCAGGACGACGGCCAAGACAATGATCGCGCCGAGGATGAAGGTGTGCAGGTCGGGGAAGCTCTGACGCAGGAACTCCGAGAGGAACTGCAGCGCCACCGCGCCCAGCAGCGGGCCGAGGATGGTGCCACTGCCACCGATGACGACCATGATGATCATCAGCACGGTGATGTCCACGTCGAACAGCCGTTGGGGGAAGATGGTCACCTGCTGGAACGCGTAGCTCGCGCCGACCAGCCCGGTGATGAACCCCGACAGGGAGAACGCCAGCACCTTGGCCCGGGTGGTGTTGATGCCCATCGCCGCCGCGGCGTCCTCGTCCTGGTTGATCGCCCGCAGGGCGTAGCCGAACTTGTTGCGAGACACGAGGCCGCCCACGAGCACGGACCCCGCGGCCAGGGCCAGGAACAACAAGTAGAACCCGTCATTGCCGAGGTATGCCGTCGTGGCGTTGCTGCCGACAGTCGGCACGGTGATCCCGGCGCCCCCGCCGGTGAGGTTCGGCAGGTTGTTCACGACCTCACGCATGCCCTCGGCCACGCCGAGGGTGGCCACGGCGAAGTAGTGCCCCTTCAGCCGCAGCAACGGGATGCCGATGAGGGTGGCGAACAGTGCCGCCACGACCCCGCTGAGCAGCAGCGACACCCAGAAGCTGAAGTGCCAGTGGCTCATGGCGACGGCCGTGAAGTAGCCACCCACCCCGAAGAAGACCACCTGGCCGAAGGATGCGTAGCCGGCGAAGCCGCCGATGAGGTTCCACGCCTGGGCCAGGGCGACGAACATGAAGATCGTCGCGACGGTCCGCTCCTGACCGGAGAAGAGCTGGCCCTGCAGCACCAGGGCGCCCAGCAGCGCCAACAGCCCCATCCCCCAGGGAAGCAGGCGCCTGGCCTGGGCTCGGCGCACCGCCCCGGTGAGGCCCTGCTCGGGCACCTGCGTCGAGGTGGACATCAGACCTCCACCCTTGCGGAGTAGAAGGCCCGGCCGACCAGCCCGGTGGGCCGGGCGATGAGCACGACGATGAGGACGAGGAAGGCCAACGCGTTCACCCAGGTGCCCGGCAGGTACTGCCCGCCCCATGCCTGGACCAGGCCTATGACCAGGCCGCCCACCAGGGCGCCATACATGTTGCCCAGTCCGCCCAGGACCGCCACGACGAACGAAATGAGGGTGAAGCTGGCGGCCGACGAGGGGTTGAACGTGCCGACGGTCCCGATCATCACCCCCGCCATACCGGCCAGGGCGGCCGAGATCCCGAAGGTGAGGGCATAGACGTGGCGGGCCCGGATGCCCATCAGTCGGGCCGCCCCGCGGTCCATGCCGGTCGCCAGGATCGACATGCCGGTGCGTGTGCGGTTCACGACGGCCACAAGTATCAGCGTGATCGCGACGGCGAGTACGAAGGCGAGCAGCCGGCCCACCGGCACCCGGACGCTGCCCAGCGCCAGGCTATTGCTGGCGTAGGACGTCTTGATGCCGCGGTAGTCGGCCGAGAAGGCGATGTTCATGCCCTGGACGATCAACAGGTCGAGGCCGAAGGTCAGCAGCAGCGTGATGAAGATCGGCCCGTTGACCACGAGGTTGATCAGGAAGCGCTGCAGGACGTACCCGATGACGAACAGCACTGCCGCGGCGACGAACATGCCCAGGAACGGGTCCAGCCCGAACGACTCGTGCATCCCCCAGCCGATGTAGGCGCCCAGGATGACGAATGAGCCGTTGGCCAGGTTGACGACGTTCATCACACCCCAGACCAGGGAGAACCCCACGGCGACGAGCGCCAGGAGCCCTCCCTGGAGCAGGCCATAGACCGTCGCCTGGAGGAATGCACCCACTACTTGGTACCGGGCCAGATCATCGTGGCCTCGGCGGACTCCTTCGGCCACACCGTCAGGGCCTTGCCGTTCTGGACCTGAATAACCGACATGGGCTTATAGATGTTCTGTCCTGTGGCGTCGAACTTGATCTTGCCGAAGAACGACGCGGTGTCCAGCCCGGAGAGGGCGTCACGAACCTTGTCCGGTTGGGAGGAGGCCGCCTTCTCGGTGGCCAGGACAAGAGCCAGACACGCGGCGGTGGCCTCGGCGTTGTGGTAGTCCGGCGCGTGGCCGAACTTGGCCGAGATGTCCTTGGCGTAGTTCTTGGCGTTGCCGAAGTACTTGTCCTCACCCTTCGCGGCGTCGGTCCACTGGCTGGAGCCGAGGACGTTCTCGGCCAGGGCCCCCAGGGTCTTGGCGAAGTCGGGCGTCGGCGGCGCCACGGTCTCACCGAAGCCGGCCGGCGTCACCCCGAGTTCCTTGGCCTGCTTGACGATGGCCACACCCTCCACGAGGTGGACCGAGCCGATGATGACGTCGGGGCTCTGACCCTTGACCTTGGTCAGGGCGGAGCTGACGTCGGAGGCGCCGCTGGTGAAGTACTGCGGGTCCAAGACGGTGAACCCTTGGTCCTTGGCAGTCTTCATGCCGCCCTCGGTGACAGTCTTGGAGAAGCCGTCGTCGGCAGAGAGGAACACGACGCTCTTGGGCTTGGGCGTGGCGAACTCGGCGATGGCCTTGACGATCGAGGAGGCGTACTCCGTGGCCGGCGACAGAACGGCGAAGGTGCGCTTATAGCCCTTGCTGAAGATCTTGTTGTCGGCACCCGCAGAGTCGACCATGACCTGGCCGTTGCGTTCGATGACCGCAGCCTGGGCCTCGGTGTTGGCCGAGCCGTAGGAGCTGAGGATCAGCTTGACACCCTTGTCGTTGAACGAGTCGACCAGCTGGGCCGCGACGTCCGGCTTGGACGTGTCGTCCTGGTACTGGATGTCCAGGTTGGCCTTCGTGCCGCCGATGTCGACGCCTCCCTTGGCGTTGACCTTTTCCTGACAGAGCTGGTAGCCCTCCTTGGTGAGCTGCCCCTCGCGGGCCAGCGATCCGGTCAGCGAGAGGGACGCGCCGATCGTCAACGTCCCCGAGCTTGCGGCGCCCGTGCTATTCGCCTCACCCTTGGAGCCGCATCCGGCCACCATCAGACTGCTTGCGGTGATGACGACGGCGACTGTCATAGTGCTCGACTTCACGGCTTGTTCCTCTCGTAGCTCATTTCTACTGGCGCTTGTCTACCGTGCCGCGTCCCACAAATCAAGGGCTTTGGATATTGGATACAAGCGTTGCTGGCACGGTGCCGCCGGGTCAGGCTGGCTCCGCGGCCGACGTCGCGGCCGAGGCATGGCCCCTACCGGCCGGCAGCGAGAGGGCGACGAGCAGGCCCACCGCGAGCAGCACTAGCACGGTTCCGACCTCACCCGGCCAGCCGAACCCTGCATAAGACAGCCCCCCAACGAAGCCGGCCACGCTCGAGCCGACGTGGTAGCCGAACAGATACAGCGCGGAGGACTGGGCGCGTGCCCGGGTGGCCCATACATTGACCCAGCCGCTGGTCACCGAGTGCGCCCCGAAGAACCCGAAAACCATGGCGGCGGCGCCGGCCAGCACCAGGGGCAGCAGGTCGGAGAGGGTGAGCAGCGCACCCGCCGCCATGATCGCCATACCGAGCAGGAGCACGCTGCGCCGGCTGCGCCGATCGGTCATCCGCCCCATCCAGTTGGCGCTGACCGTGCCGAAGAGGTAGAGCAAGAAGACGAGTGCCACCAGCGTCGCCGACAGGTCGAACGGCGCGCCGACGAGGCGATACTGCAGGTAGTTGTAGAACGAGACCAGGCTGCCCATGAGGACGAACCCAACCAGGGCCAAACGGATGATGACGGGGTCGCGCAACGGTCCGCGCAGTCCAGCCATCCGCTCACGCATGCTGCCGGGGGTGGCGACGAAGTTGCGCGAGGACGGCAGCCGCAGGGCTACCCATAAGCCGCCGGCGAGGCACGCCGCGCCCACCGCGGCCATGGAGACACGCCAGCTCCAGGCGCTGGCGAGCAGACCCCCTGCGAGCCGGCCGGTCATCCCGCCCAGACCGGTGCCGCTGATGTAGAGACCCATGGCGGTGCCGAGCCCGGAGGGATGGAACTCCTCGGCCACGTAGGCCATGGCCACCGCCGGAAGACCGGCCAGCACGAGGCCGGTGAGCACCCGCAGCACGAGCAACGCCGCGAAGCTAGGGGCAACCGACGCCGCGAGGGTGAGGACCGCGGCTGACAGAACGGCGACGACGAGCAGTCGCGTGCGCCCCTGCCCCTCCGACCACGACGCCGCCACGAGGACGGCCACGGCCAGCGGCAGCGTGGTCAGGGACAGCGTGAGGCTGGCCGCCGCGGGCGAGACGGAGAAGTCCCGGCTGACGTCGGGAAGGATCCCCTGGACGACATACAGCATCGCGAACGCCATGAACCCGGCCAGGAACAGCACCAGGCTCGTGCGGCGGTACTCCGGCGTTCCGCTGCGCAGGTGCGTCGAGCCATCCTTGCCTGGTTCGGGTGGCTCGTCCATGCAGG
>JAABUW010007785.1_pt1 | contig 12751 bp, 10 predicted proteins | sample 5560081 | NCBI WGS metagenome assembly JAABUW01 (sample SAMN10711882, study PRJNA513363) | rock metagenome | isolation source: Antarctica rocks | place: Antarctica: Victoria Land, Knobhead sud
TTTGTTATCTCTAACCCCCGGGACGTCTCTCAACTAAAAATTGCGCCGACGTCGCCGCGTCGTCGCCTGATTTGCGGAAAGCCTCCTTTCAGTGGCATCGCGGGACCCCTCCACCACAGCACCACCCTCGAGCTCTCATCACTCCTGGTAGTCATAATATGATAGTATCTAAGCCAGTTCTTTACAAACATACTGGAACGCCTTATGCCTGGTGCGTAAGCAAGAGACAGGCTGTCACCTGCTCGATCCGCTTATCAAGAGCCAGATGCACGGAGTACATTAGCCTCTTTCAATAACTTGACCTTCGCTAACTTTCCTCAGGTGAGACAACGGCTCGCGAACGCACATGGTCTACGGAAGGACAAGAAGAAAAAGCCCGTACTACATGCGGAAGATGAATTCGAGCTCTTGAGAACGCTCTATACCTCCACGGAGACAACCTTCCATCACGAACGGTACCGCGTACAATTGGCCCTGATCATGCAACTTGCCGGGATCACGGGGAATCGACCCTCAGCTCTGTTGGCGGTCCGTTACCGAAACATCAAGGTGACCTTGTTGGAGGATCCAGCCGGAGGAGAGCAGCCCCGAGTCCTAATCGAAATTATGTTCAATCACACCAAGGGCTACCTCGGAGAGAAAGATGCGTATGTCTTCGCTTTTCTTGTCGCGTTCACTGCAGTCTTAAGATACAACCTTGGAAAGTGTCGTGGTCGCTAATGAGCTTGGCAGCAATGAGTTCGGGATTCCTGACGTCCCCAACGAGCCGTGCCTGCTACTATGCCCTCATATCACGATGCTCGCTTTACTCTTCGCAGACCAAGCCTTCGCCGCTTCCTCCTTGACTTCACCAGAGCAGTTGTTCCGTCTTCGGATTGCTTCAGGGCAGAAACAGTTGCTGGTGCCTCTAAAGGAGGAGATGGCAGAAAGACCATTATTCAGGCGCTGCAAGAATACCGTAAGAAATATACAGATCTCCGAGGAGGAACCTCTAGCCGACACCACTCTCCGCCCCCAAATGACCAACCTCGGAGTCATTACCGGTATGGAGCTTCCCACGGGTCCATATATCTTCCGACGTGGCAATGGGCAAGCTCTCGACAACAGCAGTATGTGGGCATTAATATTCACTTGAAAATTATGCTGATCGCTTCATAGGTGAAATTACGGACGCGCAGCGGAACATTATCCTGCAACATCATAACTCCTCGGTCTTCCAAAAGAATTACGCCTCGAGATATATGCCCGATACTCAGGCCGCCTATCGTGGCTTGAAACCACAGACCGCATTGATGCGAGCCGCCAGCGGGATGAGTCGCACTATCGATCCTCGACGGCCGAGAAAACTCAATCTTACGCAACAGGCAGAGGTCGACCGCCACCCGGAGGTGAGACTTCTGCGTCGGAGGTTAAAATCGCTGCTGCAAACCTTCCAAAACCCAAAGCGTTCTATCGCCAGTACGAAAGGGACTCCCTTATACGATCACTATCAACAAGCCTTTCGAGCTCATCGCAATTCAAAACGGCGGCATAAGAAAGCGCTATTAATCGAGGTCAGAGAGAAATATAAGAAGGAACAGCCGGTAATCGATATCCAACGCCAATTAAAAGGATTACCGGCCGCAAAACAAGAAGCTATTCAGGCAGCAGAATACGTTTTCGCGGAAAGGGTCAAGGCTATCGACGCCCTCTTCACCTTCGCTACATCATCTACCACCGAAGAGTGCCAACGCCGGGCAGCAGCTATTAATGCATTGTCCGCGCTATGTAAGAAGCAAGACAGCCAGGGCTTCCGTCGACGCAAAGCGGTTATCAAGGTCAAAGAGGAGCAGACTTCACCGTCCAGCTCTCCGCCTCCGAATCTTTCGAAAATCCTCAAGGTCGAATGCAAAGCCACCCAATGTATCTTTTGCCTCGGCAACGAAGGACTCCCGGATGCTAAGCGATTGAAGCCTTTCTCGAGTCGCGGCGACCTCAAGAAGCACTTCCACCGCAAGCATCTCCGTCATCATCCAGACGGTCAACCGATTGCGTGCCCCCACCCCAGGTGCGACGTAGTCTTCGAACGCATAATGTATTTGCAAAATCATGCTAAGATAGTGCACAAAACCACCACTTGATCCTGCCACCTTCATTTCCGAGTGGTCGTAATGACTATTACAAATCTCAAAATTATCATACAGGCCAGAATTCCACCTCACTCCCATCAGAGCTCCTCAAGGCACCTCAGTGTCTCCATTGAACACCATCAAGAAGCGGTCCGAGCTGTTTGCTGGGCAGGTCCCCCTTACTCTAATAAGCCACTTCTCAAATGTTGCATACGAGGGCCTCGGAGTTTAATACGTTCGAGTTTAATAGGTACTGTAAACAGGCAAGAAACTGTCGCTCGTTGCTCACCCGAATCCGATTGTTGACTATCAGCACCTGTTGGCCCTCTTGAAAGGCGATTCCGAAGTCATCGTCCGCCTTCAGGATCTCAAGCAGCTTCATCCATGACGGGCGATTGGTGGAAAGATCAACGATATCTCTCATGCTGACAATGTTTTGCTTATCAAAGTCATCAGCTCGTATAAAATGGAAGACCATTGCGAGAACCATAGTTGAGTTGCTGTTGTTGATCAATTGTTCTGTCACTACGTCTCCCACGTCCAATGGGACTGGTTCGATACGTATATTCGATGGCGTGAGCTCCACTACGTCGATCGGGTGAAACGACAATGGGGATTCGATGGTCTCCTCCTCAACCCTGACATTTCCCTCTATTGCCTCTCTCCCCTCCATTACAGTACCCGAATTTACTTGGTCGTCTGTTTGCGAGTGCCAAGGAACTTGAGATCCTGTTATTGCTAAATCTGTCAGACCGGAAAGAGAAACCCCTGCGGTGGAATCCGCAGGGACGGGTCTGCGTTCACCACCTAAACGGGTTTCCATATCAGTCTTTGCTGCTGCTTCCATTAACTTGCTCAGTTCGTTAGTAATGACTTTGTATCGCCGATAGATGCTAGAATCGGTGGCTGGCGGGGGGATCCACGGCAGATACAACTTCTGATGGCAAGATGAAATACAAAAGGTCTCGGGGTGAGTTGCGAGGAACATGTGACAAAGATAGCAAGACTTCTTGCTCACTCCAATAAATCGAAAAGATGGCCTGCTTTGCCGATTGTGATCGTAGAAATTGACAAGCTGCATCTCGGCATGCACAGTGAGGTTGAAAGAGCATGCTCTTCGAAAATAAGCCTCTACGTTCGGCGTATTCCAAACCTGAGCAAGACGAGGGAGGTAATCTGGAGTTCGAGGTCCCACCACCCTGCGTAAGACGCAGGTAAGAGGTAACTCATCTTCGGGGATCGTAAACGGTGTCCTCGAAGGCGCTACGACCGGTTCAACGATCATGGGGTTGAGAAGAGCAGGAAACTCAAAGGCGAGTTGGACCAGAGCTTTCGAAGCAATGCCATATCGTCCCAGCTTGAAAATAGTACCAATCCATCGCGGCAACGGTTGAGATTTGGCCGAAAATGCAGCTTGAAGAAGGTCGAGATGGTACGCTCTGGCTGACTGGGCCCATTGGATATACCCGATCAGAACCTCCGGTTCTGGGTCTAGAGGCAGATCTTTGATGGCGGAGATGTGCCCAAACCATTCCAGGAATTGCCGTAGAGCAGGTGCCGACTTGGAAGATGCCATGATGCGCGCTTCGACAGAAGAGATAGGCTCATCGAAGGCGCCCTTGGCAGCACGGAGATCTTTAAGATAGTATCGTATCTTTGCAATGTCAAGTCTTACAATCTTGACGAGAATTTCGGCCTCCACGTCCGACCTCTCCCACACTGGAAAGGAGCGATGTTAGTTCTACGCGACACTGCGTTCAGTCGTGTAAATAGCGGTCGGCCTACCTCCACTGCCGATACTGTTCAATACCGCCACAAGCTCTCGAAGTTCACTCAAGGTTTTTTCACTTACCCCGGAGTTGCTAGCAACCCGAATGATTGTCCCTTGCGGCGCGCCTTCCTCCATGCATGCCGCCGAGACGCTGTCGCCATCTTTTTTGATGGCGCAAATGAGCGCAAAAGAGTCGAGGAACTTCCGTTTGAGCAAGCGCTCTCTCGGCGTTTTCATCTCGTGCGAGTCTTGGTCAAGACCGTGGATCGTGGCCTCTCCCCGAACAGGATCGAGCATACGCAGGAGAACAGCAGCTTGAACGAAGCGATTCCGTACGTTACCGGTTAATTCCATGGGAATCATTTTGCAATTGGGCGGACTCCGCATACTCGATCTTCCTTTCGGTTACGAAAAGGATGCTTTGAAGTCTTCAGTCGCATCAGGCCAATTCCGTATTTAAGGCGGAGCGGTCAATTTGAGGCAGTCCATTGGGGTTGGAAGTGCAGCACTGGTCCTCGCATGTCCAAAAGGAAAGAAATCAATCGAGAATGAGGTACTGAGGGAGAAAAGCCTAAGAGATGATGATATACGTTCGCAATCCCACGAGACGCCACTGGAACCCAGTGCTTTTTCGTATAAAGACGGCACGAGCGACAGTTTGGCTTCTGGAGACGAAACCACTCGGCTTCTTCGGAGGCTTTGGGACGTAGATGTGCCTGCCCATGGAAGGTTCACCGAGGCCAGTGAGGAATTGCGGGGATGTGAGAAGCACTGGAGGCCATTCCAAAACATTCAACTTCATTTCCAATCCAGCACCACGCTCATTTCATGAAACAAGGCTGCTCCTTGATGGTCAATGCAAGTGCCACGTCGAATATTTGCAGGGTTTCTAGGCAGATCAAATCATGACTAGCCACGTCGACGAGCTCGCATGCCATAGATCTACATCACTTGCATGGAGGGGGGAAGGGGACGACGAGTAAACGATAAGCGAGTGAAACTTTCTCCCGAGAAGCTTGACATTCAGCCCCGCGGATTCATATCATTGGTGGCCTCGTGGTATTGGTTGGTGGTCCTCCAGAAGCAACGTGACGTCCATTCACTCCAGGAGCCTGGGCGTTCCAATCGACCACATGGGATCTGTTGATTCGTTGATAGGACATGCGAGAAGTGGGACTCGTTTTCTACGGTTCGGGGCATCGGATACTCGCATAGTCTCTTGGCACCGAGATTGGCGGAACGAATACAGATAAGCGCGTGTCTGATTATGCATGTTCAGCCGGATTTCAGCTGTCCGCACCCCGCCTCGGAAAAAGGTGTATCGAAACGACGAATGACCAGGCATAAAAATTCTTTATCTATCAAGGGTTGCATGTAACAGCCTCGGAATAGCTTTCTGGATGCCACGTTGAAGAGGAATAGCGCATTACTCCCACATGGGACTACCGATCAATCTGCTGCTCACCTCCGATCTCTCACCTATATACGCTGTGCTTTGTCGCCCACTTGCTTTGAAGTGTCTGAACGTGTCCTATACCCTTGTTCCATTCTTTCCGTCTCGCATTCTCCATCAAGATCAACTTCGCTATCAACAATCGAGATGGTGTCGAAACCGTTCTATACAGATGCCCTGAACGGGCTGTGTTCTAAAGATCAACTAGATCTCCTGGACTCCGTCGACTGTCTTCGTTCGCAAGGTATCAGCCATTATGTCTCGTTGCCACAGATTATTGTGTGCGGCGACCAGTCATCTGGAAAGAGCTCGGTGCTGGAAGCAATCTCTGGTGTATCGTTTCCAACTAAAAGCAACCTGTGCACTCGATTTCCGACAGAATTGGTCCTCCGTAAGACAGCACATATCGGTGTCAGCGTTTCGATCGTCCCGCATCACTCTCGCAGCGAGTCTGAACAGCTCTCTCTTGGTAGCTTTCACGAAAAGCTAGATGGCTTCGATGGGCTTCCAACTCTGATTGAGAGCGCAAAAACAGCCATGGGAATCTCCACACATGGCAAAGCTTTCTCCAAAGACCTCCTTCGTATTGAGGTCTCAGGTCCCGATCGGCCACACTTGACAATTGTAGACCTTCCGGGACTGATCCATTCGGAAACGAAACAGCAGTCGGCTTCCGATGTCGAGCTTGTAAAAGACGTCGTTCAAACCTACATGAAAGAACCAAGAAGCATCATTCTCGCTGTGGTGTCGGCGAAGAATGACTATGCGAACCAGATCGTGTTGAAGCTCGCCCGCACTGCGGACACCAAAGGCAACCGGACGCTGGGTGTCATCACAAAGCCTGATACGTTGATTCCGGATTCTGAGAGTGAAGCCATGTATGCCTCCCTCGCGAGAAACCAGGACGTAGAGTTCCGTCTTGGATGGCATGTATTGAAGAACATGGACTCTGAAACAGGAGAGTGGTCGTTGGCGGATCGTAACGTCAAGGAAGAGGCGTTTTTTTCGCAAGGGATATGGGAGGACCTCTCTCGGTCACTCCTAGGCGTCGTTAAGTTACGAGACCGGCTCAGCAAGGTCCTTCTCGGACAAATCGCCTCCGAACTACCCAGCTTGATTGATGAAATCAACATCAAATCCGATGCTTGCCGCGGCCGATTGGATAAGCTTGGGGAGCCTCGAGCTACATTAGACGAACAGCGGCGCTATCTTCTCCATATTAGTCAATCGTTCCAGTTTCTGGTCAAAGCCTCTGTCGATGGCACATATAACGAGCCGTTCTTTGATGACGCAGAGTCTGAAACCGGCTACCAAAAGCGCATACGCGCCGTGATGCAGAACCTCAACCTAGAATTCGCAGAACACATCGCTACACGAGGCCACCATCGCGAGATCATTAGTTCGGAGGACACGAAGCTCATCTCCAGAGGCGTCGTTCCTATCACGAGAGACAAATTCCTGGACCATATACAGCGCCTCATGCAGAGGACCAGGGGTCGAGAGTTGCCAGGGACCTTTAATCCGATGATAGTGGCAGATTTATTTCTGGACCAATCCAAAGCATGGGAAACGATAGCCCGGAGCCACATCGACAAAGTCTGGAAGGCCGCCAAAGAATTCCTCAATTTTGCAGCCACTTACATCGCCGACGCCGCAACTTCGAGAGCACTCTTCCAAAAGATCTTCGAGCCTGCTCTAAACCAGCTAATGGGAAGCTTGAATGCAAAGACCGCTGAGCTGCTAACACCGCATCAGAAAAGTCATCCAATCACTTACAGCCATTACTTCACCGAAACTCTCCAGAAGGTCCGTAGTGAACGAAGCAAAAATGAGTACTCCAGGATCGTAAAGAAGTTCTTTGGAGTCTCTAGCCTTGAACCAAGCTTCTATATGAACCAGCATAAAGACCTCAATCAGCTCGTAACAGCTCTCGTGCAAGGCACAGAACCGGACATGAACCGCTTCGCATGTTCTGAGGCTTTAGATTGTATGGAGGCGTATTACAAGGTCGCATATCTTCATAATATTATCCTGCTCCTACTTCGATCAATCCCTCGCTGACCCTGTTGTATACTCGTACAGGTTGCCTTGAAGCGTTTCGTTGACGATATCGCCGTCGAAGTCATCGAAGCTAAGCTCATATCTCCGCTCGGCGATGTCTTCTCTCCTATAGCTGTTTCCGCCATGCCTGCTGACCTTGTAACTCGCATTGCTGGTGAATCAGAGGAGAACCGTGCCCAGCGCGAACAGTTGACTAAGCAGCTGGACGTCCTCATGAAAGGTTCTGATACCTGCAAGCGCTTCATCGGCGTTAGGCTCCTCGGTAAGAGGGCCCCCAGCGTGTCCCTTTATCAGCTGTTGCTCATGTACTGGATAGATACGGATGATGACACGATTCAACTGGACCCCAAGTCCAACTCTGCAAACAAGAACTCCAGTAACTTCGATGTGGCGTCTGATGACTCGTTCCGGGAAGACGTCAGATCCCTGTCGGACGGGTCTGTCAGCTGTAGAAGCTCACCTATCGAAGGGTCCGAAGTTATAAGGGTAGAGAGCAGAGAGGAAACCCCTCCTCCAGAAGCCGATATTATGGAGGCACCACGGCAAGACCTTTTTTATTCTTCTAAGAAGAAATCTAAGAAGTCCAAAATCGCGGCGAACCGAGCTATCTTTGAACAAGATTGAGCCGGTGCAACGTCTACCGCGGACGTCGAGTTTGCGGACAATCAGGGATGTAAAGACTTTGCGAGAGGAAGCAAAGGTTTGCGCGACAGAATGAAAAACTCAGGTAACATCGTAGTCGTGAACAGAACCGTGTCGCCGGCTCTGCTTTCTCAATCATGAGCCTGTCATGCTCCAACAGAGCTTATTCGACACGCGGAAACCAACGAAATGCCAAGGCTTTGTCAGAATCATAGCCATCATTACTCTTCCTATTGCAGTGTCGTAGCAGGAATAGTACCGACGCAGAAATCATTTTCGATGAAATGGGTAGACTGTGACTCTTGAACCTTGTTGCTCCCATATTGACGTTTGTAGAGTACCAAACAAGAAAAGATACTCTGGTATCAGGCATATATTTTCATTAGCTATACTAGAAGTTGCGCAGCCATTCTAACAGTTACCCACTCGGCAAAACCTCGCCACCAATCACTACCCCTGTTACTTTAGCGCAAGCTAATGAAAATATATGCCTGACACCGTAGTATGTATCGAAGGCGATTGAATTGTCTGGTTGGTCCTCTCTCGAGCAACATCCTGCCAGCAATCCTGCTCAGTCAGCCAGTAGTCTTATCGCTCCTCGATTATGGCCAATCACAGTTTCCACCTCAGTCCTATCGCTCCGGTTGCTGATGCACATGCCTTTGCCCTCAATTGGTGGACTCTTGATGGGCCGCCCTCCCGTCCAAGTTGTCCTCCCTGCACCACGAATTCGAACGGTTTAGAGCTAAAGATGCTACACAATAAGTAATCCCTACGATAGAACGCCAGATCTGCCTACTTTGGAAAGGAATCATCCATGACGGTTTTTCTCATACTGTAAGCAGCGACGTTTAGTGTTGGATCACAATTGCCAGAAGAAAGGTAACACCGAACTAATATTTCAGGGCTGAGGGACGCGACCACCGCTATACTACGTAGTATATGTGACTCACTTAGCGTGGTGTGTGTTGGCTGGATGGTTACCCCGCAAGAGCCGAGCGCCAATTAAATCATGGGAATTGGAAAAGCAGTGTGCATTCTACTCATACGTCTCATTATTGTGGACTCTCCAATTATAGGGAGAGTTTAGTTGACCCTCGCCATGATGCCACAATAAAATCTTGAAAGACACGCTGAGGAAAAGCGCGTAGACAGAGCAGCGGCCAATTATCGACCTCGAGGTGATGACTAAACAAGCGAAAAAAATCCCCGGGATTTTTTTCGTTTTTCGGTTTTCCATGAGTATTCTTGAAATCTATCCTGCCATTTAGCAACTTTCGAAACACAACGTGCCTAGCGATCGTCCTTCTGTCAGTCCCTCCCATTGACAGAGCAGATTGATGGAGACACGAGCTCCTCCAGTGAAGTTTCCATTGGTTGGTTGGGAAGTTCGGCCTGCTTCGAAAGAATACGGTCTGCCATTGCCATCTCTGCTTGACAATCGACGGAGTCATCATTGATTTCACAGCCATCAACGACTTGACGTGCAAACCACCACGTCAATATGATTGTGTCTGGCGCGGTTTTTGCAACTGGGAGATCCTAAAATCATTTGTCAGCTCTCTTGCAAATCTCTCGCGCTCAAGACTGACCTTCCGGTGCTGGCAGTCAAAATTTATTCCCAGCGCGTTTCCTACTGTGGCATCAAACCACTGTTGAAGTAACTTGGAATCATGATCAGTCCTCATCTCGGGGCACGCATATAAGGCCCAACATACCACGAATGTGAAATTCGGCGAACCAGAGGTCCACGCGGGATCATAAGAGACCACAATCTTGTCAGTCATATTGAAAACGGCCAGCTGCCAACGTCCAATGTAATGGAAGGGCAAGATCTGATAACGCCGTGGCCGTCTCTGGCTTCGTTGGAGGCGTGGCGTCCACGTTGGTGGCTGCTCGACACCACCTGGATCTTCGAATCTGGTACTCTGCCACAGATCACACTGGTCGAAAATGCTACTCGGTTGCGGATTTTCAGCAGCTTGTAGAAAGGAATGGGTCAGCAGCGCATCCAGGTCCGGCCCAGAGCATGTATCCCCTGTCCTCAGTGTATTCCCAAGGCCAGGCAAGAGATATTGAGCTCCTTCCGCGGACTTCTGACCCAACGGCAAAGATGACAATGTAGTTTGCGGATGATTTGTTGAGGTGTCTGCATACGATATGCTGTCGAGGAAACCTCCCATCATTACGTGGTTCGCAGCACTGAGCGCTTTCTTGAACATCGGCTCTCTTACCGCGACGAGCTTCAGGAATCGGGAGAAATCCGAGTTCTTCATGTCTCTCAACCTGGGATTATTAGTCACTTCGGAAGAGCCTATTATATTGCCCAAGGCCGGAGCTAAGCTTGCGGTGTCACTTGCCTGCGATTTGTTACATCTTCTGTTACGAGGAGCAAAATTCCGGTCCCAAACCGCTGGATGAGCTCAAACCAAGGTCGACCGGCCTTCTGCCAATTGTTCACTCGTATGGAATCCTTCTTCCATTCCCGTTCGTCTACGGACTGACAAAAGACAAGTTCAATGAAGCTTTCTTTGATTCGTCCACGTCGGGTCCTGCTCTGTGCGCGCGGATGGTTCATATGCTGAGGTGCATGTTGCTCGAGTTCCTGTAAGAAATCCTTTGGTCTGGCGTGCGCAGCGCGATAGGCGCAGTAAAAGTCTGCAAGAGCTAGACGATTGCGAATGCGTGATAAATGCTCGTTCAGGGAGGTGACCTCAATCTCTCGGGTCACTTGTGGAATTGCATGAATGATATCGGACAACGGAACGTCAGTCTGTATCCGTGTTCTGCTATGGAGGCTTTCCGCCGGGTAAGACAATTGATACGGTCTGGCCTTTAACTTTCGGACTTCTTCTATATTCACGATCTTGTCGGTCTGTCCAATCTGGTCGACCAGTTCAAGGAGCGGTCTAGGTGCTGCGCGATCTCTGATAGAGGACGATTTGTGTGACTTTCGTGCCTTCTTCTCGGGCTCACCAGTGGGCTCCGGATCTGCATCTTGGGCTTGCGCGGAGTGACCTTGAGGAGCGTGTATATCTCGGTTCGAATTGGACCTTGCCCTCTTCCTCCTCCCGCTCCAGGCGACATTAGGATTTTGACAGGTCGAGTATTCTGCTAACGGCCGAATGGCTGATGGATGGTCGGTCGCTCCCTGCAATATCGAACGTCTTTTCGAGACTCTGCGCTGGGGACTCGAGGTCACCGCGGTCGCGGAGTCAGAATCTTCCGCAAGAGCGGTTGATGAGGTGGCTAGGCCATTGGAGCGGGGCGGAGAATAGCACAATTCAGAGGGATCTAAAGTGGCCCTGAAGTTGTCAGCGGGTTTAGTGCTTGCAGAGCACGTTGCTCTGTCTTCTAATATAGGGAAATGGTTTCCATCGCCAGATCCGGCTGAAGAGCTTGAAACTGCAGTATTGTCCAAGCCATGGCCTTGGGTTTTCCCGAAGGCTGGAGATCCGGCTTGAGGTGACGAGGGTGGAAGAGATGAAGCAGAGGAGATAGTCATAGGGGACGACAGTGGAGACGAGGAGGCTGAATCTGTCCGGGCTGTACTGGAGTGGCCTGATAGAATGATGGGGTCATTCTGAGGGGATTGACTGGACGAGAGGCCATGTCCGCCCAAGTCAGCTACTTGGATTTGCCCTTGAGCGTTGACCTCATCGACGCGGAGCGCATTGTGCCAACGTTGTATCTGCAAACGACACTCGTCGCGCGAGATTAGATCCGTTTGCTGGCCCCGACATGACTCTCCAAACGCGGAAGCGACAGGGCTGCATGGGGCGGTCAAACAGCCTTGAGCCGCTTCGATCGACCGCAGTCTTCGAAAAATTCGGCGTGAATGAAGAGAGACCAACCCTCCCTGAGGTAAGTGCCGCTGAGAGAGCTGATCGACGAAACTTGCAAAGATATTGTCGAGGCCCAACATTTCCATCTATTGGGTCGAAAGTCTTGATAACATGCAACGCAAGCTATTTCGATGGATTCATCACCTTCCTCTGACTTCTTCGACCTTCGACGCTGACCTGCACTGACAAAGGCGATGACCCGGAAGCAGCGAAAGCCACCAATTTGAAACGCGTTTCAGGAATGGAGAGTCGGTCGACCGTCCACCCAGAGTGATTATGATTGGCGAAGAAAGGGTGTAGGATCCGGAGCTAAGCCTCCTTCAGCCAAGTCTTACGCCGTATATGTGAGTCATCAACGCATGCTATTCTTGGAGGCCTGTTTTGAGAGTCAAAAGGATGCCCGCCTCTACCTTCTTCGATTCCATGACATGTCCCTTATTTCGCATCCGTCTCTAGTTGGTCAACCGTCAGCTGTCTTAATGCTGGCTTCCCCTGTGCAGGCTTTCGCAGGTTTCCACGGAATGACTTTACTACGTAGTAGATCCGTCAAACTTACTTCCAAGCGTTGCATCTGGAAGTCTACCCCTTACGGTAGAAGCGGAAGATAGATTTGAGGAAGAGGTATCGCAAGGTATAGAGAAACAAAAAGGTGATTAAAAGGCAAAAGAATCTGGTGGTTGTCTTAGTGCACGAACTACGGCATACATGTATGTGGAACATAAACGATAACGTCAGGACTTCAATCGTGCCTCTATATCTTCCACTATTTTCAACCCTTCAGTCTGCCATTCATCTCACATCCGACTCTGAGCTTTATTCTATAACCGAGCTTAATACAGGTTTCGATGGAACACCCATCTTCGACGTGCGC
>JAABUW010007786.1_pt1 | contig 12751 bp, 19 predicted proteins | sample 5560081 | NCBI WGS metagenome assembly JAABUW01 (sample SAMN10711882, study PRJNA513363) | rock metagenome | isolation source: Antarctica rocks | place: Antarctica: Victoria Land, Knobhead sud
CGAACGTTGGCGCATCTTTGTGCCTGTGACAAGGGCCTGTCATCGAAAAGTCAGCATCAGTGCGAGACGAGCAGCCGTTGAGATCAACTTACATTTCCTGACGCCTTCATACATGTTCACCATCTCCGTGCTGCCCTGCGTCTGCAGCAGCTTCTCAAGCGTCTCCTGGTCTGGCTCCTCAGGCGACTCCGGGTCATCATCGTAGTCGTCGTAGTCATCGAGATCCGGCAGAAGGTCTGGCGGAGGCTGCGGTGGTCTCGTCGAACCGGACGGAAATCGCTGCAGTCCGAGATCATCATCGTCCTCCTCCTCATCAAGACCATCGCTGCCGGACAGGGAGTCGTCGTCGTTGATCTCGTCTAGTGGGTCGTAGTCTGCGGGCGCTGGAGGCGGACTCTTTCGTCCACCTAGCTGGCCTGTTGATGGTTGCTTCCGTAATCCACTCTGCCCTACATGCCCAGTACCCTTGAACGCGACCGCTTTAGCACGCTGCGATTTGCTGATGTCATGCTCCATCTCCACGATGCGTAGGCGGAGTCCTTCGTAATGCATTAGGTGGCCAACGACGAAACGAAGACTGCGTTCAGGTCGGTTGGCTTCGATCGCGAGTCTGCACTCGGCGCTGTGGGCCAGGCTGTAGGCTTCTTTGAGAGACATAGCGGTAGGTAGATATCGTAGGTTTTTAGTTTTGCAGCAATTGCAGTAGATAAGGCCAGCAGGTATCGAGGGTGGGAAGGTCGGGAGAGTATTGACAGCAGAGAGGAAAATTGAGAGTAGGACTATGGAGAGAAATTCCTTGTCCCTTCAAAGGGCGTGTGATATTTTCGACAATGGGATACATGTATATTTCTAATCAAGGTCGAGTCATCTCACCGTCACGAGGTTCTGCCGGAGCTGCAGGTGGAGTTAAGGTTCTCAGCCGCCGTCTGATAGCGTAGACCTAGCGTGCTTGGCATCGGAATGCTACAGTCGGAGTCGAACGCCGATTGGCGAAGTGAACGCCGGTTGGTACTGAAGTTTCCTTTACGTGCGGAAAACGGAGTACCTAGAGCAGGCAACGAAGAACAAGGAAGTGAAGTCTCATTGTGAAGGGGAAGTGAAATTAGGGCTCGGAGGAGTTTCGGCGGAGTTGTTCCGGTGGCTCGTGCATGACTGTCGATCACTCGGAGGGGAGCTTCATTTACAACAACACTTTCTGAACGTCAACCGTCAACAACAAGCCAGCGCAGCCACCGCAACAGTCGTAGTGAACAGTATCGTGGATGTCATACTAACAGACTTGACAGAACAGACATCCGTCTCCGTTGCACTCACTACCGTCTGGGTGCTGCAGGTACCGAGCCGCCGAGCCGCAACAGGCCGAATCGCGGAGAGCAGGCGCACATGAGCAACATCACTTGACCAGGCTGACTGGCAACCCAACGTGACGCACTTTCCCGACCGAAATGGCCGCTCCCCAGTCCACCACCAACGGCTCCTCTCCCAGACACAAGCCGGCTGCTCTTTCCAGCACCAGCACCGCCGTCTCCTCCACCACAACCACACCGCTACACACCCCACGCAAGGAGGCGTCACCTTCAGTATCACACAGATCCAGCTTTGCCGAGAATCTCAGGGCACACCCGTCCTCACCCAGAGCGCAACGTCACAACTCATTCTCGGGTGCGGCGTTGACAGAGCTCCTCATGAACCCACCAGTGAAGACCAATGGCGAAGATGCGGCGAGGTTCAGTGGGAGAGATTGGCGGTCGGTCCAGGTGCACGAGATCATTGATCCTGCAGAGACGCGATTTGTTGAACTGGACTCGAGCATCGAAGAGACTACGAAGCTTCTCATTCGATCCGGACCGCCAAATGTGATCCTGATAAGAGAGTCGAGGACGACAAAGACCCCGGTTGGCTGGTTTGGGTATGATGAGCTCAATGCGTATTTACTGCTGGTGCTCGGACTGTCACAACCTGATGATTCGGCGGTGCAGCTGAGAGAGCGGGCGAGGAGCGGTGAGATCTTGCAGTTGCAGGAAGTGAACGATCATCTGGGAGCACGGGAGGAGCCAATTATGCTGCCACATACCGCAAACCTCACACAAGCGATGGAAATGCTGGGAGGCGGCGTGCACCGTATTGTTGTCGCAAAGGAGGGTACCAGTGAAGCAGTGGGCATTCTCAGTCAGCTACGACTTGTTCGGTTCTTCTGGGAGAATCACCAGAACTTCGCGGCAACGGAGAGACTCTATGGTGTTACTTTGAAGGAGCTAGAGCTGGGTACCAAGGATGTGCTTGCGATCAATGGCGATCGACCATTGTCGGACGCGCTGCGCTTGATGCACGACGAAGGTATATCATCCCTTCCGGTACTCGACAGTCACAACAATGTCGTTGGCAACATCAGTCACGTCGACACTCGCGTAAGTATAACACCACCCACTTTGTCCGACATAGGCCTATCGCTAACATGTTTCTTGATCGCAGCTCCTCACCGACACATCAGCAATTCCGCTCCTCTCATCCTCCTGCATTCACTTCATCTCAGTCATTCTCTCCGAGCGTGGCGTACAAGACGGCAAAGACTCCTACCCTGTCTTCCACGTCTCACCCTTCAGCACCCTCGCCCACACCGTCGCGAAGCTCTGTGCTACCCGCTCACATCGTATGTGGATCACCGAAATGGACTCGCCGTCAACAAGTGTGCCACCAAGCCCTGGTTTAGGCTATACTGTCGTACCACCCTTCAGCATGCAGAACTCTAGCACACATACCGCTCCTGCCGGTCGACCGGACTCAGCACGCGGAAGCGATCCAATGGTTGTCTCTGGCCCGCCTTTCACGAACCCGAACGCTGGCATCTCAGCTGCACAGTTCCAGGGCGCAAATCTGAGTGGGAGGTTGAGCGGAGTGGTGAGTTTGACGGATGTGCTGAACGTGCTCGCTCGTGCGTCGGGACTCTCGCCTGGCGATCCGGAGGCTACAAGGAGGAGGCGGAGACGCAGCAGCTCGAGCAGTTTACGGAGGAGCTTTGCTGAGGGGACGAGGCCGAGTGCGGAGATCGTTCGAGGCGGGAGTATGGACGCGGGGAGGAGAAGTGGCAGTATGGGCGCGTCGGGGAGGCGGTGATCCATGTGGCAAGATGTGTGTGTTAGGGAGGTGGATGAACGTGGCATTGAAGATGGTATTGGAGGATGTTGTGCAGTCGGAATCCGCATTGGGAGCCAACAGGAATCACGAGGTTACGAAATGCGATAGACGGGATCATGGGCATGCATCGGGACGCCTACGGCGGGCTCGATGAGCAAAGCAACCTGAAGTCGTTATGATAGCATTCAGCGTAGGTGCTGGCGGCGAACTTCTTCGAAATTCATTACGACTCTCTTGTTTGCGTACATATGTCTGTGCGCGATATGGTTGTTTCTGGGTTTTGGTCCGTGTCTTCCCCAAGAATTCGAAACACTGCGCCCCCACGAAATCTCCTTCGACGGGCCTCCACACGATCGCTCTCAGCTCGTTCCTTCAATCTTTGTGAAACCCATATCTATATCTGCATACAGCATGGTTGGGCGGTGCCTCGAGCGCGTCTGCACCGCCGCCACGAGATGTACCGTCGGCTAAGGAGTCCAATAAAGCTCAGATCGTGGCTACTATCGTCTCTTGATGGCCTTATTCTGGAAGCCTTCGCGAGCTGTGTGAGGCCTCCTGTGATGTGAGGCCTTCTGTTGTGTGAGGCCTTCTGTTATGTGAGGCGTCCTGTTATCTGATTTCGATTCCATGGGAAGGTCTACTTTACTTCTCCATGCCGCCATGTCCTTCCGAGACGTCTCAAGCAGCTTCTACACTCTTTACCTGCAGTCCCAGAACACGACATGCGACCGTTCTCTGCGTCCGGATCTAGGAAACCTTCGACCTCCCAAGCTGGCTTTTTTCGATCACACAACAAACCATTCTTTGCAGTCATACTTGTGCTTGGATACGTCGCACTGACGGTATCGTCTTGGGTCATCATATGTCCCTCAACTACCGACCCTTGACAACTGGTCATTACGGTATTTACATCACCCAGGAAAATACAGATGGGTACCCATCTCACCTTCTGGGAACAATACATGCCCTCTATATCAAGAACGGAGTCTGGCTTCGAGCGGCTAGAGTTATACAGTCTATCACTGCTGTTCTGACCATCCCTCTGACTTCGGCTGTTTGTGCAAGGGCTGCGCTTGTGTTTCTGCAGAAGCAGCACGATTAAGGCGGACTGACTACGTTGCAGCTCGTTGCCTTGGCCGACAAGGTGGGTCGTGTGCGCAAGCCTTGCACCTTCATGTTTTCATACCTCAACCTTTGCGTACGTGTTAACAGCATTGTAGGCTTGGACCAGCCCGGAATCATGGAAGCATATCATATCGCCGCGAAGGAAGGGCTTCTTCTCGAACTTCGTTGTCATCGCCATTCTGCTTAACATCTTGGCGTTCCTCATCTCGCCTTTGCAGCAAGTGTTCTTGACCCAGCGAACCATCAAGGCACCCGATCAACAGCATGTTCTCGGATCCGAAATCGTTGATCTGAAGGAACGAGCTCTTCCTACAATACCAGGGTCTACCGACGATGATTCGATCAGCGTATTGACACGTAGTGCAATAACATCGACACTGAACAGCGATCCTCAGGCGCGCTTATGGAGTCGTGGTGGGCTTAGCTGCGGGGGACCGCTTTTGCTGTCGAAGACCAAGGAAGACCAGGTGGCTCGGGCAACGTGCCAGCCTTCTGGTAATGCTCTCCTCGACCTTGACCAGCTCGAGGATCCCTTCCTTGCACAACTTCCGGCTGGCTATAATACTGGCTTGCTTACGCAGTTCCTACCTCGAATCAAGTCCTCCGCTTCCAGATCTACTCTTCCGGTCGAAGAATGGCCGCTCGACTGTGGCGGAAGCCCGGGTAGCTTCCACGCGCATTATAGTGGATCGCAGACTCCTCGCAACGGGACGTATACGTACTGGAATGTCGAAGCATGCATGCCGGCGGATTTGAGAGTCTCTCCGTGGCGATCAACTCGAGAGCGTCAAGACTTCTTAGAGACGCTATATCTGAACCTTTCTCTTGGTTTGGCCCCGAGTTCAGACGTGCAAGGCGGACTCTTCAAGATTCAGCTGAACACTACCGCTGGATATTTTGAACTGCCTAATTACATGAATGGACAACAGCCTGGACCGCTAATCGATGGTGATCCGAGTGACCTCTGCGAACAGACTTGCCCACCTCAGTTCGACGATGTGTGAGTATTCGCCTTCCAGTTGCAGTACCAATACTGACGCCAAACCTAGCTATCATGACTATACGAATATCCAGCGACGTCAGGAGAGCGTTGTACCTGCGACTGAGGATTTACCTACTTCCGCAAGCGACCATTCAACCGTTTTGAACAAAGGGCCGTTGTTCACTATTGCCATTGCGCTGTTTGGACAAAATTCATACCTGGACAGCCGTGGCCGCAATCCACGAGCGTACACATTCCCAGATGAAGACGAGGATCTGTTAGCAAATCCCGCAACAAATCAGCGTTGCGTCGACCAAGCTCCGCTCCCGGGACTTCTTCGTCAAAAGTTGGGCATTGGGGAGACTCCGTTGGGACACTGCATCCAGAACTCCGTCACAACGACAGACGACCTCCAAAATGAGCTCGCTAGCTTCGTCAAATCACTGTTCTACGAGCCCGAATTCACCCCAACCATCGTCAAGTCCGCATTCGAGGCGGCTGCTTTTATAGCGAATCAGAACTGGCTGCTCAACGGGAACTCCTCACAGACTGCGGGTGGGAACTTTCGCGGCGGCACGCAGGACGTTAGCAGAGACCTCGGGGCCGACACAGAAGTCCTTGTGCTGTCGAAAACCGGAATCATCGTCGTCTCGGCCTTAGTGTTCGTTTACCGCTCGGCGCTTTTTGCTTATGGCATTATATAGCATGAGAAGGCCGGAATGGGCTCACAAGTTGGATGCGGTTGCGTTGCTGCGCATAGGATGGAGCATGGAGCATGATTTCCCGCTGGACGACATACACGAGACGGAGAAGTCGATCGACATGATCACGTTGCCCAGTGGGCTGCCAGCTGGATCTGACCGAGGCGCACAAAAACCATTGATGGCTTGAAGTCATGGTCTCAACGAGACCGCACGTTAAAGAATGGTGCTTACCTTGATGATAAGCTGCTATTGTGCACTGCGACGGAAGCGAAGGACATCAATGCTGGACTCTGGTTAGCGGGATGGCACACAGTGGACCAATATGATACTGGAGCGTCCGGAGGATGATGGAGCTGGGAATCGAGTTGAACCCGACATGGTCAGACTCGAAACGGACGCTTACTGCTTTCGACAGGCCCCACTCATCGAACTACCACGAACGCAGTTTTGTTGACAGAACGATGTCCTCGGATCGCAGGCAGATGGTGCTGGGACTGAAGATGTCAGCGGACTGCTGATGAGCACAGTTAGTAGCAGCAAGTCCTTCGAGGTTGGAGGGAGTGTGAGAAAGTGAAGTCAGATATATACAGGACATCGAAATGAATATGACCACCAAGAGGTGCCAAAGTTATATTGAATGGAGACCTACTTACATGCACTGCATCTTCAGAGGTACTCCCTCTAAACGAAACAAACAAATAACGCACGCTCACGGGCACCATACCATCTTGATATCTGTCTTACCTTCGTAGCAAACAGTATCAGCCGGCGAACCAATATTGATCTGATCCGGGTTCGTCCATCCCTGATCCGGAGGGCAATACCACGGGAAGCAAGTGAAGCTGCGGCAACTCGCGCTGCCTCGCCCATTGTCGATGGGGTAAGCACCAAGGCCAATGTCAGGTTCACTGCCCGGTGCCGGTGTCATCATAATGCTGACATCGTACGATGTGCCTTCAACCTCCAGGTACTTGGAATAACCAAACTCGAACAAGGCCTGGTTGACCCACTGTCCATCGGTACCCCATTCAGCGTGGCCGGAGAGACGCAAGCCGACGCCGTAGTAGGGGGCGTTGATGATCTTTTTGTGGCCGGTTTTGATGTTTACTGGGTCTGTGTACTGGATCATGTTGAATGAGGAATCGACGCCATAGATTGCAAATTGCTTGGTCCACGGACAGTTGTTCCATACGTGGATTCGGAAGGTATCGCCGTCGCGAGACGCGATGGAGCTGGACTCGGTCGTGTTGAGAGGCATGGCGGTGGCCGTCAAGGCCAGGACGCCTGCGGTGATTGCTGCTGCGGTGAGCGTATACATTTTTGTGGTGGTGGGTGTTGATGGTAGGGTACTGATCAACAGTCGGGTGTTGTATAGTAAGAAATGTGTGGGTACAGAAACATGAGAAAATGAAGTTCATGATGGGACAAAGGGACTCCACAAGTGACAATGAGTAGTAGTACGTTCTTTCATCATCACTTGATGTTCATCTCGAGAACAAAGCACTTGACTTACTAAGGCCATTGTTGGCCTAATATAGTGTCCGAGAGTCTTTGTGCCGTGAAGAAGCGCTGGGCGAAGCATTCCCTACCGCCATTGTGGTCCCGTGGTCGAAGCTGTGTCTTTCAGCAATAGATCGTAGTCTCGGTGACAGTGACATTTCGACCAATGCGAGAATGAGAGCTGTAAAAAGAGGGTGGAACAGATGTGACTGCTTATGCTTCGAGAGTAGGACGTATGCATTGTTGTTACATTGCTAGCGCCAGATCATGCAACGCTTGATATGCATGTTGACAAAGATGCCTCCCGCAGGCAATGCTGTAGTGTTACAGGGTATAAATCGGACTCCATGCTCGTGCAAAACTGCTCCAAACGCCGATGATATGCGAGACCTGCGTTCCATGCAGGCAATGGCGAGCCGTGGACTGTGAAAATGGTCCAGTTTTCGACACCCAAGATGGGAAGATAGGTCGTATAGATGCCTCAGGTCTCCAGTTCTCCCCTCTTGCGCTCATTGGCATTCCTGGCATACTTCTTGCCAAACTCGTAACTCGATATCATGATCGCGCAGGCAGGCGCGACCTTCAGACATCTTGCTGCCCAGCCCTTGAACAGCCCGGACATGCCCTCGTTGCAGTAGATGTGCCATAGGAAGCGTGGCATTGCTCGATTCTCAGGCAGATCCTTGGGTAATTGGGCTGAATTTGTTTGAGGGCCGTGGAGAACCGTCTGCTGCCGTGTCTTGCCGACGTCAAAAGGCGTAGTGACGAAAGCTGCGATGGCGCCAGAAGCTGAGCCGGAGAGAAACGAGTCGGTTAGTAGTTGCGAGTGCGTGAGCTCTCCGGACGGCTCGCCAGATAAAGCTGCAGTCCGACTTCGGACGGTTGCAAGTCGCTGGCGGCCAAATTCGTAGCCCCACCAGTAGAAGGCGGAGAAAGGGACGTCTCGCCAGAAGGTCAATGTGAGCCCACGCCATAGAGAGCGATAGCCATCGGTCGACACCATATCCTTCAAACCGACCACAGTGGACCGTAGCACGTTTCCTTCGCGTGTGGACGTGGCCTGCATGCGGGTCCGCAGCATCTCGATCGGACTAACAGCAATCGCAGCCATCACCCGCGCCACAGATCCAGCCGCGAGTGGTGCATACTGATCGCTCACTCGCCCATTTATTGGACTCTTCTGACTGTACCGAAGCCAATCGTAACCAGCAAAGTAGATCACATTGCCCGGAACAGCCATCATCAACGTCGGACTCAGCCCTCTCCATAACGTCCATACACCCTCGTTGCGTGCGATCTTCCGTATTCCATCGAGGGTGGAGTTGTAGGTCCGGCGCTGTGTCTCTTCTGCTGCGCAGTCAGAGATGATGGCCTCGTCCATGACAGCTGAGGTAGATGGTGCAACAGCGGTGTTCGCGACACAGAACTGGGATTGATTTTGCACCCAGAAGACCTCGCGACAGCACGCTGTTACGCCAAGATTGGGCGGGAGTTGGAGGAACGTGGGTAGACGGGAGGAGGCAGAGGGAGACGGACCCGGTTGCGACTGTAGGCGCACGCGAACGACATCTAGAGGTGTTACTTTACGAGTGTTAGTGATTGAGCTGCGCGACTTCTGCCATGAACACGGGGCTGTTCGACTCACCAAGAAGAGAAGTAAGGACGCTCCCGATGGTGGCACTCATCATCTTTTGTGATATGGATGTTTCTGACTCCATGACCCGTACCGGAGGTGTATGGTTCGGTGCTGGAGGATGGTGACAGCCATCGCTCGCGAATTCACTGTCTATTCTGTCATGTCGCTGCCCTCCGCTCTGTGATGTCGACATATCTCCTTCACTCGTCTACCACCTCCGCTGCCCTCCAAGGGCGCAGAGCTTCGTCCGGTGTCGCTACTCGGTGGTGGGGCGTCGGTCTCACACTTCCAGATTAGTTCGAGCGCAGGTGTCTTGTAGTGGTTGATGCTAGGGACGAGGTCGATATAACGAAAGTAGAGCGTGTCGGCGTTCGTGTTTCTAATCCTCAAACTTTCCTACATGATGCGTTGACCTCGAATGGGCTAGACCAGAGCGAGGTCGGAGTTAAAGGACCGTCCGAGCTCATCACCGCCGCCTCTTACCGCACACCTCATACCGACAACAACACCTAAGCGACTCACGATACCGACGTTATATCAGAGCTCCGTCCCCGACAAGTTGGAACCTATTAACTCATATCACAATCTGCCATGAATCCTTCAAGGACAGTACCAGACGCGGAGGCGGAGCTCCAGAGGTTTAGGGAGCAGTGGCGTGCAGAAGTCGCCCAGAACAGGAGACCAGAGGCCTCATCGAGCAGCGAGGCCAGCAAGCCACAAACAAAGCCAGATGTTGCGTCTCTACCGCCCGCTCCGTCAGCGGCGGCGGCGAGGAAGAAAGACATCCAGGACCTATCTGAGGAGATCGAACCCCGAACTTATCACGACCTTCCGGATAAACAAGAACTTCTCAAACTTGGAGTAGAGGGTCAGAGCCACGAGAGGAACCCTTTTCAAGAGCCCTCCACCGCTCTCGAGCACTACGAGCATGCAGTCGATAAGGAGACTCAGGGGAACCTTGGTGACAGCATGAGGCATTACCGAAAAGCCTTCAAAGTGCGTTCCTCCTTTTCTCCCAACAATAGGTACCTTTGCTGAGGTAGGTCACAGCTCGATGACGGCGTTCACGAGGCGTATAAGAAGAAACACTTTCCTCCGTCTTCTTTCGTAAAGCCTAAACCTATGAACCCTAACCCCTCTGCTGCTGCTATTACCGTGCCCGGAACCGGTCATCACTCCCTGCATGGTAGTGGCGGGCTCTCTCCTTCGCTCAAGCAGCTCGTAAACGATCTCGCTGGACTGAGGATTGAACCTGGACCACCCGCGACCGATGCTTCGCCTCAAGAGCCCAGCCCACTTGGCGAGCTGCCGGAAGAGATACTGACCCAGATACTCACCAGTCTGGCCCTTGAAGATGTCGCGTCCTTTGCGCGCCTTGCTCTTGTATGCAAACGCCTGGCATACCTCGCTTTCACCGAAGAGTGCGTATGGAAGAGAGTCGCCACTGGAGAAGAGAATGGATTCGCAGCAATGCTCTACGACTACGTATGTGACATTGAAGGCTTCTCCCTCGAGGCGAACGACTCGATCGCACAATTTTTGAGGCCAGACTCGGACGAAGACGATGAAGACGAAGGCGTTGTGACGCTGCCACCGACACCAGCAGAGCGCCGCTCAGAGTTTGCAGCTCTTACAGACCAGCTCCTCCACACCATCTACGCCTCTTCCTGGCGCCAGATGTTCCGCCTACGACCACGCATCCGCTTCAACGGCTGCTACATCAGCACAGTCAACTACACGCGCGCCGGTGCGACAGCGACTAACACTCTCATGTGGGGAGCACCAATACACGTCATCACCTACTTCCGCTACCTCCGTTTCTTCCGCAACGGCACCTGCATCTCCCTCCTTACCACCTCCGAACCCGCGGACGTAGTCCATCACCTCACGAAAGAGAACATGCACTCCCATCACCACAGCGGCAGTATGCTCCCGAGCGCTGTGATGAAGGACGCACTCCGCGGCCGCTGGCGACTCACTGGCCCTGCATCGTCTGTACTGGACCCTGTGACTGACGAGCCCGAGACTGAGGGCGATGTTCACGTCGAGACGGAGGGTGTGGTGCCGAAGTACACGTACAAGCTCATCCTCACGCTCGCCCATGCAGGCAAGGCCGCTAGGAATAATAAGTTGGCTTGGAAGTGGTTTGGGAGCTGGAACCGGTTGACGGATGACTGGGGCGAGTTCGGACTGAAGAACGATCGGGCGTTCTATTGGAGTCGGGTGAAGAGTTATGGGGTTGGATTGTAGGGTCGAGTGCGGTGGGTTGTGGGAGAGGGGTGGCAGGTGTGCTGTATGTTAGGGCTGCAGGTTAGAGGTATTGACAATAGTTCGATATGAGTTGTTGCCCCGATTGCCCAGAGCTATGATGGATTTTATGGTCGTTGGTGAGCTCGTGACACATCAAGAGTCGAGCTCCCCAACCTCATACTTCGAGACAGACACTGTGGTCTTGTAAACGTCGTGGAACATTCGCAACGGGGTGGTGCTCAGCAACTGGTGTCTCTGTGACGTGCATGTTTGGTTCTGTTGCGCTGTTCCGTGTCTCGAGCGGCCGAGTATCAGCGATCGACGCGTCTTGCCATCCATATGAGCGGCGTCTGAGAGACCGGAGACGTGACCGAAACCGCGAAGAGCTCGATCTTGAAATCTCATGAGGCAATCGTGCGTTCATGGACGATGCAAGCTCGACTGGGCGAATGCACCGGTTATAACGCCACCGAAAGGTGGAAATTGTTGCCTTTCCATCCAGCGATATTGAAAGAATCAAGTACAAATATCAGCCAGTCAAACTAGCACGAGGTCGGGAACGAAGAAGTGGCGACCGTCATCACACGGCAACTTTGAAGGCCAAGGAGTCTGGGCAAGCGAAGCATTTGACCAGTCGGCATGTCTGGTTGGCGGAGGCTTCGATCCAGTCGGATCTCTTGTCAATAGCTTATGCTGGATCCTGCCAATAATCCGGGTGTAGTAAGATGTCACGCAGTGAAAAAAGAAGTTCGGACAAACGACAGTTCGTTTGCAGAGCGGTCCAAAGGATGAGTGAAATTGTAATAAGGGAATTAACGATCTCCCTTGAAGCTCGTCAGTCTTTAAAAGTAGAGTCTTCAACTGGGTCCTGCGATCCACCCTCGTTCCGAGTAGTCGACTCGCATGCATATCAGCAATTTTGGTGGACCGAAACGCGCGTGTCGTCTAGGATTGGACTGCATGCTTCTTCGGTCCATCCTGCTGTATCTTCACAGTTCGATGGCGTCACGTCTAACAAAGGTTGACATTGGTATTGCAGATATGCCTATTCGATGGGTCATGGATGCCGACAGGTCGGGCAATCGCAATGCAGTATTTGGTTCGAGGACTGCCGTAGGTCGTTAACCACTGGTCTCGTCACAGTCGATCGCGGCCGACGTTCTTCTTGCGGAACCTCGGTCATATGCTTGTTGAACACGCGAGACACGGTCGAGACTGCCCAGTGGATAGTGAGAGTGGTAGGTGAGCACGTGGAGTGGGAGTGGGTCGATATTTGGCAAGACCGAGGCTTGTCCGAATGGCACTTTTGCTGTAATTTTAGCCGGTCTGTTGTTTGGGTGACATCGGCGGTGGCAGTGCGCATGTGTGTTATACGCGTTGTCGGTCCTTCTCCAACATATATAGATAGAATGGCACGAA
>JAABUW010007790.1_pt1 | contig 12748 bp, 21 predicted proteins | sample 5560081 | NCBI WGS metagenome assembly JAABUW01 (sample SAMN10711882, study PRJNA513363) | rock metagenome | isolation source: Antarctica rocks | place: Antarctica: Victoria Land, Knobhead sud
TTGAGTCAAAAAGAGGTCAATCATGCCCTGACGCATGAGCTCTTGCATGCATATGACCATTGCAGAGCAGCCAATGTGGACTGGCACAACTGCGAGCACCATGCCTGCAGCGAGATTCGAGCAGCCAGTCTTAGCGGTGACTGCAACTTCAACGAGGAACTGTTGAGAGGAAACTATGGCATCAGAAAGCAGCATCAGATCTGTGTCAGACGACGCGCTGAGCTGTCACTGTCCATGAATCCTTCATGTCAAGGCTTGCGTGGCAGATTAGCAGTTGACAGAGTTTTTGATGCATGTTTGAAGGACACTGCTCCTTTTGATCGCATCCCTTAATATTTGAGCACACTTGCTCTATTCCTTTTATGATAGCCTCCTCCAGCAGCATAACCTCTGCAGCCGCACATGACCTTCATGTCACCTTGGTCCAAGGTAACTCAGGTATCAAGCATGTAATTTCTGTCATTGCTACTTGTGTGTGAACACATATTTGCATGTGTTCTACAATCTTATATGACAGTCAGGTGGTGCCCCAGTACACGTTAAAGAAGCATATGTGTTACAATTGTAAGGTAGCTGACTTCATAGACGGTCCATGTCCTGAGATCTGCGGTATATGTAGTAAGTTCAGTACATGGGTATTTGTCATCACGTCAGTCAGGTGTATCAATCGTCTTCAGTTTTGCACCCAGATGCATACATGCTATATCCTGCACCCTGTCAGGTAGACCCAAAATCTACCATCATTGCAAATCTGACACTAACAAAACGTGCACAACCTTACACTTCGCATCATGACACCCCAACCACAAACTGATGCAACATACCAGATTGTCATTCTTGTATATAAAAAATAAAAATGCCTTCACCATGACACAGATTGCCTTGCCACCGCTGTGATCCTGAAGTCATCAGGCATGTTGTCTGTCCCTGTACCGTCCGTTGTGTCGGAGCTGACAAGACACTGTTTGCGTCGTACTGCTCTTGCACTTACTTGAGAAACAGATACAACAGAGCCACCAATGTGTATGTGGCGACAAGCAACACACCAAGAAGCCAGTTGGAGTTGCCATCTGAAGAGACAAAGAAGGCGTGGATAACTGCAAGAGTCAGCACCATTGTGGCAAACGGCTCAAAGTCGAGGTAAAACGGCAGGCCCATAATCCATGCTACAATGACCATGAAGGGGATCACAAAGATGGCAATCTGAATGGATGAGCCCAGAGCCACTCCAATTGCCAGATCCATCTTGTCTTTCATGGCCACAAAGACAGCAGTGATGTGCTCACAGGCATTGCCAGCAATTGGCAGAACAATCAACCCTAAAAAGGTCTCATTAAGCCCAGAGCTTTTGCTGACAGCCTCTATGGCGCCTGTCAGGAACCTGCATGCAGCCAAGGCAACCTTTATGCCCAAGCATGTTCAGCAAGGAGTTAAAAACAAGACATTGCACAGAGCTGACCCTGACAAAATTGACTGTGACTGTTCAGCATCCACAACAGGTTTGCAAGCTAAGGATGCAAACAAAAAGGGCAGGGAGCAGGTCGCCCAATGCTGTTACACACACACACACATGTATGACCAATAATATGGCACCCAACATGCTGCCATGGCTCACTGGCATATTGCATGGTGCTGAAGGCCATCAGGGCTATGTGCAGCTGTCTCAGGCTAGGGCTCAGAGCCTTTGCATACAGAGCTAAGGAGACATACTCTGAGTTTGTGGCTACGACCAGGGTGATGCATGTCAGCATGGCCAGAGCCCCAAACAGGGACAAGGCTGGAGCCTCATCACCACCCCCCTCAGCCAGCTCATCAGCGTGGGTCTTCAGCTGAAAGAACAAGTAGCACAAGTACCTGCATGTCAATTGTCTGCATCATTGAACAAAACTTACAGGCCCCAAGCTGTGGGGGGAAATCAATGCGCCCAAGTCCATATGTATGGCACATCCTGGTGTACAACCCAAGCGATCAAGTACATGTGTCATGCAACTTGACCACACTGAATCCAAGCACTTGTGCCTAGCAACATGCTTGATAGCTTCAATTACTCTGTGAACAGGGCCAGACAAAATGTACAGATGTACAGAAGCATGTGAGCCATGCTGACAGATGCACCAGCTTCTGCTGAGTGGCATGTTGTGTTGAGCCGTTAAAATGTTCGCGCATGTTGACTGGTATGACTTACACAAAGCCCAAGATGAGGGCTGTGGCATGGCTCATGTTGGCAACAGCATGCTCTGTCATTTCAGGTTGGGATGCAGGCGAAATGTCATTTCCCCCATCGACTGGGAAGAACCTCTTGGCAGCTGTGGGAATGACCAGCCCAATGCAAGCCAGCAACAGCAGAGAACAACACGCTTTGTTGAGCATGGTGTTGAAGGTCTGGTGCTTGTGTTTGGCCCCGCCCAGCAGGAAGCAACAACCTGCAGCACAGTGACTTTTGTTGCTGTCATAGAGATCAAAAAGTCAAGTCACACTTGCACACGTGAAAAAGCATTCATATTGGGTAGAATGATTGTAAAGCACAGGGGCGTCAGATGCTGTTGCAGTGGTGCTGGGTGCGCTGCAGCCAGGCCAGGCATGCTTTACCAATGCTTGGACAAATAAATTACCTAGAACCAGCAGCAAGTTGGACAGGATTGACCCAATCAAGGATGCCGCAATGACCACATACAGGCCCTTAGTCAATGCTGCAATGGACAGGATCAGCTCCACGACGTTGCCAAATGTGGCATTGAGCAAGCCCCCAACAGTGCTTCCAAATCGCACTGCTAGATCCTCTGTGACCTCTCCAAGCAGCAAAGCCAAGGGAATGAGGGCCGCAAAGTTAAGGAGGAAGACTGCAACAGGGCTCCAGTGCAAGAAATGGGCTAGAATTCCCAGGGGAGCTGTGACTAGCAATATGTTGAGCCAGCTGGACATGACCAGGCTGTATATTGCTGATGCGTCGGTCTTGAAAGAGAACCAGCCTGCATGTCACCATATACCCCACCTGGTTCAGCACAAAGCAACAGCTGCAGCAGCAGAGCAGCCGCCCTGTTAAGTGAAAGAAGACAAAGCAACAAGAAGCACCTGGCCCTCCTTGATGGTCCTCTGTGATCTGCTCTTTCATAAGACCAGTGCCAGTGCCAGTTCGCCATGCTGAGCTGTTGCTGATACTGCTGAACATGCCAAGCACTTTAGCCCGCTTCTCTTCGTCACTCAACTCAGCTAGGCTAGTGGAGCCAGCCCTGTTCAAGTGCTGCCTGGCCACCTGAATGTCTTGTACTGCTGCCCTGAAACTTGGTTTCCTGGTGCTGCTTGCTGCAGGAATAGCGCAGAAAGGTTAGTGATTGGAAAGCATCTTCTGTCTCTACGACAATGTGTTCACAAACAACCATAACACGTTGCTAAACAGGATGCATTGAGTACAAAGTAGAGCTGAGAAGCATACTGCTAGGTCTTGCTGTTCTAACATCAGCTGCAACAGCTTCTTCCGGAGTCACAGACTCAAGCAAAGGCGTGTCGAGGTCCGCCTGGGCATCATCCATTGCGTCAGAAGGTTGTGGATCTTCGACGTCTCCTCGGGCCTCATGAGACGCCCTCATGAGCGCATCCATACGATGGATCGCACGCAGCGCAGCCCGAGCTCGTTGTATCTGGGGTGCCATAATGTGCACAGCTGTTTAGTACTCGTTCTGCTTGGTTCTGCTGTAACCTTGTTGGTAGATAGCAACAACGCTGCTAAACGCTGCCGACTTAAGCTGTGGTTGTCAGGTTCAAAGGGTATCACTACGACACAAATTTGCCCCACAAAAGTCCCTCAAGCAGTCAGTAAGGAGAGGGGAACATCGCACACACAAGGGCTGTTGCTGCAGCAAATAGCAGCGGTATTAGCGACCCGCGCAACGGCGACATAACATACATTGTGCCGACTCATATCTCAAATCCGGTCCCTAGCCCCTCAGGTTTGCGTCCCCACGTTTACAGTCAGCCCACGTGAAGTGAGCCTTGAGTACTTGCTGCTGCTGCTGCTGCTTTGACGGCAAAGCACTGTGGTCGCGCTTCAGAATTTATTTTAAAGCATTGTGGTCGCAAGCTATGCTAGCTGCCGCTTTAGCAGGAACTGCCGCTACCTTTGGCGTAATACACTGATGGCTAGGTAAGCCCCTCAAGCGGATGCAAGGAAGCCTCAGATGTGGACAGACTGTGGTAGCGAAGGTGTTCTCGCGTAACCGAGCTTCACTGAGGGCATCAAAGTCTAAAACAGCGCCTGTCTGGAGCGTGGTAGCAGAGCATGTCAGACGATCACGTCGCATGTCCTGCCGTGCTTTGCAATTTCGTTTTTGCGAGATCTGTGGTAAGTACTCGAAACTCGTGTCCCAAATGCTCTTGTCAGGTATGTGAACTGGAGAGGTGTCTACAGGTAATGGCACAGGGGTAATCCCATGTGCCGTTTGTCTGGGCTCTGGCGAAATCAGCACTGAAGTGAGTTGATCACACCTTTGTTTTCTGATCGACTAGGTCATCTGCACCGTGTGCTGACATATGTGACCTGGTGGTCTGCAGCCGGGGGGAGCTGGCAAACCCTTCTACGTGGGCGTCGCACGCTGTAGGTATTGCAACGGTCTGGTAAGTGCAGTATTTTGTTGCAGCACTTTGTGAAGCAAACCATATGAAGGAAATGGTACATGACATTGCCTCAGTGGTCCAGGGTCATGTGGCTTGTCCTATATGTGCTGGGTGGGAAAGACCATTGGATGCTGGTCAAATGGATTCAAAAGATTCAAGCAAGGTCACAGATGAGGCTCATGATTTGACTTGGCTGGACGATCTGTAAAGTAGCCTGGGACGAAAGCCTTGCCCTCAAAGTAACAAAACTACATGTTACTTCATGGAGACCTGAGGACCTTGGCAGATGATCCATTGCAGGTGAGAGTATTGATTTGCTGCGCACTGTAGCATGACAAGTATTTAGGTTTGCATTGTGGCAGTCAAGGCGCATGAGTAGCCTGAGTAATGGCCCTCGTAAGAGATTGTCTGCCACACAGAAAGATGAGCTTTAAGCGGCTGCACAGCTCAAGCATGCTGTGCGGTCAGATACGGGCTGAACATCTCTGTTGCACTTGCACGTTGTCGAGCACAATGTCTAGGTCTTCCTGTTAACATCTATGCCCTGCTTTGCAGTGAAAATCCTCTGGCACGCCTGTGTGGCTAGCTTGCTCCATTTGTAAAAGTGGCAAATGGGTAGTGAGGAGGCAGTGTGAGACACAGCCCGTGATGGCAACACGGCAGCATTGCAGCTGACCAGGAGAAGTGATGGAAGCCGCTGACCCCAGCTATCATCACTCATGTGTTTGAGTGTCTTGTAGGGCATCACAGACGCTATATTTTGACAACCTTGTGGAACTCTACTCTGACTGAATGTACGGGTGTTGGAACAAAAGAAAGACTGCCTACTAGTAGTCGATCACATGCTTTGAGTGTTTGGCCAGCAACTGACTGTTGTGCTGTCCAGACTTCGCTCATTACTAAAAGTGTCTACTGAGTTCTGCTGTATGCACTGGGTAGAGTGCCATGAGTTCTGCTGCATGTACGTACTCATTGAAATACCATAATGCTGCAGTGCATGATTGGCACACCAAGCCTGCTCACAGATTACTTGTCTGTTGTGCTGTATTTGACGCACATACAAGTCAGAGGAGGCTAACCCTAAATGCGTGTAATGAAGCCCTGGTAGTCACTGAACATCCGAAGAACATGCCTTGCCATGGTGTTTTTGTTGCTTGAAGATAAGCGCAGCACCAGTCACTTCTGTGGACAGCATGTCAAGGTGCGCAGTATACACAGCAAACGTCCAGTTCTGGTGACGATGCAGGTACAGACACGATTCCTTGGCATTCTCATCAGAGTTAAATATCGCCTGCTAAGTCTGAAGGTGTCAAATGTGCTGTCAGCTGTTGGGCTCTGAGCCTTTGGAATAGGAAAGGAGGTCACGTCTCAAAGCTCCAATTTGCCGACAACAACGTACTGCAGCTGACTAAGGGTCAATGATTTGCATACAGAAGCAAAGCTTACTTACCGGTATACGCTGGGAAAAGCTGAAAATTTAGTATGACATGCATCATACATTAAACCTGAACAACATGACATCCCCTTCTTGAACAACATACTCCTTGCCCTCTAATCGCAGCACACCCTTTTCTCTGGCGGCCCCAAAGCCTCCAGTGGATGTATACTGGTTGTAGGAAACTGTTTCTGCTCTAATGAACCCACGCTCAAAGTCTGTATGAATGACGCCAGCTGCCTGTGGAGCTGTAAAGCCATCCTTGATGGTCCAAGCACGTGTCTCTTGCTCCCCTGTCACAAAAAAACAATGTTTGGACAGCTGTTTTGTGTTTTGGTCAAAGATAGTCTAGACAAGCAATACAGACAGTCACTTCCATAAACCATGAATGAATGCTTAAAATGACATCAACACGCCGCCTGTAACATGCAATGATGTAATTCAAGGCACTTGCACAGGCAGCATGACATGTGCGCAATGCTCAGCTGACCAAGTCATGTTGGATCCAGCCTGCAGTCTCAACAGGCAAGTATATGAAGCAGAAAACCATGCACCTGTTGTGAAGTAGGTCAAGAGACCCAGCTGCTTGTTGGTTGCATTGATCAGGCTGCGCAAGCCGCCTTCTTGGACACCCAGGCTTTGCAGGTACTCCTTAGCTTCTGCTTCTTCAAGCTCTTGCAACTCAGCTTCCACCTGTACACAGAGGTGACACAATTTTTCATGCAGCTATTGCACAAGGAACACTGACAAACTTCCCAATGGCCTTGAAAGCAACTGACTAAGCTTGTGACAAAGCAGACGGTGTCAACAACTTTTTGCCTGAGTTGTGTGCAGCTTGCATGTGAAACCTTGCTGACACTGCCTGCTTCATCACAAAGACAGTCTTCTGCTTTTGTGGGGTGAACTGTGAGAATACTGTCAAGGAGCAGAAGGCAGTAATCATGGAACCGACAGGGCCTTTGCTGTGGTATAAGCGCGACCGGCAAAAGCACATAGAATCTTGGACCAAGTACTGATCTAGGAATCCTCCTAGATGCAACAGAGCTCCCTTGCCCTGATTACAGCATTTCTGTTGGCATGGCAACCGTACTGCTTGCTGGGGCCTGACCTGGGCGGAAACAATAATGAGCTCACAGCTGTCCCCTGCCGCTTTCTTGCGCATGGTCTGGACATGCTTGTTGGCTGCGCCCAGGTCTGCCAGGTCATCCTCTGCTACGTTGGCAGCGTACACCATGGGCTTCATAGTAAGCAGGTACAGAGGGCGCACTGCTGCAGCCTCCTCTGTTGACAGCTCAACAGACCGGGCTGGCTGGTTCTGATCCAGCGCTGTCATGATCCGCCCCAGCGCTGCTGCTTCAATCTGCAACGTCACTCTTGATAAGGATGTGACAAGCTGTCAAACAAGTCTTCAAGTGTGCAGACAAGGCATGTTAGCTCTTGATAGTCATGTTTCAAGCTTGCCTTGTAGTATGCAGATGAGGTATATCGGCTCAGAGGGGACATGCTGGCTCCCATGCATTGTAACACTGCTGCAATACTCTGACAAGTGTGTCTTGTTGATGCTGCAAGTGATGAACTATGATACATGCTGGTACAGGGCAGTAACAGATTTTGCGCTGGTGCAACACTTTGCTTCATATATGGGCGCCTAGCAACATGACAGCTAATGGACAACCAAGCTGCGTACTCAGTCATAGCGTCACCTCATTGCTGGCTTGCTCTTCTTTGGTTTTGGCACGCCCCTTCTTTAGCCTTTCTAACCTTTTCTCTATTTGAGCTACATCAGCCAGGGCAAGCTCAAAATTGATAGTTTCAGCATCCTCTGCGGGGTCTACTGTACCGTTGACATGGATGACATCTTCGTCTTCAAAGCACCTTACAACCTGCAGCCAAATGGTAGGCAGTCGTTTCTAAGCCTGAGCATGACCCATGCAGTGACAGACAGCTTACAACAGCTGACAAGTCAAGCGTGCGCCATGGTTGCTTGATTGTCCATTCCCTCCAGGTGTTGCAAGGAGGCTTCACTTCACATGTCAGCTTTTGGTTGCACTGCCAGATGAAGGCATGTTCTGAGCATGCTCAGAGGCACATTGCAGACCTATGGAGGGGCAGCATTGCACAGCCCTGGAGGGGCAGAAGAACAAATGACAGTATAACCCTCGACTGCTTGCCATACAAAGGGCCTGAACAGCTATGCACTGTGTCAAGTGCATGCATCACTTCTATCATCATAAAATGGATCACAGAGATGCTGTTGTCATGAATTTTGTTTTGAGCTTCCTGACTGACCTGCACAATCGAATCACACTCCCTGATGTTTGCCAGGAACTTGTTACCCAAGCCCTCGCCTGTGCTGGCTCCTTTCACCAGGCCAGCTATGTCTACAAACTCTATGCTGGTTGGCACTAGCTTCTTGGATTTTGAGATGTCACTGAGAACCTACACCAATGTCATTGCTTGCTTGTTTGACACAAGCGTCTGACGCCTGTACCACGAACACATCACAACGCATGCAACGGCAACTGCAGGTTTGTCCATCCCATAGACCAAGGAATGAAATCATGAATGTATTACATCGATGGCAGAGGCCTTACCTGCAATCTGTCATCTGGAACAGCTACAATTCCAACGTTGGGCTCAATGGTGCAAAATGGGAAGTTTGCTGCTTGAGCTTTGGCGTTCTTGCATATAGCATTGAACAATGTGGACTGCAAGAACGCCAGGACACATCATGACTGGCTTCAGTTCTTTGCTGTCGCATGCATATGACCTGCTGACCAGTGGACTTGCAACACCTGGAGTGCATACAGCATGCAGCAAGCGATGCACAAGGGTTTGCAATAAGGGGCGTGCGCTGACTGATGCAAGCACAGAGTCAAGTCACTGGCTCACCTTGCCCACATTTGGCATTCCAACTATGCCTGTTTTGAGGGCCATGCTGACCACAGAGGTTCTGCAGCATCAGGACCCTGTTTTGGAGATCTCCTTGGCCTTTTACTATCCATCGAAAGCGTCTGAACGACTTGGTACACACCTGAGATTCCTTTGCTGACCAGAGGCATGGCCCCGTAAGGTAGGCAGGGGAGCAAAGAAAGCAGACTTAAGATAAGCTGTTTGTTGCAGACATTTGTATGTTTGCGAGGCTGCCGTGCTGTAGGCTCTCCCATTCGGCTTGCCAAAAAGCCGCCTCGACAGACCAAAGCTGCAGGATTGCAGGTGAGCTTTGCAAACGCCTGCAGTAGTCTGCAAAGGCACGCTCATAGTTTCACAACTACGGTCTACAATATCAGACGCAGGGCAAAGCCTTCAAGCTGAATGTCACTCTGTAGGCGCTTGCTAACAGCCCTTTTGCACGCCTTGCGCTGTAGCGAGACAAAGCAGATCAACAAAGCAGGTGCTCAGCTATGGAATCTGAACTTTGCTGCTTTTTGAACCATACTTTTGCCATGCACACTAGATTAGAGGTTTGCCGCAGCTGACTGTCGGGCTGAACTAACTGCTGATCCCAAGCAGCATCCGGCCACTGGCCAGCGCTCGCTGCACATACGCTTACCTCAGAGATGCTACTTCATCGCTGCCCCTGTTGAGACCATGCCGTTGCACCTTGTTGTGACAGGCTACATAGGGCTAAAGGGAGGCAATGGAGTCCAGACGCAGACCAGTAGTGCCAATGCGTTTGACCAATGTGCGATTCAAGACCACAATGCACAATTGCGTTGCGTTCAAGGTCATGCTGGCCAGGGCATGGGTCGAAGTCTTTGAAGAAAGCGACTGGGACATTTTCTGGTGAGTACTGACAGGCAGGCAGTCGGCACGGAGACATTACCGCAGCACCAAGTCATGTACTATGCAGGGCAGATGTGCATTCCTTGGGGGTCGATTCTGGTTTTGATCACTCAAAGTTGCTTGACACACAAAAGCTGAATCACTTTCCTCGTCACTATGAGCTTACAAGGAAGTAAGAGCGCCGTTTCACAGTTTTGCTTGAGAGATTCAGTGGATCCAGCATTCCACCTTGGAGCAAGTCCAGCAAAAGTACCTTGACTCTGCAGAGATCTGATGGTCAAGAACCTGAAAAGGGCCAAGAAGCTTTTAGAAAAGGAAGGTCGTGCCTCTGATTACGACTTCTTCCCTCAGACATATGTGCTCCCACTTGAACACGGTATCTTTGTTGAAGAGTTCAGGCGTAACCCTGGTGAGTTTAGTGCTGTAGGTTTTGAGTGCACAATCCCATCTGGCCACGCTGTACAAAAGCCGCCTAGTGCTGTGGTTTCCAAGAGATCTGTCTGTGTTGACCTATAAACAGATTCCTTGCTCCCTTTTGAGAGAGAGACAGAGATTGCAACTTTGACAGCATAAGTTTCACTGCAGGCGTTACTTGGATCATGAAGCCCTGTGGTAGAGCCCAGGGCAGAGGCATATTCTTGTTGGACAAACTGAGTCAGGTCAGGACACTTGACTCCTGTTCTGTCAAAGCTGCTTATCCCCTCCATGCTGCCCTTGCTGACATTGTATGCAACAAGCAAGGTCCTGGCGTTTTCACTTCTGTGGTTTCACTTTGGTTGCTCAGTTGTGCAGGTCAGTGGCTGGCGAAAGCAAATAGACGAGAAGGAAAAGCCAGAAACATATGTGGTGTCCAGATACTTGGATCAGCCTTTGCTGCTGGGAGGCAGAAAGTTTGACCTGCGCATCTATGTGCTTGTACTGTCATATGTGCCTTTGATTGTTTACCTACACAGGTGAGTTGTATAGGTGCTTACCGCCACAACACAATTTTGCACAATACACTGGGTGTGTGAAGCAAACACATTGCATACCTGCAGCATTATCCAAGCATAACAATCTTGCACTCAACAAGTCATGGGTCAGTGGTATGCTATTCTGCTCAAGGGTCAACACTTGATGCATCACATAACAAGGATGCTCAGTGTTATTGTTTTGTGCATCACGGAACAGATGATACGCAGCTGTATTCAGGCTTTTCTGATCCCAGCTTACGTCTCAAACTGTGCCAAGTTTGCAAACGTGGTGTTTGGTTTTATGCAGGAGTGGCTTCTGCCGGTTCTCCTCCTCCAGGTACACTACAGACAAGGCTAATATGAAGAACTTGTACATGCACCTCACAAATGTGGCCATTCAGAAGAAGAATGATAAATATGATGAGAACACAGGCATGAAATGGCCAATCAGCAAGCTTAAGCAGTACCTCCTGTCCAAGCATGGACTTGCTGCCACATCAAAGCTGTTTGGTGACATCCAGGTGCAAATGCTTCTCAAAGGCTACTCCATACTAAATTGTTGCCAGTTTGTGTGCTGCCAGGGCACTTTGCGATCACTAGCACATTAGCACACGAGCAAATTTTGCGTACTGACATGAAGGTCATGTCATGGAAGTACACATGATTTCTGCCCAACAGATGCTGCTGTTTGTTTGCAGTTGGTGGTAACCCGCTCCTTGCTGGCAGTGCAGCAGGTTGTCACGCAGGACAAACACTGCTTCGAGCTGTATGGCTATGACATCTTGGTCGATGAGGCACTCAAGCCATGGCTGATTGGTGCGTTCACCTTTGTTCATCAAGGCAGCAGGTTCTGTGTCTCTGTGGACAGCCAACCAACAGCCTACACCTTATGGCAAGCGTCGTCACGATCAAATGCACTGCACAAGCATGTTTAGGGCACTCCTGCCTATATCACTGATACTGCCGTGCACTGCAGAGGTGAATGCTTCGCCAAGCTTGAGTACTGATACAGCGGCTGATCATCAGTTGAAATGGGGCTTGGTTGAGGATGCTCTGGGGTTGGTAGATGTTGAGGGCAAGCTGGAAGGGCAATTGCCTCTGTCTTTTGGCGGGTGACTGTTTTGGCACACATGTTTGTCAAGCAGTATGCACCCAGTGACTGCCATATCAAATGGTGCAAAGATGTTGTGCCTGTTCCTATGCAATGTATGACCTGACTTTCACCAGTACTGGTCAAACGTCTTGCTGACTGTCGGTTGTCAGTTCTGTTGCTGAAGCAGGTGATGCTTAAGCATACTCCACCATCTAGCTCACCACAATCAAATCCAGTCATTCTGTCTACAACTGACAGGCCTGCTGCTTATGCAAAGCTGGGTCTTGTGTGCAGGTTTGACCTCATATGGGAAGGGTGTGCTCCAGTGCAGCCCCATCCTACCTTACCTTCTATGCTTGGGACACATATTCCAGGCCGCCGTTGAAGTCGAAGCAGAAGTGCTCGAGCTTCATCACATTAAACATCAACTCCCCAGCGTAATGTGTGCCTGTTAACATGACATAATATCATGTCAGGCACTGCATTGCCCATATGCATGCATGCAAGCTGCACAGTTTGATGCACGGTCAGATGTACCTGCACATGGCATAAGATACAATGAGAAGATAACATCAAATAGTCTGAGTGCTCTGAGTTTTGCTCCAGGCTGGCTATAGTTACATTCTTTTCGTTCCGCAACTGCAAGAAAAATCTGACTTTTAACATGATGGTACGCTGTGTCATGTGGATGACACTGTACTTGATTTCTGCTGAAGCACTAGTAAATTCACAGCACTGTTAAATTGCTCAGCTGAGAATTTGCGAGTTCAAGTCTGCATACGCCAGGTACTGAGTCAAGGCCCAGCTCGTGCTGTGTGTCTGGACCAACAGAACTTGTGCTCGACAAAGAATGTGTCCTTGAAACGCTGA
>JAABUW010007792.1_pt1 | contig 12745 bp, 19 predicted proteins | sample 5560081 | NCBI WGS metagenome assembly JAABUW01 (sample SAMN10711882, study PRJNA513363) | rock metagenome | isolation source: Antarctica rocks | place: Antarctica: Victoria Land, Knobhead sud
TGTGCAGGGTACAGCAGACTCAGCACACACAGCACACACAGCATACACAGTACAGGAGGTGAACAGCGCCAGCATGTCTTCTGAGAGTTCACAGGAGCCACAGCTCGTTGCAAGTGACCAACAGCCACATGCTGGGCAAACCTGTTCAGCAGACAGCGAAGTCAGCACGGTTTGCGCAGACAGACACCAGCCCGTGTTAGCGCCCCAGCCTTGGGAGCAAGAAGAGGAAGGTTCAAACCAGAGGTTGAGGCTACAGCAGTGCCAGCTGTTGAATGCCAGCGTCTGTGAGCCGTCCGTGCAGATGTCCAAGCAGGGTCAGGGGTTCATGGTTGTGGTGTACAATGCATTAGCCTGGGAGCGTCCAACAGAGCCTATCAGAGTGCCCCTGGACGTCACTGCTGATGCAGAATGGGTTGTCACAGGTCAGTGCTATGAACTCACTACCAACCTCTTCATGATGGTGGGAGACTCAAAGTTTGAGCTGGCAAGTGCAGCTGGTGCTGCATGACAAGAAGAGTCTGTGTCCCACATCGTAGCCCGGATGCTGCGCTGAAATCTTCAACAACACCAACTGTGGCCAGTTTGCCAATGATGTGCGGCTTGCATGCAGACAGCAATGACACTGAACTGTTTCACTAGTGATCCTGCTAGTCATGAGGTCAGCCTGGACACATTGGTCGTGGCTGGCTGCGTACGCTGTTGCATTTGTGCAGATCCTTGCAGCTCAGCTGCAGACTCACAGCGGTTGCCATCGAGACAGAGCATCCAGGGTCTTGCAGATCACCATTACCTAGAAACGCCTGTTGATCAAGCTGATCCTCATGTCCTCTGCGTGAATGCAGCTGCAGACACTAACATTATGATGAACGTATGTGCAGATCCAGATGGGCAAGGTGTGGAGTCACAGCTGGTGCCACTGGCTCAGAGCAGCCAGGACTTGCAGAGCACCATGGTGAAGGAAGGACTGCTGCCTAGCCTTGATCATGCTGCTCAGGAGGAGCTGGTCTTCTTAGCTCACCTCCCTCCTGTTGGGTATGTCACTTGCCAATCAACCTGCCTGTCAACTTACCTGTGGATTTGCCTATCGACTTGCCTGTCACATTGCCTGTAAAGTTGCCTGGCAAAATGCCTGTCAAAATGCCTGTTAAATGGTATGGCAAATTGCCTGTACAGCTGTGCTGCAAGCTCAAGATGAAGACACATCTGGGCTGCTTTGCAGTCTTCTGTTGGATGCTCTTCATTTGTCCTCAGGCTGTCAAGTCAGTTTGCATCTTTGTCATCTTTCACAACCTCAACAGCAATGCGCTGTCTGAGTGTTCCTACAACAGCCTTGGTAGCTGCAGCTTTGATGCAAGATAGCGTGTTAAAAGCACGTACTGCAACCTAGCACAGATCAGCAGATGAACAGTTTGTTGTTGTAGGTATGCTGTCTGCTGTGTCAGCCCACACAGCACACAAAGTGTTGCAACTGCATCTGATGCAACACCCCTATGATCCAGGCACGTCACCAAGCTCTGCAAATTAGTGCGTCCTTGGGAAAGTGTATCTGAGATCCGATCTATCAAAGGAAGTGTTGCAACTGCAGTCTTGATGCATAAAAAAGTGTAAACCGTGAGTTATAAGTACAAACAAAACTTCACTTAAGTCATGTGCGGCAGGTATGCTGTTTACACCATTCAGCCACACAGCAGTGAACACGCTCCTGCAAAGGCAGCAGTCAGAGCCACGGTGGACGATGTCTCACCCCTACACCAGAAGTCGACAGAGTCAGGTCATCTGGCTTCAGACCAGGTTCAGGTGTTGGTTGACAACGGCTTGTTGCAACTCAACTTCTCCACAAAGACTGGCAGACTGGAGAGCCTCTTGAACCGCCAAGCAGGAGTGGCCGCAAATGTGACCTTGGACATCTCTGCTTATCTATCAGGTAGGCTGTTGCATGACACTGTAGCTGTACTGCTGCTGCTGACGCTGCTGATCTGCTGCCGTTGCTGCTGCTGCTGCTGCTGCTAATGCTGTTGATGCTGCCGCTGCTGCTGCTGCTGATTCTGTGCGGTCCAATGGTTGCTGCTGCTGCTGCTGCTGATTCTGTGCAGTCCAATGGTTGCGGCCTCAAAGGCTCTGTACATCATCAAACACATGGCCAAGCTTCAGTGACAAATCCAGTTATCCAGTACAAGCCTTGGGTCCTGACAGCTGTACATGCTGCTGCTGCTCAGGTGACCAGAATGCTGGCGGGGAGTCTGGGCCGGCTTCTGGCGCATACATCTTCAGGCCTGATGGTGAGATGCCCCCGGATGTGCATCACATGCGTGTGGTGCGAGGCCCTGTTGTGACTGAGGTCCACCAAGTCTTCTCAGACTACACCAGCGCTGTCATCAGGTCAGCATTTCAAATGATAAGCTGGGTGTTCTGTGCCAGCCCTCTCTCTCTGAATTTGTCATCAGGTCTGCATTTCAGATGATAAGCTGGGTGTTCTGTGCAAGCTTTTTCTTTTGATTTTGTCTCTGTGTACCCTGACTTTGTAGGTGGCTCTCATGACATTCAGCACCAGTGCCTGTAATGCAAGGGACAGATTTGCAATTGCAAACAGGTTGGACAAGATTACAATCATGATATTTTATACGTAGGCATGAGGGACATCTGCAAGCGTGTTTAACTACAACACCCTGTGATGGCCATTGTCTGGCATGTCAGCTGTGAGGTGGTACAGGGTGTGGGACAAAGCATTGCATGTGGAGGTGGAGTGGACAGTGGGACCCATCCCCATTGATGACAAGAAGGGCAAGGAGGTCGTGCTGCGCTATGCCTCCTCCCTGGACTCAGGTCACAATTCAAACCTGCTTACTCACATGCCATGCATCACCTGCCTTTGAGGCATGAAACCTGGCATGCCAGAAATGGCTTGTCAGGACTGCATGCAAGACGCAGTCTGCTGCTGCTGCGGCTGCTGCTGCCGCTGCTGCTGCTGCTGCTGCTGCTACTGCTGCTGCTGCTGCTGCTGCTGCGGCTGTGGTGTTACAGTGCACCAGCACAATACTCCACTTGAGCACCATGTCACTGCTGATGTCTCTGTTCTTAAGTAAGACAAGGCTGGTTGCCAGCACCTTGCTGTTGGGGGCTGCACCAGGCAACTGCAAGCTTTGTGCTGATGTTGGGCCGTTTTGGCTATGGCCTGTGGTCATAGCTCTGTGCTGCTACCACGGGAGGCTCCTATTATCTTTCATGTCTTGTTGTTGGCCATCAGTGCTGAAATGCACACAGCAGAAGACAGACTTCAGCCCAAGCCTGCTGATGCAGGTGCTAATTTCTATACTGACTCCAATGGACGTGAGTACCTGAAGCGTGTCAGGGACTTCAGACCTACCTGGAATCTGACCATCACGGAGCCTGTTTCTGGCAACTACTACCCTCTGACAGCTGGAGCTTACATTCAGGTGTGGAACATGTATGGCGCACTTCAATGCATGTCCTGGTTCCTTGCGCCCGACTGTGACAGTAGCAGAGAAAGAAAAGAAACGAATAGAATGGACGACGCCTTTACGCATTCAATATAGAGAAGATAGAGATGATCCCACATTGGGCCCAAGCTTCCTTTGGGCAGTAGCAGACTGGTGCATGCATCAACACTGTGGTATATATGTTGCATGCAGCAACCGACTGCGGGCTCATCCTCTCAACACAATGCTGATCTGGAATCAACAAATGTCATAGACCACAGTTTGGCCACCCACATCCTGGCTGGGCAAGATTACCTTTCTGTTGATAGACTAGCTGATGGCAAGCTAATGCTGACAGGCATGGCACCCAAATCATTCATTACTATCGCAAGATGTGTGTTTTCCTGTAGGGTCAGGTATGTACAGTCCTTGAGGAGCTTGCTGTATGAGGTCCTGTTTTAGCAGTCAAGATAGCAACAGTAACATGCCCTGATGTGTTGCTCTTCCTTCTGTCCTTACCTGGATTGCCCCTTGAACACGAGGAAGCTGGCAGGATGTTACTGCCTGCAGTCTGATCATCACACCTTAAGCTCACTGTGATCGATAACACCATCAATAACACCATCGATAACACCACAACACATGAACATAGGCATGCAGTCTTAGGCCTTGAATCTTGAGTCCTCAAGCCCGAACCCAACATGAGATAGCCCTTCTCCCAAAGGCAGCTCTGTGGCTGCAGGAGAGTGGAAAGGCAGAGTTGGCAGTGCTGACAGACAGAGCCCAAGGCGGTGCCTCCCTGGCCAGTGGAGAACTGGAGATCATGGTGCACAGGCGAACCTTGTTTGATGACTGGCGAGGGGTAGCGGAGCCCCTGAATGAGACCATGCAAGGCTGCATGAACTGCCAATCTGTGGGATTGATTGCCAGGGGCAAGCACTGGCTTACACTTCAGGTCAGCTGACACTACCCTCAATACACTTAGCACACAGGGACTGCAATGTTCCTGTTGTGTGCACACTGCAATGCTGTCGTGAGTTTTGTCAGAGAGAGCAGTGCCATAATGCGGCACTTTCAACGCATCACACTTCAGGTCTACAAAGAACAGTCAGATCTCAGCTGTCTGGATCTCAATTGCATGCGTCACAATTGTTTGCCTGCAGTTTTGGTTTGTTGTTCTTGAGGCACGTTTGGGCCCTGACTGTGCAGAATGCTGCAAACAATGCCCTTGCATACAATGCCCCAGTAGCTAACAGTTCAGGATGAGGTCATTCACGCAAGTGTACAGCACAGGGCCAGGGCGAGTGAAGCCGTAGGTTGATGGTCACATAAACGATGGCTTCCTTGTTGTGAGGCACCCTAAATTTCAGTGTTGGTATGGCTTTAGTGCATGTCTGCATTTCTTAAGTCACAGCCTGGGTTGCAAATGTGATTGCAGGATCCCGGCAGCGCAGCTTTGATCCGCCGCACATTCCAACAGCGAATGAATGACCCACCAATCCTGTCTTTTGGGGCATTGCCAAAACAGGCCAGGGCAGGGCAGTTGCAGGAGTCTGGTCTGGCGCTACATTTCTCTGCTGTGAGCGCAGCCCTGCCCCTCAATGTGCATCTGCTGACCCTGAAGACCCTGCCTCAAGACTCTGTGCTGCTGCGCTTGGCTCATCTCTATCAGGTCAGCCCTATTCCTGCTCTGCTTTTCATGATCTGACAGCATCATCACTTGTGTATGTATCCAAGGATCAGGTAAGCAAAGGCGTTGAGCACCGAATCAGCGTTCAGGGTGGTGTGTGCAGATGATGATGCAGCACTAGCAGATGTAAAAGACATGCAGTGTGCAATGCTGTGCAAGACTGAGCGCTGTTATTGCCAGGCTGCCTGAGGCCTTCTCATCTCATGTCCTGCATTCAGTGCATGTGATTCCAGGTTTTTGTGGTTCAGATCTGCTACCTGTGATCCAAATTAACACAAATGTATAGTTGCAGCGGCTGTGTATTTGAGAGATGCATGTCAGGATTGCAATGGCATGCTGCAGGTGGATGAGCATGCAGATCTTGCTAAGTCAGCTCAGGTGAACCTACACAAGCTTTTTGCATTGATGAAGCTCTCACAGGTTGCAGAGCTTTCCTTGAGTGCCAATCAGCTTCAATCTGATGTACAGCGCCTGCGATGGCAAGCAGGCAAAAGCATGTCTGGTGGTGCAATAGATGAGCCAATATACATTGAACAGCATCCTGCTGTGATGTGCAAGGGCAGCGAATGCTTTGACGATGACTTGACTGTTGTCCTGAATCCCATGGAGATCAAGACATTCTTGTTGCAGTTGGCCTAGGTAGGGCACTCTGTTGCACCACCATAGCTGGAACATCACGTGCAGAGATGAAGCTGTTGGGTCCTGGATCTACATGTATTCTTCAGCTAGATGGTTTGATGATATGCTCAACATACATGCTCAGGGTGGTATGCCTGCTGACACAAGCTTTGTGCGGTCTGAATGAATGAGTATCATGGACTTTGCCAATTTCTGAATACAAAGAGATGCTTGTGTGCGTTGAGCAATTGCTCCTCTATTGTCCAGATCGATATGCCGTGCTATCTGAAGATTTCTCGATATCCATACGTAGTAACGAGACTTGCTGGCACTACGGCCATGGGCAAGCAGTCTTCACCCGCCTGGCACGCTGCAGACTGAACAAACTCACGCTGCTGGGGCTGCTCCTGGGGATGACCGCTTGCCAAACCTGCTATGCAACCACGACACATCTTGTCAGCTATCAAATCTAGCAAACTCTGTCATCAATGCATCAAAGGAAGCCAACTTGTCCTTGAAGGATTGAAAAGGCCTAACTGCTGTTTACATTGCAAATTAGGAGACTGCTGGCAGTCAATTGCCTTGCGCCGGGGCTGAAGAGCATCAGTAAAGCTGTTGGCGTTACAGGCGTTATGCGGCGTTACATCCGATGCTCGACAAGAAGAAGTGAACCTGCCGCAGACCCCAACCTCAAAGATTGACAGGGCAAGTTGATCCTGGTTGGCAATGAAGGAACTTGAAGTCTAAGCAAGACTGAGGTTGACCAAGACGTTGTGTCCCGCCGTATCGATCGGGTCGATGGTCACTACTTCCAAAGTTGCGCAAGCACGGAAAGCACATGACAGTGACACAGTAGACGCTGCAAGCGGGACAATACGTACTGGATCGAATGCAGAGAAGTGCCCGAGGGCTCAGGGCAAGGAATTCATGCGGTCAGGTGAGAGGCAGAGCTGAGATTTGCCTACACTGAATATCCGCCTGCTATTGCTGCAACTAGGCTGGCTTTGCGGCTCCTGCAATAATCGGTTACACTCCCTCTCATTCAGTTATAGACCGCAAAGCTACTGCCTTTTCACAACGATGCACCTCTGTAGTGATGTGTTTTTGTATCTTCAAACTGCCTCAGCTACAACTTGAGCCCAGTCTGTTCACCGTAATAATTTGCCATAAGCCCTACGTGATCTTATGTGCAATATGTGTGACTTGTTGAGCTGATGCAGGCAGGTGTCAAGAGGCAATAAGCCACTATTCTACAGAGATCAATGACGCCAAAAGAGAAGCAGATGACCTTCAACAGCTGTGCCCACATCTTGGGCTGCTGTACTGTAACAGAGCTCTTGCCCACTTAAAGCTCAGACAATTCTTTCCAGTAAGTCCTGTCCGCGTTGCTGATCAGCAGGCAGCCAGTCACCATCACTTCAGGTTGAATGCACAATGACAGCCAGTGCTTGACCAATGTTGGCTTCATATCCAGAAATCATGGCAATGATCGCCAAGAGACCATGCATTGACCCAAAAGCTAAGGGTTCCAAGGAAAGTCTCAAGCATCTATGTGATGCATAATTCATATATTGTTTGCACCATGGTCTCTTTGTTAGCAAAACGCCTTCACATGCTGAAATCATTGCAGCAACAGATGTCACAGCCAAAATCTTTTTCAACAACAAGCCAGACAACACTGCAGGTCTTAGCAATCATATGCTGAGCTCACAGCAAACACATACCCTGTGTCAAACTCAAATCTGTATGTTTGGTGCCATGCAGGCAATGCTGGATGCCAAGTTGGCTATGTGCCAGCCTCAAACTTATATGTTTGGTGCCATGCAGGCAATGCTGGATGCCAAATTGGCTTTAGAGCAGGACCCCAAGCTGTTGAAGGCCCACCACAGACTAGCACAAGCTCAGCTAGGCCTTGAAAGCTTCAAGGCTGCCATGCAGAGCGCTCAGGCTGGCCAGCATCTCCTGGACATCAAGGCAGACAGAACAACAGACTTCACAATTTTGATGGACCAGATTGCAATGGCTGGTGCACTGAAAGCAGACTATGCTGGCTTTGATGGACGCATTCTACAGGTCAACAGCTTACAGCCTTCACTGCTGCCGTGAATGTAGTGCTTACAAAGCCCAGCTGCACAAGGCTGATCTGCTGCCAAAAGGCTGCTATTGTCACCTGGGCACAACAGATTTGGGGCTGCAAGACATTGTGTGCTGCAATCATGTTGCCTGTCATGGAATCATACACGTATTTACTTCAACATGGCCAGAAACAGCAGCTAACAATCTTTACCAGACTGTTGCTGCAAGGTACTACTCACCAGCAGATTCACAAAGTTTGGGATATGCCTGCTCTTTCCATCACCAGCATGACATCACCATGAGATTACTGTCGCAGTGCCATTGTTTAGTCATGCCTCACCTGTTGCCTGTCACTGTTCCCCCCTCTTGCCTGGCACCTCTGACGTTGCACCTGATAAACCTTTCTTGCTTTTGACCTTGCTCCTCTCTTGTTCCTCCTCTGGACCTGTCACCTCTGTGTGTTTTTTCGATAATAATAAAAATAATGATAATAATCTTAATAATAATAACAATAATAATGTGTCTTTTTAACAGGTGCGAAGTGCTGGTGAGGATGCCTGGCTTGGAAAGCCAGCCCCAGAAGACCCCACCCTTGATGGACCCTCAAACAACTCTGCAAGTCTTCTTCAGATCGAAAATGGCCATCCTGACTGCAAAGATAGGCATTTGGTTTCCAAAAAAGCCGCATCACAAGCATTGACCACAGGTATGCTTCTTACCTTGATCCTGTGTGTTTAGCGTTAACAAATGTTGCTCACTCACATGCATTCAGGGTGCTCTGGCTGTGTGACATAACTCTGTGACACAGCAATGCATCCAAGGACAGCTGCCACGGAAGCTGCAGTGGCAGCTGAGCACCTAGACGATGCACATTTGCACGCCTGATGGCAACTGAACACAAGCTGTGCTAGCTGCTACCAAGTGGGATTTTGAACATACATGATGTTGATGTAAGACAGTTGTTGTGTTTGGTCTGAACAGACAGATCAAGAGCATGTTGTGAGGATGCAGGCTCACAGCGCACAAGCTACAGGTCTATCAAGGAGGCTGTGGAGGCAGCTCACGATGGAGACCAAATCATACTTGAGCCTGGTATTCACAATGGCATGGGGTAAGGATTATTTGTACCTGAGGATGTCAGATTTGTTACTAAATGACATGGGAACACAGCACTTCCCATTAATATCTTTGATTGCTAAGCTTACACACAGGAGATCGAGAGAGTAGGTGGGAAGCTGAATGCTTCTTGGTGCATCATAATGTAGAGCGTGGTTATTGATGCATGTCTTCCAAGCGTTGTGTGTGAGCATGCATGTGTGACCCTCATCATGTGAGACTTGCAACTTACTCGATTCCGGAAAGTAAGTATGTGGTTGACCTGACATGGGACTAGACAACATGAGACAAATACCTGCATGCAGGGAGACAATTAACATTACCAAGAGGATCTTTATCAGAGGTTGTGGTCCCTTGGGAGAGACCAAGGTTGACCAGCGAGCAAACTGTCCCACGTTCCGTATCACCCGCAGCGCTGTCATCATGAACCTGGAGATTGACATGACTGGCTTCAGAGAAGCTGTGCTGATCACAGGCACAGACAGAGTTGGCCCCGTCATCCAGAATTGCACCATAAGGTGACACTAATTGCTTGATTTTGCTGAAAATTCATGCACAGAGTGTTCAGCTTTGGAATGCATGTGTGCAATATGAATTGATAAACACTTTTGTGACAGCAGCAGATATGCATTTGTGATCTTATGGCCATGCAACAAAGCCATGAGCTGTGATGTGTGATCGCGCAGCTGCGGTGGGGATGACTGTGTGAATGTCAGTGGGAAGGCTCAACCCAGCTTCCTAAAATGCAACATGAATGGCCGGAAGTGTGGTTTACGTGCCTTTGGACACAGCATCAGCAAGCTTCACCAATGCATCATTTCTGAGTGTGGACAACAGGCATGCAAGGCTTCAGATGCAGCCACTGTCAACATGATGGAGTAAGCACTTGAACGCTTTTGTTTTCAATGGCTTGCAGGGCTCTGTGAGCTACACATGTCTTGAGTCAACTCTCACATTACAATTTTCTAGTGCAACATACTTCAAGCTTAGCAATTGGTCCATCAATGTTGTAGCAGTTCACTGTTGGCCTGCCTAGCATGGCCGCAGCGACCCAAGGTTTAGCATGGCACAGCATAACAAGGGACAGTGTAGTTTTGCTCTTGAGCATCAAACTTCTGCTAAAGTCTGCCCTAATTTGTGCTGCAGATGTCAGCTGAAGAAGAATCTGGAGGAGTGCATAGTCGGCATGAGCAGCAGCTCCATCACCTTGAACAACTGCTGTTTACAGTCAAGTGAAGGGCCTGCCATTGACATGACAGGCACCTCTGTGCTGCGCATGTCCTGTGGAACTGTGCAAGACTGTGTTGGTAAGACTTCAAAACAGATCCTTTTGACAGCACTAAAAGCACAAAAGTGTATGGCAATTGTGGCAGGAGATTGCTCAGATGATGTGTATCTCAGGTGGGATATGGTTGTGGGAGCAGAGCAGCTGTGATCTGGATAGAGTGCATCTGCATGGAGGCGCATCATATGCCATATCAATTGACAAGACTTATAAGGCGCAACTGAAGGTGAGTCAATGTATGTTGCCATGCATCCTGACAGCATCAGACTCTCACACTGCAGGACAAAACCTTTCACATGCAAATGTGGTGAGGGTTTCAGAAAATGCACATAAGCTTCTACTGCTGCAGGGCTGCTACATCAACGGCAGTCTACACATGGATGACAAAACCTGGCAGTCCGTGCAAACGGTGCAGCAACAGAACGCAGATCCAAACACCTTTATTGCAGCTCAGGCTACTGTATATTGGCCATTCGAAGAAGGGCCATTTGTGTATGAGGCAAACATGCTGACAGCTTAGAAGCAGTAGGAACTACAAAGCTGCACCAGACATATGTTTGTGGCGTCAACGCAATGGTGACCCCAACAACAATAGCTTCTGTGCTGCTTACAGCAAGCACAGCCTCCTGCTGCGTGCAGCCTTCAGCTTGATTGTTGCAGGAACAAGTGCTGCATGAAGCTTCAGGTCGTGAATCGCAGCCCTCTTGAGTGCACCTTTAGGGTCACCTACATCATGGTCACTGACCGTCATTAGCACAACCACTCAGTGTATGCATGAAAGAGGTCAGTAAGCCCGTGAATACTGTGCGTGGATCAGCAGCGTAATATTGTCTGCATAGCTAACAGCTCAGCATCGCTTTTCACGAACATCATATCCACCAGCAGCAGTCATGAGATGCAGCACCATACCAATGTGCCAGTTATCATAGCACAGCTATGATCAGTCTCAGTCTTGAACACATACCTGTCAGGAACTCACTCCATCATCGCTGGCTTGTTGTCCTTCTTGCCCTCTCCAGGTTGCTTCCTGTTGTCTCTCCTGTACAGCAATCAGACCAATCAGCGAAGCCCCAGACTGATCAGGGAAACTGGTTGGACTGACGGTTGTGCAGCAAGTCTTACTTGGGAGCAGGTCCGTGGCTAGCCCCTCCACTTCCAAGGAAAGAGCGGAATAGTTGGGAATTCACGTCGTAGATCATCGTGTGGTCCGTAAGAAGGAACTAGAAAAATGTCAGCGCGCAGAAGCCTTCGTTCAAGCCTGGTCACGGCGGCTAATTGCTAAATAGATTTAGCTAGGTCAGTCAAGTTCTGTGGCGAATTGGCGACAAGCTAACTTGAGCGTCATTGCAGTATGGTTTTGGCACTCATCCAGACTGTCGGAACTGAGTTGGCCCCATTTGTGTACGGGACAACATAGAAAAAACAAAGCAAGTTGTTGCTCGCGCACAGGACACAAAAGGACTCCTGCTGTAGTTGTGATCTGCGAGGTATTTGTTCTGCGTCCGAGAATTGAAGCGGGACGAGTGACTGCCTGACATTGCTTGGACGCACAATCAAAGATGGCAGGCCGAGGGAGGGGCCGGGAGTCCACTCTGCCGGCTTGGATGACCCAAGGTAAAGTATTTTGGTTGCATGCAGGAGCTGACTGCGCTTTGCATTCAAGTGCTGCCACTGACCGTCAGCATGTTTCCAGGCGTCGGTGCGGCCGGCTCGAGCGCGCCTGGATCCATGGGAGCCCCGAGTCAGCCGGTAATGGTCAAACAGCACCAGCTGTGATATCCTTTGCTCGCTGAGTGAGGCTGCTGTTGTAAAGTATGCTCCCTGCAGGGTCCTTTGTCACCACAAGCTAGACCTGCAAGCCTGCCAGGGTATGCACCTCCAACAGGCATGACTAGCTATGTCCCCCCAGGACAACAACAGCAGCCACGTTTTCAACAGCCTCAGCAGTTTCCAGGACATCAGCAAGCGAGGCCGGGTGGCATGCCAGCTGTATCTGTACCCCAGCAGCGCCCATTAATGTCACAGTATGCTCCTCCAAGCATGGGCATGCCTGGTATGCCCATGCAACAGCCTCAGCAAGCACAGCAGCTTCAAACGCCTCGTCCTGTACAGCAAATGTCATCCATGGCAAATGGACCTTCAGCCATGTATGGAGCCCCTGGTCAACCCATGGCAAGGCCACAGGTACGGCTGCCTTCCAGCTTTGCTGATGTCCTGTATCAAGCAGCTTCATCAGTTGATCAGAGCCTGTGAGCTGGAACAAGCATCTGTGATGTGTGCGAGTCAGACGCAGCTCATGTCATGTGAGCCAGTGTATATAAGTGATCAGGGGCAGTGCACGCTTTGACTCGTGACTGCATTTGCATGGTGTCTCAGTTGTGAGTGCAAATTTGTAGGTGGTGCCAGGTTATGCCCCACCGACACAGCATGCTCAGGGCATGCCAGGCCAGATCCCAAGCCAAATGACAGGACAGTTCCCTGGACAAATGCCAGGTCCTGGTCCTTCGCCTGTTGCTGCAGTGC
>JAABUW010007793.1_pt1 | contig 12745 bp, 10 predicted proteins | sample 5560081 | NCBI WGS metagenome assembly JAABUW01 (sample SAMN10711882, study PRJNA513363) | rock metagenome | isolation source: Antarctica rocks | place: Antarctica: Victoria Land, Knobhead sud
TTCTCTAGGCCTTAATATATTATATCTACTTATCTCCTAGTTACGCCGGTCCTTTTTTTCTCTAGTAACTCTAGATCCTCTATTATACTATACCTCGTAGGCGTCTTACTTACGCGGCTAGTCTTTAGCTTACTCTCTATTAGCGGAGGAGTCTTCTTATCTTCGTACGTCTCTAGCTACTTCCCCTTATAGTAATTATATAGTACCGACTAGTCTAAGGCCTTATAATTACCGTAGATACCTCCGAACTAGTTTCTAATACGACGATACTCCTATAATAGTTAGTAGAGCTTTTTCTTCTCTAGTTATATAGTAGAAACCGACCTCGAATAGCTCCCTACCCTTAACGTATCTCGAGTACTTATTATTATTACTATCGGTATCCTTCTTAACTTTACTACTAGAGAACGTTAGCTAAAGTACGCCGTTTACGGAGAATAATAGTATTTAAGTATTATATATACCGGCTCTAAATTAATAAGGTATTAATCCTACTCGGGCGCGTACCGTACTACTCTAGATTATTATCCTTATCTTAAAGTAAGATTAGATTACTATTCTTCGAGTTTATAATCTCTTCTTACTTATTATTAAGGTTAAAGCTAGCGTCTTTAAGCTATATAACATTAGCTATAAGATCTCTTATCCCCTTAACTAGAGGTAGTTAACTTACTATACTACTAGTTATATCCTAGTAAATAGTACTATCCCTCGTCGTACCCTAGAGCGTATTATAGTTAACGGGTATAATAAAGAGGTATTTAGTAGAGAATTTATATAACTAATTATATAGGTAATTAGGAATTAAATAAGCTTAGTATATTCTAGTATATACTAAAAGGAGGAGTATAGAATGTTAAGGTTTAAGAAAGAAAGCTAAAGGGAGGGCGGGTACTAATAAATTAAATAGTAAGAGGCTCTATATAACAATATAGGCTATATAACCGTATAATAGGCTTATACGGCTATAACGATATAGTTATATCGGCTCGTAACGCTAGCTACCGCTTATAAAAGCGTATATACTCGTTAGTATATACGGCCGACCTCGGATCTAGTATATAAGCTTAGTTATACGCGTAAGAATAGCGTTCTCGAGTATTATATAAGCTAACTACGCCGGAAATACCGTCGCTTTACCGCCGCTAACGTAGCCGACTTGCTAGAGAGGATATCCTATATATAAAAGACGAGATAGAGACTTTTTAAGGTACTAGGGTAAGAAAGCTCGAAAGTACTAGTAATACGATAGTAATAGAGGACAAAACGATTATTCGAAGTATTATATAGAGTAATACCGCCGAGTCCTTAGTCGCTTTATATATTTATAGTAGTCTAACTTCGGAGAAAGAAAATCTAGCTAGGTTAGAATTATAAATTTTTAGAATTAAAATACTAATACTAGGCTATATTAGCCTCGCCTTTAGGTATCTCTAGAAGCTTATTCTCTAGTATAATTAATAAATCCGAGAATCTCTAGAACCCAATATACGCTATCCGCTTATACTACCGCTAGACCCCTTAGCTTTTTACTCTACTACCTAGAGCTCCTTACCTATTATAGTAGAAGGTACGCGCTACTTAATTATTATCTTTCTACTTCTTCTCCTCTTATATAGCGTAGGTAGCTACCCTCTCCGCCTTCTTCTCCTCTATAAGACTATAGTACCTCCTAGCTAAGTTATAGATATAATTTCTATAGGTACTACTATAGTACTCTTAGAGGCGTATATATTACTATAATAGTTAGTAGGGCTTTTTCTTCTTTAGTTATATAGTAGAAACTAATCGTAAATAGCTTAGTACTTACCCTATTCCCTAGCTAAGGTCTAGGATATAATACTAGATTCCTTACGTACTTATTATAGGTACTTATTTAGAGAATACTACTACGATATATTAGTAACGGAGAAGAATAACAAGTACGTATTATATAGACTAGCTCTAGATTAGTATTATATTAATATATACCTCCTACTTAGTAACTATTTCGAACGTCCCCTAGAGATTAATTCGGATCTTAAATTATTAAGGTAGGTTTATAATCTCTTTCTACTTATTACTAAGGTTAAAGCTAGCGACTTTAAGCTATATAACGTTAGCTTTAAGATCTCTTACCCCTTAAAGTAAAGGCTACTTACTCGGTTATTACGGATATTAAGTAGGTAGGTAATACTATTATCTCTATCCTTAATATATTTACTAAGACTAAGATATACTATTAAGATATAGTATTTAGAGAAGCTCCGAGAGTATTTATACGGATAATTAGGAACAGAATAAGCTTAATAGAGTATAGTATATATAGTATATAAGAGGTATAATATATCGAGTTATAAGAAAGAAGGAAGTAGATTTAGCGGCGAGAGTACCTTATATAGTAAAAGGTACTATATATTTACTTATAATATAAGGCTTCTAATGTTTATATAGTATTAGTAGACGATAGTCGTAATAGTAGTATAGTACTATCTTCTAAGAGTAGCTCGTAAAGATAAGATAGAATTTATACGTATATATTTACCTCTCCTTACTTCGCCTACATTACTATATCCAGACTAGTTAATAACGACTAAGGGAGCGTCATTCAGACTATTCGCATTACGTAGTTACAAAAAAAAAGAGCTCTAACTAGCGCCGTCGACGCTACCGTGCTAGTCAAGCTATTTTAATTCCATGTCCTTTTGGGTCGACTTAGTCCGCCGTAGACGTTGGACTTCCATCTCGACGTGTATCCCACTGTCCCAGAACCTCTACCAGTTTCGACAGGCGTGAGTTTGTGTTGCATGTCGTGGTCTCACTCGAGCTCTGTCGATGAGATCGAGGCTCACACCAAAGCTGGCAATCGTTAGCCGAATGCAAACACTGTCCCGACCACCATGGTAGGAGTATCTTCCCCTGCTATTGCTAGAAGCTCTACAGTATTTCGTATCTAGCATAATCTACATAACTCGACCACATTAGCTTCACCACGATGCCCGGCCTTCAGGATTCTGTGATCACGATTACTGGTGCAGCATCGGGCAGTACGTGAAGAAGCACAAGATGCATCGATATGTTTACTAACAGCAACAGTGGGCCTCGAGACAGCAAAGTACATGGCTTCACTCGGAGGGAAAGTGTCGATAGCAGATGTCAACGAAGCGCCACTGGAGCAAGCAGCATCCGATATTAAGTCTGCAGGCGGGCAAGTCCTCTCAACAGTGGTGGACATCCGTGACCGATCTCAAGTTGAGCAATGGATAAAAAATACTGTCGAGCACTTCGGAAAGATAGACGGCTGTGCCAATCTTGCGGGCGTAATCGCGAAGCAGCAGAACATGGCCAAGATCGAAGAAGTGGATGATGATGATTGGGACTTTGTGCAGGCTGTTAATGTCAAGGGGCTGTAAGTGAATTGTGATTCCTATACGTGGAACGTCAATGCCCTACGGCGCATTTTCTGACCGTAGAGCTCAGGTTGAACTGCATGCGAGCGCAGATTCCGCACATGAATGATGGAGGCTCGATCGTCAACGCATCGCGCATTGCTGGGTTGCAGGGTTTCAAGCAGAATGCAGCATATGTGGCAAGCAAGTCAGTCAATCCGGCCTCGCAAAACGTCGTATCCATACTGACTCGATGCACCAGGCATGCAGTAATCGGTCTTACAAGGTCTGCTGCGAAAGAGCTTGGCGAACGCAACATTCGCTGCAACTGTTTTGCCCCGTGAGCGTTCTTTGTTTCGTGGGCTATGCTTTCCGAGCTGACTTACTCAACAGTGGGATCACCGACACGCCTATGCTTCACCAATCCGCTTCGATCCGTGGGAACGAACTGAAGCTGGACCATCTTGCGCTCAAGCGGAAAGGACAAGCCAGCGAAGTCGCAAAGCTTAATTCCAACCAGCATTCTGCCTTGTTGCAAAGTTCATCATCTAGCTCAACTAATTAACATATGCATGCCATGCAAGCAACAAGAACATCGACATGATTACTGGTTCGAGTTCTGACGTTGTCGTCGAGGGCGGACTGATTCCCGATCGATCGAGCTTCACGCCCTGGGATACCGTTCGATACATCTGGACGACACTAGACCTCCCAGAGATTGCTCTTCAGTCACTACACCTCGAAGATGGCACTCCTTACTACCAATCATCGTTCAAAATTAGCCATTTGGCGCAAAGCAGCATCGCATTATCAGCTTTGAGTGCCGCTCTGATACGATCGCTACGCACTGGTTCAGCAGTTCCACAAGTGACCGTCCCTCTACGCCATGCCTGCCTAGAGTTCCAGACGGAAAGACTATTTACCATCAACGGCCAGCCTGTTGCTTCTACTTGGGGTCCGCTCGGTGGCTTGCACAAATGCTCGGACGGCTATGTAAGGATCCATGACAGTTTCGCCAACCATCGTCATGGAACGTTGAAGCTTCTTCGACTCGATGAAAGGGCGAATCGAGATGATGTCGCAGTACAGGTCGCCAAATGGAAGAAACTAGAGCTCGAAGAAGCAGGATATCGTGACAAGCTCCCCATATATGCTTTGCGAAGCTTCGACGAGTGGGATGCACTGCCGCAGTCTGTTGCTGTTTCGAACTTCCCTATCATAATTCGGAAGGCTGACGACCTTGGACCGAAAGGACTACCATCCACTCTGCAAAACAACGGTGATCGATGTCTTCGTGGTCTCAGGGTCCTAGAGTTAAGCAGAGTAATTGCAGGTCCCGTCAGTGGGAAGACAATGGCTCTGCACGGCGCCGATGTGCTATGGGTCACCTCACCAGCTCTACCGGACCTGCCATCCCTTGACATGAATCTATCACGAGGTAAGCGAACGATTCAGCTCGATCTGAACCACTCCGAAGATCAAGAGACTTTGAAGGGTCTTGTCAAGGACTGTGACGTCTTCATACAAGGCTATCGACCAGAGAGTCTGGCAGCTCGAGGCTTCGGACCGGCCGAGCTTGCGAAGTTGAAGCCCGGGATCATCTACGCCAATCTGTCTGCTTTTGGGCCAAGTGGGCCTTGGTCAGACCGTCGCGGCTTTGACTCACTGGTACAGACGTGCTCGGGCATGAATGTGTCCGAAGCAGAACACAGCGGCGAGGGCAAGCCAGCCCAACCAACACCTGTCCAAGCACTCGATCACGCTGCTGGGTTCTTACTGGCTACTGGCATTTCAGCAGCCTTGTACAAGAGGGCTAATGAGGGTGGTAGCTGGGAGGTGCATGTCTCGCTGGCAGGCGTCACGAAATATCTCCGAAGTCTTAGGCAGTGGCCAGGAGGACGACAAGGCTTTGATTACGCCGATCCAGCGCTCGCATCGGAGACACTGCCAGAGGAGTACTTAGAAGAGAGAGACTCCGCATTCGGACGTATGCGCGGTCTGAAGCATGCCGCGATGATCGAAGCAGCTCAGCCTGGATTCGACTTCATGTCGAAACCACTTGGAAGCGACAAACCTGAATGGATGTGAAGTTTGTGTACATCAAGAGCAAGTCGACTTTCTTTCAAGACTAATCTCATGCTACGGTAGTCTGCTGCCCAAGATTTGCGTCCATCGCATTGTTTACTTTGGCCTTCAGCTCCTCCAGCCTTTTAAGCTCTTCCTCCTTCATCTTCTGCTGACGCTTGAGTCGTTCTGGTACAAGCCTATCCCTGTTTCCCGCGATCTTCCAGTCACCAAGATCGTCTCTACCCAAGGCAGCGAGTGTCTTCCGCTCGACAACACTGAAGTTGCTGCGGTCGTTGAAGAAGGGTTCCTTGAGGCTGACAGGCGGATTGGTGATAACACGCAGATTTCGGAGCTTGTTATTCGACGCAGAGTGCAGCATAAGCGGGTGTAGCAGGTACACATCGCCAACCTTCCCGGTCACTTCAACGAAAGCGTCGTCCGGCATTGACTTGGCAACGTCGCAGAAGAACTCGAGGTTGACAGGACGGTCGAAGTTGGGATTGTCCGCTCGGGATATCATCCACGGGCTGACACCTTCGGGATGTTTGTGTAGATGGTCTGCAATCTTAGGGATGGCACCAGGACAGATCATGGTTCCGCCACCGTCTTTCTGAATGTCGCTGAAGAGTGGGATGACAAGGAGACCTTGCTCGGGAGAGTCTAGGTAATGGACCTGCCATCGTCGGTCAGCTGGTATCTCAAGCTAACTCCGCAAGACGCCCTACAAAGAAGTCACCATCAACGTGCCATCCAGGCAGATCACGGCCATGGATATCCTTGCCATGTTCCACGTCCGGTTATAGTCCGCAATCCTCTCCTCGCCACCGACCAGATCGCATATGGCTGCCCAAGCCTTGGGTGCGAAGCTGCTTGCGTCGAAGTTCGAGTGAGACGGTAGATTCAGTGGTTCCGAGTGCCAGGTCGACTTGTCGTTCGGATCCATCCCCAGACGTGTCCATAGATTGCCAGCCAGGTCGTCAACTTGTTGCTGTGTGAAGCAGTCTGACAGCTTGATCCAGCCATGCTTCAGGAAATGGTCGACGTCGCCTTGGGTTAGCTGTTGGTATCCCATCGTGAAAAGAAACTTTAAAGATTACGCAGTAGATGGCAGTGATGTCGATCGACGGTCGCCCAAGGATGTCGTATGACCAGTGCCTATATATATATTCCTTTACCGTCCCCATGGGTGAGCTGCTGCAAGCCAGTGCCACCTTCGGAATGCCACACTCGGCTAAAGTCTTGGGTAAAATCAATCTACTCCGTCAGACTCTTCGAACGAGTTGTGCTCTCCACCTCCATGCCGAAATGCTGCAGCCACAACCTCTCGCCACCGGAATTGGAGTTAGAAGCAAAAAGTTGGGGGACGACATTTCGGTAAGGATGAAAACGTGATTGGGAAGAGGTGCAGGTGCAGCGGGAAAGAAACGGCGTCCGAATGAGGAAGGAGTGGCTGACTAACATCAGCGTTCCGATTGACTGCTGATCAGGGCCGCCGCTTTTCGACATCGCATGTCCTCAAAACGTCGTACTTGTAACTCCGTCAACTCATATCTAGATACCTACGCGATATCCGACAACTGGAGGGCCGGCCGTGATAGTCCTAGAGTGACCGCGAACTCCATCTGAATCTTCGAAAGGCCGAAGTAAACGATGGCAGCTGGTGGCGACGCCAACGAGGTCGTTCAGACCATCGAATCAGGCCTTCCAACCCGGACCCCGGCATCGGACGCTGAGGAGATCAGTATCATCACAACCGGATCTCGCAAGGCGGCAAGGAGAGATCGGGTTATTGATGAGGACGAGCCGCTGGTAGACACCACGGCCGATTTGACACTTCGGTCGAAGAAGACCGAGCGGGCCGAAAAGCGACTTCAGAAGAAGCAGACGAAAGCCGCCAAAGCAAAGATTCCAATATCACTTCTCGACATTCCTACCGAACTCCTCCAGGAGATAGCAGGGTATCTACGGCCCAGCGATGTGCTCCAGCTGCTGCAAGTCAACCACAATGTTCGGGACTTCATTCAGACCAACGAAAGCGCCATCGCCCGCGACATTATCGGTAGAAGATACTGGGTACTGTCGCGGTGCTTCCCACTACCTTTGTCCCTTGACAACGTCGACAGCTCCGCACGCTCAGCTCTGCTAAGTGATGCACGGCAACATACGATTCAAACGCACAAGAAGCCATATCAACACGTCAGAAGCGTCGAACCGCTCAAGATCTGCACTTGTATGTCGTGCGTTATGGCGTGGATCAATTTATGTACAATTCTGGATCTATCACACTGGCAGAAAAACCTCAACAAGCGAGAGCCAATTCCAATGATACCAAGGGGCACCACGCCGGAGTGGAATCGCAGATTACTGGATGCAAATGCGGCCATAGTAGAGAAGGCAATGGATAGTCGATTAGTGCACGCTGTAATCCTCGAGAACCACCTCAGCACAACGATCCAAACCATTTTCCGAACCTTCCGAGGCAAGAAGACGGTACACCCGAAACGGCTTTATCACCTGACCCAATCGGAAGCCGAAAGGGAGACGGACGAGTTTCTTGAGCGCAGCGGTCCGCCGTCGTACGAACCTCCGTGGCATCGAGACAATTACTACGGTCTGGAAGCTTACGTACCAAATCGAAAATGGGACAAGGTACAGGAGAAGTGGATTTACTATGCCAAAGGCATGCACGATAACGATCTGCAATGGGTGAAGCGGTGGTACACGCCCAAAGTCCCGCCGACAGCAGTAAAGGAGCAGGCTATTGAACCTCCGGCTCGCTCAGAGAAGATCTCGGAAGTGTAGATTCTTACTTATGGGGGTGCTTTACGAAATCCGACTCCGGTATATACGCCATCTTCGCAATGTTGAATACTACAGGAATGCCATGTGGCCGCATGTCCCACGGTACATGCTCGCCGACCTCACGGAAACCAGCTTTCTCGTAAACTGGCTTCCCAGTCACCGAAGCCTCGAGATACGCCGGCACGCCATCTTCCCGGGCTTTCTTCACGCCCCAGTCGATCAACAAGCTTGCAGCGCCCTGCTTGCGCCAGCACTCTCGACTCACCATCGACATCAACACTACCCTTCTGTCAGCACTCCTCTCTAAGAACACGAAGTCAACCTTGGACAGCACTCACCCCAACAAGCCTGGCCCCTAGGCTGCCACTCCCGCCTCAACCTCATCATCCCCGTCCTCAACTCCCGATACAAATCCAACTTCATCACACTCCTCGCATCCTCCGGCAGAAACTCCCCCACATCAACATACTCATGTTTCTCAAACTCATACCCCTCCGGAAAGAAGTTCCAGCGCGCATAGCTCACGATCTCGCCGTCTGGCGTGCAAGCCTTAATCTGGTGGCAAGTCGGATCGACTTTAAAGAACTTCTCCTCGTTCGCTGTGCTGTACCGGAGCCGGCGGAGCGCTTCTTTGTCGTCGCCATCAGCGACCGGCCAGCAGAGAGGGGAGATGGGTGGGGTTGCGAGGTCGCCACCGCGGCGGTTGAGGGGGCGGAGGATCTCGGAGAAGTCTGTTGCTGCTACGCGGGAGACTGTGAAGGGAGCGGCCATCGTGAAGGCTGAAGAGGAGGTCTGACCGAGTGATCTGAGAAGGTGGTCATCAGTGCGGGGATTCCTTGTGGTGTTTTATGGTGTGCAGGCTACATATGTAGCGCATCCGAGCTTACACACTATATACATACAAATTGGCTATACACTATATGTTTGTATATATAGTGGTCATATGTTTTAGTGGTTTTTGGTGGTATAAGGCTCTAATTCTATGTCGTAGCTGTAGAATTATAGAGAAAGTAGTGAATTTAGAGGCCTCTAATTAGCTAGCAAAACCTCGGCTAATGAGATAAGATTATATCTCTACTTTATCTTTACATCTATCTAGACGAGAGCTAGCTTATCTACTAAGACGATCGAGCAAATTAAGTGTATAAAGTACTAACAATTCAGTAGTGTTATTAGTAGCTAATTTAAGGAAGAAGAACATTTACCTAGCGGCGACGACGAGCCTCTAGAGGAGCTGGAGATGACGTAGTCACTATATTACATATAGCACCTGTATTCACTTGTTACCACACTATATACATATGGTTATTATCCACCATACCAGAACACATCCCCGCACTAGTGGTCATGTGTTTGGGGATGAGTGTTGACGACGGAGCTCCTCGAAGGGAACATGAGTGGGACGAGGGTCATTTAGTACTTATAGTCTTGTATAAATAGTAGATGGCCTCAACGTTACAGCAAGTCTGTGAAATTGTACGCCTTTCTGCATGTTCATACGAGCTTGTCCCCTCGGAATCCAGAGAAAGTGGCTCTCCACGCCTTTCTACAAGGCCAACAGCCTAGCTCGCAGCCGCAGTATCCTCCACTGTCTTGCCCCACCTCATGGTTTTGCATGCGGTGATTTGTATACGGGTGGGAGGTAGGGTTACTTCTTCTCTTATCACTCACTCCGAACCCTGCAATACCACGTCGAAACCGAAAGTGCTCCGATCGATGTAACTCAGCCGCATCCTTAGCCTCAAGCATGAGCCGCAAGCAGAAACAAACATCTACGTCTTTGGTAATGTCTCCTCTGTATCGATTGTGATATGTACAATTGCCTCCCTCCCTACAGCCTCTACTGTCGGCGAGACAGGGTAGCCACCACCAGAAACAGAGAAGATGCATGTCAAAGTTCCACTATTGATCATCAAGCACATGCAAGTACTTCTTCTCCTCCCGCTTCTCCTTCTCCGTCATGGGAGGCAGGTCGTAGTATGCCGAGCTGCGGTATGCTTGCTGTAGTCCAAAACGTCAGTAGACACCCTCAACAAAATCTCAACTCCCGTCGGACGACATACCAAATACTTAAAAGTAAACGCCGCAATATCACCTGCCTCCATATCCAGATCCTTAAACGTCTTGGCCTTCGCATCGATGAATTGATCCATGAATTCCCGCTCGACCATGTCTTTGCATCCTACAGGCCACCACAGCGCCTTGTTCATCAGATCTAATGCAGGACCCATAATCCGCTTCGGCACATTGATGTGCCGGCGCTCTTTTATGATCTCCCGGTCCACCAATTCAGATATCTCCTTCAGACTGTAATTCTTTGGACCATAAAGCTCGTACGTCTGCCCAGCCGTGCTGTCGTCCTGTCCAATTCGCTCCAGAGCAGCTCCGACATCGATGACGTGTACAGGCCAGAAGCGCTCTTGCATGTTGTTGGAAGTGAAAACGTTGGCGACAGACGCGAGGCGATGGAGCAGCCGGTCTTCGAACCCGAACATAGGTGCTGGGCGCACTATGCTGGTCTCTGGGAAGATTTCGCGTGCGACCTTCTCGCCTCGATACTTCGTCCGGGAGAACTCGGAGGGAGACTCGGGGTGCACGGAGTGTGAGGAGACTTGGATGAAGCGATCGACATCGTACTTCGCTACCGCGTTCGCAATCCGTCGTGTGCCCTCGACGTGCACGTCTTCGAAGTCGAAGTTCTTGGTCGGGTAGTCGCGGCCGATGAGGTTGTAGACGATATCCGAGTGTCGCACGCTCTCTTCAATGGAGGTGGTGTTGCGGAGGTCCATTTCCATGAACACCACCCTTCCAAGATCTCCAGCGACTTTGAGGTGGCGCTTGGCCATTTCTTCGCGGTAGGGGACGACGACGGTGTTTCCGGAGCGGGCGAGGCGGTTGACGATGTAGCGGCCTAGGAAACCTGTGGCGCCGAAGACGGTTGCGGTGTGCCCGCCTAGACCGCTGCGGCCGCCGGCGATGCGGATGATGGGTTTGCCTGTTCGTGTGATTGCTATATCTTGGTTGTATTGTTCGTGTCGGCGGGGGGTGGTCGAGAGAGCTCGTTTTGTGAGGGCGGAGGTTGTGAGGGTGGAGGTACGGCAGAGGTGGCGGTGGAGTGCCATTGGGCTGGTTTGGAGGCCGGCCATGGCCGGTAGAGGGGAGTGGAGACGATGAGTGGGAGTGTCGAGATGTTGTGTAGGCCGGCTACTCCATCAATGGCGAGTTGGAAGCTGTTCGAGTCGTGTCTCCGCAACTGCGAGTGAGGTTCATTGTTCATTCGGAGACGGAAGCCCGTTTCTCCGGGTTCGCGATTAGGGTTAGGGTTGTACGCTTGCTCGCGTTTGTCATTCACGACAGCTGTTCTTGACACAGGCGACTCTCACAAAGACCTCTTCACTGATGGTCATGGACGACGACGACTCACCGAACACATAACACTCGCTCCCCCACATCACCACCAAAATGCGTCTCGGCTATTACGCAGGAGCATCAACAGCTGCCGCGGCGGCATGTCTTCTGAAGGCTTTCCATGAACGCCAAAATTTCTACAGCGCCACCGTCTACCTCTCGCAGTCCAATGCCTGCCTCCTCATCCTCACGAACCTCCTACTCGTGCTAGCATGCAGTTTCATGTATGCGCTCCAACGGCTGCTCTATGGACCCCTCCGACCCATCGAGATCGAGCAGCTGAGCGAGAAGGCATGGTATGCTGTGCTCGACACGTTACTGGCTATGCCCAGCTTCCGGGAAGACGTTGGGGGCTGGCTGCTGGCGATGTTCACGTTGCTACTAGCTGGGAAGGTGTGGGGCTGGATTGGAGAGGGCAGGGTGGATGTGTTGGAACAGCAGCCTCCTGCGAACCCGCGATTGTTTCATATGAGGCTGGCAACGAGCTTGGTCGCGAGCGTCATATTCGATCTTTACATGTTGGACTACTGCGTGGGGACTGTGTTATCGGATCCGAGGCCTGGGATGATGGTCATTTTTACCTTCGAATTTGCGATTTTGACGGTGTTCTCCTCGTTCACACTGGCGAGATATCTCTTGGCTGTGATTCAGTCGCGAGTGGAGAAGGCGCAGATGGAGAAGGCGATCGATGATCGAAAGACAGAAATAAGAGGAGAACGAGCAGCAGCACGACAGAACGAGACGGCCGATGGAAGCGCAGCACCTGCGTCGCCGCCTTCGGAGGAACCCATCGAAGTCGACGAGAACGAGCTGGACGTACCTGGCTGGGAAGACAAGAGACGATACCTGTTCGCACTGGAGGTCTTTACAGACTTCATCAAGCTGCTCATCTATATCGTCTTCTTCACCGTCAGCATCACATTCAATGGATTGCCGATGCACATCATGCGCGATGTCTATATGACTTTCGCCTCTTTCAGCAAGCGGGTGGCGGATTACGTGGCATACCGGAAGGCGACAAGTGAGATGAACACGCGATATCCGGATGCAACGGAGGAAGAGATACGAGGAGATGCGTGTATTGTTTGCAGAGAGATCAT
>JAABUW010007795.1_pt1 | contig 12742 bp, 11 predicted proteins | sample 5560081 | NCBI WGS metagenome assembly JAABUW01 (sample SAMN10711882, study PRJNA513363) | rock metagenome | isolation source: Antarctica rocks | place: Antarctica: Victoria Land, Knobhead sud
ATGGGCGGCCATCCGAGAAGCTTTCACTCACTTCAGACCCGACGAGTGCCGCAACTACCTCACCGCAGCAGGCTACGATGCCTATGATCCAGCCTGACCGGCAACAGCTCTAGCCCTTTTCCGCATCAGCAGGTTCCATACATCGTAGATCAATTCGGCGGTTACAGGGACGTAGAGGGGAAGCAAATAGCTGGACCTAGTCCACGAATGACCCCTGAGGCGCATATCCCAACAGATCGATTTATCTTCCAGCGGCCGTAAATATCGTCCAATAAATTAGGGGATTATCCCCTTGACGCAGGTACCGCATTGATCTAGGATTTGGGCATTGGAGAGAACCGATGCCTACCCGCAAGCGCACCCGCCCAACTCAAGCCGGAACCCAGGTCAGCAACGTCCAGGCGTTTTCGGTTCGCGAGTTCTTCGCTCAGTTCGACAGCGACGACGCGTGCCTGACCCGCATCATGGAAGTGCGCTACGGGCTCCGTCATGTGTGCGGCAAGTGCGGTAAGGATGCGACTTTCCATAAGCTGGCGGAGCGCCGAGCCTATGCCTGCGCCCAGTGTGGGGATCACGTTTACCCCTGTGCCGGTACCATCTTTCAGGACAGCCGCACCTCGCTTCAGGTTTGGTTCTACGCCATCTATCTTTTTATCGCGACCCGCCATGGCGTGTCCGGCAAGGAGCTGCAGCGCACGCTCGGCGTGACCTACAAAACGGCTTGGCGCATGGGGCAGCAAATCCGTACCCTCATGGGGAATGCGGAAGAGTTCGCCATGCTCAAAGGCCACGTCGAAATTGACGAGGCCTATGTCGGCGGCCACCGCTCGGGCAAGCGCGGGCGCGGCGCCGAAGGCAAGACGATCATTATGGGCATGAAGGAGCGTGGCGGCCGGATCGTCGCCAAGGTGATCCCTGACATCAAGAAGGCAACACTCCGCAAGGAAGTGCTGGCGAACGTCGAGGCCGGCTCCATCGTCTCGACGGACGAACTGATGAGCTACGGTTTACTGGAGGGCGACGGCTTCGAGCACGGCACCGTGAAGCACGGCGCCAAGGAGTACGCCTATTACGACTACCGCGCGAAAGTGACCCACCACACCAACCATGCGGAGTCGTTCTGGCGGCTGTTCAAGAAGTCTGTCGACTCGACCCACATTCACGTTAGCGAGAAGTACATGGCCCGCTACCTGGACGAGTTCGCTTTCCGGTCGAACCATCGGCAGATGCGGAACGCGATGTTCGATCTTCTGATTGCGGCCCTGTGACATGGGCTGCAAGGGCGGCGTCGAACTCGGCTGGATCGATCGGGCCGACGCCGCGCGCTTCCTCTTGGGTGATGAAGTCGGGTAAGCGGTCAGATTTGATGGCCTCAGCGAGCGTCATCACGCAACTCTCGCGTACCGGAGGAAATCATCGTTTGCAGCCGCTAGGGAGATCACATTGCTTACATCTGCGAGCAATCCACCTTTTGGGCCAAGAGCTTGGGCGTCCTTTACGACGGCGTTCAAGGAAATCGGCTCCTTACGCATCGATACGTCCGAAAACATCATGAACCTGTTCGAGATGGAATTGGCATTCGCTGTTACAAATTCAAAGACTGCTCGACGGCCATGCGGGAGAGCGACCACGTTGTGAGCGTCCCAGGTGGAACGTAAGCCTTCAATGACAGCTTCTTTGGCGACCGCTGCGACGCCGAAAATCGACCGCACGCGATCATAAACCTCATCATTGCGGCGGCGATCCTTGTCTTCATCCGCCTTCAGAATGGCAAACGAAGCCGCCTGTACGGAAGCGTTGGCCACTGTCGCTATGGCGCCCTCGATCCGATCCATAGGAGCGCGAAGCAGGAACATGCTTTGGCCATCGTAACCGACCCCAAACCGGTCGGCGGCGCGCTTCGCTTGATGATTGTAAAACTCTGCGGCATTCGCCAGATAAGCTTCGGTGTGACCTGCTCCCATATCGGAGACAAAGCACGTGTCCCCAACGGAGCTGATCTCGATGGTACTGGTCGCTCCACTCGGGTAGAGAACGGGAACGGACACGCGGATGCGATCGCTCTCGCCCTGCGTCGTCATCAGACGCGCAACGGCTTCTCTGATCCGGGTTTCTATGGCCTCGGTCCTCGTATCGCGATCCATTAGAACAGCGCTCCCTGATCGCCTGGCCTGGGGATATCGGCACGATTCCATATGCGCAGTGTATCACAAGCGAACGCCAGGGCTTCATCGAAATTCCGGAAGTCCGGGACGATAGGCCGAGCACATTGGACATCGCCAGCGCGAATTCGCCCCTCCGCATCAACGGTATGATCCAGGCAGCAGTGATGGTGTGTCTCCCCGGGCCGAAAAGGAAGGCCTCGGTACTCTGGCGGCCCATGCTGGCCATTGATATGGCCCCTGATTGGCCGCCATTCTAGGCGGTAGAGGGTGTGATGGCTGCGGCTTCCGGGCTTGTCACAATCAAGCTGGAATGTCCCGCAGTTTAAGAAGCGCGGATAGACCAGAATCCTAAACCACAGCCCTCGTGGGAGCGTGCCGTCAATGGCGATCCTAGCCTCGAAAATGTGCTTCTCAGCCCGCCCCTCACGGTTCTCAACAGGCTTCCATTCGGCTAGCGCGACAAGCTGCTTCTCGCATTCAATAAGGAGCTTGGCTTCGTGGAGGCCGATCGTCATCCAACGATTGGAGCATGAACCGATCCCAAGTTGAAGCCCTAGCAGGCTGCTGAAAAACTCATTTTTGCCTGGATCCGTTCGGTCTTTGATTCTGTTCTGTTCGCCCTTTGTAGATGCACGAAGCGGCTCACCGAAGCGTTTTTCAGCAGCCTGCTAGACGCGCTTCGAATCGGTGGTAGCATCGGCCCTAACATGAGACGGGGAGGGATCTGTGAACCTCGATATCGAATTGATCGGCATTGAAACCGTCATCTGGCCTGAAAGCCGCCTCGGCAATCCGACCCCATCGCCACATTGGAAGGTGACGATCGCCATTCCACAACGAAACGGCGACAACCTACTTCAAGCCACGTGGTATCTTCCAAAGAAATCGTGGCCGGATGGTTCAGTTCTGCCCGTAGCAAGAAACTGGTTCCACCGTCTGTGCAAGGACGCGGCCGAAAACACTTCTGATTGGCTTCTTTCTGATGCTCAGTTTGAGGTTCTGAAGCGTCCTCAACCCACGCCCCTGTCTTCTGGCACTGGTGAAACATTGAAGGATCCTATGGAAAAGCCCGGTCAATGACCGGGCCGGGCGAGGATGTTTAAGATGATCTGGGGTGACAGAACAGGCTTAGGTCCGGCGCTAATCCTACTCACTTAACTTACCAATATAAAGTTCCGACTCGTCGAGTTCCTCAAGCAACCTCTTGTAAACTTCTTGGTTTTTTGCGTTCTGGCTATGGAATCCATCGATGTCGGTGATTGCGTCTGAGCTAGGATTCCCTGTGTCGGCCGATGATGCGTTTTTCCTCATGCGCTGAAGTTCGGAAGCGAGCCCCGTCGTAACGGCGCCAAATTCCTCCATCGTAAGTTTGCGCATTCTGGGGCTCCTGAGGTGGTGATCCTGCCCGGATCATATCTCAGATAGAAGGTCCAACAACCAGTGCCACCTACCTCGTCAAGGGGATAATCCCCATAAATTATTCAAAATATGGTCATGTATAGTGAGAGGAGGAGACTCCAGTGGCTGAAGATATGGCAATTTGGAGAAGGCTTGTTTTAGACGAGGTTAGGAGCATCGCTGACGAGCAGCAGCAACGGAAGACATGGTTCGGCGTAGGCCCTTTGATTGATGGCCCCACGGAACAATTCTGTGCGTTTTTCGATAACGCTTCTGTTCCAGACTTCCTGGTGCGTTTCGACAACGGATTAAATGAAGAGCAAATAGTGCAGCTCACCCAACTGACCGCTCAGATGAGGCACCTGTCTGATACCATTCGCGGGTTTATCAGGCCGGCTGACCTGATAGACGATCCGCGATGGGAGGAGATCCGCAAGCAAGCGGCAATCACCCTTGATGTCTTGTCGAAGGAAGATTGAAGCAATCGCAGAACGGGGTCCCACCAAACTGGATCTATAGCTCGGTCGACCGCGACCCGCTGAGCCCGTGGTTCGGCGAGGCGGTCGCCTACGAGGTGGCCCGGGCGTGGCGCCTTGCGGCTGCATCCCTCGCGCGTGGTGCGGTTCCTCGGCAACGAATGGCCCGACCCGACGGTGGGCGCCTCGGTCTGGTCGGATAGCGTGCTGCTGGCGCTCTACGACGCCGTGCACGCCGTGGCGCTGACGACCGCGGGGCGACGAGCCTCATGCACGAGGCCAAGGTCGACGTCGTCATGGTGGCGAACCTGTCCGAGCACCTCTCATCGTCCGACACCACGGCGCAGGACCTTCTTCGCCGATGCCGCTGCGACGGCGGCCTGAGAACACGAGAACCTGAACGCTTTCGTCGCTCGGCCTAACCCGCGCCGCGGCCTTCGACGCTTCCGTAACATCCGAAGCGCGGCTCCGGTTCGTCCCGCCTTCCCCACCCCAGCCCCGGAGCCTTCCCCATGGCCACGCTCGTCCTGCGCGCCGCCGGCACGGCGATCGGCACGGCCCTCGGCGGTCCGCTCGGCGGCATCGTGGGGGGACTGCTGGGCGCCGTCGGCGGCGGCGTGGTGGACGGGCTGCTGGCCAACGCGCTGGCGTCGCGCCGCAACAAGGCGCCCGAGCTCGACGAGGTGGCGATCACCCACGCCAGCGAGGGCACGCCGGTCAGGAAGCTCTGGGGGCGCATGCGGGTCGGCGGCAACGTCATCTGGTGCACTCAGTTTCAGGCCGTCACCACGAATCAAAAGGGCACCAGCGCCTCCGGCAAGGGTTTTGGGGCCTCCACCAAGGTGACGAGCTTCGAGCTCTCCTTCGCGGTGGCGTTCTGCGAGGGCGGCGACGACGTCACGCTCGGCCGCGTCTGGGCCGACGGCAACGAGCTCGACCTCAGCCAGTACGGCTACCACTTCTACAACGGCTCCGAGAGCCAGGCGCCGGACGGCTGGATCGAGAGCGTCGAGGGCACCGGCGCCGTGCCGGCCTATCGCGGCCTGTGCTACATCGTGTTCCACCTGATGGCGCTCGACGCCTTCGGCAACCGCATGCCGCAGATCACGGCCGAGATCATCCGGCGGCCGCCGATCCCCGACCCCGACGACGTCACCCACGTGCTGCGCTCGGTGTGCATGCTGCCCGGCGCCGGTGAATTCGTGCTCGGCACCCAGGTGTACCAATCGAGCGACGGCTTCGGGTCGTGGTTCCCGGAGAACGTCCACACCGCCAACGGGGCCACGGATTTCAACGCCTCGCTGGCCCAGCTCAACGCCAGCCTGCCCAACCGTTCGGCCGTGTCGCTCGTGGTGGCGTGGTTCGGCACCGATCTCAGGGCCGGCAACTGCCTGATCGTGCCCAAGGTCGAGAGCGCCACCAAGGTGGTGAAGCCGGTCGACTGGGCGGTGGCGGGCCAGACCCGGGCGACCGCCGCGCTGGTCAGCCAGATCGACCCCGCGACCCTCGACCCGACCGGCCTGGGCAACCTGGCGCCGAGCACCGGCACGGTGCCGGCCTTCGGCGGCACGCCCAGCGACGACACCGTGATCCAGGCCATCCAGGCCCTCAATGCCGACGGGCTCAGGGTGCAGTTCTATCCCTTCGTCATGATGGACGTGCCGCCCGGCAACGGCCTGCCGGACCCGTATGGGTCCGCCCAGCAGGCGCCGTTCCCATGGCGAGGCCGCATCACCTGCTACCCCGGCCCGGGTCAGCCGGGCACCGCCGACAAGACGGCCGCCGCCGCCACCCAGGTCAATGCCTTCTTCGCCCAATATGGCCCGATGGTGCTGCATTACGCGCAGCTCGCCGTCCAGGCCGGCGGCGTCGACGCCTTCGTGATCGGCTCGGAACTGGTGGGCCTGACCCAGCTGCGCTCCGGCCCCGGCGACGCCGCCTATCCGGCCATCGCGGCGCTGAAAAGCCTGGCGGCCCAGGTCAAGGCGACCGTCGGGGCCGGGTGCCGGGTCGGCTACGCGGCCGACTGGACCGAATACCATTCCCACCGGCCCGTCGACGGCACGAACGACGTCATCTTCAACATGGACCCGCTGTGGTCGGACGCCAACATCGACTTCATCGGCATCGACAATTACCTGCCTGTCGCCGACTGGCGCGACGGCGCCCCCAACCGCGATTCCGATCCGGTGGCCGGCCCCTTCGCGATCTACGACAAGGGCTATCTGCAGTCCAACATCGAGGGCGGCGAGGACTATGCCTGGTACTACGCCACCCCGGCAGACCGGGTGGCGCAGACCCGCACGCCGATCGTCGACCCGCCAAGGGCAAGGCCTGGGTGTTCCGGCAGAAGGACATCCGCAACTGGTGGCTGAACCCGCATTACAGCCGGCCCGGCGGCGTCGAGAACGCCGGCGCCACCGCCTATGCGGCGCAGTCGAAACCCATCCGCTTCACCGAGTTCGGCTGCCCGGCGGTCGACAAGGGGCCGAACCAGCCCAACGTGTTCTACGACCCGAAGTCGGCGGAATCCTCGCTGCCCTATTTCTCGCTGGGCTCGAAGGACGATCCGGTGCAGCGGGCCTATCTCGAGGCGACGCTCTCCTACTGGCGCGACCACGCCCCCACCTCGGCCGCCTATGGCGGCCCCATGGTGTCGACCGCCGACATGTATGCCTGGGCCTGGGACGCCCGGCCATTCCCGGACTTCCCGGACGTCCCGGCCCGCACGGCCGTGTGGCACGACACGCCGAACTACGAACTCGGACACTGGCTCACGGGGCGGCTCTCGGAAGTGCCGCTGCGCTGGATCATCGCCGAGCTCTGCGCCGCCGCGGCCGTCACGGCCTATGACACGAGCGCGCTGCTCAGCCCCTCGACCCTGGTGCTGGGCTATGCCACCGATGCCCTGATGTCGCCGCGCGACATCCTGGCCGGGCTGATGGACGCCCATCAGTTCGACGCCGCCGAATCGGGCGGCAGCCTCGTGTTCTTCGCCAAGGGCAACGTCAGGGTCACGCCGCTCCTGGTCGACGGGCTCGCGGTCGAGGGCGCGGCCGACCCCGGCTACAGCTTCACCCGCCAGGCCGACACCGACCTGCCGGGCGCCCTGCGGCTCTCCTTCGCGGACCCCTACCGGGGCTACGCTTCCGCTGCCGTCGAGGGCCGCAAGGCCATCGGCAACAGCCAGAACGTCGCCACCCTGTCGACCGCGGCCGTGCTCGACCCGGCCTATGCGGCCGACACGGCTGTGTCGCTGCTCCAGCAGGTGTGGGCCGGGCGCGAGACCGGCACCATCAAGCTGCCGCCCTCGCGCCTGGCTCTCGACGCCGGCGACGCCGTCACGGTGACGTTCGACGGCCTGACCCTGCCGTTCCGCTTGAAGAGCGTCCACACCACCACGTTCCGCACGGCCGAGCTCGTGGGCTTCGACCCGTCGCTGCTGCGCGTGGCCTCGCCGCCGCAGCCGCGGACCGGCACGCCGAAGCTCGGCAGCTACGGGCCACCCGTCATCGAGTTCCTGTCGCTGCCGCCCGTGACGGGCGCCGAGCCCGAACTCTGGGCGCCGCGCATCGCCGCCTATGCGTCGCCCTGGGCCAGGGTCGACGTCTATCGGGCCAATGGCGGCGGCGGCTACGACTACGTCACCACGGCGGCTGTCCCATCTGCGATGGGGCAGCTGACGAGCCCGCTCTACGCCGGCCCGGTGGATCGCTGGGACTTCGGCAATGTGGTGTCGCTGCGGCTCTACGGGGGCGCGCAGCTCTTGTCGCTCAGCGAGGCCCAGGTGCTGGGCGGCGCCGGCGCCATCGCGATCAAGAACGCCGCCACCGGGAACTGGGAGGTACTGCAGTACCAGAGCGCCCAGCTGGTCGGCGTCGGGGCCTACAACCTCACCAAGCTGCTGCGCGGCCAGCTCGGCACCGAGGGCGCCATGCTGAACCCGGCACCCAGGGGTGCGCGGGTTGTCATCCTCGACGCCAACACGCTGACCCCGCTCGACATGACGCTCGACGGGCGCGGCCTCGTGCAGAGCCTGCGCTACGGCCCGAGCCTGTTTCCGCCGAGCGACCCCACCTACAGCGCCGTCAGCCTCGCCTTCCCGGCCACCGGCCTGCGGCCCTTCTCGGTGTCCCAGATCGCCGGCCGGCGGGCGCTGCCGGCCGCAGACGTCGCCTTCACCTGGGTTCGGCGCACGCGCTTTAACGGCGACGGCTGGGACCCCGACAATGTGCCGCTCAACGAACAGAGCGAGCTCTACGACCTCGAGGTGACGGACGGCCACGGGGTCGTGCTGCGCACCGTCTCCGGCCTGTCCTCGCCCGCCTGGACCTATAGTGCGGCCCAGCAGGCGGCCGACTTCGGGGCGCCGCAGCCCTCCTACACGATCAACCTCTACCAGCTCTCGGCCGACGTCGGCCGCGGCCAGGTCGCGACCCGCACCGTCTTCCTTTGAGCCCGGATCGGAGAAAAGATGAGTGCCTCGCCCAACCTGAAACTCCCCTACCTCGACCAGAACCAGAACCAGAAGACCGTCACCCATAATGCGGCGCTGCGCATGCTCGACGCGCTGGTGCAGCTGCAGATCCAATCGAGCGCGCTGGCGGCGCCCCCGGCCTCGCCCGGCGACGGGCAGTGCTGGATCGTGGCCAGCGGCGGCTCGGGGGCCTGGCAGGGCAAGGATCTCAACGTCGCGGCCTGGCAGGACGGCGCCTGGATGTTCTACGCGCCCACCACCGGCACACTGGCCTATAACGATGCGACCGCGAGCCCGATTCTATGGACGGGCTCGGCCTGGGCGCCCCTCGCGACCGCCGGCGGCGGCGCCGTCACCAGCGTGGCGGGCCGCACCGGGGCCGTGACGCTCGGCGTGGCCGACGTCGCCGGCGCAGCCCCGCTGGCCTCGCCGGCGCTCTCCGGCATGCCCAGCGCGCCGACCGCGGCCGCGGGCGACAGCACGACGAAACTCGCCACCACGGGTTTCGTGGCCGCGAGCTTCCTGACGGCCGCCACGGCCGGCTCCACCTATGCGCCGCTGGCCAGCCCGGTGCTGACCGGCACGCCCCAGGCCCCCACGCCGGCGGCCGGCGACAGTTCGGGCAAGATCGCCACCACGGGTTTCGTCACGGCCAGTTTCGTCACCTATGCCTATGCGGGCGCCAATTACGCGACATCCGCCAACGCGAGCCTGACCGGGACCCCGACGGCCCCCACCCAGCCGCAGAACAACAACTCGACCCGCATCGCCACCACGGCCTATGCGGACCGCGCCGCCGCCGCCATCATCGGCCGCACCCAGGTCAGCGACGCCGCCTATGCGGTGCTGGCGAGCGACCGCACGGTCGCGGTCACGGCGCTCACGGCCGCCCGCGTGCTGACCCTGCCGGCGGCCTCGGCCTATCCGGCCGGCGCCGCCCTGAGGATCGTCGACGAGAGCGGCGCCTGCTCGGCCACCAGCACGGTCACGATCGCGGCCGCCGGAACCGACACGGTCAACGGCGCCGCGAGCGCAATCCTGTCGGCGCCCTACAGCTACCTGGCGCTCGAATCCAACACCGCCAACAAGTGGACCGTGATCGACGCGCCGAGCGGCACGGTGTCGGGCCTCAACGGCGGTCCGCTCGCGGGCTTCCGCAACCGGGTCATCAACGGCAATTTCGCCATCAACCAGCGCGTCCAGGCGAGCGGCACGGCGCTGGCGGCAGCGGCCTACGGGCACGACCGCTGGAAGGCGGGAGCCGCGGGCTGCACCTACACGTTCACGGCCGCGACGCCGGACACCATTGTCACGATCACGGCCGGAACGCTGACCCAGGTGATCGAGGCCGCCAACGTCGAGGGCGGCGCCTACACGCTGTCCTGGGCCGGCACCGCCACGGCGCGGGTCTATCAGGGGACCGCGGCGGGAGCCTACGTGGCGAGCCCGCTCGTGGTGACCGGCCTGAGCGCCGGGGCCAACACCACGATCGAGTTCGGGCCTGGCACGCTCGGCAAGGTGCAGTTCGAGCCGGGGCCGGTCACGACGCCGTTCGAGCGCCGACCGCTTTCGACCGAGCTGGCGCTGTGCCAGCGCTATTTCGAGAAAAGCTACGATCAGGCGACCGCTCCAGGAGCTGTGTCGAGCTTTGGCGGCAACGCTGTATTCACGGTCGGTGTGCCCAGTGCCATCTATACGGCTGGAGTGACCGTCGGCTTCAAGATCACGAAGCGGGCTGATCCTACGATCACCCTGTATTCCATTACGACAGGAGCCTCCGGAAAAGTCAGAGATACACAGAATTCAGCCGATGTGACAGGAACGGCAGTAAACGTCGGTGACGCGGGTTTCGTTTGGTATGCTGCTAGTTCTGTTGCAAGTGCAGGGTATAATTTTCAGGGACATTGGACTGCGAGCGCGGAACTCTAGGGCGGAGGATGAACACCCTCCGCGCAAACGCCGTGGCCTGAACCCTCTCCACATCCATGCCCTTTCGCCCTCGCGCGCCACCGGCCGCGCGGGGGCGCCTCCGCGCGCCTTGGCGCGCTGCGCCGGCAGGAGCACCCGCATCATGAGACCGACCGATATCCTGAAGGAGGTCGAGGCCGACCTCGCCTCGCTGGCCGGCCTGCCGGCCGAGATCCGCGCCAAGGTCAAGGCCGGGGTCGCCGAACTGACCCGCATCCGCGACGCCGTCGACGCCACCATCGCGTCGCTCACCGGCAGCGCCCAGGCGGCGCTGGCCTCGCTCGAGGCCATGGCGGCGTCGGCCGCAGGGCAGGCGCCCGCCCAGGTCGACGCGGCACAGCCCGACCCGGCCGCAACCCTGGCCGCCGCGGCCCAGGCCGACCCGTTGGCGCCTACCACCGCCAGTTTCGGCTGACACCTCGGCGCCTTGCCCAAACGAGCCCCGCCGTCCGGCTCGCCCGGCCGGCGGGCCTTCCGCAAACCATGGAGACCCCCATGCCCGACGACATCGACGCAGACGCCTTCTACGCGGCGCACGAGGTCGCGCCATCCCTCGATCCCGAACTGCTGCGGCGCGCCGTCGACGCCTACATGGCGTCGCTGCACATGCACGTCACGCGCGCACACGCGCACATCGAACTCACGGCCGAAGAGGCGATCGAGGCTTTCCGGCCCAAAGACGTGGAGTTCTAGGCCATGACCAGGACAACTTCCCCTGCCGGCCGCGCCGCCCTGATGGCGCGCGAGGGCTGCCGCCTCGAGGCCTATCACGACAGCGTCGGCGTGCCGACGATCGGCGTCGGCCACACCGGCCGCGCCAGCCCGCCCGCCGTCGCCATGGGCCTGTGCATCACGCAAGCCGAGGCCGACGCGATCTTCGCGCGCGACCTCGCGCCTTTCGAAGCCGCCGTGAACCGCGCCGTGACGGCCGAGCTCGCGACCAATCAGTTCGACGCCTGCGTGTCGCTCGCCTTCAACATCGGGGCGGCCGGCTTCGCGGGCTCGACCGTGGTGCACAAGCTCAACGCCGGCGATCCCGCGGCGGCCGCCGACGCCTTCCTGATGTGGGTCCACCCGCCCGAGCTGCGCCAGCGCCGCAACGGTGAGCGCGCCCAGTTCCTGCGGCGCGACGCCGTGCCCCTGCCGGCTCCGCCGGTCGCCGTGGCGGCCGCCGTCATCCCGCCGATCGCCGGACCTCACCTGCTGCCGCGGCCGGCCGCCCCGGGCTTCTGGGTCCGCCTCGTCGCCGCTCTCACCCGAAAGGCAGCCTGACATGACCTTCGATCCCGCCGCTCTCATCCCGATCGGCGAGTCCATGGCGCGCGCGGCCCTGCCAACGCTGTCGACCATCCTCGGCGCGGCCGTACCGTTCCCGTTCAGCCTGTTCGTCGGCCCGGCCTTCGCGGCGATCGCGGCGGCACTCGGCGACGATCCCGCGACCGCGACGCCGGCGACCGTCAAGGCCCGGATCGACGCCGATCCGGCCGCCGCGGCCGCCAAGCTGCAGCCGATCGAGGATCACTTCGCCGCGGCCGCGGCGGCCGCCCAGCAGGAGCTCGACGCCCGGCTGCACGACGTCCAGGACGCGCGGGCGACGGAACTCGGCTACATCGACCGGAAATCGCCGCTCGAATGGGCCGTTCCGGCACTCGGCGTCATCGTCACGGTGGGCTTCATCGCGACGACCCTCGCCACGGCCTTTCACGTCATCGACAACAGCCCGATGGCTATCTACCTCATCACGACGCTCGGCGGCGGCTTCCTGATGCTGATGAACTTCTTCTTCGGCTCGAGCGCCGGGTCGAAGGCGAAGGACGATACGCTGGCCACGCTGGCCAAGGCCCCGCAGGTCATCCAGGGGCCGGGGTCGCACGTGTCCGGCGGGGTCGCGCCGAAGCGCGCGGGGCGATAGGTGGACCAGGTCCCGGGCGGAGGAGGCTTGGGGTCCCGGCTTGCTGCGCAAGCAGCCGCGAAGCAGGCTTGCTGCGCAAGCAGCCGGGAAGCCTCCGCAGGGGAGGACGCCCATCCTCGCCTGTCCATCGACAGCCCGGAATACCGAGACGCGCTGGCCGCACGGAAAGGGCACCCCGACGGGCCACACATTCTCCCCGATGACGAAGGTGTGGACAGCATGTCGCAAGTCGATCCCTACACGCTCGCCACGATGCTGGCCGACTTCAAGGCGGCCCGGAACCCGACCGAGGCGCCACAGCCTCGCAAGTCGCTGTTCGACTGGTCCTGGAACATGCCCCTGCTGA
>JAABUW010007800.1_pt1 | contig 12735 bp, 16 predicted proteins | sample 5560081 | NCBI WGS metagenome assembly JAABUW01 (sample SAMN10711882, study PRJNA513363) | rock metagenome | isolation source: Antarctica rocks | place: Antarctica: Victoria Land, Knobhead sud
ACAAAAATGTGGATTTTAAAGAAAAAAGTAACAAAAAAGAAAATAGTAGTAATAATAGTAATATTATAAATAGAATTTGAATACAAATCTAAAGGACACAACAGAAGTTCAATCAAGGAACAGTTGCAGGTAAAAAATAAAATTAAAATAAAAAGATTGGGGACACCCCCCTGTCAATCTACTTTCGCTTATTCCGTAAATCTAAGTATATGTTACCAGGTGAATTAACAGGTGATTTGAAGAAAAGGCTTTCTACCGTAAAAGGGCAAATTGAAGCAATTGTGAAGATGCTGGATGAAGAAACAAATCCTGATAAAATACTAATCCAGGTTAAGGCTGCTGACCAGGGATTGCAAAAAGCTCATTATTTATTGATGGATGAAGTATTTAGAAAAAGTCTTGCTTTAAAACTTGTGCAGGTAATGAATGCTTGTCCCGGTAATTGTCAGGATGCCGAAAAAATAGAGTACATGAAAAAAGAGTTTCCGATGCTTGAATTTGACCAGCTTACCACTAATATGAAAGAGATAAATGCCATTGATAAGAGGCTGGAAAAGCATAATAAAAATAATTTTAAAAAAGATTTGGATGACACCCCACCTGCGGGTTGACCTTTGGCATTCATCAATAAAATTAAATGTCATGGAAACTTTAAACAAAAGAAAAATTGAATTATTTACTGCCGGTTGTACTGTTTGTGAACCTGTTGTTGAAATGGTAAAAGGAATGGCTTGCAGTGATTGTGATGTGGTTATTTATAATTTATCTAACCCTTGTGAAACAAAGGAATGTATTGAAAAGGTAAAAACGTACGGGATTAAAACATTGCCTGCAATTGCTTTAAATGGTAAGCTATTGTCTTGCTGTCAGAATAAAGGTATTTCTGTTGAAGAACTGCGCAATGCCGGGTTAGGACAACCTGTGCTGAATTAAGCTGGTTTGGTTCTCTTATTTATCATTGATTTTATACAAATGTTATGGCATTAGAAAGTGTTCAAATGAAGGTGTCTGGTTTAATGTGTTCCTTCTGTACAATGAGTGTTGAAAAGGCTTTGAAAAGGTATCCTGCTATCAACAGTGTGATGGTAAACCTTGTTCATGGAATTGTTTTGGTAGAAGCTGATACCGCTAAGATGAACCGTGAGCAATTGGCAGAAGCAGTTGAAAAATTGGGCTATAGTGTATCTGCCACTGAAGTGCAGCAATATAAAACAGATGAAGAACTTTTTGGACTGATTAAACAACGTGGTACGATTGGAATGGTTGCGTCTGTAATTGATTTATTGGTTGACCCTTTAAATCTCTTCGGCATTTCTCAATCTTATCGCACTTATTTCAGTCTTGCTGTTGCTGCCTTTGTTTTGTTTTGGGTAGGATACCCAATCCTTCGCAAAACGATTATGGCGGTAAGGCAAAGGGTAATTAATGCCAATGTCTTATTATCTGCCGGTGCATGGGGTTCTTTTATTGTTGGTATTTTTTCTTTATTCAATCCGGCACTTCCAAACTTTTTACCTGTTGCTGCCTGGCTAATGTCTTTACATTTATTCTTTGGTTATTTTAAATTAGATACCCGCAAAAAGGCATCGGATGCAGTACGTAAACTGATTAACCTGCAACCTGCAAAAGCAAGGGTGTTGAGAGGTGAACAATTTGCTGATGTATTAACCAAAGATGTTTTAGTAAATGAAGTGGTTGAGGTTCGCCCCGGCGAACGTATTCCGTTAGATGGTATTGTCTTAAATGGTAATGGCAGTGTTGATGAAGCAAGTTTTACCGGTGAAAGTACACCTGCAAATAAAGAGGTTGGTGCTGCTGTGATTGGTGGTACTTTAAATCTCGATGGCGCTTTACAAATTAAGGTTACTAAAGTTGGGCAAGACAGTTTCCTAAGTCAGATTGTAAGTTTAATGAGCCGTATTGCTGAAAAGAAGCCACCTGTGGAATTGTTGGCAGATAAGCTAATGAACTATTACGGACCTGTTGTATTTATTGTTGCTGCTATTGCTTTTGCTGTATGGGGATTGGCAACAGGTAATTATATACAAGCAACGCTTGTATTACTGACCACTGTTATTATGGGTTATCCTTGTGCTTTAGGTATTACTACTCCAATGCTTGCTGCTATTGCCGGTGGTAAAGGAATATCAATTGGTTTATTAGTAAAAGCAAGTGAAGTGTTTTATGGATTGTCAAGAGTTGACACCATTGTATTTGATAAAACAGGTACACTAACTTATGGTAAACCTACTGTTACTGATGTTCATGCACTCAATGGAAACAGTAATGAATTACTATCTGTTGCTGAAGCATTAGAAAGTAAATCTGAACACCCGATAGGACAAGCCATTACTTTCTTTGCACAAAAAGAAAGTGCCCCTAAGTTGTCTGTGAATAATTTTAAAGCTATACCGGGAAAAGGTGTTACAGGAATTATTAATGGCGATGCTGTATTAGCCGGTAAGCCTTCTTTTATTGAACAAAGTAATATTGTTGTTTCTGAAAGTATTAAGCGTTCTATCGATGCTTTTGGTGATGAGGGTAAAACTGCTGTTGTTATTTGTAAGGGTGGGCAAGTGATTGGTATGATTGCTTTACAAGATACTCCACGCCCTACAGGTAAACAGGTGATTGATAAGATGAAGCAAAGAGGCATTAGAACTGTAATGCTTACCGGTGATGCTAAACAGGTAGCAGAGCCTATTGCAAAAAACCTTGGCATTGATGAAGTGCAGGCTGAACTTTTACCAAGCGAAAAAGCCACTGCTATTGAAGCATTGCAGAAGAAAGGTTATAAGGTTGCTATGGTGGGTGATGGTATAAATGATGCACCTGCATTAGCACAAAGTGATGTAGGAATTGCTATAGGTGCAGGTACTGATGTTGCGATAGAAGCTGCCGGTGTTATCCTAATTGGTGACAGGTTAATTGATGTATTGAATGCTGTTATCTTAGGAAAGGCAAGCTATAAAACAATGACAGGAAATGTGATTGTGGCGGTGCTTTTTAATATTGTTGGAATGCTGCTTGCAACACTTGGTTTTATAACTCCTATGCTTGCTATTGTGGTAATGATAGTAAGTATTTTTGCTATCCTAATCAATACTCTTCGCATAAGAACGTTACGACTTGAAGTAATTAAAGAGGAAACAACAACGACACTAACAGCGGCAAGTTTTAAAGTAACGAATATGGTTTGTGAAGGGTGTGCAGAAAAGATAACTACTGCACTTACGGCATTGCCCGGTGTGAAAGATGTTAAGCCTAAAGTGATTTCAAAACAGGTACAGGTAAATTATTATCCTGACCAGGTGAAGCATGATGAACTGAAAAAGGTGTTAGAGAAAGAAGGGTTTAATGCTGTTGAAGTATAGAACAAGTTTATAGTAATCTTTAAATAATTATCAAATCTCAATTATGAAATTGCTTGTTATGAAATTATCCATTTCAATGTGTTTAGTAGTTGCACTTGCCCTTACTGCCTGTGCCCAGGAAACAAAGAAAACTGAACAGACTACTCCAAAAGAACAAACAAAAACTGTTGTAATGCAAACAGTGAAAATGCCTGTTGATGGCATGGTGTGCAATGCCTGCCAATCGAACGTAAAGAAAACAATCAAGTCAATAGATGGTGTCGCTGATGTAGAAGTGAACCTTGAAAAGAAGTTTGCTGTCTTTACTTATGACCCACAAAAAGTAAAGGTTGAACAAGTGCAAAAAGCTGTTACCGATAAAGGTTTTACCGCAGGTAAACCACAAGAGGTTAAGCAATGAGTTTAGAACAATTTGTACAACAATTTAGTCAGGTACTTTCTCATGGCTCTGCTTATAGTTTACTGATTGCTGCCGGTGCAGGAATGATAACTACCGGGGTTTGCCCATGTACTTTACCTGTAGGACTTGGAATAGCCGGACTTGTAAGCAGTAATACAGAAAATAAAACTAACAGAGGGTTTATGATTGCCCTTGGTTTCTTCTGTGGCATAGTAGTTTGTCTTTCCCTATTAGGTGCTTTGGCTGGAAGATTAGGTATATTTCTAACTGAAACATTTGGTCAATATTGGGCTTTGTCAATGGCTGTAATATCTGCTGTTGCCGCAACACTTGCCTTTTATGGTCCTCGTCTTACTGTCACTAAATTAGCTGCCTTACGCCGCCCCGGTATTGGTGGCTCTTTTGTTTATGGTTTGGTATTTAGCTTAGGTACTTCTGCTGCTCCTTTATTATTACTTCTGTCTGTGGCTGCAGCTACTGCAAACCCAATTTATGGGTTTATCCTCGCTTTGGCTTTTGGTATTGGAAGAGGATTACCTTTTTTAATTGTAAGTGCTTTTGCCGGTGCTGTTACGAAGTTCGCTCAACTTACCTGGCTTAGAAGAAGTATTCAAATTGTAAGCGGACTTGCTTTATTGTTTGTATGCTATTATTATGTAAAGGTGTTTATTGATTTGCAGTAGTATCTTAACTTACTAAAGTTTGGTAAGCATCTGATGCTAATAGTGAATTGATTTGTTCTTTGTCAGATAGCTTAATTTTTATCATCCATCCATCTGTAAAAGAAGCTGAATTAACTAAAGGTGCATTGTCTTTTAGAGCAGTATTAATTTCAACCACTTCGCCGCTTACCGGCATAAACAAATCAGAAGTAGTTTTTACTGCTTCAACAGATCCAAACACTTCATCTTTCTTAAAAGTTTTACCAATAGCAGGAAGATCAACATAAACGATTTCGCCCAACTCACTTTGTGCAAATTCAGTAATGCCTATTATACCTGTTTCACCTTCTACTTTAAGCCAGGTATGCTCTTTAGAATATTTGTAATCATTTGGAAATTGCATCATTTTTTATTTTAAGTGATTAATAACCCTTTCTTAGCATGTCTGCATACTCATTAGGCAATGGACTGTCTTCAACTGCTTTTGCTGCCTTTTCTACATCATATTCAAATCTGATAAACTCTACCTGTACGGCATCTTTATTTGTAATGCTGCTATCTGCATTTATTGTAAGTATTACATAACATCCTTGTGGATTGTTGTCTTTTGGCTTTCCTACTGAACCAATATTAACAGCGTGGCGGTAATGTGCTGTTTCTGTTTGTTCTGTTGGTAATATTCTGTGGTAGGGTTTGTGAGTATGACCAAAGCACATAATATCCGCATCTGCACCTTCCATTATTCTCATCATGCTTTTTTCATCCCTGTCTTCAAACAAGTATTCATTTATCTTTCTTGGGCTTCCATGTACTAACAACAAGTTTAATTTGTCTTCATTTAGCTGAAACTCTACTTTGATGTGTGCCGGTAATGTTCTTAGGTATTTTCTTTCTTCAGGCTTTACAATTGAATTAGTATAGGAGATTGATATTTTTCCCATGTCCTTTTCAGGTTCAGTTTTATAAGCACAACCACATTCATCACTCATTAAACCAATGCCCTGGTCGTAATTGCCTGCAATAGTCGGGATGCCTCTGCGTCTTATTTCATTAATCACTTCGTTTGCCCAAATGTTATAGCCTACCAAATCACCAAGGCAATAAATAGCATCTGGCTTTTGTTCTTCAATGCTTTTTAAACAAGCTTCCAATGCAGGAAGATTGGCGTGTATATCGCTGAATAATGCAATTCTCATAAAGAAAGCTTTTTTTGAGAAAATATTGATTACTTAAGAGCTTTTGAACTCTACTTGTGGGCTTTAACTAATGAAAAAATATAGAGTACTTCTGTAGCAATTTGCTTACAACGCTCATTATAAACCTCTGTTTCATTCGGTGCGCCGTCAGCATCTTTGGGATCTTCATAAGGAGTAGCAATTTTTAGCGAAGCACCAAAGACTATTGGGCAGTCTTTATCCGCATGTGAGCAAGTCATAATTGCAGCAAAGTTGGAAGTTGGATTAGGAGGGTCTTTGTATTTTTTAGAAAAGGAAGTAATTGCAGGTAAATTATCTCCAAATTTAGTCTCATAGACAGGGTTTGTATCTTCAGTTTTCTTAGTGATTAAAAAACCCGCTTTAGTTAGTGCTGCTACAGCTCGGGGATTGAAAGCGGTTACTTCCAAACCCCCTGAATAATTGTTTACGCCTTCAATGCCATAATAGGCAGCGGCAGCATAGGCAAATAGCTGTGCCATATGGCTTCTACGAGAATTGTGAGTACAAATAAAAATCAGATTAGCTTTTTTTTCTGAGCCTAAGTGTGTTGATACAAATGAAGCAATCTTTTTCAATTCAATTTTTCTGTCCTCAGGTATTTTATTAAAATCTTTTTCAACGTTTTGTAAATAGCTATTTAAGGTGTGGTATAACATTTCCCTTGATTTTTCTTTAATTATAAATGACGATGCCGTAAGGAGGAGAATACCTGTTATGGGGATGATAAATACTTTCATAATTTCAATTGATGATTTAAACTTAAACGGATATAGTTGTTGGTTGATAGTACTTATTGCGAAGCCAAAAAGCCACGTTAACCAGGGCTATTAATGCTGGTACTTCTACTAATGGCCCAATAACACCGGCAAATGCCTGACCGCTGTTGATGCCAAATACACCTATTGCTACTGCTATTGCTAATTCAAAATTGTTACCTGCTGCTGTAAAAGCTATTGATGCATTGGTTGAGTAATCTGCTCCCATTTTCTTGCCGATAAAGAAGCTGACTAAAAACATGATAACAAAATAGATAACTAAAGGAATAGCTATTCTGACCACATCAAAAGGTATTTGAACAATCAATTTACCTTTCAGGCTAAACATTACTACGATGGTAAACAGTAATGCTATTAAAGTGATTGGAGAGATAACAGGAATGAATTTGTTTTGATACCAGTCTTCGCCATTTGCTTTTTTTAATACTATACGAGTGATAACGCCGGCAGCGAAAGGAATACCTAAATAGATGGCAACGCTTTCTGCGATTTGTCCAATTGTAATGTCTACTACTGAACCTGTGATGCCGAATAAGGGTGGCAATAGTGTTACAAAAACGTAAGCATACACACTGTGTATATTCCGGTGAAAGTGAGCCACCATTCCGGGCAAAGTGAGCCACCCTGGTAAGAGCGTATTTTAAAGGTTTAAAGCTAACTGTTTTTCTTTGTTCTTAATGACTCTCCTTTTAGTTCTATCCTGTTTGCATTTGCTGTCATTCTGTCCATGATTGCATCGGCAAGGGTTGGTTCTTTTATATATTCATACCATGCTTTCACTGGCAGTTGCGATGTAATGATAGTTGCTCCTTTTGCATACCTGTCTTCCATTATTTGCAGTAACGCAAGCTTTATATTATGGTCAAGGGGTTGCAGTCCAAAGTCGTCTAATATCAGCAGTGGTGTTTTAGCTATCTGGTTTAGCCACCGGATGTATGTTCCATCTAGTCTTGCACCTGCAAGGGCTTCTATGAATCTGTTCATGGCAAAGTAGGTGGTTCTGTAGCCAAGCATACAGGCCTGACGTCCTAATGCACAGGCCAGGTAGCTTTTGCCACATCCGGTAGATCCGGTAATGAGTATGTTTTGTCCTTTGTCAATAAAACTTCCATCACAAAACTGTAATAACTGTTCTTTGGTAATGCCGCGGTCTGCACTTGTTTTTACCTGTTCAGGCAAGGTGTTGTAACGCAGTTTGGATAAGCGCAGAAAGAGCTGAGTGCGCTGTGCCAGGCGGTATTGCGTTTCGGCATCTGTAAGCAGTCCCATAAGCGTATGAGCTTCGGGGTGCTGATGTGCAGGTTGATCTATTACTGCCTGGTATAGCTTAGACATACCAAAGAGTTTTAACTCCTGCATCTGTTCTACTGTACTTTGTGTGTTCATGTTTTTGTTTTAATGGATAAATATGTTTTGTGGTTAATTATACGCTTCTGGTCCTCTTAGATTATTATGCTCGGGCATATTAAACAATACGGACTGTTCGTACTGTAGGGTGTCGAGGTTGTTAATAAGGATATTATTGATGGTGGTGTAGTTGTAGTTCTGTCCTGTTAATGCCCGTTTGCACGCCGCTTCTACACGCAAAGCAGAGTATGCTTTTACGAGCCGCAGGATACCAAGACATGCATTGTATGTTTGTTCTGTAAATCTTCTTGCCTTTAATACACCTTGTATATACAGGTGAGCAGATGGGCCAACCTGTGCGGCTTGTTCTAAAAAGTAGCCTGCTGTCCATCCCTTTTGCTCTGCATACCGTTGGTGGCTCTCGGGCATGTGTTCTTTAAGTGTAGTAAAATCATGGGGCTTGTAACTACGCTTATGCAAAGCGATTCGTTTGTGCTGATAGTAAATCTCTACTGTGTCGGTATCATAAATTGCATTGACCGATTTACCAATAAAACCAAAGGGTACGCTGTAGTGGTGCCAGTTCTCGCCCAGGGTGATGTGATAGTTCTTTTGTACTTTAGCCTTTGCTACATGTTTGATAATATATGGTTCAGCAGGCAGGGGAAGAAGCAAGGATTTTTCATTCTTTATAAAACACTCCATGCGGCTGTAATCTTTCTTTTGAAAGGGGCGTTGGTGATGCTCTTTGAGTTGCTCTACAATATATGCATTGAGTTCACTGAGACTAAAAAACGTTTTATCACGCAGGGGAGCATATATACGCTGATAGACCAGCTTTACTTCATTTTCTACCGATGCTTTATCCTTAGGCTTACGCACCCTTGCAGCAAGCAGACTGGTATTATTATGCAGCGCCCATTGAAGCAGCGTATCGGTAAAAAGCGGTTCGTAACGACAACTTTTGCTTACGGCAGTTTTCATATTGTCACACTTAATACTCTGCGGTACACCACCCAACCAGGCAAGGCATAAGTTGAGCGCTTTTATAACATTGGGTTGGGTAGCATTGGGAAGCGCTACGGCAAAGCTGTAGCCACTATAAGGTAAAACGCCTACAAATACAGGACAGCTAATCACCTCTCCGCTTGCCCTATCTACATAGGATAAATTATCTCCTGCAAAATCAACCATCATCACATCGGCAGGCTTATGCTCAAAATGCATAGTAGCCTCATGTACCTTCCTGTACTGCCTGAAAAGATCGCAGAACTGCGAGTATTCATACCCTTCAGTAAAGTCTTTTTTATACTCCTGCCAAAGCAACTGCTTGGTTACACCGGTACGTTTAAGTTCAGCAAGAAAATAAGGTATGCGGCTTTTGAAATCTCCATTACGGCTATCTGCCTGCATTTGCATTGCATCAGCATAGGCAATGGCGCTAAGGCTGGCATCGTCCATTTGTTGCAGTGCTTCAAGGCTAAAAGCAGTTGGCTGCAAGCAATCCATATACTGCTTAACCGTGTTACGCGATATTTGTAACTCCCTTGATATTTTGCGACCGGAATAACCCTTTAGTAATAATTGAATGATGATGCGTACTTGTTGCATTGTTACCAGTTTATTAGACATCTCCTTGCTCGTATTTATTGAACAGTAAAGAAATGCTTACTCAGTAAATGAAATTTGTACGCTCTTACCGGGTGGCTCAATTACGCCGGAATGTCACAAAGCCATCTTTGAAAAAGTGGCTCAGTTTAACCGGAATCTAATATTCTTAATGCCTTTGAAGGGCCATAAAAGTGCGATTTAGAGGTGGCTCAGTTTGAGCGGAATCAGTGGCTCAGTTTGGAGCGGAATATGCACACTGTAAAGCAGTACCTGAAAGATGCTGTTTAATGCTACTAAACCTGCTGCATATTCCCTGCTGCCTTCTGCAAGTTCATTCCATACAATAACCATTGCAATGCACCTGGCTAAGCCTATCAAAATAAGTCCTACCATGTATTCAGGATAACCATGTAAAAACACAATAGCAAGTATGAACATTAATATGGGACCTATAACCCAATTGAGCAATAACGAAATACCTAAAACCTTTGTGTTCTTAAATACTTCTTTCAGTTTTTCATACCTTACTTTTGCAAATGGCGGATACATCATTAGTATTAAACCTATTGCCAAAGGAATGTTTGTTGTACCTGATGAAAAGGAATTGATGAATGTTGAAGAGGACGGAAAGAAGTAGCCTATCGCTACTCCAAGACCCATTGCTATAAAAATCCAAAGGGTTAAATACCTGTCTAAGAAACTTAACTTCTGTCTTTCGTTTGCCGGGGCACAATTGTTTGCTGACATTTAATTGAATGTTTTTATTGTAGATAGATTAGCAACAACCACCGCCCGGTGTGCAACAACTTTCATTTGCAACTGATAATGAGCTTAACTGAACCTTTTGCTTTTGTGGTGGAACACCACATTTGTCCTGGGCTAAACAAGCTGTTTGCTTAGAGGTAAGAACAAAGTTTTCTCCATTAAATTCCAAATCATATTTGCCAATAGTTTCTGACTGGTATTCTACTTCAATATCTAAGTCCTCCATTCCTAAAACCTTTTCAGATAATGCTATAATGTTTAATAACTTTTGAGGCTTCAAACGATGTTCATAATCGTTGGCATCCCATAGTTGAAAGTTTGCCACTTTCTCATTGCGTACTGTACCACCACAATCAATAAAGTGTTTTGTAACAACACCTACCTCTGTTACATGGAAATGTTCAGGAACTAACGTTCCGTTTTGTAGTTCAAAATTTACTGCTTCAGCAGTGCTTAAATGCTTTTTAATTTCAGATAGTTTCATTGTTCTTTATTTTATAATGTTAGTACTACTATTGTCTTATTGCAATAACACGATATATTTAGATAAAAAAAATCAACAACAGTTATTCTTCACTTCATAGGATACAAAAAACTTCTGCATTAACTCTTTGTATTGCTTCCAGACCTTTTCATCTATGCAGTAACAAATGCTTGCACCGTCAACACTTCCTTTAATTATTCCGACAGTTTTAAGTTCTTTTAGATGTTGTGAAATTGTCGCCTGTGCTAAGCCTAATTCTTCTACCAGGTCGCCACATATACATGACTTAGAGTTAATCAGGTATTCCACTATTGCTATCCGGGCAGGATGCGCCAATGCTTTAAGCATTGTAGCCATCTTATTTTGCTTTTCGGTAAATATTTCTGATTTTGTGATACCCATATTGATTGCAATATTACGATAATTGTTTTAAAACTTTTATTTTTGATTATGAATTTATTTTTAGCCTTATGAACACTGTTGTGCTGGATCAATTATTGCGAGGGCATTGGGAAGCCGTGAAGGCTATTTATGAAGGTGGTATTGCTACTGGCAATGCAACTTTTCAACTTGTTGCACCTGCTACATGGAAGCAGTGGGATACAGGACATACACAACATTCAAGGTTTGTTGCTGTAATTGATAATAAGGTTGTTGGTTGGGTGGCTCTCTCACCTACTTCTGCGAGGGACTGCTATAAGGGTGTATGTGAATTGAGTATTTATGTTGATAGTGATTACCGTGGTAAAGGCATTGGCAATTTGTTGATGCAGGCTGTAGTTGAAAGCAGCGAAGCTGCCGGTGTGTGGTGTTTGTATTCAAGCACCTTTCCTGAAAACAAAGCAATTATTGCTTTGCAAAAGAAGTTTGGTTTTAGGGAGATAGGGTATCGTGAAAAGATTGCTGAACAACACGGTGTATGGCGGGATACGGTTTTGCTGGAAAGGAGAAGTAAGGTTGTAGGTATTTGAATTATTCAAAAAAAGACCGAAGGCTTAAAAAGGTAAACACTGGAAGAATCGTTTATGAAGGATTGCCATTACTTAATACAAATCTAGAAACGATAGTTGATTATATTATTGATAGTTGTTTTGATAGTGTTGGAGTGTTTCAGGAAATATGCAAAGAAGCTTGTTATGCTGCAGGAGTAAATGAAACCCAAGAGAACCTTGTTGAAATAACAAAAGAACACGTTGATAATGCGATAATTAAAAAACTTGAAGACTATTCAAGCAGACATACAAGATGTTTAGAAAGTTTTATAGAGCAAAAGGCTCGTTCATCTCAAGAAACTCCATTATATATTCCATACTATTTTATTAAGATATTGTTTCAAGAACCTTTGGAGACAATTATTCAAGGGTTAAAAAGAAAGCCTCTTCAAGAGAAAATTAAAGAATTACATCATCGTCCCGACGATGTTAGACCTTCTGATATGGGATATTTTCTTAAAAACCTTGTTTCAAGTCAAATTTCAAAAGGCATATCCCCACCAATTTTTGACTATGACAATAGTACAAGCTCTATAAAAATTATCGACTCAACCTTTTACTTTTTCGTAAAAAATTGTAATAGAGACGAAGTTGTTGAAGAACTATCTACACCAGAAGGACTTAACACTTAACTGCTGGTAACAGGAGTGTTTAGGCAATGCTGGCGGAAGAATATAACTTAAACTCTAACTCTAAGTTGGATTGGTATTAGCGGATATTATCACAAACAGCCACGGAGAAATTATCGATAAGATAAGAAATCATCTTACATGCCTACTACCACTGGCTTGCCGCCCGTATTGATGTAACTTTCCGTTGGTTGTCAGCAAAATAGAGACCTGTATGGTTAGTAGTATTTGTAAAGCAGGAAGAAATTGTCTTAATTATTTTTACAACACTGCGTTCATTAAAAAATTATTTTAGCCGCCTTCATTTATATTAAAGAAAATAACAGAAAGCTTTAAACTTACTATTGAAGAGGAATTTTGTATTTTTTTGTTCTACTAAATCTTTTTAAAGCATCATAAACATATAAACTTCTACCTGGCTTTTTACAGCATTCTTAATATTAAAATAACGTAGAACTTTTCTTCAAACAAAGCTTTA
>JAABUW010007809.1_pt1 | contig 12727 bp, 13 predicted proteins | sample 5560081 | NCBI WGS metagenome assembly JAABUW01 (sample SAMN10711882, study PRJNA513363) | rock metagenome | isolation source: Antarctica rocks | place: Antarctica: Victoria Land, Knobhead sud
TATTTCACTTCGCCTGTAACGAAGAAGCATTTATATAATGTTAGAGACCAGCATAAAGCGAGTCATATGAGTGTAATGTAACGAGTATATAAATGCTAAGGAAGAAAGATATCTAGAAGAGAAGAATCGACTATCTATATGACTCAGAAGAACATAAGCTAACTCTGAATAGAGTTGACTTTGAAACAACTTCATAGTCTAGTGACGAGCGATCGACGATAGTCAGAAACATAGTCATCAACATAGTCATCAACATAGCTATCAACATAGATGCGTAGCTAGAATCGTAACAACATAGACAATGCAGATAGTCTCATCAACGAAGTGATCAACATTTGTCTGAAGCTTGTCGTTCATCTTGATTCTTCAGCTATCTCATGTTGATTCATCTTCGTCGATGAATACAGATGAATTCGAAAACTTGAAAGACTTGTGATGATCATTATTGAATAGAGTGAATGACTCACGTCGAGTATGATTCTCGATAGATTGATGAGGTAGAGATTCAGTAGGCTGGCAAGATCGAGACTGATTCGCTGAATGTAATACTTCTTTGAGTTTATTCTTGAGATTCAACATCTTCTTTCAATAGCGTTTGTTTGTCTCTTCTAGAGTGTTTATGATCATCTGTTTGATCTTTAGTTGATTCAATCTCTTGTCATATTCGACTTGAACAACGATTCATTGCTCGTTGAGTTTCAAAGTTGTGTCTTGTTGAGATTTAAGCTCGTTCAACATTTTGATGATCTCGTTTGACTGATCGTGAGCTCATTGACGAAGCTGTTCTTCTGTCTTGATGTTTCATGAGATATCGACGTTCTTGACATTGACTGAAGCATCGAAAGAAATGAGAAAAACTCATTTACTAGCAATGCTTCTAAGCAGACGAGCTGTTCATGACTCGACTGATTCAAAGTCGCGTGTCATTGTGAGAAAGATAGATAGATAGATTTGATTGAGTGATTGATTTGATAAATTTGAGTAAATTTGAGTAAATTTGCAGATGTATTTTGATGAAAGTAATTCAAAGAATTTCTTGCGAATTTTCTGAATAAACGAAGTAGGTTATTTCGTATTGTCTACACGTTGATAGCAGAGTAGTTGATTAGCATTTATTTACTGTTAGAGATCGATCTAGAGTGAGTCATAGAGATGTCATTTAACTAATAGATAAATGCTAAGAAAGAAAAGTATCTATAGAAAAGAACTCGATTCTTATATGTGTGTTTCTCAGCTCTGTGCTAGACTCGATTGAGTTGATGTCTTACACATATGATGCAGAAACTTAATGACATCACTTCTAGATCAGATTCTCGCTAAACTCAATTAGAATGAAATCAGGCGAAGACTAGTTGAAGAATAGACGAAGGCTAGAATCATAACAGATTTCAACTAAATCATTGACTAGTTTTAATCATTACGCAGAATACTCACTAATGAGCATTGCAAATTGATTAAAACTTCAGTTTTATTCAGTTTTGATACGCTCATAACAGTATCAGAAGAACAAAGAATTGTGAATTGATAAGTTAAAGATGAAGCAAAGATCAACTTTCGTTCTCATGTTACAAATTGTGCTAAGCGAAAGCAAATTTGCTCACAACACACTTTGACAATGAATTATCTGTATTTATCTTCTCATCAATCTGAAGAGTACTGCACGTTAAATTCTTTCTATATAAAATGATTTCTAATATTCTACAGAGTTATCAAAGCGCAGAAACTATGACTATGACATACTAGCTGATTGAGCATTTTGTGAAAGCATTTCAAATTTACGATAATTTATCTCAAATTGATGATAATGTAGAAAAATTTGCTTTCAACTCACAAATTTTGAGATAAATATTGAAATGTGCAAAGCATTTCAAATTTACAATAATTTATCTCAAATCAATGATAATCTAGAGAAATTTGCTTTCAACTTACAAATTTCAAGATAAATATTGAAATGTGCAAAGCATTTCAAATTTACAATAATTTACCTCAAATTGATGATAATCTAGAAAAATTTGCTTTCATCAGAAAGCTTCAAGTAAAAAAGAACAAATTGCTTGATCAGAAGTAAAACAAGAGTTACTGCTTCTACTGCTATATCAGATCTCATTAATTTCTGATCATTTTATTCTTTGTATTGCATGCTATTCTGACATTTCGTAGTTCAACATACTTATATCAACAGAGATACTAATTAGAAATAGTGACAGCGCAATACAGTTTATCAAACGCGTCAATCAATATTCTTTGTTGTCTCTCTTACTACAATCTACTTCATCGAAATCAGCTTCAAGCATGAAGTGAAACTGTTGTGCATGTGAAATGATATTGAGAATCATACAAGATTTGATATATCACTTTAATCATTGCTTGACACTGCAAAATGACGTGCAGTTCTTCGAGAAATATTTAAGAAAAGAGAACTCAGCAGTCAATGAATATACAGATACATGCAAATACTTTCAGACTGATTTATGACATGAAATGATCATGATGAATGATACTGACGTTTCTGACTTCGAGCAAAGTACAGAAGAAAACGTAGAAGCTTCAGATGATCAGAAGCATTTTTGAAATTCAATTGCATGAATATCACTTGATCTCAAAAGATTTATCAATTTGTCATGTACTTTCTCATTCATCAAAGTAAACAATTATGATGAGATGAACGATACAAAGAAACGAAGCATCAATGAATCATTAAAACAATATATCAGACTCATAAAAATCATTTTGAACTACAGTAAACTCAAGCAAGATTCATGATCATCTTTAAATGACAGTCTTCAATCAGAGTGACTTCTCTTTTCAAATGAGAAAGATTTTTCTCTTGCATAATGATTTCTGAATGTGAAAGTCAGTAGCGAAGATATTAATCAATACTTCAAGATCTTGTTTCAGAAGACTCATCATGCTGATTGTATTTTCAAGAATGCAGATCAATTTAGAAGCATTCTACACAATATATCTCATGAAATATCTGATGATAGTTGATTCAAAACATCTTTGAAAATCTCATTGATGAATTCAGAGATTGAAACAGATATATTCAAGATTCAGTACAGAAACGTGATAAATGTTTTGAAATTTCTCTTGAGACATCATTCGTTTGCAAGTAATCTGAAATATGCATCAATCAAAGTATACAACGTCAGTGAAAATCAAATGTACATGAAAATGCACATTGATATCTAGTGATGAAATACGCAAGCACTGATTTCTGAAGATGACACTATAGTTTCAGTACTGTTAGTTACAGACAAAATCATGTTAACTCAACATCATGAGAATAAATTCACATGATCTGTATATATTATTGTTGATAATCTGAATCAAGCAACTTATTAATGAAAGCAAAATAAATCTAGTGTTATACTATTAGAATTTATTTCTTTAACTAAACATGCAAATGAAAATCTGAAACGCAAGTTATATCATCACTCATTGAAGATAATATTAAAACGTGAGTTTAAACTGTTCAATTGAATGAAGAGTTTTTCTTGCTAACGTTTTCATTCTTTAGCACTTGAGAAATTAACTAGAAGAGAGTTTCACATTCACTGTGCAAATGATTATACTCGACAGTGTTTTTCTATCATCATTGAATTTATAATCAACTATGAGAAGCAGATCACTATTACGAAAATCAAAAATGAAGAGCAATGCACTATATATCATGTTTTATTGAATCAACGCAATAATCTGCAGACAATCTGAAAAGCTTGAACACATGAAAGTACATTGATTCAAATCAAACATCAAGAAAAGAATTCACGCTTTAAAGCAGATATCAAGCGCGATGTTAAGTGAGTACACTCAGTGCAAAACTTTGTCTGAAAACATAAACTTGTTAATATTCACGTCATCATGATGATTAACATCTTGCATCAGTTATTGAAGAGCACAGTGATGTATTTAATTTAATGACTTGAGACAATCATTAAGAATATAACATTAATGATCAGTTTCAAAAGAAAGCGTGATTTACAAACAATTGCAAATACAACACATAACATGCAATTGAATCAAAAATTTCAAGTAGTTCTTTCATATTCAGAACTAAAATGTTTTCACGACTTTCTATTTGTAAAGCAATGAATCAACGTTGAACAAAAGACAATAGTGCATCAGATTATTGCAATTGTCACTTCACTATTGATTAGAAAAGCATCAGATGCGCTGTACTGTGCTCAAGCTTTTATGAACTTCATGATGATGACTCAATATCAATCGCACGATGACAAGTCTTTGCGTTACATGAACAACATAATATACAGAATTAACGTTTTAAAAGAAGTATTTGAGCAGTTTTGACATGATGAAAACTTTAACTATTTCAAGTTTCATGTTATCTCTCATTATATGAATTTTATTCAAAGATATGAAGATGCAGATGATTTTAACACATTTTACATGAAGATTGCACATAAATTTCTGATCAAAGATTATTATGATTTTACAAACAAGTGAAAGAACTTTCAAATGCAGATACTGCATCACAATACTTGATGAGTCAATATGTTGATAATGAAAAATATCATTCTTCATGATTTAATCATGTTCAGATCAGAGATTAATAAGAGAATGAAAGTCATGATTACAAAGTCTTCTAGAAGTTTTGATTTAACGCAGCTTGAATGAAATTTGTCAGAAATGAATTTGAATCAATGATGAAACTGATTTAGTAATTCTCAATTCTGACGCATCACTTCTGAAATAACGAAGATGATACATATTGAGAGTTTCTTGAATGAATTATCGATTTTTATAAAAGAATCTTGACGCAAGAAATCAGAAATAAAGTCAAACAAGTATTAAATGAATCAAAAAGAAATTGACTTCTTCTGAATAAATGATTACTTCGTTTCTGTTCATGCATTGATTAAATGCTGAAAATGCAAAAATAAAGATTCAACAAACTTTAAAAAGCTTACATTAAAGTGAATTCAATGTGCTTTTGCATGATAGAAACAAATGTTGAATTGAAAATGTGACTACATTTATGTTCAAAAGTATGTTGAGAATGATTAAGAAAATTCTGACATAGTTGAAGTTTTAAATGATAAACTGATGAAGCAGTTGCAAATTATAATCATTGTTCATGATTTGCTTCGTCAAGATGACAATGAAAAATCTGTGCAATACTCAAGAGCTTTAATAGAATTGCTAAAGCTCAAAAACAACGAAGTACTTAATGCTTTACATGATATGATAGAAGTTGAGCAATGATCGAAGAATACTGTCAAGAAGTCTCAATATCTTGAGTGTCAACAATTTTACAATATAAGTACTATACTACGAAGTGCACATCTGATATCAACTGAAAGCAAGAAGTTCTTTTACGTGAATAATTACATTGACTGAGATACATTCAACATCTTATATGAAGAGAATTTTCTGAAAAAGAAAGCTTAAAAGACGAACGAGCTTGCAAGCTTAGACAGACAAGAAAAGACGAAATTCACTCAATAATGAAGAAAGTTCAACATTGCATAAGTTGAGATAAATTAGAATAAATTGAGATAAATTGAAGAAAATGAATGAAAAGCATATAGTCACGTTGAATGAAGCATATATGAATGATCAAAACATTTCAGTCGATAACATTTAGTCATGATTATGATGACAAAGTATTGAGAATGAACAAGCGACTGAAATTTCACTGTAAAGATTTGTAAACAATGAGATTAATTGTGTAACAGCTAGCAACATACAAGAACTTACATAGTTCAGATGATGAAAAAATCTAAAATTAATTAATCTATTAATTATAGTGTCTGCTCATTTGTTGAACGAAATTTCTACTTACTCTATGCATTCTTCAATGCATCTGACGCATTACACACAACATCTGTCAGTAAAAGTTCATGACTTGTTGAAGAGAGCTGTAAATTTTCAAGATAGTGTTCTTTTTCTATGTACACTAGCATTCTTTTCTTCTATTAATGTCTTTTCTGTCATTGAAGAAGAATGTTTTGAGTGAATAAAAGCTTTGATTCAATTTTTCAAGCGAAGAATAGATTTGATGATGAGTTTTGCATAAATGATGATTTCAATGAAATGTCATTTCTTCTCAGTATTAAATGTTCAAATCGAATTATCATATATATTTATCATCAGTTGTTTTGCAGTCTCGTCAATCTTCTGCTCAAAGATTTTTGCATTCTGATCAATCAAAGTTGAAATCTTCAATTGCAGAAGAAAAGACGTGTAATCAATCTGTTTCAATCTATTTTAAAACTGAGCAGACTGATAATTGTACATGAGATCATTGTGAGCACAATCGACTGCTGTGATTGAAATTAATGATAAATAAGACTGTAAACGTTGTAGAAAGATGAGTTCTGCGCGATCATTAACAGACATGATGTATGATAATTGAATAATTGTAATGAGAAAAATGAATGAAGTAAAATTGAAGCTTACTAAGATAAACATCGCGCAGAATCATGAACATACAATAGCTTAATATGAGTTTTACTCTGTTGAACCAGCTTGTAGCTGATTTAATCAGCTAACGACTGACTGATGATTAATTTATGTTGTTAAATCAACTAATCATTGAATTATGAAAAGTGTCTGTTCTAGTAGCTAGCATATACGTCTCAAGCGCATTAAGATTCAGATGTCATTGCTCACTAGCTTACAAGCTACTTAAGTTCTTCGTTGAAACGTTAATGAAGTACTCATCTTTCATGTAAAAATTAATTGAAGTCAATTTTTCTTATGCATAACTGCGTCAATAATGCGCTGTGAGACTTTGCATGATTCTTATGCAGTTGCAAATGTCGATGTGTCATCTCTGATGTCAGATATTGAAAATGAGCTGCGTTGAATTTCTCTTTTCAGACTATTCTTCAAGTTTATCTGATTTATTTCTGTATGAACATCAGTCTTGTCATCATTTTAATGTGCTGATGCTCAGTCAGCAATAAAGACAAATCATGTACATTATCAATCATCTTGTTCATTGCTTCATTTTTAAGTACTTCTACATGTCTTATCACTTAATGTAACTTCAGCATAACTTCTTAAAATCAAATGCTCTCATGTATAATCTGAACTCATTGTAAACATGTCTAATCTTTTGTTGATATCATAACTTTCACTGTTTTTAAAGAAGTCTGACTATCATTGTATACTTTGTATATCTTTTCATGACATTTTTAATTCATTGTTGCTACGTCTGCAAGATGTTTTGCTCTCACAACTAATTCTTTCAGCTCATCATGATGAATGATGACTAAAGTTGATTCTCTTAATTCTTTATTTAACTCTCAGTTCATTTTCATCACAATCATTATAACATCATTTTTGCTGTCACTATCATTTAAGTAAATTCTTTGCTTCAACATGAACATGTTGAAATTATGTTATCTTATTGACATTTTTTTTGTTTACAACTATAACTATCTTTGATGATTCTGATCAGAAAGTTGCTGTGTAAAAATGTTTTCAATTCATCTTCATTTATTTGAGTGTTTCTTTCATTCACTTTTACTTCAGCTGTAAAGATGTTTTACACAGCTTTGATTTTTGATCTTTTTTGAATGTCAAGTCATTGTGAATTCAATGCATTATCATCTCAATAACTTTGTCTGATTTTCAAGAATTCATGTTTATTATTGATCTTTGTATCAGCTTTTATAAGTGAATATTTATTGATGTCATATTTATTTTCATCTGTAGAGTTTCTGTTAATATCACATGATAAATGTTAATGATCTGTTGCAATGCTCTTTCTTGCACTGATTTCAGCTTAATATTCAGATTCTTTCAATGATCTTTCATCTTTTGTGATGTATATCATATGATGACTTCATGATTAAGCAGAAAACATGTCATCGTGAAGTATATTTGCTTATTCATTGTCATTAATGAATCTCAAGTAAACTCAATGATTGTTTGCATGATCTTTTATTTAATCACTAGTTTTGCTTTGACATGATGCATGTAAGTTACTTATCTTAGCTTAAAGTTCAATTGAACTCTCAAGATTCTGATGTTTGATTTTGAATTAATTTAATGTTTTGTCAACTTTACATTAACTTTCATATTAAATCATTTAGAAATTCTCATAAAGTAAATCAATTTATGCTTTATTATTAAGAATTTGATGTTATGCGTTTTTAATCACTGTTTGCATCTATTATAAATCTTGTTAAGAACTCTGCAGTTGCGTTTTATAAACTTTTTATATGTCAAGATATTAATGTCATTCATGAAGTTTATAAAGTTAGTTTTCAGCTTGATGTCATCACATACTTCTAACAAATTTGCATTATAAAACAAATATAATATCAATGATAGCAAAGAATCTTATGATGTGTTAATGTTCATGCTGCATTTCATTATCATATAATTATCAATTGTGATCATAATGCATTGATCTTTCAGAAAGTTCTTCACAAACTTGAGAAGCAGTCTAGAAACTTTTCTCTTCTTCATGTCATGTAAGAGTTTGCTGTGCATCACATTATCAAATGCATTCTTTTCATTCAAACTCAGCAATGAGACTACTCTTTTTCTTGTGTCACTTCACATAATATGTATCTTTTTTATAATTAGTTGCAAAGTCATATTTATTAATCTGTGTTTGTAAACTTTCATCTGAATATTTAATATTAAGTTGCAAGCTTTTATGATATTTTACAAACATTTGAATACAATGAACTTCAGTATTTTGCTCAATATGTTGAATAACACAATTGATTTATATATTTTTGCATTGAAGTAATCTTTCTTGTTTAACTTTTGCATCATTATTGTGATTGCACTCTTGAACTGAGTTGATTGTATTTTCTTCTGTAAACATCTTTCAAAAAAAGAGTGTATTTATTTTGATGTATTGTCAACAAGTCTGCACATTATTCTATTTATATATTTTGTATGTTTCAATGTTTTGTCAAATGTCACTTTGTAGATGATTCTTTTAATTTCATGATGTATCAGCAAAGCATCATTTTCAATTAAGAATGAGTACTTGAAGTTTATTGTATTCAGCATGAAAATCTTTGAAGATGATGAAAAGTGAGTCTGAAACATCATTTTCACTTTATTCTGTGCTGTTGTAATGATGTCAAAACATTCTGACTCGATCAAAGAGAAAATTGTTGTTTAAGTCAATGTATCTGCAACTGCATTTCTTGCTCATTTTGCAGTTTTAAACAGTTTTCTCAAGAATTGTTCAACATTCTGCATGATTTCTTGATATTCACTGCATTTCTGTTTTCTGATGATCTTGCTTTTCTTATCACATGCTTGAATGTACTCTGTTTAATCATTAATGATTTGATAACTTCTTTTAATTTATTACACACTCTTGATGATTTTCATACATTTCTTCATTCATTCTGCTTTGATCATTTTGTATGATTTCGCTCAGAAAGTGAAAATCTTGATGATCTTTTTCAGTTCATTTAACAGTTGCTTGATGTATTCATTTATGCATTAATGCTTCATTTCATGATTCAATAATGATTTCAACATTTGTTTTTTAAAATATTAAAAAACTTCTCTTCATTCATTGTTTTTCAGTTGCAATGCAATTTTCATACTGACTTTTTGCAGACTCTGAAATCTATAATTGTCTGTATCAATAAATGATTTGAGAAGTTTTTCATTTCTTCATTGATTTCACATCATATTAATTGATTCATAACATCATCTGTTATGAAGATTAAATTTATTGTTGTTTAAGATTCTTAATAATTTTTCGTAATTATATCTTGAAACAATGCTAGTGATGCATTAATGTTTATGATCATTTTAATTAATTCATTCAACAATAAATGTTGTCTTGAATAAAAAGATTCTTCTCATGTGAAGTGATGCAGATTGAAGTCTTTTACAAGAATACTTTCTCTCAGCATATGCAACGTTTTTTCAATGTTTGAAAAAATTTCTTTTTCATGAATGATTTCATGATCTCTGAGTGACAAATTATATACTTCATGAATGTGTATAGCTCTTTGAATCATCTGTGCATTATTTATTAATGTTTATAGCGTAATTGTGTTTACATCTTTGAAGTGTCATGTTGAATATCAGATGTTGCTATTGATTTTCTTGTTTATGTAAAAACAGATTCTATCTTCATTATTTTTCAGCATGAAGTCAACAATTGTTGAACAGTATGCTTTGAAAATGTCATCAAATCATCAAAGTTCTTGAAGAATTAAAATGTTATAGTTTTTTATCTTTTTCTTATGTAATAGTGTTATCATCATCTTGTTTCTGAACTTGTGAACGTTGTACTGTAATATTTGAAGCTTCTTTTACTGAAACATTAAAGTTCACATTTTAAACTGTTTAATGTTTTCTTGAGTGTCTGCAAAGTGCTTGCTTCACTTGTAAAATTCTTAATAAAAGATGACATTGACAATGATGTAATTGATGTTGACTTTAATTCATTTGATCTTGACTTTTTGATCAAGTGATTCAGTATAATGTTTTCTGATGTGATGACTGCGCTGAGCAGATGACTTTCATTCATTGAACATTTCTGCTTTTTCTTCAAGTCATTATTCATCAGTGATTTCAAACTAATAAATGTTTTTGTGAATGTCTTTGACATTGCTATCTTTAGTTCTGTTATGAGTCTGCATAGAGCGAATCATATGAGTGTATTCTAACTAGAAGTTCAAAGCTGAAGAAGAAAGAAGATGTAACACGTCGTGAGTTTTACTCACGAAGACACGCTAGATCGCTAGCGTGTCAACATTAACTCTATACTAGTTTATAATAGTCTGACATGATTTATGTTAGATTAACTTGAAGTGCACGATTGCAACATTATCTTTTCTCTTCATTTAGCAATGTTCTCATTGCTGCAGTTCAATCAACTTTTCTTAAGTTGATTTCTATCTTGACTTGTTCAAATATCATTCATGAAAGTCATTTACAATCTTCTGACATTCTTTGAATTCACTTTCATCGACGTTGTATCAATGTAGATTAACGTCGTATTTTTTTCAATTGACACGATATTGTAGTCATTTATCTCGTTCGTAGTGTCTGAAGTTCAGTATGTTCTTCATCTTTCATTCATCTTCGTCGTTGATCACTATAAAGTCAGACAATTCATTTCATTGTTCATTCAGAGAGTTCTTTGAATCTAATTGCAGCAGATTTGATGTGAACTTCGAATGTATCTTCATAGTCAATGATAGTTTCAGTTGATAAGCATGTTTGATCTCGATCAGAATTTTGAAGAATTCTAGCATTTTATCGTTTAGCTTCTTTGATGATCATAAGATCATTATGTTTCTAGAATTCAGAAACATCATGTCATTTACCTTGTAAATCATTTTCTTTCAATGCTTGTCAATCTGTTTCTTCATTGTGACTCTGACTTTTGTCAAGACTTGCTTAATCAATGCTAGTGATCATTTCATGTGTTTGAATATATTCTTTGCTTTGTCTGCTTCGATTCTAGCTTAAGTGATCTCATATTCAATTGAATTTGAATTGAAGCTCATATGAGAGTGAAAGTTCTTATTTAGAAAGAACGTTGACTGCTTAATTGATGACGAAATAATATTGTTATTAACGAATTCAATCATGAATAATCAGACGAATCAATCATATTGCATATATGAGCAGTAGCTTCGTAGATATCATTCTACATTCTGATTCGCTGTTTCTGTCTGATCATTGATCTGAGAATGATAATTGATGAATAGTTTCATCTTGATGTTTAGTTTCAAACATAAAGACTTTCAGACAATTGATATGAATTACAAATCATGATTAAACACTATTGATCTTAATAGTTTATGAGTTCTGAAGACTCATATTAACAGTAGCTTAACTGTTTGTTCTGCGAAGATTTCTTCATCATCTGATCAACACGATATATAGTGTCACTTCTTAGACAATCAATCTATGACTGTCAGAATCGCATTACTTTCATCACTTTCTGATAGATTGATAATAAAGTCTAATGATATGTTCTGTCATTGCTGCTTAAGTATGAGCAATGACTTCAGCAGTTCATTGATTTGATCTTTTGATGCTTTTGATCTACGACAAACATAACAGTTTTGAATGTAGTGCTTGATCATTATTCTCATCTTTGATCAGCAATATGATCATCTCAGCAAGTTTAACGTTCAATTCATGTCAGAATAATCATTGATCGAAAGATTATATGCTTCTCTTATCAATAGAATGATCATTGACTGAAAAACTCATAGTCTATCATCTTTTCAAAGTACTTCATCAAGTATCTTGCAATTGTCTAGATTAATATCTTGACAAGTTTTTCTGTTTTGTTTCATAACTATTTGAATATCAAAGCACAGTTGATTTGTTTAATTTTCAACTATAATCTGATTCTGAATAGAAATCATCTTTTCGACTGAATTTTGATTAGCTTTCGATTCAAGTTTTGAATCTGAGTCAGATTCTGAGTCAGATCTGAGCAAGATCTGAATCAGATCTTGATCAGCTTTCTGATCATCTTTTATTGATTAAAGTTCAAATCTGTCTTTTGACAGTAGCATCTGATGCTGATATAACTTATGATCATCATTTGCTTCAACTGACTTGACGTTTGACATTCTGATCAGCGCGTCAACTTTCAGATTCTGTTTTTTCGATTGATATATGATCTTGAAGTTATATTCAGATAACTTCTCAGCTCATTTAGCTTGTCATCTGATCAGTTCTTTGATGATCATGAAGTACTTCAAATTCAGATGATTGATGAAGATCTTGATTGAAATAT
>JAABUW010007812.1_pt1 | contig 12722 bp, 15 predicted proteins | sample 5560081 | NCBI WGS metagenome assembly JAABUW01 (sample SAMN10711882, study PRJNA513363) | rock metagenome | isolation source: Antarctica rocks | place: Antarctica: Victoria Land, Knobhead sud
TGCGGTTGTGGTGGGTGAAAGGGACGATACGAGGGGATGTGGCGGCGGGGGGGTCTTATATCTTCGAGGGAGGAGGGGACAATGCGCTTGTTCTGGGTATTTAGCACGGAGGCTCAAGTATCTCTGGCAATTCCTCTTGCGTAGGAACAAAGAAACCAGAGGATCCCATAAACGTAGCTTTTTGATAAGGGCGTTGTCCTCTTCCCTGGTTCCCACCTACTCTGTCGGAATCCAAATTCAGCTTCCGTATGCAGCTCTTCCGTGATCGTCCAGTGGACCTTGTAGATCAATATCCGCATCAAGATCTGCCGATTTCCCGGTCGCCTACTCCCTTATCCTAGCCCAGTGGCGCTTGTCACACCTCATGTCCTGGCTCGTTGCATTCTAGCAGGCGTGTCTATCTCGATGGTTTGGGTGTGTTGCTTCCGTAACTGCTCGCAATGAAGAGGGAACAACAGGCATGAACATGAGAGTATTTCACGAGTTTAGTAATAAAGATGTCCAAGAACACAAGAAGGGAAGACGCATACAGAAAATATAGAATGTGTTGGGAGTAACATTAGGAGTAGGAGTGTGATGGTTTAGATTGATAAATAGAGAACAAGAGAATAAACTGTGCTTTGTTTTCACGAATGGCTAGAAAACGATCCGGGCGAGTGGCATAGTGTACACATTCCTTCCAGAAAGTATCTCCCCTGTCAATGTGAACTTACTACCCTAGTCTCGCCCCGATTGCAACTACCTCTTCAGCAATTTCCAACCCACAAGATACTAGCCACACCGAACATAACATCGCACAGCCTATCCGCCACCCCCGAACCCTCACTGTCATGAAGTCCTACTCTGCATGCTTGATCTGATCATGATCTCCTCCGAACACATACCTCGTCCGCTTCGCCGTCTTCCAGATCCCTTCCTGCGTCGCCTCCCTGCGCACGCCACTCACAGCGTCATAATCCGGCAACGATCTCACCAGCTTCGCACGCGACTCAGATACCCATCTCCGCCTTTCGAGCGCCATCCTATAAGCTCTCGCAGATCGAGCGCGCTTTAGACGATAGTGGTGCTTGTGACATTCCGTCGCCCACAACAACTTTTTCGAAGCCGAGAAGGTTTCCGATTGCTGGGGATGGTGGGCTTGGATGTGCGCTCCGCCTTCGAGATTGCCGAGGTAGGAGGTATCGTAGAAGCGGCATGTTTGAGGGGCGTGGTGGTCGTAGTAGTGGAGTTCTAACTTGATTTGGGAGGGGGACGGTATCATTGCTTCGGGGGGGCAGTCGAGGCAGAGGCGAAGTCCGTCGTCGGAGGCGCGCGTGCGGGATGAGTACCATTCGGCGAGGCGGCGTTGATCGTCAGTAGGGGTTTGAACCTGGGGGTGGGGTTTTGGGGAGGATGCGAAGAATCTTCGGAGAGCGTAGAGCAGTCGGGACGATAGTATGAGGATAGCGCATGCGCCGGACAGCTCGCTGAGAAAGTAGTTGGTCATGGTTAACTGAGGGTACTGAGCCTGTGCTGCGTTAAATCTGGGTAAGATGGAATGGTGCTTAATTTGGAGAGATGGGCAGGTTTCGGCCTTTTATAACCTAGAATCATGGGATGTTGAGGAAAACCCTTGACTTTGAGGGACTCGCTAATTTCCGTGTACACAATGCATTTGTTAGGCATCATTCTTTGTTTTGGCAGGCAGAGTATGCTCGGTGTCGGGACAACAAAGGAAGGTTCGGCTTACCCGTCGGTGACAAGGTGGAAATCTGGAAGTGACATGACCTTCTCCAGACAATGGCATTGATGATGAGCCTCGATCGGCTATAAGGTCGAAAGTCATCTACAGACAGACCAACAGCAATCGAACGTCACCCCCCACCACAGAGTAAGAGCCTGAATCAATACAAACCACCTAGTGCATGCAGCAGATCCGTCAAAATGTGCCACATAGTCTCCGGCACCTATATTCAGTGTCGGCACCACAAGCGATCGTCATGGGTCTACCCCTGCGAGGCAGGATACGACATCCCTCACAACCTCTGCAGAGCTAGACGTCTCACACAGCAGACGGCAAGGGTCACAGCTCCCCTACTCTGCCCAGACTGCTATCGGGCCCGTGAAGACGAGATATGTCAGTCGTTTGACGAGGCCCGGAAAGACTTGGAAGAAAAAGTCGCAGAGTCGGCCGAGATTTTGGAAAGAGTGGAGGCAGCTTATGCTGCTATGGTTACCGATGGTCGGGATGGAGAAGAAACAGGGTCAGAGCTTGAAAAGCAAAAGTGTGAGCTTGATGATATTGCATGGTTTTTGGATGGGTATCGCGAGTGGCTGAAAGATGTTGAACAGCAGCGAAAAGAGGAGCTGAGCCAGTTCAGAGCTGCGCAGGGCGTTTGGGGTGACGGTTAGCATGTTAAGTCGGATGTTGACTAGTATCGGCGGATGCGAGTATCCAGTATCTTAGGAGTGCTGACTTGCCCCATTTCTGCGAGATTGCGCAACACTATCTGGGAGTCCAACTTGCAGAGTCTTTTCCGAACGGTCCATATCTGACTCTCGTGGTCGTCTTCATTTTGTGCCCCTATGTAGTTAGATTCAATGTTATCAATGCACTTGTCTGTAAATCTGGCTTTGCGACTCGGTTCCTGACCTTGACACCTATGTATGTTGCACAAAGGGATTTATCAATCTGCTTCAAGGTTCTTTCTTCATGCAGGATTTGGACATGACGAACAACTCTACTTCTCGACGGAAAGTAATTATCGTAGTCCGAGTATTTGCAATCGAATTGAAGCTCGTCTAAAGATGAGATGTCCAGGATTGTATTATGGTGCTTCTTCAAGTGAGCTATTAGTCCTGTCTTGGTGTAATATTTCTTTGCATGATTTTGATAATCAATGATATATCGGTACCCAAAAGTTCAGAAGCATGCACCTACCTTATTGTAGTTGAATACCACGAGCTATCGTCGAACGTTATCGCATGCGCCGGCTGGGTGCCGATTTCGAAGGCTGGCTAGACCAACAAAAGTCTGCTTAGGAGGCTGGAACAACGTGTTGTCAAAATGGCGATCAATAGTGATTGCATGACCATTGATAGTCCATCGCCAAAATGAAGAACATCAAGAGATGATGTTGCTTTAGTAATACAGATCCAGGACTCTGAGAAAGCGAAGAATCCTGTCATCGATACCAAGCGAATTAGCACTAAGTGGTGCTAGCTTACGGGATACACCTATTTCCTCGATCTTAGTGCTTCATCTCCCACTCGTTTTGTGAGACTTGACCCTCGACATCGAGAGCAACTTGTTGATTCCTAGAATCCTAAAACATCTGCGTTAGCAAGAACAGCACCGGGTGATAATTACGAATATACGAATTTTGCAAGGATGCATGTGTCGAATCATAGAAAGGAAAAGATTTAGTAGGTCAAGGTATTAATCCACCGAGGATAAACGATCGACCATCGACCGCGGTGTAGGAGAGTAACTCACCCAGCTCCCTTTCTCAGGTAGAATCTTCCTCGCCGAGCCTGCAGTCTCCGATGATGATGGCTGAGAGGCAAGCCTCCCTTGATAATACAGATAGAGAGGACGGAAGACTGGCGCATTGGCGCAAACGATGCCGATATTGACTTCCGGCAGGCGCCATGCCACGTTGCTAACAATGGCCCCTGAGGAAGACACTAGGGTTCAGCAGGCTTCGTATGTGACTGAGAGCGGCAACGGACGTACAGGTAATGTCAGGCTCCTTGATGACACCGGAAAGAACAGTCCTTACGGTGCAGCAAGCAGCGGTACTAGAAGACCGTATTAAACAGAGTCTTTCAGTAGCGAGGGACAAGGTACGTACATTACCCCAAGGCCCATTAAAGTAAATAACGCAATCTTTGTCCTCAACTTCACTTGCAGGCCTCTCAGAAAAATTGCAGGAAAGGCTGCGCACAACAGATCGGTGATAATCGAAAGGACTGCCTCATCGGGTGAGCGCTGGAGGAATGAATTGTAGACGAATGGGGTCACGTCGTACCTCCCTGAGCCAGCGCAATCCCTTCAATCTGCCCGTCACTCAAACAAATCGCGTCGACACCAATGTCCCAATAAGCGTTCAGTGGCCGGCAGATGCCCAAGAATAATGCAATACATGTAATCGTGCCCAGTACCAAGAATCCAATGAGCGAGAATAATGCAAGTCGAGTCCCCCTTGAATCCACGATTCGTAGCAAGAATAGACAGATGCTGATCTTGGTCAGCATCAAGGTGATGAATGTCTGGATCCAGTCTCCCCAGCCAATGGCTGCAAAAAGACGCCTTTGAGATGGCTGCAAGTAGTAGCTGTGGCGGCCTAAACCTCCAAGGATGACTTCGCAGGTAATGAGAGCGGCGCCAATGAGGGTGGTTGTCTGAAATCATTTTTAATGCTAAGACTTATGCCAGCGCCAGATGATGTTTATGAAGTAGGAAACTGTGAGATACGTACGATCGCGGCTATCATGGTATAGTCGTCCCATCCTAGATTGCGTGTCAAGCGGACGCGGACCCAGACTCGCAAGAGCGTAGTCACAACGGCAGCAGCGACAAAGGCCCAGCAGACGGAGAGGAGGGCCCAGCCCTGAGATTGGTCGCCGGCTGGCGGTGGGGAGAATTCATGGGCCTTCATTGTGGAAAAAGAAACAGTTTTGCACTCCGTCGGAACGCGAAAGCATCGATCTGTAGACTTGACGGTGGAGAGAGTGAACGCGAGCGCGAAACACTCCCCCAGGAGATCTTCAGGAGAGTAGATAACCTGCCATTGGGAAGACATCAGATCAACTACTGTAGCGTTTCCAGACCACTAGCCAAGACACGGGAGAAGCATCATCGCGCAGTATAATCGCAGCGGGATCGATCACAGAAGTCGGCGAATTGACCCTTACTTGGCCATATCGGGACAAGTCCCAGCGTTCAGACCGCAACGCGGATTGTCTGTGCGAAAATGGCTGGGCGCTGGAGCCAGGGGTAGTAAGGCGCTCGTCATGATCTGACAATAAGCTAGGCTGGCTTGTAAGGCTCAATGTTCATCTTCTAATGAGAGAGCCAGCAACAGCATGCCATTGATCACTTGTAATTTTGTGATCAGTTCCTGGAGCCGTTTTGAGTGGAATGCGAGCTATGGTTAATGCTGGAAAGAAAGAAGCTGATGATCGGTTCGTGGACGACAACCTCAGGGAATCAGGTTTTTAGTATAATCCCCCATGGCTCTAACTCCGTATGTAGTTTCTAAAGGCTATGCCACTTCGTATTGGGTCATTCGGAAAATAAAACACATGGACGCACGGGAAGCTAGTGCACGCAAAGACCCAGATCGATGAGGTATGGTGGTAGCACCGGTCAGAGCTGTCGTCGTTTATTCGCGCGCTTATTACCTAGCCCGTGCGGATAATTCTGACCACGATACTAGCTGGGTGGATTTAGACGAGGTCGAGCCGTCGAGCAACCTCCGTCCTTCACCTTAGCCAAGATAAGATGCCTGACCATAAGTAGTATTGGTCCGCGATTCTATTTCGAGATCGTTCTTCTGGGGAACGCAGGGTAGCAGGATCGACTCATCTTTCGTTGTTGTCCAAACATCCTTGCGGCTCGACTCGTTTGATGACAGCGATTCAGGGCTGCTCTGACATGATTCAAGGTGAGTAATCTTGGAAGCAGTCTTGGAAGAATCGCCATGCACCCAGGGTTTGTCAATGATAAGCTTGTAGAAGCAAAACCCGACAGATCAAGCCCGGCATCATGTGCTTTGACAGGTGGGAAGGTCTGTGCCCATCAAATACCTGCAATGGTCGTTCTTATACAAGCTTTTTTTACCTATGATCACCCAATGGACTTCCTGGCTTCTTCCAATCTTGGTAAGGTGTTGAATCTTCTTTTTGGTAAACGCGGACCCATACCTTTTCATGCGATCTGACCGGTATCATCGACGAATATCTATCATTTCCGCGAGTCGATCGCGCATTGGTCAAATTGACTTGACCATCGATGACCTCAAGTTCATTCAAGCTTCAATTTCACCGTCAGAGTGCACTGAATCCCATCTGGGCCCCGGGACAAGACTGCCCCTGGAGTGAGAGTGAGTTAATATTCTTGCCTTACATTGGGAGAGAGGAACGTCCTCGTGGCCTCAAAGGCTGATGTTGACCAACATGCTGAATAACAGCATTGATGGTACCAGGTCATGGAGAAGGAAGGAATGGTGTAATATTTTTGCCTAAGGCTTCTATGACTTAACCCTAGGATTATCATAACCCTAATACTGGAAAATAAAAACCGAAAGGGGCGTTCCTCAACATTGAAGGTAGAGTCTGCCCCAGAGATTCCCAGTTTTAATTCCACGCAGTAAGATCTTCAGAGTTGCCCAGCATGCCAGTACTAACGTTCGAATCGATGGTCAAGCTCCGTTGTAGGGAGCACTACAGCCATTGGTCGTTTCAGATAAAGTTGAAGTTACAGTCTGACGATTTGTAGTGGACCATAGAGCCCAGTGTTGGTTTACTTAAATATCTCATTGACTTGCACACTGAAGGCCTTGCGCCCGACAGAGATGGGCTATAGCACTCGGCCAAACTTGATAATCTCAAGACACAATTAGCGGAGCAAGAGGAAAAGGTTGGCAAGGAACTTGCGACAATTCGAAAGGACATCGATCAAGCCAAAGGAGCTATATGCATGGCCTCCAAAGACAGTGTAAAGTAACAAGGATGTCTGGACGATAAATCCCTGAAGTTGTGCACAAAGAAAGCTGAGCTCCAAGCTTAATACGGTAAATTTTGCAAATCAACCGAGTAATGTCTTAAAGTAGAGCTTCGCTACAGCTCAAAGAATATTGTAACAGGAGTCGAATCCACGCGTATACATCCGGGATAAGGAAACTGCGAAGGAATTCAGGATTGCAGTCCAGCCGAGTTCATGAGTTTGTAGTCGAGCGCTGGCGGTACTGTAGGAGCAGGTTGAGTGCGAGTACGGTACCATCAATGCCGTGTAGAATGTATACTGCTCTGGTTTTCGGCTCTATGCATTAGTTGAAGCAACAACGGGAAAGCAAATCTAACATCACGACCTTAAGGTATGTTAGGCATGATCTGCAGAAAAGTCATTGAAGGCTAAGTCACGCGATGGCTTACTCTTGTCGCGTTCCAACAACGCGCCAGAAGAACGCGCTCCGTTCGTTCCCAGCATCCGAAGTCCTGAACGGCATTATCGATCCTTCCAGTCGCAAATTACCTCGATAGCTTGCTGTCAACCCATATCCCATCGTATTGGTAATCCAGTCCCATCGGCTTCCATACAGGCCGTCCGCAGACACTTCCGTAAGCCGCAGAGCTGAATCTTATGACCACCAGCCCTTTCCTTCTAAGGTCCAGCCTACTGATCCTCATTCAAAACCATATCTAAGTTCCTTTACTTGGTTGTCGAGCACTACGGCCAATCCTTCCGTCATGCCGCACCATAGAGAAGGAAAGTCGACTAGAAAGCCCCGGAGAGCGTCAAAACGCATCGTTGGCCTCTCAGTCGAGCCAGTGCCGGAGCCCAGGAAGACCGTCTTCCTACCACCGGAGCTGAAGCTCGCTATAGTTGGATGCATGGGAAAATACGAGCTTAAGAAAATGCGGTTGATATCTCGAGAATGGTCCATGTTTGCTACACCGCAGCTCTTCGATAAGGTCTACATATCTCCTCGAAAGATTGACGAACAATATCACACAGCATCCGGTTCTGGGCCCTGCCGTTAGAGAAGTAATATACGATACATCACGCTTCCAGGACGGGATCTCACGTCGAGACTATTTCGATCGCTTATGTTATGATCTAAATCACTGCTTCGTTCACGACAATGTAGGTCTAGAATGGCGTTTTTAACCTCTTGTTCGCGCCCTTAAGTCTGCGAATTCAAGAGGGCAACCTTCTGAACATTCAAGAGACGAGTTATACGAAAGACACAGGAAGGACGACCTCGTCAGGAGTGGCTATAAGAGATGGAGACGTTATGCAAAATCCGAGAGATGGACAGCGGAGCAAACTCCCCTCTATACTATCCTCTGCCAAGGCATCCAAAAATCCAACGGAGTGCATTCATTTGCTGTGATCGGCAATCTCTGGGAGACTCATCTGGACCAAACGACTTTTCTCGACAAGAATTTCTCGGGACCTCCTTCCATACGACGATGGCACGCGCATCACGCGCGACCTCGACTTGACATGGAGAATGAGTCTTCGTATTTTACTTTCACAACCACAATAATCGCTTTGCAATTAATCAAGCCTGTTATGTCCCTGTCTATGTTCAAAGGGATGGTTGACTGTGGTAAAGGTCTGGCTCCTTCTGCATTCAAGCAGTGGTCGAGATGCGGCATCTTCACCGCTTTCCTCGATGTCTGTATACACCTCGAATCATTTTCACTAACCATAGAGACGGATGAAACCGACGATTATGCAGCATAGAAATTCTTGGGCGTTCTACCAAGAATACTATATCGTATGAAACATCTCAAGCGGCTTGGTCCAGGACTGTCAGTGGAGGGTTCACCGAACTCGGATACGTGTGATACTTACGAGCAGGTTTTCCCTCAAGAGGGAAGATGGCCTCAGCTTGTTGATCTTGAGATAGTAGATTTTGCCATTGGCGGCTACCAGTTGGTGTGCATGTTACCGAGAAGATTCCCAAAATTGCAGAGACTGTGCCTCTACGACATTGAACTCGTAAATGGGTCCTGGGAAGGTGTTATTGAAGGAATGCGTCATACAATGAATCTTGAATCTTTGAGCTTGGGTTACGCACTAGAAGATCTTAAACACCGCTGTGGCGCCCCGTTCAAGACAGCTATATTGGACTATTCCGATGCGAAGGACAAGCTATTAAATGAGCTTGAAGACTACGTTGTTTCTGGTGGTAGGCATCCATGTCTTCCCACGAATGTACCAGCGGAGGAAGCTGAAAGTTTCTGGTGGGATATCTGCCCTCTCCAAGAAGAAAGAAGAGAGGGGTCATACTTCTAAGAGGATCGGATGGAAACGCGCCACTGCAGCCCTTCACGGTCCCTAATCGAATGCAACTTAGCAGGGAGGTTTGGTTTCTGTTGGAGTTCCACAAGACCTTCTCCAGGTTCGGCAAGGACATTGTCAACTGGTGCGAAGCCGAGCTTCGAGATGTCGACAACTTCGAGATGTCGACAAGAAGGTACGCTGACCCAGCTCGTCTAGGCATCACTTTCAGTGGCAGGATGATGCACCATGTCTTGACGGTCCGTGGCGGTTTCGCTTGGTATTGCTCCGCCTTGCAGTCACCAGCAGCGCCATCCACTATCGATCTCCACGACGCCGCTTAACTTATGTTGGTGACTGTGTTTCGATATACGTATTGTTGGTATCAAGGAACAGTACTGCTCGGTGAGCTACATTATCTAAACCTCTCGGAATGTCATAATTATTGTCGTGTCTTTTGTCGCCCTTGGCGTCGCCGTCGGTGTCAAAGAAGTTTCCAACTATATCCGGTATCTAGATCCCGTGTCGGAAATTTCTTCCACAGGAAGTGGTTGCGATTAATGCTTGGTTCGCGGCTGTTCGACCGTAAGGCGGTTCTGCCTGGCGGAAGCATCTACGTACCGGTTCTGAACGTCCTGACCACCTTCACAATCATGCTGAGAGCTTCTGGATTGATATGCGAGGATGTAATAACTTGTCCGGATGCCGATTTTGCGAGGTCTCTGGAAGATCGATGCATGCCTACTTGCATAATCTCTATCCTTTTCCTAATCCTCGCAGGCACCCTTCCGCCGTCATGTCTCGCTAGTCCTTTTCTACAGTCTCGATGTGAGAGCGCAGGAGGTTCCCGATCGTCCATAACAATGAAAGGTCCAACAAACGCGCTGACCATCACTCATCCTCACTCAAGCGACGACGTCGAAAACAGGGCTGTGCCCAGGATTACGCATCAGCATATTCCACCTGCATTGTTAAAGCGTAATGATCCTCTCACCAGCCTCCTCCCACACCCCAGCCCAGCGCTGACTGAGCGTAATCTTACACACAAAACCGACCATAACCTCACACTCCACTGGACCAAAATCATCATGATATCGAACCCTCTCAACGCTTCCTATACATTTCAAAAGCTCTACAACGGAATCTGTCAAAAGCCCAACAATCCCGCCTCTCTCCAAGACACCCCAAGGACCAGAGGCAGACTATCCATCGTCTTCGCACCTCTCAGACTCTTCTCCGATTTCCTGCCCGACGATGGCATGGATTTACGAGCTCATATACAGCAATTCGCTTAAGAGATGCTGCGTCGTATGGCTATAGGCGTCGTTTTTTAGGCGTCGTTTTCGCGACCTATCATGTTGCCGCTCTGGGGTCGCCTGGATGACTCTGCAAATCATCAACAACGGCCCGAACCCCGCACTGCTTGGACGTCGAGCTTTAACCAGCATCTCTTCCCTCAATAAAACTCGCCTGCAATCTTGGAAGGCAATCCTCCCACCGCAAATAAACCACACTACCCCATCACGGCACTTGCCCAGCGCAGGCAGCTCTTGGGAACGCTCGCCGATAATGCAGAGCTTTGTGATTCCCGACTGCCTTCGCAAAGACGATTGAGACGCAACGAAGTCTCTAAGCTGGCAGAGTGGCTCCGCTACTGGGTTTTAGATGGTACGGAGCCGTGGTGGAGATAATGCGAATGTCGGGTTGCAAGAGATGTGGTGCTAGGGGTTCGTTTGTTGGTGCGCGGGTTGTTCTTGGAGGAGCTTCTATGCTGGAGCATGGAACGACACCTAATAACGGATATATCTTATGTTATGTTGAGCGGTTTCCAGTTATACCTGAAAGCGCTGAAGAGAGTGCCATTGGTTTTCATCTTATTAAATTATATTTGCATAACTTCAACGAGAGGGGTGGAGTTGTACTTACAATACCTTCTTCGACCTTTTCCCAATTTGACCAAGTCTATGACAGCGGTTCATGGTGATGTTTGATGATAGAGGATTAATCCAATGGAACCTAATTGTAAACCATAGTGCGAAATGAATCTGTCTCGCATATTATACACCACAAATCCCAGTTCAAGAGATCTTAACAATTAGTGGGAATCGAGAAATAGGCGTTGTCATGCGGACAAGTCATCTCTAGTACAGACTGTTCGGATTCCCCCCAACCGGAGGCCCAAGCATACTCTCAAACTGCACCCTCCACCACTCCACCCCCGCGCGATCTCGCATAAACTCTCGAAACCCATCAACCTGCGTAGTATTGCTCTTGAAGACCTCCCTCCCAGACAGCGTATTGAGATGCGTAAGCACGGTATTGCTGACCTCAGACAGAGGCGCCTGCCACTCGTCGCTAAGGATCCAGGATTCGAACAGCTTGGCGGACTCCGGGCACTTGGTGGACTGGAAGATGGCCATGCTTTGGTACCACGACATGTACTCTTCTTGTAGAGGGGCTTTGGATTGGATGAGTGGGCTGAAGCCTTGCAGTTGTGTGGTTGTGAAGCTGAGGGCGCGGTGGGAGGAGGTGTTGGCGATGGCTTGGGAGAGCAGGAGGAAGGGGGTGGCGGTACCGCGGACCCACTGGACGTCCTGCTGCGCGAGGCGTGAGAGCCAGGTGAAACCGTATTTGGAAACGATGATGGAGAAGAGGTAGGCGATCGCGTCGTCGTCGTTGGGGTATGTCAGGATGAGTTTCCCCCTCCATTTCGGGTCTAGGAGATCGATGTAGTTTGTAGGCACGTCCATCGCGCTTATCTTCCCACTATTGTAGGTATATTGGCCAAAGCTGACTTTTGGATTTTGATTAGCGCAATATAGGATACGCCGAGTCATTGGTCCCAAGACTTACACAGATAGACTGGTAGATAAGCACCGTCGAAATCCTTCTCTGCATTGGCAATGTCGGAAAAGTTCTGTGGCTTGTAATACAGAAGTCGGTTTTGGGCCTTCCATCGTGGATAATCGTGAAGCGTTTGCAGACAAGCAATATCGATGCTCTCATCCTCGGCGTAGAAAGCTCGGTCAATGCGGGCGTCGTGATATTTGGACAAGTCCGTGGTGAGGTTCAGGTTGATCTTTGGAAATCGCTTGTTGAAGCCTTCAATTGTGGAATTCCAATATTGCTTGGCTACGTCGTTGGTGAGCACACGGAGAGGATGACGCAGAGAAATAAAACGAACGTACCGTCGCCACCTGCAGCGATGCGCAGAGTGTCACAGTTTTCAGCTTCGGCTGCTTTATATATCTCGTCAAGAGAACGCGACTCGGGGGTTATATTAGCTTTCCATTGCGCCCAAACGGATGTTTGGAAACATGCCACAAGCCATAACGAGAAGCTAGGTCGACACATTTGTTTCGGATCTCTTCTTCGAACGGGTGTCTCCTTCTGTGCCGAACAAGACTGTGAGATTAAAAGCCATGACAGGCTTTATGGATACGACGTTCAACTTACACCCAGCCAAACTTGTTCTCGTTGTGTCACGATTTGTAACACGCGATGGGACTAGCAGACCAGCGGAATGTCACCGTGCTGCTACCTTAGCTTCTGCTTACCAACTTAAGACTGGATGCTTTCTAAGCGAGCCACGATACTTGAGTGTTAGCTCGTAATAATTGCATAAGCACAAACAATAGAGTGTTGCTAATTACACCGCTATTTCGCTTTCCGGAGCTGCGCGGCTTACGTGACGAGAAAAATCGTGCGGAAGTTCGCACACGATGTC
>JAABUW010007814.1_pt1 | contig 12721 bp, 10 predicted proteins | sample 5560081 | NCBI WGS metagenome assembly JAABUW01 (sample SAMN10711882, study PRJNA513363) | rock metagenome | isolation source: Antarctica rocks | place: Antarctica: Victoria Land, Knobhead sud
ATGCCGATGGGCCGGAGCGCATCCACGGCGAATGGTGGCTCAGGGATGGGGAGGTCTGGGCGGTGCGGGATTATTTCCGTGTCGAGGATGGGGAGGGCACGCGCTTCTGGCTGTTCCGCCGGGGCGATGGCGTGGACCCGGCAACCGGCGGCTTGGAGTGGTTCCTGCATGGGTTGTTCTAACGGCTATGCCGAGCTGCAGGTCACGAGCAACTACTCCTTCCTGCGCGGCGCCAGCCATCCGCACGAGCTGTTCGGTCAGGCCGAGGAATTGGGCATCGCGGCGCTGGGCATCACCGACCGCAACTCGGTCGCCGGCATCGTGCAGGCATGGGAGTCGGCGAAGAAGACTGGCGTGCAGTTGATTGCCGGCTGCCGCCTGGACCTGCAATCCGAAGCGCCGGACATGCCGGGTCCCGCGCTGCTGGCCTTTCCTGGAGACCGCCAGGCTTGGTCCGGGCTGTGCGGGCTGTTGACGCTGGGCCGGTCGCGGGCCGGGCGGGGGCCGGGCAACAAGGGCGGCTGCGACCTGGGATGGGATGACGTGGCGGCGGCCAATGCCGGGCTGCTGCTGGTGCTGGCGCCGACCGACGATGCCGCCCTGCCCCGGCAGCTCGCCCGGCTGCGCGCCGACGCCCCCGGCCGCGCCTACCTGGCCGGGACGGTACGGCGGCGGCCCGGCGACGCAGCCCGGCTGCACTGCCTGGCGGAATTGGGCCGGGCCGCCGGAGCACCGATGATCGCCACCGGCGACGTACTGTATCACGTGCCGCAGCGCCGCATCCTGCAGGATGTCGTGACTTGCATCCGCGAGGGCGTCACCATTGACGCCGCCGGGTTCCGGCGGGAACGTCATGCCGACCGGCATCTGAAGACCCCCGCCGAGATGGCCCGGCTGTTCGCCCGCCATCCCGACGCCGTGGAACGCACCCTGGAACTGGCGGGACGCTGTGGGTTCGACCTCGGCGACCTGCGCTACCAGTATCCGGATGAGGTCCGCGACCCCGAGCTCACGGCGCAGCAAACCCTGGAGCGGATGACGTGGGACGGCGCGGCACGGCGCTATCCCAAGGGTACTCCAGACAAGGTTGCCAAGCAGTTGCGGCACGAGTTGGACCTGATCGCGCAGCTTGAGTATGCCCCGTACTTCCTGACCGTCCACAGCATCGTCTGCTTCGCCCGCAGCCGTGACATCCTGTGCCAGGGGCGGGGCAGCGCCGCCAACTCCGCCGTCTGCTACGTGCTGGGCATCACCAGCCTGGACCCGGCAGAGTCCAACCTGCTGTTCGAGCGCTTCATGTCCGCAGCCCGCAAGGAGCCGCCCGACATAGACGTGGACTTCGAGCACGACCGGCGGGAAGAGGTGATCCAGTGGGTGTATGACCACTACGGCCGCGACCGTGCCGCGCTGTGTGCGACCGTCATGCGCTTCCGCGCCCGTGGCGCCGTGCGGGACGTGGGCAAGGCGCTGGGCCTGACGGAGGACGTGACCGGCGCCCTGGCCGGCCAGGTCTGGGGCTGGAGCGAGGAGGGCGTCACCGAGGACCATGCCGAGGCGCTGAACCTCAACCTTGGGGACCGCCGGCTGCGGCTGACGCTTGACCTGGCGCGGGACCTGATCGGCTTTCCGCGGCAGCTCGGCACCCACCCCGGCGGCTTCGTGCTGACGCAGGCGCCCTTGTCCGAGTTGGTGCCGGTGCTGCCGGCAGCGATGGCAGGACGGCAGATCATCGAGTGGGACAAGGACGACATAGACGCGCTGCGCTTCATGAAGGTGGACGTGCTGGGCCTGGGGATGCTGGGCTGCATGAGGCGAGCGTTCGACCTGCTAGAAGAACATAGGCCCGCCTGCTCCCTCTCCCTTCGGGAGAGGGTTGGGGTGAGGGAAACGGCAAGCGCTGACCACGGTGATGTAGGGTTAAGCCCTACGGCAACACAGGATGGTGCTGCTGGGCCTTCCCTCACCCCAACCCTCTCCCGGAGGGAGAGGGAGCAGGAGCAGCAGCCCTTCGACCTCGCGTGCATTCCGCAGGGCGACTCCGCCACCTTCGACATGATCTGCCGGGCCGATACCCTGGGCACCTTCCAAATCGAGAGCCGGGCGCAGATGGCGATGCTGCCGCGGCTGCGGCCGCGCCGGCTATATGACCTGGTGATCCAGGTCGCCATCGTCCGCCCCGGCCCGATCCAGGGCGGCATGGTGCATCCCTACCTGCGCCGCCGCGCCGGGCTGGAGCCGGTCAGCTATCCCAAGCCGGCCTTGGAGCGGGTATTGAAGGAAACCCTGGGTGTGCCGCTGTTCCAGGAACAAGCGATGCAGGTGGCCATCCACTGCGCCGGGTTCACGCCGGACGAGGCGGACCAGCTCCGCCGGTCTATGGCGACGTTCAAGGTGACCGGCGGCGTCAAGCCGTTCCGGCAGAAGTTCCTGGATGGGATGCGGGAGAACGGCTACGAAGCTGATTTCGCTGAACAGACATTCAGCCAGATCGAGGGCTTCGGCAGCTACGGCTTCCCGGAAAGCCATGCTGCCAGCTTTGCATTGGTCGCCTACGCCTCGTCTTGGATGAAGTGCCACCACCCCGACGTGTTCTGCGCGGCGCTGCTGAACAGCCAGCCGATGGGGTTCTATGCCCCGGCGCAAGTGGTGCGGGATGCACGGGAGCATGGGGTGCCGGTCCGCCCGGTGGACGTGAACCACTCGCGCTGGGACTGCACCCTGGAGGCGGCGGACGGTCCCTTGCTGGCGGTGCGGCTGGGGCTGCGCATGGTCGGCGGCTTGCACGGCGAGCACGCCGCAGACCTGCTGGCTGCCCGTGGCGAGCACCCCTATGCGGACCTGGACGATTTATGGCGCCGGGCCGGAGTGCCGGTTGCGGCGCTGGAACGGCTGGCGGAGGCGGATGCGCTGGGCTCCCTGGGCCTGGACCGGCGCGGCGCGCTGTGGGCGATCCGCGGCCTGGCGGGCGCGCCGCTGCCGCTGTTCGCCGCCGCCGACAACCGGCCGGAGATCGTTGAGCCTGCTGTTGTCCTGGACCCGATGCGCCCGGGGCGGGAGGTCGTCGAGGACTACGGCAGCACCGGCCTGACCCTGCGGGCGCACCCGCTGGCCTTCCTGCGGGCGGAGCTGCGCCAGCGGGGCATGGTGGCCTGCGCGGACCTGGTGCACCTGCGCGATGGCCGGCGCGTGGTGGTGCCCGGCCTGGTGCTGGTGCGGCAGAAGCCCGGCTCGGCCCGTGGCGTCATGTTCATCACCACCGAGGACGAGACCGGCATCGCCAACCTGATCCTGTGGCCCAGCGTGTTCGCCCGGCAGCGCCGCCTGGTGCTGTCCGCCACCATGATCGCCTGCCACGGCAAGGTGCAGAAGGAAGCCGGGGTGATCCACGTGATTGCGGACCGGCTGGAGGACCTGTCGGCCCTGCTTCGGAGCGTGGGGGAACGGGACGATCCCTGGCCGCTGCGGCATGGGCGCGGGGACGGAGCGACGCATCCCGGGGCGCCAGACCGGGGAGACCTGGCGCCCCGGGTGCGGGACATCTACGTGCCGGAGACGGTGCGCGGGATCAAGGTGCCGACGCGGGATTTCCGCTAGGATGCAGGCTTGCGGCGGGGGTGGTGGCATGTCCGAGATCAAGAAGGTTCAACTGGTCCGGACGGGGCCGGCCCAGATGGTGGAGATACCGGCCGAGTTCGCCATGCCTGGCGACACCGTGCTGATGCACCGGGAGGGGGAGCGGCTGATTTTGCAGCCGATACCGCCATCGAAGGGCGGACTGCTTGCACTCCTTACAACCCTAGATCCGATTGAGGAAGAGTTCCCAGATGTTGACTAGGGCCTGTTGCCGCTCCGTGACATCGAGCTTTGATTGCATTCACACGGATGCTGGACACCAACATTGTATCCGATTTGGTCCGCAACCCCGGCGACAAGGCAGTGCAGCGGTTGGCGCAGGGAGGGCGAGGATACGGTTTGCGTCAGCATTATTGTCGCAGCCGAACTTAGGTTCGGCGTTGCCAAGCGTGGGTCGCAACGGTTGGCAACGCAACTGGACCGCGTTCTGGCGACGATGAACATCATGCCGTTTGAAGCACCTGCTGCTCAAGTTTACGGATTTGTCCGCACGACGCTGGAGTTGGCTGGAACCCCGATCAGCGCCAACGACCTGCTCATCGCAGCCCATGCGCTCGCCCTGCAGCTTACGCTGGTGACGCACAACACGGGTGAGTTCCGCCGCGTGCCGGGCTTGGCGGTCGAGAACTGGTTGGAGTAGCGGCGTTTAAATGCCTCACCACGGCGACAGTTCCAGCAGCGACCCGAGTACCGCCCCGACACCCCGGAATAAGGCAAAGGTCAGATAGGACAGAGCTTCCCAGAGATCTGGCGAAAACAGATCACAGACGAAATCGAGCCCAAACCCGCCATCATGCCGGGCATTTTTCGACGGCTGGTCTGAATTAACCTCGTTCATTCCGGGTTCGTATATATGAAAAAGGGCCTGTCCACCAGAACCACTGGTTCCGGCGGACAGACCCCCTCACCCAACCCTCTCCCGGAGGGAGAGGGCTTCTTAGGGTGTCAGGCGCTCTTGGCCATGATCTCGTCGGCGATATTGCGCGGGACGGGATCGTAGTGATGGAACTGCATCGTGAAGCTCGCCCGGCCCTTGGTCATGCCACGGAGCTGGCTGATGTAGCCGAACATCTCCTTCAGCGGCACGTGCGCCCGGACCATGACCGTGCTGCCGGCGCTGTCCTGGCTTTGGATCACGCCGCGGCGGCGGTTCAGGTCGCCGACCACGTCGCCCACATGGTCCTGAGGGGTCGTGACCTCCACGTCCATGATCGGCTCCAGGATGATCGGCGCCGCCTTCTTCATGCCGTCGCGGAAGCACGCCTTGGCCGCGATCTCGAATGCCAGGGCCGACGAGTCCACGTCGTGATACTTGCCGTCCACTAACGTGTACTTGAAGTCCACCGTCGGGAAACCGGCCAGCACGCCGGTTTCGCACTGGTTGCGGATGCCCTTCTCGACGGCCGGGATATACTCCTTCGGCACGGTGCCGCCGACGACCTTATTCTCGAACACCACGCCGCCGTTCCGCTCCAGCGGCTGGAACATCACCTTCACCTCGGCGTACTGGCCGCTGCCGCCAGTCTGCTTCTTGTGGGTGTAGGTCTCGGTGTGCGTCTTGCTGATAGTCTCGCGGTAGGCCACCTGCGGGGCGCCAATGTTGGCGTCCACGCCATACTCGCGCTGCAGCCGGTCAATGATGATCTCCAAGAGCAGCTCGCCCATCCCGGACAGGATGGTCTGGCCGCTTTCCTGATCGGTGCGCAGGCGCAGGCTCGGGTCCTCACCGGCCAGCTTCTGCAGGCCAAGCGTCATCTTCTCAACGCCGTCCTTGGTCTTTGGCTCGACCGAGATGTCAATAACAGGGATCGGGAAGCTCATGCGCTCCAGGATCACCGGGTCCTCGGCGGCGGCCAGGGTGTCGCCGGTGCCGGTGTCTTTCAGGCCGACGAAGGCGGCAATGTCGCCGGCATGGACCTCCTTGATCTCCGCCCGCTTGTCGGCGTGCATCTGGAACATGCGGCCGATGCGCTCGCGGTGGTCCTTGGTGGTGTTCATCACCGTGTCGCCGGACTTCAACGTGCCAGCATACACCCGCACGAAGGTCAGGGTGCCATACTTGTCGTTGATGATCTTGAACGCCAGCCCGGCGAACGGCGCAGTGGCATTGGCAGGGATGACCCGGCGGTCATCGCCGACTGTTTCCTCCACGCCTTCCTCGGCGGCGACCTTGATGCCGGGCACGTCAATCGGGCTGGGCAGGTAGTCCAACACGGCGTCCAGCAGCGGCTGCACGCCCTTGTTCTTGAATGCGGTGCCGCACAGCACCGGGCGGAAGGCGCCGCTGATGGCACCCGCCTTGATGCAGCGCTTCAGGGTCGCGACCGAGACGTCGCCCTTGTCGAAGTATTCCTCCATCGCGGCGTTATCCACCGACAGCGCCGTGTCCAGCAGCAGGGTGCGATACTCCGCCGCCTTGTCCGCCAGGTCGGCCGGGATCGGCTCGTCGTGGAACTTCGCGCCAAGCTCCCCGCCTTCCCAGATGATCGCCTTCATCTCGACCAGGTCCACGACGCCGAGGAACCCATCCTCAATCCCGATCGGGAGCTGCAGCGGCAGCGCTATGATGTCGAGCTTCTCCTTCAGCGTATCGAACGCGCGGTAGAAGTCGGCACCGGTCCGGTCCAGTTTGTTAATGAAGATGATGCGCGGCACGTTGTAGCGGTCGGCAAGACGCCAGTTGGTCTCGCTCTGCGGCTGCACGCCGGCCACACCCTCGATGATGAACACGGCGCCGTCGAGCACGCGCAGGGACCGGTTGACCTCGATGTTGAAGTCAATGTGGCCCGGCGTATCAATGATGTTGATGCGGTGGTCCTTCCACTCGCACGTCACGGCGGCGGAGGTGATGGTGATGCCGCGCTCACGCTCCTGCGCCATGTAGTCGGTGGTCGTGTTGCCGTCATGCACCTCGCCGATGCGGTGCGACACGCCGGTGTAATACAGGATCCGCTCGGTCGTCGTGGTCTTGCCGGCGTCAATGTGCGCGGTGATGCCGATGTTGCGGATGCGGGCGAGCGGGTTGGTCTCAGACACGGTTGATCTCCATACGGCAGCAGGCGCAGCGGGACCCCTGCCCCGCGCGCCGTGCGAACTGGACGTGTCCTGCAACGCCGGCACGATCACGTTGGCGTCTATGTGCGGGAGGGAACGCCGTTTTGCAAGCTTTGGGACGGCATGGCGAATGCCCAGATCAAAGGGCGATCCAGCCCTCCGGCACGTCCCGCACCCGGCCCTCGCCGCGCAGCTTGTCCAAGTGGGCGATCACGTTGCGCTCGGCGGCACGCAACAGGCGGGGGTCCACGTCGGCATACAGGTCCGCCGTTACCGCCCGGGACGTTCGCGGCTGCGGGCCGAGGGCAGCCAGGATCGCGGCCTCCCGTTGCAGGCGATGATCCAGCAGGGCTTGGGTAAAAGCACGCGGTTCGAGGATGGGCGGGCCGTGGCCTGGCAGCAGCACGCGGTCGTCCCGGGCCAGCAGCCGGCGCAGACTCGCGAAGTAGTCCGCCATCCCCCCGGGAGCGACGGTGCTGGTGCTCCAGCCCATCACCGTGTCGGCGCTGAACAGCATGCCGTCTGGCCCGGCGAAGCAAAGATGGTCCGGCGCATGGCCCGGCGTGTGAACCGCCTGCCAATCGCCCACCCGCTCCCCGTCCCGCAGTACGCCGTCTAGCGCAACTGGCGTCTCCGGCGCGTGCCAGCCGAACACCGGCGCACCGGTCGCGGCGCGCAGGGCCGGCAATCCGTCGAGGTGGTCCGGGTGGGTGTGGGTCAGCGCGATGCGCGTGACCGGCCCGGCTGCCAGGATGGCGGCAAGGTGCCCGGCATCGTCCGGGCCGGGGTCCAAGACCAGGTGGCCGCCGGGTTCCTCAATCAGGTAGGTGTTGGTGCCCCAATACGTCATCGGGCCGGGATTCGGCGCGACGATCCGGCTGATGCCGGGCGCCACGGGCAGCGCGGGCCCACGGGGCGGCTCCAGCTCCGTCAGGAACAAGGCAAGGCCTCGCCTTCCATGCACACGGCGCCGGATGGGTCCAGCGTCCGCATCTTCCAGCCGGGACCATCCTGCCACGCCTGCAGGCGCAGGGCTGCTCCGGCAAAGGCCGGACGGCGCCCGCGGAAGCTGAACCGGGACAGCGCGACGCCGGGCAGCGCCGCCATCCAGGTGGCCTGCAGGGGACCGTGGACGACCAGGCCGGGATAGCCCTCCTCCTCCCGCACGTAGTCGGCGTCGTAGTGAATGCGATGGCCGTTGCCGGTCAGGGCGGAATAGCGGAATAGCAGCACGGGATCTGGGTGCACGGTACGGTCCTGCCCGGCCGCGACGGGCAGCGCCGGGTCGGCTGCCTTCACAGCTGCACCCTCGGCGCCGCGATACACCAGGTCCTGACGTTCCTCCACGGCCGGGCCGTTCGGGCCGGTGATGACGTGGTCCACCGTCACGAACACCAGGCGGCCGGTGCCGCCCTGCTTATCCTGGACGGAGCGTATGGTGCTGGTGCGGGTCACGGCATCCCCGGCGTGCAGCGGCGCCAGCAGCCGGACCTCGCCGCCCGCCCACATGCGGCGCGGCAGGTCGTGGACGGGCGGCAGGAAGCCGCCGCGGCGCGGATGCCCGTCCGGCCCCAGCCCATCCGGCAGCGCCCAGTCCTGGAACAGCGTCCAGTGCCAGCCCGGCGGCACATGATCCGGCGTGGGCACGCCCAGGATGGCGGCCATGCGGTGCAGCATGTCGGCATCAACGAGATCGGTGCGGCCGATGTAGGCGTCGTAGGTCATGGCGACAGGACGCACTGGCTCCCCAGTGTGGTCAAGATGGAAACGCGTCCAAGCTGCACTTGAGTATGGTGTCTTGCTCCTGCATCTCTAGGACAATGGACAGTAGGACCATCATCCGGCGATTGCAAGCGGAGGGATGGAGACTTGTATGTGTCGCGGGCAGCCATCATCACTTCCGCCATCCTCAGAAGCCGGGGACTGTTACCGTCCCACATTCGCGCAAAAAAAGTTCCCATCGGCACACCTCGGAGCATTGAGCGGCAGTCCGGCCTTGAGTTGGGAGCTTAATCATGACCGTCGCCTACTACCCAGCCATCGCTGAACGTGGAATGGACGGCTTCGGCGTTTACTTCCCGGACCTGCCGGGTTGCACAAGCGCCGGGGACACCATGCAAGAAGCTGCGCGAAACGCCGAAGCCGCATTGCAAGGACATGTGGAATTGTCCGCCGAATACGGCGACGACCTGCCCCACTCCTCGATGCTGGACACCTTGGCTGTTGACGCCGACGTTCAGGTGGCTGCGCGCCTGCTGGTCCGGGTGGAGTTGTCGGACCGCGCCGTGCAGGTGAGCATCATGTTGCCTGAAGACTTGCTGGCTACAGTGGATCGGTATGCCCAACGCATGGGTTACACCCGTTCGGCCCTACTGGCTCAAACCGTTCGGGAGCGTTTACAGCGCGATAGCGAGCCTAGCCTGGTTTGACCCTTGCGCGGACGGCTCACCTTTGCCCACTCCTGGTTCGGTCCGCCGCTGTGAAGGCCGGATTTGGACGCAGCCCCGGACGCGGTGCATTCGCGGAACCCGCAGCCATGCCGGCGGTCACCAGCCGCAAATCCACCGCCTGCCCCATCGCCAGGTAGCCCGCCCGGTTCGGATGCAGGCCGTCGCCAGGACCGCCGGTGGTGCTGTTCGGCCGGAACTCTGCGCGCATCCCGCCCGTCGCGGGATCGGCGGTCGCGGCGTCGAAGTCCACCACGCCGTCGAACAGGCCGCCGTTGCTGAGCACGAACTCGTTGAACGCCTGGCGCTTCTGCTCGACCTCCGGGGGGCGGTGGGCGTCGCTGGTGGTGCCGACAATGCTGGTCAACGTCGCGCCGATCACTCGGACGCCGGGGATCTTCGCGCGCAGCCGGGCGACGCCAGCCTTCATGCCATCGCGCACCTGCTCCATCGTGGCGTTGCCGTTGGTGCTGAAGTCGTTGATCCCCTCTAGCCAGATGACGTCGGTGACGCCGGACAGGGTCAGCACGTCGCGCTCCAGCCGGGACAGGGCGCTCGGGCCGCCGGGCGCAGGATTGGCAGGCGAGTAATCGGCTGGGCCGACCACCTGGTTGCCGCCGATGCCCTGGTTGACCACGCTCACCGAGGCGCCAGCCGCGCGCAGGCGCCGGGCCAGCACGTCCGGCCAGCGATCGTCACCGTTCAGGGTGCTTGCGGTGCCGTCGGTGATGCTGTCGCCGAAGCATACCACCAGCTTCGCATCCCGTGATTGCACGTCCATCGCGTCGAGAAAATACCAGGAGGTCGTGCTGTTGGGATAGGCGCCGTCATCCTCCGCTGCACCCCGCGGCCCGGCGCCGGGCGAGGTGACGTAGCTGGTTTGCAGCGCCTTGGCGTGCCAGGTGACCGGGCCGGTCTCGCCTATGACGTGGAAGCTTGCGGCGAGCTTGCGGCCGATCAGCTCCGGCGCCAGGGGGTTGCCGGCAAAGGGCACGAGAACGGCGTCCGACCATGCCTCGGCGCCTGGCGGGATGGTGACGGACGGCTTGCCGCCGAACAGGACCGGGCGGTTGCTGCCGGGCACGAGCGTTGCGCCGCTGGCCTGCAGGCCGAGGAAGGCGCCGTCGAACGTCACAGGCTTGGTGCCGAAGGCGTTGCTGAACCGCAGGCGCATCCGGCTGCCCCACAATGCCGGCTTCAGGATCAGGCGGAAGGTTTGGTCGTTGGCGCCGGCCTCCGGCGACGGCAGGGCGAAGCGCAGGTCGGGCTGGGCGGTGGCGTTGCCGCTGGGATAGGGGCCTTGTGCGGCGGCGGTCCAGCTTGTGACCCAGCGCTGGGCGTGGGCGGTGGAGGCGAGGAAGAGCAGGGTCAGGGCGAGGATGCAAGGGCGCACGCGGGGTCTCCTGAAGTTCTGTTTATCGCGTCTCGATGAGGGAGCCGCAACGGCATGGGAAGGTTGTTGTGCTGGCGAGCGTCAGATAATGTTTACTCACCATCACCCGGAGCCTGAGTTTGCGCCCTTTGATAATGGCGATATTATACTTGCCAAACCCATCGTTGCGGTGTAGGTTAGCTTCATCAGCGGAGCGACCCGATGGCCAGCGTTCTCAACCAGCCCTTCTTCCAAGATGAAGACGCAGCCTACGCCAAGCTGGAAAGCTTCATCTGGCCGAACGGCGCCGTCTGCCCCCACTGCGGCTGCACTGACCGGATGCGGAAGATGAACGGCACGGCGACCCGTCCCGGCCTCTACAAGTGCTATGCCTGCCGCAAGCAGAGCCGCGTGACGGTCGGCACGGTGTTTGAGAGCAGCCATGTGAAGCTGCATGTCTGGTTGCAGGCTGTCTATCTGATGTGCAGCAGCAAGAAAGGCATCAGCAGCAACCAGCTTGCTCGCACGCTGGGCGTGACGGTCAAGACCGGCTGGTTCATGTCCCACCGTATCCGTGCGGCCATGGTGTCTGGCGAGGGCCTGCCCCCGATGGGTGGCGAGGGTGCCGTGGTTGAGGTGGACGAGACGTTCATCGGCCAGAAAAAGGACATGCCCAAGCAGCGCGGCTATGCCCACAAGCACGCGGTCCTGACGCTGGTAGAGCGCGGCGGCGCCTCCCGATCCTTCCATGTGGACGGCACGAAGGCATCTGACCTGCTGCCGATCATCAAGGCAAACGTGGACCCCAAGACGCACATCATGACCGACGAGGCCGGGCAGTATGCCAGCCTCAAGAAGCACTTCGCCGGACATGACTTCGTGCAGCACGGCAAGGGCGAATACGTGCGCGGCGTTGTGCATTCCAACACCGTCGAAGGTTTCTACAGCGTGTTTAAGCGCGGCATGAAGGGCGTCTATCAGCACTGTTCCGAGAAGCACCTGCACCGCTACGTGTCTGAGTTTGATTTCCGCTACAGCAACCGGATCAAGTTGGGCGTGGATGACGCACAGAGGACGGCGGAGGCGCTGCGCGGGATCGTGGGCAAGCGGCTGACATACAAGGCAGGAGTAGGCAGGCCCGTTGCGTAACTTCGATACGCAATACGCAAGCGGCAAGATTGCTTTGATTGATTAGCTGCCAAGACGCAGAGTCACCTTGGCTCTGGTGGCAAAAGCCCTTGGGAGGTCCGCTTCGGCGGTCGCGTCGCCAGCCCGCCTACAGCGAAGGTGCAAGCCTCACGCGGGACGCCCCGGTTTGGAAACCGGGGCGTTTGCGTGGGCAGCCTTACGGGCTTGGGGGCCTGAGACGTGGGGTATCACGTTCTTCAACCCCGACCGCAACAAGTATGGCCTTTGCAGTAGAATGTGCTATCTGCCCCTTTGCTGTCTTGCCAGACAGGTATTTGGGCAGTCCTTGTCGCAGATAATGGTTCCGCAACCAACGCCGAAACATGCCCAATGCTTCTTCTGGGTAGCAGTATGCGTCTTGAGGATTAGACTTCGATTGAGAAAACGTGGGTGGATAGCTATGCAAGTAACTAAGGCGTGGAGCATACACGCCGTCGAAGCTCTGTCCGACCCAATGCTTGCTCCAAGCGATGCCGACACTAATGTCTGGAATGGTCAGATGATCTACTTGGACACCTTGTGTGATAAGTTGTCCGGTCAATTCGGCCATCTCTTTGAAGACAGAGAAATACCCAGCGGGAACGGCACCCCATACAGCAGAGATGCGGTCGTGGAAAGGTTGCCAATCAGCCGGAACTGGTTGGGCGCCGGCTCCAAACGATCCCGTTTTCCGAATTGAGGGGAGAACGACAGACGTGATCCACCGCTTGAACCGCTTTGCTTCTGGCCTGTCCGAGCGCAAGATGAGCGAATACATGCCAGACTCGTTTACGACGATCATCTTAACGCTACCCTCTCCCTCAGAGAGAGAGGGTTTCTGTCGGGCGCGGGGGATCATGGCCGTCTGGCGGTCTTCTTGGTCCAGCCTGTTGGCATGATGCCAAAACGATCCGTTCCTTAGGCTTAGGACCTGTAAAAAACCAACAGAATTGGTTTGATCCGTAGGATTCCCGTGGGGATCATGGTGCCGTAGTTTGGCGGGATGGTTGACTCTGCCCTGATCCGTTCGCGTTTTGCGTTGTTGTCG
>JAABUW010007815.1_pt1 | contig 12719 bp, 17 predicted proteins | sample 5560081 | NCBI WGS metagenome assembly JAABUW01 (sample SAMN10711882, study PRJNA513363) | rock metagenome | isolation source: Antarctica rocks | place: Antarctica: Victoria Land, Knobhead sud
CACAGGCTTCATTGGATCGGAGCAAAGCGATCAGAAGGACCAGAGAAGCTGCGACGAAGGCCTATATCAGGCATGGGATCTTAAAAATATGAGGTATGTTGAGCTGGAGCCAATGACGAGATTGGGCGCAGATTGAAAGATTTTCTTGAACCGAGACAGATCAATGTTCATACCTACATAGCATCGAGTACTTACCCTCACTGAACCAAGCAAGACACGCCAGAGATACGACGGGAGGGAAGAGGGAAGGTTGGATCGAAGGAGACAAACCTACCAGAGGGACGGACGAAGGAGGGCGCAGTGAGGCAGCGATCAATGGTTAAGCGGCAAGTCACATCAAGGTGAAGCCTCCATTTTGTGATCTTGCTCATGCTGGGAGGAGATGAAGTAGCAGCTTCCGATAGGCCATGACTCTTGTACTACCTGAACCGATCCATGCTCTTGACGCCATGCAGTCATGTATCCACCAACTTCACGACCCATCTATCGCACGATACCCTCGAACCTGTTCTTGAACCATTTGGTGGTCTCGGCCTGGTTGATGCGGTGGGAGGCGCCGATGCGGGATTGTGCGCGCCTGCGCTTGGCAACACGCTCGCCGGGACGGGTCCTGTGGTTCGTGTCAGCCAACTTTCTCCCAGTCGCTTGTACTCGTAGTGTTTACTCACATGCAGCAGTAGAAGTCCATGCCGTAGATACCAATCGCCGGGTCGTACTTGATGCCCAGATCGATGTGCTCGGAGATACCGAAGCCGAAGTTGCCGGTCTCGCTGAAGTTGCGCTTCCTCAGCTCGTACTCCTTGACCTTGAGGCCGCGCTCGAGAATCTCCTCTGCCTTGGGGCCGCGGACGGTGACGTGGACGGCGATCTTCTCGTTACGGCGGATACCGAAGGTTCGGACAGTGTATCGTGCCTTGCCTGTGCAATGTCTTCGTCAGTACCCTGTCCTCCAATGCGCTTTCTCACGTATGATGATGCGGGTTGACGTACTGTAGACTGGTGTCTGACCGCTCAACTGCTCCAGCACTTTCGCGGCTCTTGTCAACCTATCACCAGACTCGCCGACGGAGATGTTGAGGACGAGCTTCTGGATGCGGAGCTCGCGCATGGGGTTGTTGGTCTTGTCGGTCAAGCCCTGGGTCTTGATGTTCTGGCCATCGGCCTGCTGTGTCGATTTCTCGCCCTTGGCCTGTGATACCATTGATTAGCGGCTGTTCTGGTATCTCCTCTGGCGCAGTTGTAATCGGATGCTGGGCCAGAATTCTTTGGTGTATCAATGAGTGGACGTCTATTACGTACCATTGTGCTGGTGAAGTCTTCACGTCCTGGCGATGGCCGATGTAGAGATGAGGTTCGCTGTCAAACTTCTGGCGTCGAAAGATGAAGGTCGATTTGTGCGGCGCCAAGCGTGGCCCGAGCGCCCTTTAACCTCGCTCGTGAAGCTGAAGCTGAACTTTTTGCGTGAGAGCTCGCGTGGATTATTCCAATCAGCCGCCAGCCATACCACGAGCCCTGTTGACGAGCTGCGAAAGATCGCCCAGAACTATCGACAACAAGAAGTGCCTAGGCACGCGACAGCGCGACGATGGCGAACAAGCAGGGCAAGATGGTAAGTTCACACTCCCATGCCTTCGTCAAGAAGTGCCCTGCGTTGACAGAGACAGATCGCTGATAACGAGTGTAGATTGGCTTCGTGAGTACTACTCCAGACCGGCCTCAGTTATGAGTTGACGCTTACACTCCGCCAGATCAACTACAGGATGCGAGCCACCATGAACGACGGAAGACAGCTGGTTGGGCAGATGCTGGCATTCGATAAGGTACATCTACCGACGTAGAACTGCCACGCGACTCGCAACTAATGGGTATTACAGCACATGAACCTCGTCCTAGCCGACTGCGAAGAATTCCGCAAAGTCAAGCGCAAGACCAAAGGCAGCGGCGCACCAGGCGCATCCACCACAACCCAAATCGTCGAGACCGAAGAGAAGCGCAGCATCGGCCTGGCCATCGTACGCGGCGCACACGTGGTCTCTTGCTCAGTCGATGGACCCCCACCTTCCGACCGAGCTGCAAGACTCGGCACAAGCGCGGCGGGCGCGGGAGCACCGACAGCTATGCAGGCAGGGCCGGGTATTTCAAGACCCGCAGGAAGAGGTATCGGAGGACCTGGGCTGCAGGGGCCGGCTGCGGGTGTCGGAGGGCCGGGTTTTCCAGGGGCGCCACCGATGGGCTTCCCGGGTAGAGGAGGACCCCCGCCAGGCTTCCCACCTGGTGGAGCACCACGTGAGTACTATCTACGAACCAACTTGGAACTGTGCTGATCTTCGATTTGTAGCTGGCTTCCCACCAGGAGGTTTCCAGCCTCCTCCGGGCGGTCGCGGCTTTGCGCCACCTGGTGGCTTCCCTGGCAGATGAGGATAGTTGCCTATCGAGTCGAATGAGACGATGAAATATGAGGCTACTACAAGGCTGCACGCCACATGGATGTTTGCGGCATGGAAGGTGGGAAGGAAACCATGCCAAGCCAAAGAAAAGCAAATGCCCTCGCAGAGGAGCGGACTGGAGACGAAGCATTAGCGACGGCGTTGGGGCTTTGCGACACTATCACAAAAAGCTCATCGTAGGTGAGCATGGGTCACAAGGTGTAGTCAAAGTCAGAATATCATGTTTTGCCACAGTGGCTGATCCAACTATGCTCTCCACTGCAACACGCAATGATTGATCTCCTCGTGTTGTCTCTCGGTCAATTGAAAGCAGAAGGGTATCATCACGCTAACCACCCAGACTCCTCATATCGTCCAGCTCACCCTCACAACACCATCGCGCCCACCACCGCACCAACAACCACCCCGAGTCCGACCCCTACTGTCTGCATGGCAGCACCTCCCGTATTGGTACATGAACCCGCCGTCGCAGTCGCAGTCGAAGCCACCACCACCATCGTACTCGTCGAAGTCACCCTAGCAGAAGATTCCGCGCTGGCGATGGCGCTGTTGAGGGCGCTCTCGGCCGAGCTTACGGCACCGCTCAGCGATGTGAAGTGGTTGATGACAGGCAGGGTGGCGGAACTGAGAGTGGTGACTGTTGCTGTGATGAGGTCGCGGCGGTCGATGGGGTTGTGGCGCTGCGGGTTGACTGCGTCGGCCACTGTTGCGGGAAGTGTGTCAGTTTTCAGAGGGCGGTAGAACTGGGGTGGGAAATATGGTGCGACTTACTGGCTGAAGTAGTTGAGAGGCCGAGGAAGGCGATCAGGGGAGTGGAGAACTTCATGGTGAGTGAGACTGTTCCTTAGTTGGAGGTGGGTTGTTGATGAGTCGATGCAGTGAACTTGCTGGGGTGTCGATGTTGTTTGCTTGAGGTTGGAATCGAGGGTTGTGGAAATTATTGATGAGGCAGTGGATCAGAAACAGAGCAACCGAAGCTTTGATCAACTAGCACTTCAAATTTGTTGTTACATGGTCAAGCACAAGACCCAATCATGTACAGACACTGCAGGTCCTCGTGCATGTTGTAACGCCATTGAATGCAGATCGCCTCCTAGTAAATGAGTACATGGGTACATGCGAGGCTACCTTAGTTCGGTTTGATTTCCAAGTGCTTCTGCCTTCTATCTGTGTTCACGTCTTCATCTCGATTTCATCAGTCAAGACAATCGATTGGTACAAAGACGAGTCAGACTGGTTAGCACGCAAATTTGACACAACAGAAGCACAACAGTCGCTACGACATACACTGTCCGACTTCAGTTGTTGAACGTTCCACGACCGCTGCGGCGTCAACTTTTCTCCATCGACATGGACCCTAATGGTAACCACACCACACGTTACCAGCAACGTCATCATGAACTCACACCTACTAGCACTCAACCCTCTCCAAGTCGACATTAGCGACCCATCGGTCCGGGTCACCGGCATCGACGCAATCTGGCACAATATCGATGCCACCTCCGCCGATGCCTTCACGACCTTCCGCAAATGGTTCCAAGACGATCTCGACACTATGGTGGCTAGAGTCAACGGCCACGTGCAGCAGGGGCTGTATTCGCAGATAGCGATCAATGCGTCGAAGCATTCTATCGTGGTGATTTGTGCCTCCAAGCTGGCGCTGAAGGACTTCCCTGATGGTGCGTTTGAAGGATGATGGTGTGTCGACGAGATCCGTATTGGGCGTCGTTGTCCTCTATAGACTGGGTGGTCGCGTCAATAGCGTTGTGGGCTTTGGTGGTATCAAGATGACACTCGCCCTGTGTCTCTCGCCAATGCTGGTATTGGCCCTCGTACCCTTCGTGGCATATACATTCTTCGTTGTTCATCACTCATCCATTCTGTCAGGTCGTAATCCTCATATGCATACGCCGCGAGGAGCCGCCACCGGGACTACGTTGGCCGAGAGGGGAACGCGAAACCCTGGTAAGGCGCATCATGTAGCCCGACACGGAGCAAGGCGCACAAAGCGTCGTGGCGATTTATCCCATCTCTTGGCCGATACGCCTCCCCTTCGCTGGTCCACGGCTGAGCTCTGGCACTGCCGTCTTCGAACTCGACACGCAGACCTCGTTTGGCTCATCTAAAATCCGACTTCCTTCGCTTCTGTGGCTCATCAATTGCAGTCTTAATAATCTTCAGCGGATGCCCGAACCCCAACCCCTCGATCTCCGCGTTATTCGGCGTGACCGCACTATTCCTTCGATCCGGCATACCAGTGATATTCTGCATCAGCGCCGAAGTCGTCAGACTCGGCACGACTCTAACCTTGAAGTTCTGCAGGTAGCGGTAGTGCACCATCTCCTCGTCGACTCTCTTGCGCAGCATATCGGCCACTTCAGGCCCGAACTCCTTCCGCCACTCCACGGTCTCAGCGTCGAGGTTGATGGCGGAGGCTTGAGAGCTGAGGAGGTGTTCTGAGAAAGCGTTCGTAATGCTAGGGAGAGTCTTCTTGAGCGCGGTGGAGGCTGCGCGTTCGAAGTACTTGAGCCAGCTGGTGCTGACTTCTTTGTAGTCGATGCCGAGGAGACGACATGTTGCTGCAACCATTGCGTGGGTGTTGTTCGCTACATCAGCAGCATCTACAACGTATGGTCTTGTCGCGACATATCCAGGCTCCCAGCGCGTTGTTGAGTGGTTCGAGTGAACGGAGTCCTGGCGTTTGAGATGCTGTGTGCTGCGTAGGTAGTCGAACAGTATCCGTGACCAACGTAAAGAGGTCCAAACAGCGAAGTCGTCTTCGTCGATGCCACAAGAGCCGTACTCGTTTCTTGCTAGACGTAGCCAGTTCGGGATCGTCAAAGCAGGGTGATTGATAAAGATCATCGGAGTCAATAGCTTAAGCAAATCGTCGGGGATCACGGTTGGGTTGGCCATCCTCGAGACAATCGTTTCTTGGCTCTTGAGAGCAGCCTCGATTATCTCGTGCTTGATCACGAACGGAGGATATTCTGTAATGAAGACGGTTTTATCCTAGAAGAATGTCAGCTTCGACATACAGGCAAGACTGTCAACATTGTTTTACCACCCACCTTCTGCTCCAGCTTGTCTGCGTTCCGCAGCAAGTCATTCGTTGCAGCCTCAAAAGTGGCAGCTTTGACTCGAGCAGATGCGCCGTCCGCTCGTCCCTGCCATAACCTCTTCGTCTGGTCGTTGCCGATCTTCCGATGTATGTGCTCGGGTCCTAGAGTCGCCGCTAGCACGTACGGATGGTGTATCGTACCGATTTTTAAATGAGCGGATAGCTGTTTGCTGAATAGTTGAGCACAAGTGCTTTGTGTGTCGAAGGCGAGGACACGCAAAGGTTCGCCATCGGCCCCCTGCGGCATATCAATTTGTATCGACGTTCGAGGCGATATGCTATCCATGTCAGCAAGAATTGTTACTGCAGGTATCGTCGACCCTTGCGGCATATCGATGAGGCAACGATGTCCAGCCATACTGTAGACGCTTTACAGAAGAGATGGTACGATGACAAGGGCGGAGTATAAGGATTCTACGGACGTATTACTGTACACCAGAGCCGCGTTCTTGCTGCAAGCCACCGAGGGGTACTCTGACGTCTAGGAATGCAAGGCTTTCCGCTTGCCCAGGAATGGACATACGAGACATAATGGAATACCGACTCACGTTCGTCAGCACCTACCTTCTCGACATCGCAGCATGACCTGATGGCGAAGCCTCGCCGCCGGATCCAGCGACTGTCGAGTGCTAGGGCTCCGAAAACTATGTCCGGGCATTGGTGCGCGGGTGCGGTGCGGCCGTCCACGGAGGTCGGAACGGAAGCGTAAGGACTACGGCCTCGCTTTGGTTTAGTGACGCTGATGGAGGGAATGCGAGAGGTATACTCGTGACACGTTGCACTGCCATACGACGCGGACGCGCCAATATAGGTTGCTGACAGCTCGCGAGGCCGGTAAGAAGGGTCAAAGAATCCGAGGAGAAAGCCGGCGAGATGCTGACTTGCTGGATTAGCCACATGGTTGGCCCATTCTGCGACCAGAGATGCGAAGTCAAGTGAGATGAGGCGTGAGAGCCGCTTACTCTTACTCCTGGGATTCAACCAAGGAAATTTAGGGTTTGAGGCGCCAAGCCAATACCGACAGTTTGGGAAGGAACGATCATCGTGGAAATCATGGTTGACATTCACTTAGACGCAACTAACGCAGGTGCTATTACAGGATAGCTACCACCTCTTGGACCGTCCGGTCTCGGGCCACTTCGCCTGACCGTACTGAATGTCCTCCCACTTCGTTTGTGACAGCGTCCTCTCTCCTTCCTCACTTGGCTGCACAGTACTTCGGCTCTCAGGCCACTGAGCTTGACCAGACTCAATACCCTCCCCCTTTGGCAGAGAATCCTCTTTTTCCTCCCCATTGCCCTCATCACCCTCCCTCTCATCATCCTTCACCATTTCAGGAGCCGCCGACTCCCTATTCGCCCACTCATCTCGGCCCATCCTATGAGCCTTCCTCAACTGCCAAGAGGCCCAAGTCTCCAGGGGGTGCTCGTCATCGTCCTCGTCAAGGAACACAGACTCGTTCCTGAAGTCCACCACGGGATGTTCGTCGAATATCCAAGCTTTGTCATCCCTCACACGTCTGCGACACTGTTTACGGGTCGTCGAGTCGGCTTGTAGAGGCTTCATGTACTTGATGTGAGGGTACACAGGCTCGAGTTGGTAGGTGCGGATATTGCTCTTTGTCTCTGGCCTCGCGTGGCGGCGCAGCGGCTTGATTGGTCTCCTCGCAGAGCTGCATGGCTCAGGTGGGTTCGACGCCGACTGCAGTGGCGGCACATTCGATTTGTGCTGCGAAAGCTCCGGGTCGAGCACTGTCGGCAAGCTGCAGATCTCCTGCGTGCCGCCGGGCGCTGGTAGGCTCGTCGAGGACTGTGGCGGCGGCATCTCTGATCTGGGCTGCGAGAGCTCAGGATCGAGCACTGTCGGCATGCTGCAGATCTCCTGTGTGCCGCCGGGTCCTGGTAGGTTCGTCGAGGAATGTGGTGGCGGCACTTTTCGAAAGCGTGGTGAGAAGATCCAGCCGGGTAACGTTGGCTCTTTCCTATCACTTGGAGAGGACTGTGGCGGTGGCACCTTCGATTCGTTTTTCGAGGATTCCAACTTGGCCCGTTTGGATCTTCTCAAAGAGTCGCCAGGAGGCTCAGGTGGGTTGCTCGAGGACTGTAGTGGCGTCGCGTCTGGTGTGCGCTGTGAGCGGATTCGTTTGGATCGTCGCGGCAACACATCCATTTCGTATTCTGCAGAGACTGAGGTGGAACGCTTGTTGGGTTTTCTCAAGAAGTCGCGGAGCTCCTGTGGAGTGGTCGGTGACTGTGAAAGACAGATTGCAAGATAAAAGTGTTTGTAAGGGGTTGCGAATGTAGGAAGAATGTCGTGGTTATATATGAGGGTTGGTGAAACACCACAGCAATAGAGTTCTGAAGGTGAATTTGCTTACCAGTGTCCTATTGTCGCAACGCATTCTCACCTGATTGTCGGAAATGTCAAGCTATATACTGTGGTGTTACTTCGTACGACGTGACTTCATTAACTCATGCTTTCGCGGCTGTTGTGTTGCATCACTTCTCGTTCTCCTTTTCGTCGAGCGCAACGCAGCAGGCGGCGATCATGGACAAGTCCACATTGCCGGCCACCGCGACGAAGTACTGTAGCACTGTTAGCTTAACAGTTTTTATTCCGTATCAAATAAAATCTCACCGTCTGCTTGTCCCCAAAGAACTGACTCGCATTGAAGAACTTCCTCGAAATCACAGCCACCGGCTTATCCATGTACGTAATCTCAGCACTTCGATCCATCCAATCACCCTTGACCACCAACTCGACTTCCTTCCCGTCGCTCGCATTCTTGAACGTGACCACACTCTTGCTACCCATCAGCTTGAACTTGCCCGCGACCTCGAAGTCGTGCTTGCCGTCGGGGCTGGTTCCATGGAAGGACTTCGTGATGGCCAGCATCTTGTTGGTGAGGCTAAACAGCTCATGGCCCTGCATATCGCTGAACTTCTTCGTGTCCCGAAGACTGATGGCTTTGCCCTTGACTTTGCAGATGTCGAGGCCCTCGGCAGTCTTGACGGTGAAGTCATCGCCGGAGAGAGAAAATATCTTCTCCTTGAGAGCGAGAGTGACTTGTTGAGGGTGGTAGAGCTTGGTGCTCGGTGGCTGAGGACCCAATGGTGGGTTGAAGGGGGCGAGAGTTGGAGGCATCGTGGCAAATTGGTTGATGGTAGGCTTGGGATTGGTAGGGGTTGTCTTTGGGATATGTGAAAGATATTGAGAGGTAAGTGGTAAGAGAAGGTGTTGTAGGTAGTTACTAAGCCTTTCCTGCCCTCTCAGCCTTGCTTCGAAGCAAGGAACGACGACCTGCAAGCTCCAACTCTGATCAAGCTCGCGCCTGCAGCTCAAGTCCCACCTATCGTCATCGTTCACATGCTAGCTTGCGCCGCTGGAAAGACCTCAAGCACTCCCCAGAACAGTCTACAGTATCTAGCTCGTGTCCGCGGTACACGATTTTAGAGATCTTCGACTTACATCCTCCCCGTCCCTCGCTCAACAAGAAGAACGTGCGATCGCAGGGTCCACGCTAGCGGCTAGTGCCGATCAGCCGAGGAAAGTCGTTGCCAAGATGTGACATTTTTCGAGATCCTCTCCACGATCGGCTGGACGAACACCATTCACTAATTCAAGTAACCACACTTCCAAAATGGCGACAGTCGACGTACAAATGGAGGACGCCAAAGCACAACCCCTCATGTGCGACCTAGGCCATCTCCTCTGCAACGACCCGAACCCACTTCCGTCCCTCAAGGACGCAGGATCGGACGCAGAACGAGAAGCCATCATCGCATCCACAGCACGGGATTGCGCTCAGGCCCTTATCAACCAGCTGCTCACCAACTGTCCCATCTCCCGCGCGGAAGGCGAGGATCTGCAAATCACTCTCCCAACTCCAGAAATGCAGCTACCTCGAGAAAAGCCAGTACCCAAGGAGAAGGAAAAGACGAAGTGGGAGAAGTTCGCAGCGAAGAAGGGCATCCAAAAGAAGAAGCGAGAGGGCAAGCTGCAGTATGACGAGGCGAAGAGTGACTGGGTGCCCAAGTATGGGTACAAGGGGAAGAACTCCGAGAGCGCGGACTGGTTGGTGGAGGTCGACGAGAAGGCTGAGAAGGCTGCAGAGAAAGGTGGGAAGGGCGGCAGAGGTGAGAAGTCGGCGATGAAGAAGCGGCGATGAAGGGGGTAGTGGCTATCAACCACGACGAAGACGAGGAATGCATTCGGCAGACGATGCGAGGTGAACGGAGCTGCGATCGAGCCTCATATTCGATGATGAGGACTGGAGGCTTGGAAAACGCCGCCATTGCGCTGGATGGGACTGTTGTCCGTACCATACTTTGGCGCTGAGGCATACTGAGGCGTGGCTGTTGTGGTATCATTCGCTACACTTCGAGCACTCTCGTCGCAAGCATTGGGCTTGCAACTCGGGGGTCTGGGTGAGGAGGCATAAGAATGCTGAAATGCGTATGTACCACAGACGAAGCTCCAGCGCTTTCATATGGAGAAAGACATCACTGTGGCCTGGACGCAAGTCAAATCTAGCAGATGCCGAGATATCTGCCTCACAACGGAACCGAATGAACAATTTCAAACAGTGGCTTTTGGTCACTCCCCCATCTCCAGCTCAGTCTACCAGTCGCCCTAATCTTGGCTGTACTGAAGTCGAGCACTTTGTGCTCTGGTGAGCCAACCCGCAGGGCCAACTACTTACTCCAGACTCCAAGATGTACAAGTAATACTCTCCGATGTACCAATCATCGCTGCCGCCGCTCCAGTGACTGAGACGCTGCCGTCGCGCTCCTACATAAGCCGGAGAAAGATGCAGCTAGGTCAGGTCATATGACCATGTTCTCGAATGTCCTGACGACGGTGACGCCGCTGTGGTTGCTGAGGTCAGCTGCCTTGCATTACTCACATGGCATTCGTGCCTGCTAAGAGGGCACCGGGAACCGCCCATCTGCAACCCACTAGCAGACCACCACATCGCCAGAAATGTATACCTTACGAAACGCCGTCCGCTCAGCATTAATCCCTGTCACAGCGACCTCGTCTCCCACGGTTATACACTTCCCGTGCGCGTCTTTATCCAAGAACCCGTACCGACCGAAAACGGGACTATACTTAGCGCCTGCATCAACTCTCCTGACTTTCGACAGCTTCGCGAGCATCTTGCCCGCTTCCCCAGTGGCGAAGTCTCCAGTATCGTAGTCGAGATTCAGCGACACACAACGACCACAGTTTTGCGTAAGCAGAATCTTTGTGCCCTTCCCACTTTGAGGGCCATTTGAGCTGGCGATACTCAGCTCACGCCAGTAGTCCTCGCAAAACTCATCGGTAGCGCCGGACACAACAACGTTGGGGCGGAACTTCGTGATATCGCGTTGCATCCCTTCCGGCAGCGAGCGAGTCGTGTGGCCGAGAGAGGTCTGATTCACGACGAGTAGCGGTGCTACGTCGGCGAGTCCGAGACCTTACTCATGGCCGTCCTCAATGGCAGGCTTAGCTAAGCCGGCGACGCTCGAGATCGTGCTCAAGATCGACGGCAGTACACCGCTCGTTGGAGCCGCGTTAGGCGACAGGTTACCGAGGACCTTCCATCGATTATGACCGACGAAGATCAATTCCACGTCCTTGCCGAAGCAATTAGAGAACCATTGGTTGTAGGACGGACCCATTTCGTATCCGATGGTAGGACACCCGTGCATCGAGATGGCCGTCTGCTTGAGCTTTGCGATTTCTGGAGCGAGTGGAATCGTGATCGCTTTCTCCGCGCTACCGTCCGTTGGTGAGAAGCGCACCGTCACTGCGTCAGCATCATCAATACTCGTCACTGCGAGATCTCTCCGGTCGAGTCGCGCCAACGATTGGATGAATCGGACCATCAATGGGTCGTGGTAGCAAGCCATATTCCGTCGAGTACCGTCTGACTTGATCTCCCGGAGCATGAAGCGGCGGTCGTAGGCAAGACCCTGGGCCGTGAGTGTGGCATGCTGGAGCGAGACTCCGCGGAGGGACTTGATGGGGTATATGTAGAGCTACCAAGGCGGTCCATGAGTCGAGACATCTATCACGATATCTGAGACGGCACATACTGCTGAAATATTCAAGGTTTCGCTGGGGTCGTCCATGATCGCAGAGACACCCCTGACTCCGTTCACTACTCTAGGGCGATGATCACCACCGTTCTCTCAGTCGTTGACAGGGATGCCGCCAGTACGGTCTTCGTTCAACGCTCCTCCAGTCCGGTCAAATGTGTGGGATCTCTGTCATGGCGTTCTATCCGAGCTATTGTCACAACGATCAAGTTTGTTCGTGGGAGTCTAAAGTGCTTCAATCGAACGGCTGCTAGTCTTCGTCTTATAGCACAAAGCAGGCGTCCCGGCCCGCGGACTGCCTTCGTTCTTCCTCAGGAGAAGCGAAAACCAAGAGGAGACAGTTGCCCTCCCACCGTGACACAGACCTTAGGGCTGGCACTGCTACGACTTGTACGGTGAATAGATTTCAAAAGCCGTCGCAAGCTGCATCGATGGTCACCTTTCGCAAGTGTTTGGGAAACATGGTGTCGTGAGGTGAAGCAACAAGCAACAAGCAACAGCCTATCATTGGGTGCTCAAATCCGGGCACTAGCGGGGGTACTCCCGCACCTCCGAATTTCCATTAAGGAGAAATCGGGGGTGCAGCCTTGATGCCTTACCTGATCTCGAGCTTTTTATTGGTCCCCGAAAGGCGGGAGCTAGCTCAGGTTCTCCCGCACACCCGATTGTCAATTAAGGAAAAATCGGGTGTGCAGCCTTGATGCCTCATATCTGCGCTGGTGCCTCATATCTGCTCGGGCAGCTCATGCTCTCATTGGCCAACGCGAAATCGGCACTAGTGTTTGTTCTGTCTCACACGTCGACGCAGTGCAATGTCCTACAGCGTGAACGCTGAATGTAGGTATTACTTTTGACCATCGTCGACGGTAAGTTGCCATCTACGACTTCATCAGCCTTCTCAGAGGTCTCCCATCCAACATGCCAAAACGAAAGCGAGACGATATTGAGAACAAGCAGAGCAAGTCCGCATCAAACAACGATGTAGAGACGAGCACAACTCGCGTGACCAGATCTCGCACAAAAGCCTCCAACCCTACTGAGCCCAAGACCAGTACTCCAGTGCCT
>JAABUW010007817.1_pt1 | contig 12715 bp, 13 predicted proteins | sample 5560081 | NCBI WGS metagenome assembly JAABUW01 (sample SAMN10711882, study PRJNA513363) | rock metagenome | isolation source: Antarctica rocks | place: Antarctica: Victoria Land, Knobhead sud
TTCCACCTTTATATCAGACAGCCTCAGACCCACGCCTACCACTACAGGAAGCCCGGTATGTAGGATGTGCAACCGGATCAAATACAAAGTTCGGCCACTCACAGCTTGCGTTCATTTGTTCTATCTCTGATGGGCGAACAGCATTTCGAACTTCTCTATAGTATCCGCATGCTTCCTTGTCCATGAGCATGCTCAGAGCTCGGTCGTTCAGCCTTGCCGTCCGATCTGGCTGCTGGTGCAGCATTCACAGGCTTATCATCAGTCTCAACCTCCGGCTGAAAGCTCGTCTCCGCGCCATACCGCTGTCGATTGACCTTCAAGTCGAATACATCGTATCGCTGATAGTATCCAACCACATCGTGGAACTGCTTCGGCTCAACACATTGCTCAAGATCCAGATCGGCGTAAACGATTCCCTCTTGCCCCTGGATTTCCTCTCCGACTTGAGCGCCTGTTAGATCGAGAAAGAGACTCGCGCCTTGGGTGACGCTGTCAATAGTTTCTTCCATGGATGGAGCGTGCTTGACCATCTCGTCTAGCACAAAGTGACAAACAGTCAGCATTGGGTATCAGTCAGACTCTTAGATCTTACCTCTCATCTCCTTATCCATAAACCCCGAGCACAACACCCCAAAACACTTCGCCTCAAAACAATGCGCCGCAGTCCTCGTTCGATTCGCAGCCAAGTTATCATACTGCCTCCCACCCACCTTCCCCTCCACCCTCCTCGTCGGCCAAAGCGGCGGCCAAGTCGTCAAATGCAACTGCTCCCCCTGCGCCATCAAACTCCACCGCGCAAGCGGATTAGTATTCTCCCCACACAACAGCGCCCCCACCCTCCCACACCGCTCCGTCTCCACAACCCTCAACCCCGCCCCATCCCCATTCGCCCAAACCAACTTCTCATAAAACGTCGGCACCAGCTTCCGGTGGTGCGTCAGAATCTCACCTTCATCACTAATCAAAACGGCGGAATTGTAGATGCATCCGAGACTAGCAGCGGACCGCTCGTTGAAACCGATGTGGGCGAAGATCTTGCTTTGGGCGCAAGTTTGTTGGAGGGAGCGGATTTCCGGGCCGGAGATGAGGAGACTGGAGCGGGCGAGGCGGGTGAAGAAGCTGTGGTTGTCTATTGGGGCGGCGAGGGCGGTCCAGAGGGGATAGGCTGGGATGTATGTTTCGGGGAAGACGACGAGGTCGGCTCGGTTGTGAGCGGCTTCGCGGATGAGCGAGATGGTTTTTTTGACTGTTTTGGGGGTGTTGAGGAAGACTGGGGCGACGTTGCAGGCTGGTTTGTTTAGATTGTGGTTTTGATTAAAGATGATGGTGGTCTTACCTGCGACTCTGACTTTGGGAAGCCATCGAGACATGGTCGAGACAATGGTTGACGAGCTCGAGCTGTTGAAGTCGCCTTTACTGTTCTTTCATGCTCCAGAACAGGGCTTCAGTCAAAGAATGTTGAAACGTCGGCTTCTTCAACTATACCCTTTCATCACTAGAACCTGAGTTCAACATGAGAAAGATATCTGGTATAGACGTTCCTTCTCACCGACTCGTGCGGGGTACTAACTTTGTCGTCCGTAGGGATACCTAGAAATACGTAGGTAGTACCGAGACACTCTTTTGAGGCTGATGATTGAAATCGCTTACAAGATGTGGAACGTGTCGCACGGAAAACTCATATGATGTTTCTGGTACGTCGATAATGCTACAACATTCAGCGATCCTCACGCTTTTGACACCTTCCGATTGATGTCCGACTTCCAATGGGGGTATCTCTTAACCTCGCCTCATAATGCATAACACCACAACGCCTCTCAAATGCGCATAAAACCATCAAGAATAGTGTCGGTTTCCCTCGTCCAGCAAGCCATCGACATGCGCACAGCGATGCACCGAGCAGCCCAATCCGATCACATCGTTATGTCATGCGGCGTCTCGAACTCGCAGGCTTGCCGGTACGTCTCAGATGTCAACAACATCTCGTGGCGCAGCAGAAAGACTTCATCCTGTATACGCGCCATGTCCTTCTGCGCTTGGGTATCGGGGCTCATGCCACTGATCCGCGCGGGTGGACTGTCTGGGACGTTGTTTTTGCCAGCCATCTCCATATCCGTCAGTGCTGCGTGTATCGATGTTCTCCTCCGTTCGGGGGTCGTCATGCTCAAGGCTTCGTTGTACAGTGCTTCGAGGTGTGGCGCGATGTTGCGTCTATGTCGAGATGTCTCCTGAGGGACGGCTTGGCCGGAGGGCCTCTTGTCGCTGAACCGCAAGGGTGGGTTCTCTGGGACCCAGACCCCGCACCCCATAGCCTCTTCAATATCAGCAATCCGCACCCAGCCCGCACCGGCGCGTTCAGCGCACTGGGCAGCTCGTGCTAATATGGTGGCACCAGCGTCCGCCGCTTGCTCCCTCCGATTGTTGCCATTGCCGATGTATCCCTCATCCGGTGAATGAAGCCTTTGTTGTTGATATTTGGCAAAGCGCAATTGGTTCCTTTTGTCAACGAGCGTGCGGCTCAAGGTATCTTTTTGCTTCGACCGGTAGTGTAGCCCAATTCTGTGTTTTCGTCGAGTGTTGGCCCGTTGCGCTTCATCACTTAGATCTTCAATAATAGCTGGAGGCCGCTTCGGTCCCTAGCCGACGGCCAAGCAGTCGTCCAGAACACTTCGCAGCTCGAACGCGTCTGCCTTCGTAGCGCCTCGCCACGTGGGTTCGTCGTCCACTGCCATCGCGTCCTCCAGACCACCAGAATCGGTCTTGGGTCCGGTTCCGTTAACCATATGTCTACCAGTAACCCCGTTGAGCTTGAGCGGTACTGGCGCAGGCTGCTCGTACTGACTCAACAGCACCCGATGCGACAAGAACGGCTCCTGCTTCATATACCCATCCTCAACCTGCAGACTCAACCGCATATCCTCCATACACAACCCCTCCCGCTTCACCTGCATCTCCAGCTCCGCAGGCAAGAAACCCGCCGGGTTCCGCTGCAGCGTCCCTCTCTCTGCATCCTCCTCCTCCTTCCTCAATTGCCTTTTGAAGTTGCCAGTCTGAACACAACCCTCCCCGTTTGACCGAGCGTGCGCGTAGATCCCAGACAGCAGCTCCTTCAAGAAGGCTTCAGTCGACTGCTCCAGAATCTCCGTGCAGAGCTGCAGCGAACCATGCGGACACCCGCCCACAAGCCCCTCCTCATAGCATATCGGCTCGATGCGGTTTTGGACATCATTCTGCGTAGGAAACTCCAACGTCTCCTCCGCAAGCGTCTGCGCATACCGCCGGCGGATCTCAATATCCCAGTTCGTCCTCTGCAGCCCCCCAGCACTCTGCGGTGCGATATCAGGCGGTTTGACAGCGAGCTCGTGCCTGTAGTCTTGCATATCTGCCAGACCGTCATGAATAGATTTGTTCGTCTCCTTGAGGGTCTTGATGCGCCGCCGGTCGCGAGGGTGGATGGCCATGACTTCTTTCTTGAGGCGCTCCTCCGCTTTGTCGTTTGCGCCGCTCGCGCCGGCATTTTTGGAGGTGGTGGTGGGTTTGTCGGTTGCGACGACCCATGGTGCGACTTCGGTGGGGGGAGGGTCGCGGAGGGTGTTGGCATAGAGGGAGGCGAGGAGGGTGTTGTGGAGGTGGAGGATAGAGATGGGGCTGATTGCGAGGGTGGTGGATGTGGTGACTACTGGGGTGAGGGTGAGGAGAGGTTGGAGCACCCAGCTGAGCTCTGCTTGGTTGAGGCCGCCTGTACATAGATTTATTAGCAACATATCGAGCCGGCTTCCCACCCCAGTGTATTTCTGCACATACCAAGTACGAAAGCGCTTATAGCAGCCTTATAGTCGGGCCACTGATCTCCCAGGGCACCCTTGAGCTGGGTGTAGATGGGCTCGAGGTCCGCGCGCGGCACCGGTGTCTTACCATTCTTGTTGATGGATGGCGCGGCTAACGGCTTGTTGGCGAGAGATGGGGAGATATTGAGGGTGAAATCGGCCGGGTTCATGCTGCGCGGCGCTACCGTCGGTCGATCATCGAGGGCGGGGCTGGCATGTGATACTGCGCTTGCGATACGCGCGGGGAGTGAACAGGATGTTGGTTAGAGCAAAAGATATGCGGTGAGCGGAGATGAATAGCAAATATGCGTCGGTTACTCCAGTAAGTGCTGTGGATTTCTTGGGCGGTGGTCCGGCTGTGCGACATTCTAAGTGATGTGAAGTTGAGGGCGGGATATATATGCCAAGCACGAGTAGGCTAGTCTACTTTCGTTAGTAAAGTGAATTGAAACATCCCCCGACCAACTCCATTGAGCACAACTTTAGCAGCATCAGAGGGAGACGCATACGCCAGGTGGCTGGACTTGGCAAAGAGGTTGAATTTCGCTTTTGTAAGGTGGTTTGGCTTCTGTCACAGGACATCGCTGTCTATGAATTGTGCAACCTCCATTGCCTAAAGATCATCTCAATCATACGCCAGCCAGGCCTATGCAGCCAGCCAGCCTTTGCCTCCGCCCTGACCTCCTATTCGGTAGGTCTTCGCTAGAACGCTCAGTGACAAAGCAAAATTCCGTATAAGCCGATGATGTCGCTTAGTCCTCCTCCACCTCTTCAATCACCCTGCCCGCGGACGGCACATCAGGCACATCCTCCCTATCAACCCAAACCCATCGCTCAACCTCCTCCGCCCTCATTCGCCCCTCCGTATTAGCGCCGTCCTCCGGATGGACAAGCACCGTCGCCCCCACCGCCGCCGTCTCCACCCGACTCGAAATCGGAAGCTGATACTTCAACACCCCCCTAATAATCAGCTCGAAGGGATACTGCAGCACCTTCTCCCACCTCTCGCTCCCGCCTGCCTCGGTCTTATTGCCGGGCTTCTGTAGCCGAAGTTCGCCAACTGAGTAGTGGACGTGGCGTTTCAATGGGGAGCCTTCGAAATCGAGGCCTTGGTCGAAGTGGGTGATGCGACCGAGGAGCATGGTTTGCGCGTCGTCGGCGAGGTCGTCGTCGTCTGGAGGATCGGTGCCTTCGTCTACACCGCCGTGCTTTGACTTTTGAGGGGCGCCCCAGAGGTGGGAGAGGTCTTCGTTAGAGCTTTCCGAGGCCGCTAGCTCCAGAGGTGGCAAAGCCTGCCGTTTCCGCCTTCTTTGCACGACCGTCTCGCCGGTCGTGAGCGGTGCATGTCCATGCTCCCTCCAGAATTCGCAGGTGCCCACGTGCTTGCTCTTCGCAAACACATTGACATCCATGTCCGCGATGGCAATGCCCAGCGCATTAGGATTGATGGCTCCAACCAGAAGATCCAGCATAAGCTCTTGTTCGCTGGCGAGCACATTCTGAATCTTGCGGATCTTCACCTCGTACATCGGCCTGTTAGACACGACAAGGAAAGCCACAGCGCTCAGAACAGCAGCCGCGAAGACGACAAAGCCGAGCAGACAGCCGCCGAATCGTCCAAATCGCGAGTGCCTTCGAACACCATAGTATTCGTCGATCATGCCGCCGTTCTGACTGCTGATACGTCTGGGTAGTCTGCCGTTTCTCGGAGTCCTCACGGTACCCACCAGCGGCGTCCTCTCATCATCGCCGCCTTCAGCATCAAAGTCGAAGGACGAGTCTTGCTTCTTGCCAAACAAGCCAGACATCCGGTGCTGCTGCTGCTGTTGCACGCTCTGCGGACTCCTCGGCGAGTTCGGCCTTGAATGTCTCGAGTTCATTTGTTGCGACCTCAGTTTCGATGCTTGCGTAAAGGGCGAATCCGGATCGAACATCGACGCATGACTCCCTCCTCTTCCAAATCTGCCGAAGTGCCGTGGCGTATGCGATCTCACCGATCCATCCTTGTTGTCCGGACTGTCGGTGTCGTTGTATGCGTTGTTGGAAAATTTCATGCTCCGCTTCCCTGCCACCCTCCGGTCGTCCATCACATCGCCATAGCTTCGCATGCCAGCACTTCGCTGCCCATCCGCTACACTATGCGAAGAAGTCACGCTCGGCGTTCTCGAATGATGTCGTGCTCGCCGTTGAGGTTCTGGCGGGTTCGATTCGTATACGAAAGTCTCTTCGGAGTCGGAAGAATTGGCCTCGTCGACCGCATTTGCCACTCGCGCTTCGAATATGTCGGCCTTTGAGGAAGCTTTTCGCACGAATCTGTCAGAAAATGTTCGGAATAGTGATTTCGAGCTGCGTGAGGAGATTGTATCTTTCAGGTGGTGCGAATACGACAACTGCCGCCTTAGAGGGCGACTTGGCTGTGTGGCGGTAATCTTCTCTCGTGCTGTTGAAGACGAGGAAGAGTGGTCCGCAGAAGTGGTGTCCTGTTCAGTAAGAGTGGAGAGCGAAGAGAAAAATACGCACCTGTGCCTTGATTGATACTCCTCGCCTTCTGCGTAGGCTTCTTGCGCTCCTTCTTTGGTCGGATCATTTCGTTGCTGGGCTTTAGTCGCACACTGCCGCTGTTCTCGTTGCGGGTGCTTCCAGATCGGTCGCCAGTCGCAATCGCTGACTGTGGTATTGATGGTACGGTCTCCGTTTCGACGGTCATGTTCTGTTTCCCTTCTTGCTGCCGTGATTTCGTCGAGGCTAATGAGGCGTAGCTCTTTACGGTACCGTTTTTTGGTCGTTGCGAAATGCTTTCCAAGTCTTTCTTCTTGTCGGTCTTCGCGCCTGCACTTTCACTCCCGCTCTCGACATGTAATGAGCGCGTCTCACCATCGCCGTTGGTAGCTTCCAACTTGGTCTGCTCGCCATCTGCCTGAATGAGCTTCGTCAGGGGTTTCAAATCGGCAGCTGCTTGAACAGCGGCAGGACTCGGCTCCCTCACATCGTCCGCACTATTCTCCTGCACAGTCTCCAACGTGGACTTCCCACTCGCGCCACGTGAGGAGCCCTTCACAGGAGTTTGAAGCTGTTGTACTTTCACTGTCTCATCGATCCCTTGCTTCACAGGTGGAGGCGTTGATGTTGTAGGTGTCGCACTCTGTACATTTATACTCGGCGCGGCCGTGTTCTCTGTCTTCTTTTGTGTAGTGTTCGAGTTCCTCCTCGAGTTCGTGATCGATGGGGGAGGCGACTTCAGTCGGGGTGATGTCGGCCATCGAGGTGTCGAGTCTCCCGAGGCGCCGCCGTTCTTTTGTGCCTTGGGCAGTTTTGAGACCGCTTCCGACACACCTCCGGCCTGTAGTTGAGGCACGTTTGCAGCGGACAGCGCTCTTTGGATCGCAGCGGCAGAGGGTTGCGTCGGGGGTGGATTGGAAAAGGGGTGCTGCCGACTGTCCTTCCGCGTGGGTGAAGTGTTACGCGACGTTCGAGGACTCGCGCCCGCAGACGAGGTAGTCGTCGGTACAAGGGTACTCGATGGCTGCTTTTGCAACGGCGGAGCAGTGGTCACACTGCTCCGCGACGCAGAGGTATTAGCAGTTGCCTTTCCAGCCGCTGTTTCTGCCTGGCCTTCGGCTTCCGGGTTATCGTTCGCCATGTCGACAAGGGGTGTTCATCGCTGTCGCAGTGATCGCCCAGTGGTCCATTCGCGGTCGTGGTGTTGATTTGCCAGGTGTTTGCTTGTGTCGCGCACGCTGCAACTTTCCGCGTGAACACCTTGCGCTTCAACGCTCAACTCCAAGCATTCCGGAAACAATTCCACGAAAGCCGCCCGTGCTTGCACCTTGGAGAAGAATGTGGAGTGTGGACACACGGGAAGCGACGACACACAAAGAGACCGCTGGCGTGAGATGTGGTGTGGACGAAAAAGAAATGCCGGGCTGATGCTTGCTAACACACCAGAACTGGCAGAACACACCAGAACACAGGATCGAAACCTTAACCGCGGCGTGGCGTCACCTCTACGTAGACGGGGGGGCTTGACAGGGGCAGACTATCACGTGTCTGGTATACAGAAGGACTGCAGGCTGAATCTCTGGCCTCCAATTGAGCAATATAATCTAAGACGATGTTGTTCAGCCGAGAAGCCCAACTCGAAACACCCCCTTCACCGCTGTTCTGTCGTCGTCAACTCACAAACACAACCTACCTACCACATTTGTCCACGACTTTCAGCCACGGGCTACGGCACACAGCTGCAGCGCCGTTGCAAGGATCCGGCCCGGCCAAAAGGTAGCTTCGCTGGTGGTCTCGGCAGGCTGCAGCACATGAGCCTCAACTCACTGGCCTAACAGAAGCGTGAGGATTGCGTGCTGCCACGTTGAACCCATCAACGCAAGTAAGATTCACCTCATCCACCCATCACAAGCGAAGAGATCCGTTTGGCATAGCAAATGTCTTTCGTGAAGTGCTATTTACTGTCATAGGTATCTCTCCCACCTCCACACCTAGGCGCTTTCTCCACTCCCAGCTTTCAATCCCAACGTCCCGGTCGGCAAGGCTGCCGCGTGTCGATGCTGGACACTGCGCTAAAAGCAAACCTGGAAACCATGTTCCTTTCCCCATGCTTCCATGATCTCGTGAGCGGCCACGACATCCATACCCGAAAACGCCCTTCGTCCCATTGCCGACAGTGATGATTGAGCTAGATAACAATTCCGCCATACTCCCGTATATGCATGATGGTGCAGCAAACAAGCACAGCGTACAGATGCACATCTTCATATTCTGCTCGCGTGCTCTTCGAAATTGATGTTGGCGGCCGTCGCTGGTGCTGTGAATCCAAGAACGCTTAAATACACTCAAAAACAATGCAGTCGTAAATTCGTAATATGCGCATACCCAGGAATCCAGGGTGCTGTAAGGCGGATTTGTGTCCAGCCTGAAGTGATAAAGCTTCATATGTCGGTCATCTCAACATCCTGAGAATGATTGAGGACATCGTCCGCTGGACCCCAGCTGCCTTCGAAGACTGTGGCCCCGGCTCGACGACGATGCTCAACCCACTGGACTCCACCTGCTAACAGTAGCTGGTCGATGGTGGGTCGCTGATCCGGGTCTGGACAGATCATCCACTGCACAAGTCGATCGAGTGCCTCCGGATCAGAACGGTCGACCATGAAGTTTGGCGGCGTGGCCAGATCTCCACTTCGATTGAGCTTCGGAGGAGATGGCTTCAGGAAACTGAGATCGTCGTCGCCAGGGTTGGAGACGCATGAATCGTCAAGAGTGCCTCCCATCATCTCAACCGGATCGCCAGACCCATCGCGTACCAGACTGCTTTCCGAGCTCCAGGTGAGGCTCGGGACTTCGCTCAAATCGCCCGTGCGTAGTCGCTGCCAGGGCATGCCATTCTCGGGAAGATTGAGGTTGCCAGCTATCTCCAGCATGATCATACCAAGCGCGAAGATGTCTGCTGGCTTGTCGAAGCGACCATCGAGCACCTCAGGACCGATGTACTCCCGATCGCCTTCACCGTCCAGACCAGGAGGCGCCGGCCAAGAGCTCGCCAGACCAAAGTCACCGATCTTGAGCACCCCTTCCCAGTCGATAAACACATTCGCAGGCTTCAGGTCCAGATGTATCATGTTGGCGTCGTGAATCGATTTCACACCCTGGCACATTTCCAGAAGGATCTTCCAGATCCGGAAATCATCGAGCCTGCCCTTGAAGCCGGCCTGGTTTAGGAAGTCCTTCAGGTTGCCATTTTCGCAAAACTCGGTCTGGATATATAGATGGTTCTTGGACTCCCAGTGATCGACGTACTCGATGAGATGCTCGTGACCGCGCAGCGCTTTGAGGATCTGCACTTCCCTCATCTTACGCTGGCGATCCTTGATGCCAATGTAAGGCTTCCGAGATTTCTTGACAGCCCAGACGTGACCGGCATGGGCCATACTCGAGCCTCGATGTGCTGGCTTCTCAACGCGGTACACCTGAGAGAATTCGCCAATGCCTAAAACTGCAACGGAGCTGAATCGGGCCGTGAGCGTGGTGTCGACATCGTTTGCGAAGTATCCAGAAGACTGGTTTCCTTGACCGAGGCTGCTGTTGAAGGCATGCTCTCTAGGTCCGGTCGGTGTCGCTGGTGGGAAGTTGATAACGCTGCTTCCAAAATTCACACTCTGCCGATGGTCTACCGAGATGGACAGGTTGCTGGGGTCCGGAGGCGCGAAAGAATCGTTCGGTGTATGCGGAGATCGCTTGTCGTTTCCTTCCTTCGACTCGGTCGGACTGGGAGCTGCGAACGGAGGTGGCTTAGCACGAGTGTTGCTAGGTGTCTTGAACGAAGGCTCTGATCTCAAAGATCGTCTCGCGAGAGGTGACGGCGACCTTGCGGCCTGCCCGGTGTACAGAGAGTGACTCCCACTGTGGCCCGGGGTAGGGTTCGCGCAGACGGTCAAAGTGATGAAAGGGGCTGTCGAGTCACCAATAGCTGTCTGCTGAGGCTTCTCTGGTGTCGCAAAGGGCGATTGTAATAATGGCAAAGACTTACTGTGATCGTCAGTACTCGACTCCTCCACGCCGCCCGGTGCTGCAAACGTATCCGGTCCAAGCGACGCCCTCCTGCCGAAAAGACTGCTTCGAAGGCTGTTGCTCTTTCCTTTGGACTGCGGCCTGGCGTTCGTTGATGTAGACTTTGTGGGCGTGGGTGGCAGATCATCCACACTCGGCTGCGACTCTGCTTGTGGTGTCGGCGACACATTAACATCCTCGTATTCCAAGCTGATAAAACTTCCTCTGCGCGTCAGCTGTGGAGCTCCAACCCTCGAACCGAAAATGTTCACGCCCTTGCCAAAAGATTCAGGCGAGAATTTGTTCTTCCGGCCACTGTACGGCGTGCTTGGACTGCCAAACTCATGTGATACTCGCTGGACCTTTACTAGCGCAGACGGTGGCGTAGGCGATGTAGGAATGTGCACATGCATAGGCTTCGAGGGAGTGTCGGGCATCACACTGGCGCCGAACGTGGAGGCTGCTGGCATATCCGTGTTCCGCTTTTTTGAGATCAAGCCGGTCGACATGAACGCTTGCGGGACCGCGTTTGGCATCTTATACGCGTTCGGGGTAGCAAGGGCTTCGTGTGACAACTGGCTTGGCCGCGCACTGCTGTTCTCCGGAGGTCGCATCGCTCCAATGGGTAGCGACTTCGAGAAACTGGGTTGCGGTTTTGGCATTGCAGGCTTCGGGAAGATCAGGCCTGTCTTGGGCGCTTGCTGAATATGCTCATCTGCAACACTCGAGGTCGACGAAGACGGCGTCAAAGCATGCGACAGCGGGTGAGGCTTCGGAGCCGACTGATACAACTTCTGCCCTGGCTGCTCGAAGAACACGGGTGGATCATTCGCGGTGCTCCGACGGAAAGGTGAATCGGAGTCTGGTGTCCGAAGTGGCAGCGCACCATCTAGCGACATCCGAGAGCGGGCGCGGGTGAGGGCAGGATTCATTGCAGAGTCTCGAGGAATGTCTGCAAATAGCCTGGTACGCCCGGGACCTGTCCTCTGCTGCAGTGTAGACTTGCGCAGACTGAAAGGTCGCCTTTGTGGAGAGTTCGGTACTGGGGCAGATGTAGCTGCCATCCCGCTATGCATGTCCTTCTCTTCTGCTGAGTCCGCCGAGTCGCTATGTGCTCCGTCTGCGTAATCGAAGATATTGAAATCGTGGCTGAACGTGGTCCCGTGAATGCTCCTACGCTTGTGGTTGCGAGGGCTGCCAAAGCTGGCTGCTTCCAGATTCATGACGCCGTCACTTCTCTTCAGCGGGCTCGATTTCATCGGCGAACCAGCCTCGTTCTTCACAGCTTGCAGGAGTCTGTCGGGCCTGAGGAAGTCGATCTTGCGAGATTCTTCCTTGCGTGTGTCGTGCCTGTCGTTTGGCGCATTCATGTCAACATCGACGTTTTCTTGGTCCAGCTCAATGTATGGTCGTCTGGTGATGCGCGGGCTTGCGTTGGCTTGATTCGTATTGTCACTCAGAGCGCGTTGCAGTGGGCTGTTTGGCGAAGTCTTGCGCGAAGTTGCGCGTAGCGGCCCGGCGCGTTTGACAGACGCTCTAGGCTTCAGTGGCTGTTCGCTCGCAGCGTCTGCGCTGAAGGCGCGCGAGAGTAGGGACGGCGAAGATGGCGCTGTGGGTGAGGTACTCGAGGTCTTCGGGCTGTGCGCAGAGTACCGCGCGGGCTTGGAAGGCGATCGCGAGAGTGAGCGGCGAATTTGCTGGATCGAAGCGTAGCCATCTATTGACCGTCCGTGTACGTGTGTGGGTGAAAGAAGATGCGCCGCGTTCCCGGGGGAGTGGCGGGGCGAGTACTCGAATTCCATCATCGCGTCTTCATCTAGGTGAATCTGGCGGGTGTTGCTATGCGCGCCGTCTGCTTCGAGTGAATTGCGTTGTCGGTGACTCAGCTACTGCGCGTTTGTTGATGGTCTAAGCAGTGAATGGCGGATCGCAACGGCGCAGGCAGCAGGAAGTATTGTCTTCGGTGAGCGTGGACAAGATCGTCAGGGCTGGCACTCAGCAACCAGTGCTGGTGAGTAGCTATCGAGTATCGCGCATTCGTATACGTGTGTCGTCGAGTGGGATGTTGGAGGGGTGCTGATAATGATGCGGCTGCTGGTGCGGGTGTGTTAGGATGAAGTGAAGTCGGTGGAATGCGACATCAAAACAAGACTCGCGTCATCAGATGCAGCCTTGAGTATGCCGAGGGACGTTTCGAGCTACCGAAGCGAAGAAGAGTCGATGTTGATATGTACAGTGCGTTTGTGCGGAGTGTGAGACGAGAAGAATGTGGTGTGAGTCGAGGGAATGATGACAGCGAGGCCAATATTTTGGATGTTGCTGGAAGTCGC
>JAABUW010007821.1_pt1 | contig 12707 bp, 7 predicted proteins | sample 5560081 | NCBI WGS metagenome assembly JAABUW01 (sample SAMN10711882, study PRJNA513363) | rock metagenome | isolation source: Antarctica rocks | place: Antarctica: Victoria Land, Knobhead sud
ACGATTTATAGCATAAGAAAGGTGTCATGGACTGGATTTCCAGGTATGCGCCCTAGAGCTATAGGGTACTAACCCTATAAGGCTGGACGGTTACTAGGTGTGGACGGTTACTAGGTGAACCCTTCTATCGGAGACTTCCACAGCATCAACAAATTATCTCTCGAAGGTACTCGAAGTCTCCGAAAGATACGCATCAGGTACGCGATGTTTGATGGGTTTCCCGTCCCCGCGCACTGTACTGCCTGACACTGGGGTGGAATGGAGGGGTTTCTCAGCCTAGTGCTCTAGGACTACTTTCGTCTTCTCGAAGAACCATAGTGAGTCTGCTACTGCAATGGAAACGGAGCAGAGAGATGTACCGGGGTCCGCTCCTGCCCTCCCATTTATCAAGGTCCCCGGAGACTCGCCCTTCAAATTGGCCTCTCTCCAACACAGGCAACTAGCTGAACACCATCACTCGTCGCAAGACCCACGAGACCGTGAACAGACGTCGATATATACCATTATGCCCGTCGATTTTCCCTCTGGCGCATGCAAAGCGCAACGAGAGCGTATCAACGAGGCTATCAAAGAACACACGGATAAACCTGAAGAAATCGACAATTGTCGGCGGGGCGATAAGTTGATTTTTGCTAAAGCCTCTTTGACGATGGCCCAGGCCAACTTGCTGCAAAACCACCCAGACGTGAGTGCCATAGCCATAGAATCATGCTGAATGACATCTGCGACTGACATGCTTGTCAAGATCGCTGTCGTATCTGACATCCCGGGCCCTTTAATTGAGTACTTCTAGGATACTAGCTAAGCCATTCTCCAGCCGCAACGACACGGAAGACGGCACAGACGCGTCATAGCGACGTAAGGCCGATATCACAAGCCCCTCAACCGCATACAGAAGAGGCTCATGCATCGTTAGAGCTTGAGACGTGACGCGGATTCGCGAAGATGATGAAGTTTGCCCCAGTTGTTGAAGACCAACACGGATATGGTGAACGGAGTGAGATAACAGTCTTGCAATCTTAGCCTTGGACCCAGATGTACGATGAATCCATGGCCTGTTTCCCTTTATCGGCGTTCAACACGGTATCAAAAGCTAACGAGGACCACTTAATATTTTCGATATCGACTACAGCAAGTTTTACTCTGTCTCAACGGGTTAGCCTCGCAGCCATAACACCACAGTGAAGATGGTCGTATGCCACAACGCGTCTCCAAGAGGCATGTTCGGACAGCGATCGTACAATGAAGTCTGCTAGACTTAGTTCCAATCTAGCAGTCTGCTCAAATGTGGTGGACTGGGTAATTATAACGCCGGCTTGTCGTTGTCCAAGTGATTGAGACGGATGTCTCGCAGTCCTTCGAATCTGGTATCGTTGTAAAATAGTCTCTCCACCAATCTCTCAGTGGTTTTGAATCGTAGCCGACGGCTGGCTCTCTCTTATCAATTTCTTCACACGGTACGAAATAGCGGAGCGTCCTGACTGAGTTGTCCCAAACTCGTCACTTCAGAATACTGCAAGATCCACATCAACAGAATCTCTCGAGCCGGGGTTCATCCGCGGTCATGAGACATACAACGCCGAATACAGTCTCGCAGCTTGTCTGCCGCCCATTGTCACGTACAAAACGGGCGCGCCAAAATTTTCACCGCTCGGATCTGATCGCTCGTGCTACTTCTGCTCGCCTATTCAGTCAGATCTAATGAAGTCAAAGGCAGCTGTTTGTGATCCCAAGTCAAAAAGCGCGGCTGCGTGACGTTGAGATTCTCCTGCAAACTACTCTGTTTAGAGTTGGCAAGCGTCGAGCCGCGTCACGGGCATATTTAGATAGAAAGCCACACGAGGCAGCAAGTTTGGTTGACCATGATGGATCGGAGAGGCATGGTTCTTTCTTCAGAAAGGCTTGAGGAAGAAGTAGTTGGGAAAAGAATGCGATATTGAGCCGGAGCAGGGCCAATCTTAATGTCGGAGAGAGCTTGCAACTCAAGAGAATAGAAAACCCATGCTTAGAGTGATTTTCAAGATGCTCTCTTTGATTCCATCTGCACTTACTCTCATGAAGATCGTCCTCACTCAGTCAACTCTTTCCAATCTAAAGTCTTCCCTTGTAGATAGAATACCGATCATCTAGCGGGAAGTCAGTATCAGCCCTCACTGTCTCCTGCCCGCGCACCCAAGTCTTCCAATATCTCCTCTAGAACCCTATTCAGCCTCTAACACAATCGATCTTAATAGCGTCAAAAAATATCTCTGCCGCCAAAACGGGTGTAATCATCTTTCTCATATTCAGGGCTGCGGGCGACGATTTGTTGCAGTTGCGGAAGATCGCTTCGATCGTAGCGCACAAGGGGTTTGGATATGCACAATAGACTCAACTGAGATGTTGAAGACGATAGACGATATATATTTTCGGGGTTGTAGAGCGAGATGGGGGAATCGTAGTATCATATAGTATAAGTTTTGTTGGAAGTGACTATATATCCATCTCGCTATCATTCTATGGGGAAGACGTTCAACGAGGTGCACAGCAACAATGATGAGAGAGCGTGGATGATATGTTGTACTGGGTGCCGTCTAGGATAGCGACGACATCTGGATGGATAGATGAAAGAATGATGTGATTGATTGAGTGAGGAATCATGACACTAAGCAGGAGTCTACGTGACTATGCACGTGAGGGTGGGAAGCACGGTGATGATTACTGAGAGGAGTGATGACTGCGTGATAGTGTTGAGATTGTAAGGAATGAGAAAGTCGTCTCTTATATGCTTGTTCTTTCCGTTTCGTAAGTGGCTTTTGCAAGGGCCTATGATGCTGGGTCACGCTATGGGAGAGCACCTCTTGAGCTGACTCGCTATGAAAGGATATTAGAGATTTGATTTGGCAGAACTAAAATGGCAGCAGTGAGAACGTGTCTAAAGTTAATGAAAAATGTCGTGTATCATTAAGTGGCCAGGGTACCAGTCTATGGGCTCTCATCCATATACCGAAACCATTCTTTGCTGCTCCCAATCGGCATCAAACTTCCACTTCGGAACCCTTTCCTGAATGTCAATGCCGATCAGTCTCCACATGCTCGGGATCATCTTCATTCGGAAAAGTCCGAGTCACTGCTGTCTTCTTCTGATGTCTGGTAGCATTCCGCGAAGCGCTTGTGCTTTGCGAAAAGCTCGTCTATTTTCGGTTGAGCGGCTCTCGCAGACTCATTTATCTTGGCCAGGATCTGATTAAAGGTGACACGCAAATATTTGATCTCGGGAGGCGACCCATCCCACGGTACAAACAATATGCGGACGGGGTCCTCCCCCTTTTTGCCCACTAATAAGTGCGCTTGCGCAGTGGCGAGGTGAGTTGGGCATGGTGTGATCCTGACCGCACTTGTGTGCTCTGGCCACCGCCACATACTGGATCTGTCACAAAGACCTTTCAGGTGTGGACGATCAATAGCTTGACACAATTTCACCATTGTGCGATCATCTTCCAAATCCATCATGAAATGGCGACCGTCGTAAGATGTTTGGAAACCCCATGCCGCAGGTATCTGCATCTTGACTTGTCGTCTTTCTAGATGGGTGCTGCTCAGCTTCATGACGCCATAGTCTCTATACTCGAGGAAACAGAATGAACCACAGTCCGAATAGTATGCCCTTGTGGATCGAATGACATCCTTGTAGTGCCTAAAGTTGTTATATATCAGCCGAAGTATTCCCGCGACGGAGACTCACTTGTCAGGTACGGAAAGATCGTGTTTTGGAATGCTGATTGGAACAGATCTAGCCTCCAGTAGATCGATCTCCGCCACTATGATAGTCTTGCCAATGTCTTTCGAAGCAGAACCTTCCACATCACTTCCCTGGCGGCTAATCCATGTCAACATGAGCAAAAGTAGAGTAGGGTGGAATTGTCCCGAAATAGCGTCCGCTGTAAAGACATTGAGGGCAGCTATCACTAATTTCTCGATCGTTCCGGCAGTGCGAAAAATTCGGAAGAGTCCAAACGTGGCAGGTTCAGCTTCTGCTATAGCGCCTTTGCCTTCAGTGACTATCAGGTAATCATTGCATGAGCTGAAAGACATGGACGGGATATTTTCCAGTCCCGGCTTGCCGAGCGGAGAGTCCGGAAATGATAGTGGCACAAGATCAGATGCCAAGAGGTCGAATATGTGTGGGCCGACTTGCATCATCGAGAGATCAGGACTGAATGTGACGGCGTGGTAGTGGAAGGCTGAAAACTCCGTATCTATATATTCCAGATAAAGTCGTTGCTTTTGGTCGGCAGCCCCAGATAGGTCAACAAACATTAGCTCCATATGAGTTTTGCTCGAGATTGGGGATTTGGAGTGCTCTTCCCTGCGTTCAGACATGGTGGGATCGGAACATTTGGGACATCTTATGAATATTCCCGCAAGTCGACAGCCGTTACTTGATATTCGATACTCTCTTTGACAATAGGGTCGGTATGGAGGATTTCCGCTTGCAGGTGGTGCAAGGGTACCCTTCTTTATCGAAAGGCTCAAGTCGAGCTCATACAAGACGCGATCGCTGTTCACTACAACAATCTTTGAGTTTTCTTCTGCTATACATATATTGTGGCCCCCATGATCGAAATTAGCACTGCTTATAAAAGGAGATAGAACAAATCCAGATATATAGACACTTGTCTCTCCTTTAGGGAGGACGCTGGGCTCAATCAGCGTCCATCGTGAGAAGTGAGTCCTATTTCTAGATGTCAGTATCAGTAACAAAATTTCGACAATCGGCCTTATGAGCTCCTGTGTCAATCGTAATATGAAATCTTGATCAGGGTTAAAGCAGCTCAAATTGCCAAGTGGCACCACTGTACGTGTCTAGCAGCTAGAAAAGCTCAGCTTACGAATAGCGCCGGCCAGTCTCATAGACCCCTAACAGTGATTTCTCATCCCGGAAGAAGTAGAACAATGTAAACACGGGTATTGGCTCGCTGCATTGAAGCCGTTGTTGGTTACCCTGACTGTCAAAGAGATAAGAGATAACATGAGCTTCATGTCGTGGCGAAGTTTGGCAGACTATAAATCGAGCAGACTGACTCACGGCTTTCAGATATACCAGATTATGGTGCCCGCCGTTGGCTGGTATACCCAATTGCAGTGAATTTACGACCGTGTTTTCCAACCATGCAATTTTTTCTACAAGTCCAGTAGTCATATCCAGTCTGATTATGGTCTGTCCATTGCCTGCAAAGGCAAGTTTGGATTTTCTGCCCACCCAATAGTCGAAAGCCTTCGCAGAGGCGAGGTCATCGGGCATGTTTTTCTGTATGCCGCGTTCTGGATGTATCTGGCCACTTGGACAATAGAAAAAGCCGTCCTCTCCTACAGTCAAAGGAACGCAAGAATTGCGGAACCAAGAATTCCAAGTCCCAAAGCAATGCAGTCTGCGGGCCCACGGACGCCTATCTCTAATATCCCCAAATCTTAGAAGGCGTTCGATGATCCAGATTGACGTGAAAAATTGGCTGGAAATATCTCTGTAGAGGATTGCGAGATACTTGCGGTCGGGACTTAAAGTGGCAGTGATCAGCCACATAGGACTATGGTAGATTTTTGATCTTGGGTTGCTGGATGTGACGTCTGAAACGTTCAAAGGGGCTTTTGTAGGCTGCAGTCTACGGCCAGTCGCTCGTTCTTGAACCCGTAATACTTCGGTATCATTCGTTACCCTGCAGTCGGCGGAGAAGAAGACTTCTCGCTTACTATCGTACAGTACAAAGCCAAGTAATCGGTTCTCTGATGGATCCTGCCAATTAGGCTGCAGCTGTCTGCGTGGCTCAACCTTGATGCTTAGTTGGTCTTCTTCAGCAGCGTGAATTTGCGTAATCCGTTCTCGTAAACATCGTCCTTGTGCTGGAGCATAAGAGGCGGGGAGAACAGCCGGACTCGACGAAGGGTCATAAGAAAGCATATTCTCCAAGTCTAAAAAGTGGATCTCGTAGGGGTGGTCCTCAATGACTGGGCCGTACTCATTGATGATTGACACTACCGCGTTTGACCAGGTCCATAGAAAGCCGATCGCTTTATGACATGAGGAATTTGTAGGAACCAATGCATAGTCAGACCATGACATAATTTCCTTACAATTACGCTCGAGTGTCACGATGATGTCCGAGTGTAGCGATACGCATAACTCAATCCACAATAGTGTCAAATCATACGTGAGCAGTGTTTGCAGCTGACGCATAACATCTTCGAGCTTGAGGCTGACTTTGCCGTCTATCAAGTGCGCCTGCCATGAGATACTTGCGTAGTCCATGAGAGGTAAAGTTGTGACTATATTTGTGGAATCAAAGCTCTCTGTACGGAGCTGTAGTTCCGGGATAGTCTCCAAGTTCGGCCTTGTGACAGAATCAACGTCTTTCAGATGGGTGCTCATGTATGAGACACAGAGTATTGCCAAGTCAGGATTTTCGCGCTGAGCGTCTACGTAGAAGGCGACACGGGAGTCATCGGAGCGCATATGGTTAGGTCTTCGTGTAAGGATCTCCTTTGTCGATAGATGTATCAATTGTAGAGTTTCGTTCCTGCATAAGACTAAGGCTCCACAAGCCAATTCAATGTCTTTCCTCGAATACAAAAGCTCGTCATCATCAAACAGTGACTGGGTCCCTGTCCTGCTTTGTCGAATCTCAAAACGCAATATCTCTTGGAGCTCCACCAGACGTAGAGGTCTTACAGCGCAGACAATCCACGTCAAGATCTTAGTTGCTAACTCCCGATGAGCTTTATGTAGAGTTGCGTCTAGGCGTGTTATGATCGCTTCATGCAGATTCTCGAGACCCGTGGGCAGACTTTTCAAGGCATCGTCCACCTGTCTAACCGTCCCGAGTTCTTTCAGCTCTTTCACCATCAGATACGCCCACAGAAACATTCCATCATGCCCTGAAGCAAGAGCATTGATCATTCTCCGCTGGACTGATTTACCTTGGAACCTTGGTATTTTCTCTATCTCTGCGGTAACGTACGAGCGAATATCGACCTCGATATCCTCATGCCCAATGAGTATCCGAGGATAGTCTTCGAAAGCGAGTGTAATGTTTTTCTCCCTCCGACTGGCAACGAAGAGCTTAGCGTGGCAGCACTGCAAAAACGGTACCATACGTCGAAGTAGCAAGTCCACGTCATTACACTCATCCAACGCGTCCAAGATGATAGTTAAATTGGCCAGGTGCTTGGCATGCTTTACGAAAATATCCCATAGACCTTGGTCACTAAGGGCTTTCTCTTTTCCGCTATCGTCCCTTGACGAGATGAGATCAGTAGATAGCTTGGTAGGGAATAACGAGTATAGCTGGAAAAGGAGCGAGCGCGTGAGTGCAAGGACTGAGTTCTTGTCGCTGTCTGAGTTCTTGAAGAAGAAAAAAAGGATCCGAGACGAAGGTTCGGTGCTCGAGACTTTGGAGCACCTATCGATCACAAAGGACGATAAGACAGTCTTTCCTGCTCCAGGAACTCCAGTCAGCCACAGCATCCGTGTGACAATGTCATTCGGGGATGAGTTCATCCAGACATCAAATTCTGGTATATCAAGTATCCATGTGCAAGTGCCAGGGTGTCGCGATTCGTAGGCTGATTTGTGGTCGTCCACAAAATAGCTGGCTTCATGACTGGTCGGGGCAAGCCATCTGACAATATCGCGGTGACGATGTCTATGCAGTCGTCCACGTTAGTTTCTCACACGTCCCCAGATCCTTATCAAGTAAGGTATGTGGAGGAAGAACGGAACCAACTTGCGCGCCCGAAGTCTCCTCTTGACACCCGGACCCATGAACGGAAAGGAGTACCTACGACTTCTCGGCAGACCGCTTCACATCCATTATCTCACGACTGGCAGCTTTCTGCTCAAGTCTAGCCGTTCTGGACTCATTCATGTGGACTGCGGCCGCTGCTTTTTCGATGTTCTGGCCATGCCGCTTCAAGTCGCGGTCAAGATCCCCAAACTCCGAGTCAAAATCATGCCATGTCCGAATGATATTGAACAATCTCCTCGGCCTGTAGAACTTCAGAGCCTTGCTCCAGAATTTAAGCACAGATGTGTAGAAAGCCACAGCGTGATCACACACGAGTCCAGAATGATTGAAAGTTTCGGTCACTAATTCAACAATTGGAAAAGAATCGCTGACTGCCAGGATACTTTGACAGATCTTCACATATTCTTCCGATGACCGATGCACGATCGTGAGCAAGACTTTCAAACTCCCCCAGATGAGGGATGTTTCGGCATTTCCGGATGCTATAACGTCGATTACAGTGCTGAATTGGGTGAGACGACCAGTGATGGCATGTACCCGGTCTGCAAATGCACCACTTTTGCCGGCATGCGTTTTAGCTTCAAGGTCTTCGATATGGTCCGCGATATTTCTTGGTGAAGTAGTTTCTTCGAAGACGAGAAGATCTTTCCCAGAAAGGTCCTTCTTGTATGATGCCAATGTTTTGGCCCAAATGGTCTTCACTGCTCCCGCAGCCTCGACTGAAGACATAGCAAGACACAATCCGTTCGGACACAAGATCGCAGTACAGAAGGGTTTGCTGGTTCGCAATTCTTGCTGTAGACAGCCCAAAGAGCTTATGCATGAGATCGGAGGACGCGGCTTTCAGCGCATTGCAGTCGCTCCACGATTAGAATTCAGAGGACAGCTTCCATGAATCGAGCCCAGGTCCAACGAAACTGCTCGCTGTAATGAAATTCACGCGGCAGCATATAGCTACTGCCCACGTCATCCTCGGCACTCAATCGGGTTTTCTTCAAGGCTCGGATGAGCAAGAGATCTCAGGTCTTGTTGTGATATTATGAAAGTCATCACCGGCTTCCGCAGTACGTAGTCATGTGTCAGATCCAGCCTTGTCGAGGCGAGCTTACCTCATTATACATGTGCTGCTTCTCTAGCCTCCGAGATCTTCTTCAGAAAAGGCGTACAGTAACATGCGAAGCTCCGGCATTGGTCTTGGTCGGGTCATAGCCCATATATTTCGATAGACGTCCATGTTGAAGCTATGAAAAGTGTTAAAGATACAGGCGGATTGGCCTACTCATTGCTAATGAGTGTATTAATTGATTGATACTAAGAGACAGGAGGTCTACGTATCTAGACTATTTATATGCCAAGCATGCCAAGCATACTAAGCATAAGGCTGATTTCTAACAAGAAGTCATGTGTACGTGATATAGGACCTTTTGCTCCCAGTCTGTAATCATCCGGTGCTGCCGAGGTGCGGTTACCACTTTGGAATTTGGCTGTAATAATACAGAATATCCTAGAACTAGTGGACATCAATCAATTGAGCAGCTGAATCTATCGCAGATGCGGCCCTACCATTGTTGCCACGGCTCCACCTATCGTATCGGCTGTTGGGGAGCATGTCAGGTACATGTTCGAGTACATTTTGATTTGTTATAGAAGCCTAAGTAGTAATGACCGAGGGTCGGTGTCACTTAGGAGACAAAGTCGGCCACGACATCTGACACAGACTTTCGGACACACATTATCAATCACAGGAAGAGTAGGGTGTAACCAAGTCTGAGCCTATCGCTGGCCCGGTTTACCCTTCAAATATACGTATTGACCCATAGCCTTACTCGAGAGTTCATGACGACTCGTAGCTTACCGAAGACTACCGCTTGAAACCTACCTTGTCCGTATCCTCCTCCCCGGATCGACGGTAAAGCCACCATGGCTTGCTAGAAGAGATGGAAGATATAGAGGGCGCGGAGGGCGTATATCTGAGTGGCGACAGCAGAAGGTCCAGCAGCGGCCAGGGCAGGGGCCACAGTAAATGGCTCAGCAGGCAATCAGCAGGCACTCCACAAGCACGGTGACGCGGCGACAGGATGGCTATAGAACGGGAGCAAGTCACCGATGGGCTATAACCCGCCTCTGTGTCTTGTGGGAGCGGCCACCTTGCAGAGGCGACAGCAGGAGCGCCCACAAAAGAGCTACCGTAGCCCAAGAAGGCTGGGTCCTGACAGATCGAGCTGAGATTTACCAGCGAGTTCCAGCAGAGACACAGACGAAGCCCCGTCAGTTCTCAAAGCGCTAGGTGTCACTCTTCCCATGGTGAGCATATTCAATTCATGACCATGGATGGGTCTTGCCTTTAGCTAAGCCCCATACTGGCACATGAAGCAATGCAGACGCCAGAATGAACAGCCTGTTGAACCTCGCTACCTACGCCTGTCCCAAGCAATGGGTGTCCAAATCTTGTTCTAATTGTCGTGGACTCCCGTATCACGTGCATGCTGGATAACATGGCTGTCCTCAATTTGGATGGGGGAGGCATCGCTACATGCATGCACGCATGCTGGGGACTTCAAGACACGGGCCATAGCCGAGTCTGAGAAAACGACCCACACTACATTTTGAGCGCTCTCCACCATACATCAAGCACGGAAGTGTTGAAACGGGCAGAGAGCGCACGATCTAGATCCATACCTGGTGCGAACCTAGCTAATGAAGATTGAAGAACGATGGCAGCGCAACGATCCCATCATGACTGTACAGGTAAGGATCCCGTACCGCTGCGAGAGCGTGCTTTTCAATCTGTTCCAACCCCGAGGATCTGCGAACCCTGCAGCGAACCTCAAGTCAAAGAAGCTTATCAATTCTCCGCACGATCGCCTACAAATCTTTGACGACTTTCTGGTATCCAATAGCCAAGCAGAATTTACCCGAGGCTCTGCGTGGCGTAATGATCACAGACCCTTATGTCTAAGGTGTGAAGGCCGTTCTCTCGCGTTGCACGGGTATCATACGACCTTCTGCCGTAAACCTCCCGTTCCATCAATAACTGATGAAAGCCAGCCTCTGGCAATGCTTCGCGTAGTGCTTACAGAATATGAAGCTGAGAATCTCGGAAGGATCGATAAAATCCAGAGACCAGCATCGACGTGGAGAATCAATCTCAACTGGGCTGACATGCGTGTAGATCGCTGTGACCTCTATTGGGAGTGGTGGCTATGCCGTGTCTTTGCATGGCATATTTGCGTCAATGTTCTCCGAAGTCATCAACGCCACGCGGTGGAGGTGTGCGGGGTTTTCGAAGTCGCTCGATATTGTGACTAGCACGAGGACACCGTCTCTACTTATCGCGTGATAAAATTCGTGCCTCATCCATGGATATTGGATGTGATCTACCTGACTATGCCACGGAAGTTACAATTTGTTTCGTAGGCCTTGGTTGAGCTATACATACCTCACTCCTTTTCAGTACCGATATGGTATGCATCATCGGGGCGGCTGCAAGACGTACACGGATATATTTACATAGCACATCGCAAAGAAGGATACAGCCCCTCGGAAGCAGAGTGAGATCCATGGGGCACAGCATAACAGTCAGATACAGCAAGTTTCCACAATACCTTTAATTTTCTCAACCTGCAGGAAGAGAATACGACAAGTGACAACGATTGGAAGCGATGCAAACCCTCTATCGACGCATTTCAACAATCTCTGCTATACGACACCGTTCCAACCCGAGCAAGCCATCTCTACCATGAACAATCTCGTGCAGATGCCAAGTGGGCGATGCTCGCATCCAAGCACACCACAAGTAATGCAGTCTTCCGTTCATCACAGTTGGAAGCGTACAAATTCTAGACACAGGTAACGGATTCTTATGTAAATGAATCGTTGCACCCTTGCCCGATGTCATTCTTCTTCCTTGCTGGCTGACTAGTCCACGATAAGCACTGCTCCCTCAGAGCAGGAAGAATCATTGCTTCCGTGATCACCAGACATGGCAGCTCCTTCGACGTCAACGAACTCGCCAGAAGTCCATGCCGAGCTGAATGAGCTATTGAATGGACCAGCCGGAAAACCACCGATGGACGTAGTGACCAATTTTCACAACCCGCCCAATCTCGATGCAGTCTTTATAGCAACAACGACTTTGTGTGCCAGCGTTGCGGCTCTAGCTGTGCTCATCAGATTGTATACCAAGTTGGTGCTTATACGCTCCATCGCATACGAGGACTGTGAGTCGGAATTCTTTACCTCTGAAATATGTACCTTTGCTGAAATTTGCCAGACGTTGTTGTCATGGCTTTTGTTAGACTCTGCTCCCGTGGTCTTGATCCCTCTAATGTTTATCGATTGTGATAAGATTGGCGAGATCGGTTTCATTGTAACATCTTCGTTCATCCTCAGGAGCGGTGGTGGACTCCATATGTGGGACCTTCAGCTCAAAGGGTTCTTCAGAATCCTTTATGTACGTCCCTCAAGCCAACTCAAACGCTCCTCATCACGGCTAGGCATAACGTCAACCCTAGTGGCTCAATATCTCGGCCATTGTCTATGGCATCGTCGTTTTCCTGATCAAGCTCTCCATCCTCCTCCAATATCTACGAATATTTGTCCCTACCCGGAAAGGAAACATGGGATTATACCTCGCAGTCCACGTCGTCATATGGAGTATCTTCATTTTTTATCTTGCGAATACAATCTTCGAGATCGCAATGTGCCAGCCACGTGAGAAGATTTGGAACCTCTTGATGACCAGCGGTCACTGCTTCGACACTAACGCCCCACCAATGGCTACTGGTATATTCAACATCATCTGACTTTACTATCCTGGGTACGTCATAAATGCTGCTCTATGTTCTTCTCCAAATCAACTCATCATCAGCAAAATATCCTCGTCTGCTCTGTTTCACGTCTCGGACTCGAAATCTGGCAAGACAG
>JAABUW010007822.1_pt1 | contig 12707 bp, 14 predicted proteins | sample 5560081 | NCBI WGS metagenome assembly JAABUW01 (sample SAMN10711882, study PRJNA513363) | rock metagenome | isolation source: Antarctica rocks | place: Antarctica: Victoria Land, Knobhead sud
TCCGAGATCGAGGCCTCCGGCGCGTAAACAGCGCATGGTCCATCCGTACTTTGCGGAGCCGCTATGTTGATGAGTCTGATGATGGAGTCCGTGAGTCAAGTTTGGCCAGGCTCAGACACTCACGTGCTTTGCTGAGTTGAGTTCCTCAATCTAGATTCCTTAACACAACACGGCCTCTGAACTTTTAACTGATGGTGGACTGGTTTGTGCCCCTTCCACAACAGCAAGCGTAAGACGTGGCAGACTTGCATAATGCTCCACTTGCAGTGCGTAGAGCTCAGAAGGATCTGGTTACCACTAACATGAAAGCAGTGGATCACCATGCAGTCGTCATTGCCACATTCAACTTGTTTGCAAAGTCCCACAGGACATGTCCCACAGGACACGTGTAAACGTAGTATGCTGGCTTCAGGAGGCTCACCACATCGCTGTTCCGGTGCCAGTGTGCCTATCCCATCACTGTGTTGGCGAGCTGTAACGCTGCATGTCACAAGAGCTGCAGCAGAACCTGGCATCACACATTTGTCAGCTGTACATGCACAGGTTTGAAATTTCAGGCACCTGGCATACATCATGCAAGGCGCAATGGCTCTGGAAATCTGGCAAGACAAATGGGCGAGTGTACGCTGTGTGCAGGCTCACGAGGTCAACCTTGAACGGTCGCATGACAACTCAAAGTAGTTCAGCAGTTTGCGATAGGGCAACACCATAAGGATTCGGATATGCAGTCGGATATGCTAAGATATGCTCCATAGTAGGTGTCAGAATTGTGGAGGTATGCTACAAATGGTGTCTGCAGCGCCCCTAGACAGGTAGTACTGCAGACCTGATCAGTGTATGTTGCCTTTGTTGACCTGAGGACCTCTTCAACTCATCCAAAATTGTAATCAACTGATAATTTTATTCACCAGAAGCTTTTGATTGCGCGCTTTGCATACAAGTCTGCATAAAAGATGCATAGAGGATGCATCACAGCAGTTCACGCTAACAGCTAGGCCTAGGTCTGCTGACAGATCAAAAAGTTTAAGTGTCCTAAGCACTTATATTCACACCCCAACAGGTTCTGACATACTGTGACACAGCACAGGATGGAATGCTATGGTCGAGCTTGCCCGTAGAATTCAGTTAGGCATACACGCAGGTTATAATCTAAGCCTAATTAGTGTACACAGTAGAGAATAGGCATACACTGTATAATGTAAAGCAACTCAATGCATGTCAAATTTGGACCAGGTCTGTGAATGTCAAGATTGCCGAGTCTCTTGTAGCACCCATTCCCAGTATGTTTGCAGAAACACCTTGATCTGCAGCAGTGGGACATGCTGAGTTTGTGCAATTCCTCAGCATAATCTTGCAATGTACAAGCTTTGCTGATGCAGTTGAATCCAGCAAGGCGAATTGCAACTTGACTTGAAGCTGGATCATCAACAGGATACTTTGACAAATCTGCAGTGTATTGCACAATCGCGTTGGGGCCGTTCACATTTGCTCACAACGGTTCACCTTCTGAGGCAGCAAACATAATCCTGGTCACAGCTGGCAAAAAATCAGTTGACAAGTCTGTTGACAGACGCAATTTTTGCAACTGCAGAGTTATGGAATCATGCAGAAGCTGGGGTGCATGCGGCCTACCATGGGAGCCTGCTGGAGAGTACCCTTAGCTAGTACTTGCATGCGCTCACAGATTTTAACAATCCACAGCTGCGCATGAGCCTCCGGAAGACTGCTGAGATGTGTGCCAAAAGCTGCCACATGCCTGCAATTTCAACACTCGAGTCTAATGCCACATCTGACAGCGCACGGTGGACAATGTTCATGCTGCAGTGTCCATTCCATGCCATGCTAGCAGCGGCTTAAGCTTTGATAGGCGGCCAAAGCGGTAAACTAGGATATCTGGCTTGCATGTCTTGCCAAGCAAACATGCAGAAGTCAGGTAAATTAAGCATGCAGACATTTGCTTAAAATCAACGTTTTGATCAACTGCGATGTACGACTTTCTGACGTGAACTGCAGCTAGGAAGAAAGTCCAGCTAGCACTGCCTGGCATCATGCAGTAGCTTTGAGCCTCGTGAGGACAGGCATATTGTCTCATTGAGTATTGTCTGAGCGACCAACAGCGGTCACAACCTGATGCAAGATTTGGTCTCATGCCTGGCTGAGATGAGTCACCTTGACAAATCAGCAATTTGGCTGACAGCAGCAAACATGGCCTGTTGCTGCTGCTTGCTGGAACAGCTCTCAATGCTGATAGCACTCATGGCCTCTTTAAAACGAGCAAATTCTGCACACAGGCTGAGCAGTCAGCAAGCAGGGGCCCATTTGGATACGGAATGCTATAAGCAACATGCAGGCAACACATGTGTTGCCCTCAGACTGTGGCCTTTTGCCACTAGCATGCAGATGAAGTACTGCTGCGGCTCAAGACATGGAAGAATGGCATAGAATGTAAAACGTCATAAAAACAGCCCTGAGAGCATGCACAACTGACACAAGATCTTTCAGACGGCGTGACATGCAGACTGCTACGAGGTCAGCATGCAGCCCAGATGCATTATGGGGACATTGTGGCATCAAGCATTGAGGTGGGCGTGTGCCATCGGCTTGTTCACACGACAGGGGCTGCAAGTAGTCATCTGCATCAGACATCTCCACATCGGAAGTGTCTTCTTCTTGCTGCTGCTGCTGCTGATGCTGCTGCTGCTGCTGCTGCTGCTGCTGCTGCTGCTGCTGCTGCTGCTGCTCATCCTGCAGCAACAGGTTGTCTTACATGTAAATGGTTGAGCACCCGTGCTTGACACAAAAATCAGAGATGGCAGGTGACTATATCAGTTGTTGCGCATGTCTGCAGGTGGCATTTTGTCATTGCTGAGAGATGATAAGCTTGTTGCAAGATAACAGACCTGGTCATTGGAGGGAACTGCATTCTGTATGGCTTGCTGAGCGTCTACTTTAGGCTTGTTGAGCACCTGCGCATCACCATCTGATAGTGCCACAGCACTGTTTTCTGGCGAGATCCTCGTCGCAGATGCAGCAAGATGTTGCTTCAAGCCAACAGCTGCAGTATCAGTGTCAAGAAGTGCCTCCTCTGCAGCTGGCTGCCTGCTGTCCACAGCTGTGGCACAAATACTATCTTGCAAAACTACAGCCTTCTGCTGTCTATCCACAGCTGCAGCCTTGTCTTCAGACCACTGCTGAGACGCAAAGAGCACATACGCAGACGTAAACCCCATTTGCGCAGCCAATGACAGGGAAGCATGCTTGCAGGCACCAGCCAGCACAGCACATACGCACAGCGACACATGAGTGCCAGCAGTGTTGCGCTGAGAGGCTGTTGCCTTTTGCCTTGGCAAGCGCTTGCCGTCAGTCTGAGCCTCTGCTAGACCTTTTGTCTGTTCTGACCCATGCATGGAGTCTGTCTGAGCATCTGACTGCTGCATCTCTGGTCTGGAATGACAAGGCAGGTCAGGCGTGTTCAGACGCGCAGCGTCAGCCAAGCGCTGCGCTGAGTCCACAGGCAGGCTGGTCTGAGGTCTGCTGCGCTGATGGCTGCCTGTAGCTGGGACAGTAGCAACTGATGCAGGGTTTACACTTGGTGATCTGGCTTTGCTGCTTTGGTGACTGCCTGGGGCTGGGGCACTGTGAAGTCCATTAGGCTGCTGAACAGCGGTAGCCATTCTGCTGGGCTCACGCCTGAGTGCAGCAGTGCCAACTGAGCCAGAATGGAGACTGCTTGTGACCTGCCTACTGTCAACACTGTATTGATGGGTGCTGGCAGGTGCAGCAACAGCGTTGAGGCTGCCAGACTGCTGAGCAGGCAAGTTTTGCCAGCTAGCGTTTGTACGAAAAACAGCATCAGGTGAACAAGACCGGCCATCAGCTCTGGAGTTTGCTCGTTTGCATCTGATCTGTGGGAAGCTAGAGGCATGTTGGTTTGTGGCAATATGGTGCTCTGATGAGGTGTCATCTGAGCCCAAGGTATATGCTGAACAAGGCAAGCTGTGTGCCTCATCTTCGCTGTCAGAAATGACCTGGCTGTGCCTCTCAGGGTCTGCCTGACACTTGGGCTGCTCTCTGAGGTAAACTCTGTCGTGGTCTTGGACAACTATTCTATCAAGGTCAAAACCATTGTCAGCTGGGAACAACGCCTGCAGAGTGCTTGTTTGTCTTAGAACGAGACTGTCATGGCACAAGGTATTAAAGGCAAAGCATCACCAGGCAGACTGTCCGGAAAAGGAAGCGGACCCGGTGCAGACCCTGCATCAGCTCCTGATGTGTATAAGGGGATGCAGTGAGCCTCTTGGCATTCAAGAACAGGTCTTGTTGTGACAGGCCAGAAACGCCTGCTGCATGCAGCACCTGCACAGTGTCAGGACAAGCTGTCAGCCTGCCTGGTGTGAGAGGGGCTTGGTGCATGTGCAAGCGTGTTCGAGTTGAATATGCCAGTGCCTTTAGTTGCAAGCTGCAGTGCTGAGCCGACAGTTTTCAGAACTGCTCAACCCACACTCAGCATACCTGACGCATGGCAGAATCCACAGAGGGCTGGTTTCGGCACCTTTTGCACACCCAGAAGCCGTCAGGGACGGATTTGAGTCCGACACATGCAAGATGACTGCCTCCATTGCATCCATCACACAAGAGGAAGTCTGTGTCTTCTGTGCTACTACAAACCTGACAGGGGACAAGGTCTACATGCACAAACAACCGCTCAGAGCCGAACGCTGGCCGCAGTGCAGCCGCACAGAATGGATCGAGAGCATTCGGCCTGAAATGCAAGACCGCCGACCTGCAGCGGTAACGCTCGCAGCTACTTGTTCCCTAAGCCTTTTGTGTCCACGCGAAGGAGTGGCACCTCGCTTGCGCTTCCCCATACTGGTGTTATCAAATGGGTCCCGGCCGTCCGCAATGAACACTCACAATTCAGGCCGGACTGCAGCTGGTAGTGACAACATGCACGTGTAACAGTGACAGAAGCTCACTTGCGGCGATCAGAATGTCGACAACTCAGAAGTTCGGGGTACCTGTTGCACATGTATACGCTGCATGGCGTGGAGCAAAAAGTTGTTGCATCCTTTTGCATCAGCCATGTCCTTGTGCTGCGTGCTGTGCTGGGTTTCTTACGCAGATGCATCACACGCGCTCCGTTGATTGACTCATTTTTCGGAGCGCGTGCACATCTGAACCCCCCCATTTGAATCTGTGATGTACACATCTGAAAAGTGCTTTCTGGCCTCCCATATCCTACAGACTGTGACATTGAACTCTCTGGTGAAGGCAAGCTTGAGCTAATCAACCTTTTGTCCATTTTTTGTCAATACTGCAAAACACTCCAGGAACAATTGTTGCTGGCTATGCTCAGCTGCTGTCTTCACATGCCTGTCAAAGTCTCACAGTGCGATTGCCTTGCTAGTGCCCCTTCTCTCTTTCAGAAATGTTGGTATCTTGTCAAAACTATCAAGGGATTTGATAGTGTCAGTCATGCATATGCGTTCTTCATATGAGTCTCACCTCTTCAGCACTTGAGCAGGTTGATTAAGATGTGGCTGTCATGGCTTACATGTTGACACTTACATGTGGGCGTTGGGTAGGCACTGAGAACAAGGATAGGCTGTGTCAGGCGTGTCATTCGTTGTAGGGTGTAGCGGATGAATAATGCTTCATCTTGGATTGTCCATCTTACAGTGAAACAAGGAACAAGCAAACTTGCACGTTCCCTTGGTAGATTGGATCTCAGATACATGTCCCCAAGGATACACTGATTTGCAGAGCCTGGTGAAATGCCTGGATCATAGGTGTTGTGGTATAGGCAATATGCAGTCACGCAAGGCTGTGGTAGGCTGCGCTATGCACTGAAATGCATTGAAATGCATCTCGGAGAGTATTGTTACAGTGGAGCTGCTGTCATCAATAGCTGCTGGGAAAACCAATTTCGCGTCTGTTGCTGGTTGTAAGATCGAGGCTGACAGTCCAGCTGGCCGGCCACGAGCGCAAGCACAACGCACGTAGAGCTGAAACTGGAGGGTGTGTCAGTGGTATACCTATATCAGAAGAGTAAACTTGCACGTTGCCAAGCTTCATAGCTGAGTGATGCATTTGTGTGAGCAAATGCACGCGATGACCCTTTCAGGAGACGCTTTTTTTGTAGTGTGACTGAAGCCCCAGTTGGTCCCCGGGATATTAAACATAAAAAATACAAATACATGCTGGGAGCACAGCATGTTGCTGCACAGCACGCTTGCTCAGACGCTTGCTCAGGTTTAGGTACGCACGTCACGCCGAACCGCCTGACTGGCCTTCGACAAATTAGTGCTGACCTAAGCTTGTCATCGTTGCGCTTGAGGTATAGAGGCCTGCCTATCAATGATGGGATGCTCTCGGTTGTAGCGAGGTCTCTTCTATGCCTCTTCCAAAGTCTTTCGACACTGAGCTCATCGCCAAAGCCTATCCTGATGCTTTGGCACCTGTTTGCTGCGGGAACAAGTTTGGTGGGCTTGACTTTCTTCCACACCGAGCGGACCACCGGCGCCATCCAGTTCGCATGCAGACTGTTTCTTTTCCTGCAGGTACCTTTTTTGGCGGACACTGGGCAGTTTGGCCTACGTCCAGCGCTGACTACTTTGTCAGCTGTGCTTGCGGGTGCACGGACAACATGTATACAGTGTATGAATTTGAGGACCACTGTGGTGGGTGTCAACCCTAACATGCAGCTTGGCCAATTGTCAATCAAAATGCACAGGCTGGCCACCTTCAACAGGTTGGCTCTTCTGAGCAGCCACACTGTTACAGGACGAAAGGCAAGCAGGAAATGGCGAGAAAGCATACGAGTAGTAAATGGCAGCAACATGTCATTGGGCCAGTGGATTGAAGACAGATGCAATGCAGCAGATGCAGGTATACATGATGATGCTGAAGTACCTGCTCTCCAACTTCTGGCTTGTGAGCCTCTTTGCCCTGCAGGTCTGCCTGAGGAGAGCTCCAGAGTGAGTGTATATTGGCCAGCTGACGATGAATGGTATCATGGGGAAGTCAAAGATGTGGACGATTGTGGTCGCTCCCATGTGAAATATGATGATGGTCAGGTTGAGATACTATACTTTGCAGTGGAGCGCTACAAGCTTGCAGAACCAACCTGCAACTCAGGTGCTCTCAAGTCTTCTTCCTTGCCTTACATATGCAATTTTGCTTGCTGTGTTACTGTGCTTCTGCCAGTCAATGCGATCTGTAGTGAAGCGTGATTTGCGTTCTTGCAGAAATTGCTGACGAGGACAGCAAGGAAGCTATCTTACCATTGCCTGCCGTCATTGATCTCTGCTCTTCAAGTGATGATCTTGATGACCCGCCAGAGCCGCTGCTGCTTACAGCTGGCACACTGACTCAGCACACCTTACAAAGCAGAGGTGCAAAGCAAGGCACTGTTGCCAAAGATCAGCAGCAAAAGAAGGTAGGACAACCACCTTCTGCTGGAAGGACCCCAGCTGTAAAGAAGCGCCACAGGAAGAGTAGGGACTGTGGAGAAGACCAGCATGAGAGTCAGAGGCGGCGCTGCAGGAAGAACTTGACTCCAGCAAAGACACAGAGAAGCTCCTACAAACAGGATGCTGCTCAAGCTGGCATAAATCAGCAAGGTATTGCTGGTACACTCTGCTATGAGCCATGAACACTGTGTACTGTTAGACTATGATCTGATATGTGGGACGCATGCATCCTGATATGGACGTGTGGCCAAGTCTGCTTTGCTGACAACTGCACAGTTGAACATGCTGCATTTTATTTTCAGCTTTCGCCATGCCTTTTGATGAAATGCAGCAAGCTTTTCTCCCCTCATCAGCCACGCACAGCATCTCCATGCTCAGGTCAGCAAGTCATGCATGTCTGTCTACAGGCCAGCATCTTGCAGATCCAAAGCACTTGGATGCCCCGCCACAAGCTACCCAGGCCTTACCACCGAGCACACATGCACACATGCACGCATCATGTTTAGCTGATGAACAGCCTGACGCTCACCTGGGTGGCGCTCAGCCCACCCCAAGGCTAGAAAAGCTTCCCATATGTGGACCCCGCTTGCCAGACAGAACGCGCTACCACAGGCGGTCCCTCAAGGAACCAACATCGTGCTCTACACAGCCAGCAGAAAGATCAAATGCTTCTGCAATGTCACAGCCTCCTGCGCCAGACCAAGCTAAGATGCCTGCAGCGTCTGGCCCACAAAGCATGACACCTCAGCCACCGATGGTCAAGAGGATCAAATCAGAGGAAGGCGCACAGTCACAACAGCCTATGACACCCATATGCTTTGCTGTACAATCAGCTCCTGTGCAGCCTCTTCAGGCATTTGTACCAGCACAGACCAAAACCCCTGCATCTGCCCCCCCTCAACCCCAGACACCTCCCTTGCCACAAACCAACATCGGAGGGGCTGCCTGTTCTCAGGCACAGCTAGCTCTGCAGGGTAATGCAGTGACTAATAGTCAGCAGCAGAAGCTTCTGGACCTGTTTGGTGCTGGAGCAAGCTTGGATCTGCAGCAGAAGCAAGATGCTCTGGAAGCATTGATATCATCAGTGGCTGATGGCATGTAAGTTTTCAATCCCTCAATGATTGTTTGGCCATACGTTTCATTCTCGTTTTGTTTGCTTTTCATACACGGTCCTGAGACCAGGCCCGCATCTTGGCAATGCCATCTGCTTTTGTCAACTGGTCAACAAAGAGTTTGACAAGCAGGCCTCATGTCTGGGCAAATGTCTTGCATACTGCAATGTTTGAAGCCAAGCAGAACCATCCTCTGGTGCAGACTGCCCCATCCGCTCATACAGTGCTTCAGCCCATTGCACCAACTTACAAACTTGCTCTCACAAAGAATGGTGCCAGAATGCAAGTTTGATGTTATCTTTGCAGGACCAATGCCAGGTTTCTTGCCAGCATCGACAGACACCAAGCTGAAGCTGCATGCAACATCAGTAGATATTACCAAAGTGTATCAAAGCTGGTGCAGAGGCAGCCTGCAGATCAGCAGGTACTGTGACTTGCACCCAACACATGCCATAAACTTCCTTTTGTTGTCCCTACAGCTGAGTGTGCCTTGACAGTCACCATCTGTGGTGTTGCATGATCATCATTTGCCAGCCAATTGACGCTGCTGCTTGTCTGCAGGGGAGGGATGTCTTGCGTGTGTATTTCAGTGGCCTATTTGGCTGAAGTCAGGCTTGGTGACAGCAGCCTCCAAACCTACAGCTGGCTGACTTTGCCAAACACCGTTTATTGCGTCCAGCGGGCTAAATGAGCTGATGATCTTTTGTATTATATTTTGTAAATGCAGCGACTGCTGCAGCATGGGACACGTATGCTGGTCTGGGAAATTTGTCATGCTCCAGACATACCCTTGCTTTAGTGTACCCTCCAACCTGCCGAGGATGGTTCAAGCACAAATTTGTTTAAACATATATATGCTTCCAATTGCTTTGTGTCAACATAGAGCAACATGTAGCAGCCTCATGTTTCTCGGTAACTGTTAGCATGACTTGAAGTGATCGCTTGTCTCTATTTGGATTTGATGGAACAGTTCAGGGTGGTGAAAAGTCTGTGAACTGTTGCATGATGTTAAGACCGGTTTACGCCGTAGTGTACCGTACATCGACCAGCAAGACGAAACAACCTGTTCTTGAATCAGCTTAAGCACAGCTTGCAGAGGTCCAGCAAGCGCACGACGCGTTGATAGAGTTGTGCTCTTGGAATGCGTGGAGCTGCTAAAATTGCTTGTTGGGACCCAAGTGAGACCATTTGCAGCTATCGTCTGCTGGTACAGCAACGAGATTAGATGCCGTGACCCGTTGACTAACGTCTCGTCTGACACCACGGGCGCATCCGCCGAACATGCGGAATTTTGTCGATATTGAAGCTCACACGCACCTCAGGATATTGAATGCATCGGTCCCTGTCTGCTGCATTCCAAAGGACTCTTCGCTTCCCAGCCCGACTATAGACTCTTTAGCCCTGGTAGACATCAACATCGTAGAGGGCAAAGTGGTCGGCATCCATGCAGCTCGCGGTTCTGCTGCTTACGCCAACTACGATGTGGGCATCGTCGACCTGCGGCACGGCATGGTCCTGCCAACTTTCGTTGACCTACACACTCACATAGGTGACTACCTTAAAGGAAAACTTTGCAACCAACGCCCGCGTATCTAACGCCGCAACAGTCTCGAGACCCTGTAACACTGTTCAGCAACAGCTACAGCTTCATCTCTCGACACCAAGCTGTTTTGCAGACAAGGCTCAGACAGGAGAGCGCAGTCGAAATGCTGATGGTACCCTTTCTGGGGCTGACCGCAGCACAGCCAGCGATGCTGAGTTCTGGAATCAAGATGATGTGTACAGGTAACACCTTGTTTGAGATCAAACTCATCGCAAGCAGCAGGCTTACCGCAATCGCTTATTGCAACGGCCAGCAAGGCTGACTTTGTTCTGCAGGCGCATGGATTTCAGCTTGAAATGCGCCTATGCACATGGCACCTCAGCCCTGCGCACGCATCTCATCAACATGTCAGACAAGCAAATACAGCTGACATGGCCTTGCTTCAAGATCCTGAAGGAAAAGTGGAAAGGCAAGGTATCATCCAACATCAAAACCTGCCATAAGGGCATCAGGCATGATGAGATCTACAGCTGCACTTTGTCTTAAACCAATACGCTGGTGCAAGCTGGCTGAATTGCTCATGCACATTGAAGTCACGCGCATTCCATTGCTCTGGTACATGCTCATCAACACTATGAATTAGCCATATAGCATGTCAAGTACAGCTGTCAGATAGCTCCTGTTTGTGAAGCATCATCCAGCTTCTTGCAGTCATGTATGCTGATTCCAGTCGTTTGCATGTGCCTTTTCCTGTTGCCGTCATGTCATGCTTGTATCTGACCTTGGCTTGAAAACGCACCCTTGGCTTGAAAGGGCACCCTGCCGCGGCCCTCCCGTTGCAGTGACAAGCACCAACAGCCCTGTCATTGCGAGGGCCAAGACGCAAGAATTGCTGTTTGCTGCCCCAGGTTGAGCTCCAGGGTGTGTCACTGGTGGTGCTAAGCTTCTTCAGAGATGAACAGAAAGCAGTCCAGTTGGCAAACCTGGTGAAGTCAGCAGGCGGTATGCTGGGGGCGGCTGTATGCTGTGCAGAAAATGGCGGCGACCCAAATGATGATTGGACTACATGTGACAGGGACAGGGACGTGCTGCTTGATAGGTATGCTGATCGAGCTGCAGCTGTGCTTGCCCCAATCTGCATGAGAAACACACACACACAACCTTCACACCTTTTGCAGAACTTTCTTGTCTTATAAGCTTAGCACAAAATGTTGCATTATTTGAGCAGAAGCCTGTTTTGTTTGTGGGGTCACCTGCACATGACTGTGATGGAATCCTACTTGAGCATCCAGCATGCCCGTTCATCTGATGGCATCCTTATCTCCATGATCCTCACTACACTGCTTGTTGTTGAGATATTAGATATCAGGCAGAGAGTCTTAGCCAGCCTCAACCAGGTGCCCCACATAAGGCCTCCACCCTGGGGTGCCTGGCAGTCTTATGGGTTAGCACTAACACAGTTACAGGCAAAAACACCCCATTTTGTGAACTCAAAAACAGCACCGTTCCCATATGACGTATCTGCACATGATCAAGACCTGTACCCAGTCCTGCTGTTAGCAACGTCACCAAGGGCACTCTGTCAAGCAGTGGGATTCAGGTCAGCCCTGCATACTGTTGCAGGGTCTTCACATTAGCCAAGGAGCGGGACCTGGATTTAGACTTCCATGTGGATGAGAACGGCAATGAAAGGGCCAAGGGCCTGCTGTACATTGCTCGCAAGACCATCCAGCATGGCTATCAGGGCCGAGTCGTCTGTGGACATTGCTGGTAGTCATTTCATTCATTCATTTCATACCTTACAGTCTGGGGTGTGGAGCCAGTTGTGACTCATCAGACATCCTGGCTTAGAAGCACAGATGTATGTGGTGTGTGACAAAACCAAGCTGGTGGGAGTTCTGTTTGAAAAAGAGCCTAGATCCCTGGTAGGATCATGAACCGCAGCTGGCAGCTATTCAGATGAACCAGACATGGGCTGCTGCCTGACTCTTCAAGTCTACAGCTGGTGTTGGTGATTCATCACAGGCAATGCCATAAGAAGCTGCCCTTGCCAACAGGGTCACTTGTCAAGCAAGCAGCAATGCCGCTCAACTGCAATTTCATTGACATGCTTGCAGCTCCTTATGCTACCCATCAAAGACAACACCACCAGAAGCTTCACTTGACTGCACTTGCACCCCATGTTTGACACTGAAAGGCATATCAATAATAATAATTTACAGGCGTTCCAGCTAATCGTTCTTGCCAGGTACCTACTAGGTGTGCCTAAACCCTAGTCCTGTGAGCCAACATGCACTAACATGAGACACTAATTGCATCCAAGGGGTGTGCGCTGACAGGGCGAGTGCCATAGACGCAATTGCGAGGCAGAAAAAAAGGTGTGAAAGGCATATTCACACACTCAAAATCCATAAAAGTATACAGAGAAACTTGTTATGACAAATAAATAACAAAACTCTTTCTGTTTCTGACCTTGTTCAAACTGACAATCTGCCAGCAGAATGGCAGTGCTGGCTCCTGCCTGAGACCTGAATGACATGCTTGCAGCTCGTTATGCTACCAGGGCGACCAGGATCTGGA